>Ga0206106_100034_pt1 | contig 333884 bp, 308 predicted proteins | sample 1B1ome_FD_148677 | JGI IMG/M metagenome (GOLD analysis project Ga0206106, IMG submission 148677) | Enriched microbial communities from leaf-cutter ant dump, University of Wisconsin, Madison, United States - 1B110A | ecosystem: Environmental > Terrestrial > Nest > Insects nest > Nest dump... | reverse complement strand
CCAGCACGATCGCGGCAGGTTCCTATCAAGTCACAACCCCGCCCGGCTCGGTCCCTCACGCACCGATACAGGCAAGCCGCCACCGAAGCCGACACGTCCAACGAAAGACAACCACAAGCGTCAGTTTCGAGATAAGTCAGAACCCCAGCAACGACCCGCCACCATCATCACCGTTTCGAGACGCGTATCGCCTGCGGCGATGCGCTCCTCAACCACCTCGGCAGGCGGTGGAACTCAGCTGGTTGAGGAGCGCCCGCGCAGCGGACGCGGCTCGAAACCAGCGACTCTAGGAGACCGCCAGCTCCGCCTCGGCCAGCAGCACGCACACGCACAGCGCCTCGATCGCATCCGCGAGCTCGGGCTCGGGCGGCATCGACGGCGCGATGCGGATGACGCTGTCGTGCGGGTCGTCGCCGTAGGGGAACGCCGCCCCCGCGGGGGTGACGGCGACACCGATCGACTTGGCGAGCTCGACGGCGCGCGTCGCCGTGCGCGCGGGCGCGCTGAGGGTCACGAAGTACCCGCCGGTCGGCTTCGTCCAGGTGGCGTGACCGGTGAGGCGCTCGGTGAGGATGCGGTCGACGAGGGCGAACTTCGGCGCGAGCAGCTCGCGGTGCGCGCGCATGTGCTCGCGCACGCCGTCGGCGCTGCCGAAGAAGCGCGCGTGGCGCAGCTGGCTGAGCTTGTCGGGGCCGATCGTGCGCACCGCCTCGTGCTTGCGGTGCCAGGCGATGTTGGCGGGGCTCGAGGCGAAGAACGACACGCCCGCGCCGGCCTGGGTGATCTTCGACGTCGAGGCGAACACGAACACGCGGTCGGGGTTGCCGGCCTGCTCGGCGAGCCCGAGGATGTCGAGCGGCGCCGGCTCGTCGTCGCTCAGGTGGTGCACGGCGTAGGCGTTGTCCCAGAAGATGCGGAAGTCGCTCGCCGCCGCAGGCATCGACACGAGCGCGCGCGCCGTGGCCTCGTCGACCGTCGCTCCCGTCGGGTTCGCGTACATCGGCACGAGCCACATGCCGCGCACGGCGGGGTCGAGCAGGTGCTTCTCGATCGAGGCGAGGTCGAGCGCGCCGTCGGCGAGGTACGGCACCGCGATCATCCGGATGCCGAGGGCCTGCGTGATCGCGAAGTGCCGGTCGTAGCCGGGCGAGGGGCACAGGAACGCGACATCGTGGCCGACCCACGGCTCACCGTCCGGCACGCCGTGCAGCAGCGCGTCGACGACCGTGTCGTGCATGAGCTGCAGGCTCGCGTTGCCGGCGGCGAGCAACTGGGCGACGGGGATGCCGAGCAGTTCCGCGAAGATCTCGCGCAGCTCGAGCACGCCGTCGCCTCCCCCGTAGTTGCGCAGGTCGGTGCCGACGGCGTCGCGGTAGTCGTCGCCCAGGTCGATGTCGAGCAGGCCGTTCGAGAGGTCGAGCTGGGCCGCGGAGGGCTTGCCGCGGGTGAGGTCGAGGGAGAGGTTCCGGGCGCGCAACGCCTGGTACTCGGCGCGCAGGCTCTCGAGGCTGTCGGTCATGGCTCAACGCTACCGTCCGCGAGAGTACGCGCTTTGGGGTCGCTCAGCGGCGTGTCTCGCCCCGAAGCGCGTACTTTCGGGGATCAGCGCACGGAGCCGATGCGACGCCGCAGCAGGTCGATGCGGGCCTGCAGTTGCGCGACGGTGCAGCGCGCGACCTCGGGGCCGCCGCACAGCCGCCGCACCTCGGCGTGCACCTGCGCGTGGGTCTGCCCGGTTCCCCGGGCGTGGATGCTGACGAGGCTGTTGAGCAGGCGCCGCTGCTCGGTGAGCGTGCGGTGCAGCGGTTGAGGTTGGGTCTCCTCCTCGCCGCGCTCGCGACGCTCCTCACCGCGGCGCGCCTGCCGCTGCTGCCGGTGCTTGAGCAGCTCGGAGACCTGCTCGGGGTCGAGCAGGCCGGGGATGCCGATGAAGTCCCACTCCTCGGGGCTGCCGGGCGTCGCAAGCGCCCCGTACTCCTCGCCGTCGAACATCGCCTTCTCGAAGGTCGCGATCGAGGCGAGAGCCTGCCACTCGAACTCCTCGGCGAGCTCGGCCGAGGTCTCCTCCTGGCGGTTGGCCTCGTCGAGCAGCGCGTCCTCGAGCAGCGCGTCCTCGGGCGTCTCGCGGTCGAGCGCGTGATCGCGTTCCCGCTCGAGCTCGGCGCCGAGCCGCAGCAGCACCGGCACGCTCGGCAGGAACACGGTCGCGAGCTCGCCGCGGCGCCGGGCGCGCACGAAGCGACCGATCGCCTGCGCGAAGTAGAGCGGTGTCGAGGCGCTCGTCGCGTACACGCCGACGCAGAGCCGTGGCACGTCGACGCCCTCCGACACCATCCGCACCGCGACCATCCACCGCTGCGTGCCCTCGGCGAACTGCGTGATGCGCTCGCCCGCCCCCTCGTCGTCCGAGAGCACGACCGTGGGCGGTGTTCCCGTGAGGTCGGTGAGGATCTGCGCGTAGGCACGCGCAGCCGCCTGGTCGGTCGCGATCACGAGACCACCCGCATCCGGGATGTGCTGGCGTACCTCGCGCAGGCGGCGGTCGGCCGCCGAGAGCACGGCCGGCATCCAGTCGCCTCCCGGATCCAGGGCGGTGCGCCAGGCCTGCGCCGTGACGTCCTTCGTGTCGTCCTGCCCGAGCGCGGCCTCCATCTCGTCGCCCGCGCGCGTGCGCCAGCGCATCGAGCCGGCGTAGCTGAGGAACACGACGGGTCGCACGACGCCGTCGCGCAGCGCACGCCCGTAGCCGTAGGCGTAGTCGGTCTGGGAGATGCGCACTCCCCGCTCGTCGCGCGCGTAGCGCACGAACGGGATGGGCGCGGTGTCGCTGCGGAACGGCGTGCCGGTGAGCGAGAGCCGACGGGTGGCGCCCTCGAAGGCCTCGCGCACGGCGTCGCCCCAGCTGAGCGAGTCGCCCCCGTGGTGCACCTCGTCGAGGATCACGAGCGTGCGCGCCGAGTTGGTGAGCTCGCGGTGCAGGCTCGCCCGCACGGCGATCTGGGCGTAGGTGACGACGACGCCGTGGAACTGCCGCGACTCGCGCCCGTGCCGGTTGCTGAACCGCGGGTCGAGCCGGATGCCGGCCCGGTGCGCGGCATCCGCCCACTGCACCTTGAGGTGCTCGGTGGGCGCCACGACGGTGATGCGGTCGACGATGCGTCGCTGCAGCAGTTCGGATGCGAGACGCAGCGCGAAGGTCGTCTTGCCGGCGCCGGGGGTCGCCGAGACGAGGAAGTCGCGGCGGCTCGCCTCGCTCGCCTCGGGGTCGAAGTAGGCGGTGAGCGCCTCCTCCTGCCACGCGCGCAGCTTGCCCGCGGTGCCCCAGGCTGCACGTTCGGGGAAGCTCGGCGGGAGGTGCTCGGCGGCAGCTGTGGCGCGGAACACGCGCTCGCTCGATGCCTCGCTCACTCGACCCAAGCGTAGTCGCGGGCGCCGACGTCGATCACGATCTCAGTCGTCGCCGTGGCCGAAGCGGCGCTGGATGGCGGGCTTCAGCAGCGCGGCAGGGCGCACGGCGCCCGCGCCGAAGCGCTCGGTGATCGCGTCGATCGTCTGCTCGGCCTCGCGCCAGTCCTCGTCGTCGTCCCAGAGGCCGAGCGCCGAGCTGCCGTCGCCCACGAGCTGCTCGGCACGCACCCCGATGAGCCGCACGGGGCGCGCCGAGGTGTTGGCCTGGTCGTAGAGCTCGCGCGCGGCCTCGTAGATGCGCCGACTCACGTCGCTCGGTTCGGCGAGGGTGCGCGACCGGGTGATCGTCGTGAAGTCGGCGAAGCGCAGCTTGATCGAGATCGTGCGACCGAGAACCCCGGCGCGCCGCAGCCGCTGCCCGACCCCGTCGGCGAGCTGCAGCAGCACGCGGTGCAGTTCCGCGGCATCCGTGCGATCGGTTTCGAAGGTCGTCTCGTGCCCGATCGACTTCTCGTCGCGGCCCGGCGTGACGGGCCTCGGGTCGCGCCCCCACGAGAGCTCGTGCAGCCGCGCGGCACCCGCCTCGCCGATGGCACGCCGCAGCATGTCGACGCTCGCGTGGGCCACATCCCCCACGGTGCGCAGGCCGAGCCGCGTGAGCACCTCTTCGCTCTTGCCGCCGACACCCCAGAGGGCGGAGACGGGAAGCGGATGCAGGAAGTCGAGCGTCGCCGCCTCGGGCACGACGAGCAGCCCGTCGGGTTTCGCGCGGCTCGACGCGAGCTTCGCCACGAACTTGGTGGCGGCAGCTCCCGCCGAGCAGCGCAGCCCCGTCTCGGCGTGCACGCGCTCGCGCAACGCCGTGCCGATCTGCCACGAGTTGCCGAGCAGGCGGCGGGCGCCCGCGACGTCGAGGAAGGCCTCGTCGACGCTCAACTGCTCGACGTGCGGGGTGACCTCACCGAGAATCCGCATGACGAGCTTGGAGTAGTGCGCGTAGCGCTCGAAATGCGGCTCGAGCACGACGGCGTGCGGGCAACGGCGCAGGGCGAGCGCCATCGGCATGGCCGAGTTGACGCCGTAGCGCCGTGCCTCGTAGGTGGCCGCCGTCACGACCGAGCGCGCCGAGGGGTGACCGACGATGACGGGTTTGCCGACGAGGTCGGGGCGCTCCAGCAGCTCGACGGACGCGAAGAAGGCGTCCATGTCGACGTGCATGATGTGGGCCGCGGGATCGTCGACGGGTTCGGCGGTGACCCGCCTGCCCGTGCCGTCCTGCTTGCTCACGCGGTCATCCTGTCACCTGCCGCCGACCACGGCTGCACGCGAGAGCGCCCGCCGCGGCGAACCGTGGCGGGCGCTCGGGGCGTTCGTGGTCAGACGCGCTTGCGTCCGAAGATGAGGCCCCAGATGAGCAGCACGATGATCGAGCCGCCGATCGCGAGAAGCCACGTCTGGAGCGACCAGAAGTCCTCCAGCGGCACGTCGAACAGCACCGATCCGAGCCAGCCGCCGAGCAGCGCGCCGACGACGCCCAGCAGCAGCGTGACGATCCAGCCGCCGCCCTGACGTCCGGGCAGGATGAGTTTCGCGATGGCGCCCGCGATGAGGCCGAGCACGATCCAACCGAGGATTCCCATGAGGTCTCTCCGTTCTGCCGGGACTGAGGGATGTAACCCTTTCGGGGGTGGTGACCCGGCATGCACGAGTCAACCCCTCGGCGGCATCGCAGACAAGGGCCTGGCGCGGCGAGACGCCGAGATGGTAAGGCGGCGGCTCACCCGCCGATGGCGTTCATCCCGCGCGCGGGCTGCAGGAACGAGGGGTCGTTGATGGCGTGCCCCGGCAGCTTTCCGTGCACGCACGAGCGCAGCACGGCGTCGATGCGCGCGTCGTCCGCAGCATCCGGGTCGGTGTCGCGCAGCACGGGCAGCAGGTCGTACTCGCTGGTGGAGAACAGGCAGTTGCGCAACTGCCCGTCGGCGGTCAGACGCAGTCGGTCGCAATCGCCGCAGAACGGTGCCGTCACCGACGCGATGACTCCGACGGTCTGCTCGCCGCCATCGAGACGCCAGCGTTCCGCGGGCGCCCCACCGCGGCCCGGTATCGGCTCGAGCACCCAGCGCTCGCGCAACGCGGCGAGGATCTCCTCGCGCGTCACCATGTTCGCGCGCGACCAGGTGTGCCCCGCATCCAGCGGCATCTGCTCGATGAAGCGCAGCTCGGCATCGTGGCGGCCCGCGAACTCGACGAGGTCGACGAGCTCATCGTCGTTCACACCGCGCATGGCGACCGCGTTGAGCTTGAGGGGGCGCAGAGCGGATGCGGCTGCCGCCGCGATCCCGGCGAGCACGTCGTCGAGACGGTCGCGGCGGGTGAGCTCGCGGAACCGGTCGCGCCGCAGCGTGTCGATCGAGATGTTGAGCCGACGCAGGCCGGCCTCGACGAGGTGCGGCAGGAACTCGGGCAGTCGGATGCCGTTGGTCGTCATCGCGATCTGCACGGGCGCGCCGTCGGGCCCCCGCAGCGCCGCGAGCTCGCGCACGACCTGCACGATGTCGGGACGCAGCAACGGCTCTCCCCCGGTCAGCCGGAACGTCGTGATGCCGTCGGACGCCGCGACGCGGGCGACCCGGACGATCTCGTCGAGGCTGAGGATGCTCGTGCGCGCGAGCCACTCGTTGCCCTGCTCGGGCATGCAGTAGGTGCACCGCAGCGAGCAGCGGTCGGTGAGCGAGATGCGCAGGTCGCGGTGCACGCGCCCGTGCGTGTCGACGAGCGGCGTGCCGGGCTCCTGCTCCACCGGCGCGCGTGGGATGTCGGGGCGCCGCACGGCGAGCGTGATCGGAACGGCCACCATGATGCGAGGCTACCCCCGCCGCGCTCTTGCAGGGCCGGGTTTATCCGGCGCGCGCGAAACGCACATCGGCGGCGGCGATCGCGATCCGCACCGTCACGCCGGGTGCGAGCCCCCAGGCGGCCACGGCATCCGCGGCCACCTCGGCCCGCAGGCTCGGCGTGTCGAGGTGCACGAGCGCGCCGGTGGGGGTCTGTTCGAGCCGCACGATCCGTGCCGTCCAGCTGCCGGCATCCGTGCCCGCGAGCTCGACCGGGTGGCCGCCTGCGGGCCCGGCGACGGGGGTGACCGACACCGCGCTCGGTCGCACGAAGGCGACGAGGGCGACGCCGTCGTGCGCCGCCGCGGCCTGCGATTCGGGGTCGTCGGCCCGCAGCCGCACCGTGCCGTCGGGCCCGGTCAACTCCCACGCGCCTCCACGGGCGGTGCCGAGCAGCCGGTTGATGCCGGCGGCGGCCGCACCGAAGCGCGTCGCCGGCGAGGCGAGTACCGCCCGCACCTCCCCCTCCTGGCTCACCGCCCCCTCTTCGAGCAGCAGGAGGCGATCGGCGAGGGATGCGGCGTCGAGCGCGTCGTGGGTCACCACGATGCTCGTCATGCGGGTCTCGGCCAGCTGCTCCGCGAGGAGGGCGCGGATGTCGCCCGCCGTCTCGGCGTCGAGACCCGTGAGCGGTTCGTCGAGCAGCAGCACCCGCGGGGAGGTCGCGAGTGCGCGTGCGAGGGCGACGCGCTGCTGCTGGCCGCCGGAGAGCGCGTCGGGTCGCCGCCCGTCGTAGCCGCCGAGCCCGACCCGGTCGAGCCACCGGGTGGCGGATGCGTGCGCCTCGTGGCGGGACGCTCCGTGAGCACGCAGGCCGAAGGCGATGTTGTCGTGCGCGTTCAGGTGCGGGAACAGGCGGGCGTCCTGCCCCATCAGCACGACGCCCCGGCGCTGCGGCGGCACGGTGTGCGCGCCCGACACCTCGACGCCCGCGACCCGCACGTGCCCGTCGTCGAGGGGGATCACCCCGGCGAGGGCGGCGAGCAGCGTCGACTTGCCGGCCCCGCTCGGCCCCATCACCGCGAGCGTCTCCCCCGCAGCGACGGCGAGCCGGGCGTCGAGCCGGAACGCGCTGCGGTCGACGACCACGCGCGCGTCGAGTGCGCCGCCCGTCACCGCGTGCCCTCGGCGGTCGGTACACGATCGGTGCGCCAGCCGCGTACCAGCAACAGCACCGCCACCGCGGTGACGAGCAACAGCAGCGAGAGCGCGACGGCGGGCCCCTGTGAGACGCCCGCGCCGTTGAAGGCCGTGTAGATGGCGAGCGGCATCGTCTGGGTGACGCCGGGCGCGTTGCCGGCGAACAGTGCGGTCGCACCGAACTCTCCGATCGCGCGGGCGAAGCACAGCACGACGCCCGCGACGAGACCCGGGGCCGCGAGCGGCAGCGTCACGCGGAACAGGATGCGCCAACGGCCTGCGCCGAGCGCCGCGGCGGTGCGCTCGTAGTCGAGACCCTGGGCGCGCACCGTGCCCTCGAGCGCGAGCACGAGGAACGGCAGCGCGACGAATACCTGGGCGATGACGACCGCCGGGGTCGTGAACGGGATCCGCAGCCCCCACCACGCCTCGAGCAGTCGGCCGATCGCGCTCTGCCTGCCGAACAGGAAGAGCAGCGCGACGCCGCCGACCATGGGCGGCAGCACGAGCGGCACCGTGACGATCGCCCGCAGCACCGCCGAGGTGCGCGCGCCCGCGCGCGCGATCACGAGCGCGAACGGCACACCCAGCACGACGCACACGAGGGTCGCGGCGAGGGCGGTGCCGAGCGAGAGGCCGAGCGCCGAGAGCGCCGCGGGCGAGCCGATGTCGGCGGGCAGCCGCGCCCAGTCGACGCGGCCGACGAGCGCGACGAGCGGCAGCACGAGCAGCGCGAGCCCGAGCACGGCGGGCAGCGCGAGCACGCGCGGGAGCGTTCCGCGTGCCCGCGCGTTCCGGATGCCGCTGCCGCGGGTCACGGCGCCCCGAATCCGTAGCCCGCGAGGATCCGCTGCGCACGGGGTCCGGTGACGAAGGCGACGAACGCGGCCGCCGCATCCGGGTTCGCGGATGCGGTGAGCGCACCCACCGGATAGCGGTTCACGACGTCCTGGGCGCCGTCCGGCACGATCGAGGTGACGTCGTCACGGCCCTGCACGTCGGTGCGATACACGAGACCCGCATCCGCTTCGCCCGCCGCGACCTTGGTGAGCACCGCGGTCACGTTCTGCTCGAGGCTGACAGGCGTGGCGGTGACGCCCTCGGCGGTCAACAGCTTCTGCGACGCCGCACCGCACGGCACCTCGGGGGCGCACAGCACGAGCGAGACGTCGGGGCGGGCGAGATCGGCGAGGGCGGCGATGTCGGCCGGGTTGTCGGCAGGCATCGCGATCACGAGGGTGTTGGTCGCGAACAGCGTGGCGTCGGATGAGGCGAGCAGCCCGGCATCGACGGCCGTGGTCATGTTGGCCTCGTCGGCGGAGGCGAACACGTCGCCGGGGGCACCCTCGGCGAGCTGGGTGACGAGCGTGCTCGAGCCGTCGTAGACGATCGGGGTGACGGTGACGCCCGGGTTCTCCTCCTCGAACGCGATTGCGACCTCGTCGAATGCGGCCTTGAGCGATGCGGCCGCGTAGATGTTCAGCTCGCCGCTCAGGCTCGGCGTCTCGGGCGCCGGCGGCGCCGAGCTCGGCGAGGTGTCGGCGGCGGATGCGGCGCACGCGGTGAGGGCGAGCGCGGCGGCGACGAGCGAAGCCGCCGATGCGATTCGGCGGGAAGCGGTGCGGATGCTCACGTCAGCTCCTCGGGGTTTCGACGATGACGGTGGTGGCTTTGACGACGGCGACGGCGAGCGAGCCGACCTCGAGGCCGAGTTCGTGCACCGCCTCCGCCGACATGAGGGAGACGACGCGATGGGGGCCCGACTGGATGTCGACCTGGGCCATCACGCCGTCGAGCTGCACGCGGGTGACGAGCCCGGTGAAGCGGTTGCGGGCGCTCGAGAGCACATCGGTGGGGTCGACGCCCGCCTGGGCGTGCTCGACGGCATGAGCGGCGAGGGCGTCGCCCGGGATCTCGGCGGGCGTCGCGCCGGTGGTCGGGAGGGTGCCGCGGTCGATCCAACGGCGGACGGTGTCGTCGCTGACGCCGAGCAGGCGGGCGGCATCCGTGATGCGATAACTGCGCATGCGGCCACGTTAGCCCGCAACAGCGGATGAATCACCGGGAAAAATCCGCGGATGCGATATTCCCGGTGATCGTCGGCGCGCAGCCGCGTAGCCTGGCCCCATGCCGTTGCCGCCTCTCGTCGACCCCGTCGCCGCACTCTCCGACACGGAACGGCACCGCACCGCCCGGCATGCGCGCCTCGCCGGCTTCGGCGAGCTCGCGCAGCGCCGGCTGCGTGCCGCGCACGTCGCCGTCATGGGGGCCGGGGGCCTCGGCTCCCCCGTCGTGCTCGCCCTCGCCGCGGCCGGGGTCGGCACGATCACGATCATCGACGACGACGTCGTCGAGCTGACCAACCTGCATCGCCAGGTCATCCACCGGCTGCGCGACGTCGGCGAACCCAAGACGGCATCCGTCGAACGGGTCGCCGCCGAGCTCTCGCCCGAGACCCGGGTGATCGCCGTGCGGGAGCACCTCGAGCCGTCCAACGCGCGCGGACTGCTCGGGGGCGCCGACCTCGTCATCGACGGCACCGACACCTTCGACACCCGCGTCGCCGTGGCGCACGCCTGTGAGCAGCTCGGCATCCCGCTCGTCTGGGGAACCGTGCAGGGCTTCGACGCGCAGGTGACGGTGTTCTGGTCGGCGCCGCCCGCAGGCGCCCCCGCCGTGCGCCTCGCCGACCTCTACCCGGCAGACGGGGTCGGCGAGCTGCCCAGCTGCAGCGATGTGGGCGTGCTCGGCGCGTTCTGCCTGCAGGTCGGGTCGCTCATGGCGACCGAGGCGATCAAACTCATCACGGGGGTCGGCGAGTCGCTGCTGGGCCGGGTGCTCGTGCTCGATGCCCTGCGGGCCCGGCAGAGCGAGGTCGCCCTGCGGCCGAGCGAGCAGCGTGAGACGTCCGCGCGCACCCCCGAGCTCGGTTTCACCCCCGAAGGCCCGCGGCTGCTCGACGGATCCGCCACGCTCACCGCGCAGGACGGCGGCGCCACGCTCCTCGATGTGCGGGAGCCGTGGGAGACCGCGCAGGGCATCGTGCCCGGCTCGCAGCTCGTTCCGCTCGGCTTCGTGCTCGTCGACCCCGGCGCGGTCGGCAACGGTCCGTTCGTGGTGATCTGCGCCCACGGTGTGCGGGCCCGCACCGCCGCCGAGGCGCTCGCGAGCGTCGGCGTCGACGCCGCGGTGCTCGAGGGCGGGCTCGCCGCGTGGCCCGAGCTCGTCGGGTTCGAGGCCGAGGGCGCGTGAGCGCCGTGGACGCCCTCCGCACCGTCGAGGAGCACCGGGCGGGCGTCCTCGCGCGGGTCGTGCCGCTCGCGGCGCAGACGGTTCCGCTCGCGCGTGCGGCGGGACGCACGCTCGCCGCGCCGCTGCGTGCGGGCGTCGACATCCCGGTGTTCGACAACTCCGGCATGGACGGCTTCGCCGTGCGCTATGCGGATGTCGCATCCGCCTCCGAGCAGAGCCCGGTGACGCTGCGGGTCGTCGCCGACCTGCCCGCGGGCACCGAGCTGGACCCGGCCCTCGCGGCGGGCGAGGCGGCCCGCATCATGACCGGATCACCCGTGCCGAGCGCGGCCGACACGGTCGTTCCGGTCGAGCACACGGCGGGCGCGCTCGTCGACGCGCTCGCGAGCGTCACGGTGGTGCAGGCGCCCGCACGCCGCGGCGCGCACGTGCGCGGGCGCGGGGAGGACGCCCGCACCGGCGACGAGCTGCTGCCCGCGGGCGGGCGGCTCGGGCCGTTGCAGCTCGCGGCGGCCGCCGCCGCGGGTGTCGCGGAACTCACGGTGACCCGGGCGCCTCGCGTGGCCGTCGTGTCGACCGGTTCCGAGCTCGTGCCGCCCGGTGAGCCGCTGCGGCACGGGCAGATCCCCGAGTCGAACGGCGAGCTGCTCGTGGGGCTCGTGGCGGATGCGGATGCCGAGGTGGTGCTGCGGCTCACGGTGCCCGACGACGGCGATGGGCTGGTGCGCGCGGTCGCTGCCGCGCGTGAGCTGGGCGCGGATGCGGTCGTGTTCACGGGCGGCGTGAGCGCGGGCGTCTACGAGCCCGTCAAGAACACGCTCGGCGCGTGGATGGAGTTCGTGCGCGTCGCCATGCAGCCCGGCAAACCGCAGGGCTTCGGTGCCACCGATGACGGCATCCTGCTGTTCGGGCTGCCCGGCAACCCGGTGAGCGCCGCCGTGTCGTTCGAGGTGTTCGTGCGGCCCGCGCTGCTCGCGCTGCAGGGGCGCGCGGTGCTCGACCGGCCGCGCATCCTGCTGCCCGCCGCGACCGGGTGGTCGACGCCGGCTGGACGGCGCCAGTACCTCCCCGCGGTCGTGGACCGCGCCGACGCCGCGCGTTGGACGGTGCGCCCGGCGACGCACGGCGGCTCGGCGTCGCACTTCGCGGGCGGTCTCGCGCGCGCCGAGGCGTTCGCGATCGTGCCCGCCGAGGTCGAGCGCGTCGAATCCGGTGACCTGGTCGCTGTCATGCTGATGTCATGAACTTCACGCACCTGGACGACGCGGGGCACGCCCGCATGGTCGACGTCACCGAGAAGCAGCCGACGGTGCGCAGCGCGACGGCGCGCGGGTTCGTGCGCTGTGCCCCGCACGTCGTCGCGGCGTTGCGCGACGGCACCGTGCCGAAGGGCGACGTGCTGGCGGTGGCGCGGATCGCCGGCATCCAGGCGGCCAAGCGCACCCCCGAGCTGCTGCCTCTCGCCCACGTGATCGGCGTGCATGGGGCGACGCTCGAGGTGACGGTGGTCGACGACGGGGTCGAGCTGGCGGCGACCGTGCGCACCGCCGACCGCACGGGTGTCGAGATGGAGGCGCTCACCGCCGTGTCGGTCGCCGCGCTCGCGGTCGTCGACATGGTGAAGGGGCTCGACAAGGGCACCTCGATCGAGAACGTGCGCATCACCCGCAAGACCGGTGGCAAGAGCGGCGACTGGACGCGACCGGACGAGCCATGACGGCATCCCCCGCCCCGCTTCCCGCGCGCACCGGTGCGCTCCTGCTCGCCGGCGGACGCGGAAGCCGCATGGGTGGCCAGGTCAAGCCGCTGCTCGAGCTCGACGGGCGCACCCTGCTGCGTCGGGCGGTCGACGCGGTTCGCGGGTGCGCGCCCGTCACGGTCGTGGCTCCCGTGCTCGATGCGGGCCTCGACGGGGTCGTGTGGGTGCGCGAGGAGCCGCCGTTCGGCGGGCCCGCGGCCGGTGTCGTCGCGGCGGTGGAGGCGTGGCGCGGTGACACGGAACCGGCATGGACCCTCCTGCTCGCGTGTGATCTGGTGCGCCCGGATGCCGTGGTCGCGTTGCTCGGCGAGTCCGCCGTGCCGCTCGGGTCGGATGCGGATGGCGTGTGCCTCGTCGACGGCGAGGGGCGACCCCAGTGGCTCGCGGGGTTGTACCGCACCGCGGCGCTCGTGCGCGCGGCGCTGGCGCTGCCCGATGCCGGGCAAGGTGCCTCGCTGCGCGCGCTGCTCGGCGATCTCGCGATCACGCGTGTGCCGGCGCCGTCTGACACGGTCGCCGACATCGACACCTGGCAGGATCTGGACGAGGCGCGGCTGCGCGCCGTGGAGGAGGAATCATGAGCGAGTCGAACCGCACGCTGCCGCCGGAGGCCCTCGAGACGTGGGCGGAGGCGGTGCGCGCCGAGCTGGGATTGCCCGACGAGCTGCCGATCTCGCTCATCCTCGACCTGGCACGGGATGTCGCGGCGGGCGTTGCGAGGCCGGCCGCGCCGCTCAGCGCCTTCGCGGCGGGTCTCGCCGCCGGTCGCGCGGGCGGCTCCCCCGACGACGTGCGTGCGGCCGTCGATGCAGTCGTGACGCTCGCGGGTTCCTGGGAGGCGTGATGGCGAACGTGCGTTTCTTCGCGGCGGCCGAGGAGGCCGTCGGAGCGGACCAGCAGCAGCGCTCGGAGCCGACCCTCGGTGCACTCCGGGCGGCGCTCGTCGCGGAGCATCCGGGTCTCGGCGGGGTGCTCCCCCGCTGCGCCGTGCTCGTCGACGGCGCCCGTGTGGACGACACGCATCCGCTCGGTGTCGACACGACGGTCGACGTGCTGCCCCCCTTCGCGGGCGGCTGAGCGGGCGCTGCAGCACAGCGGGCAGCCAGCCGGTGGCCTTCAGGCGGTGGCCTTCAGGCGCTGGAGGGCGCGGCTGCGTGAGGGCAGGGGGATGCTGCGCAGGGTGCCGTGCTCGTCGGGGCGTTCGAGCACGTAGTCGGCGCCGTGTCGGCGGATGCGCCAGTGCCGGTTGTGCAGCAGCAGGTGGCAGTGTCGGCACAGCAGCACGCCGTCGTCGATGTCGGTGCGGCCGTGATGCTCTTCCCAGTGATCGATGTGGTGCGCCTCCGTCCAGGTGGTGGGCCGGTCGCACATGAGGCATCCTCCGTCGCGCGCGGCCATCGCCTGGCGCTGCTTCTCGGAGAAGAGCCGCTGCTCGCGACCCAGGTTGAGCACGCGGCCGTCGCCGTCGAACAGGATCGGCACCGCACCGGAGGCGCAGATGTGGCGTTCGGCGGTCTCGATCGAGATCGCATCGGGATGTCCGTCGAAGAACGCCGCGCCGAGGCGGTTGCCGTCTGCTGTGGTGGGGGCTTCGAGGTCGGACTTGGTCACCAGAATGCGCACGGCGGGCTTCTTGTCGCCGAGGAGTGTGCCGTCGTCGACCCGGGCGCCGATCCGCACGAGGTCGACGAAGGTGTCGAGGGTGAGCTGCTCCGTCGTGCGGGTGTCGGCGACGATGTCGGCGGCGCGCTCCTGCTGGTCCGGGTCGACGAACCGCGGCCCGCCGCGGCGGGGCGAGGTGGCGGCATCGAGGATCGGCACGACGATCGCCGCCGACTCGGGGTCGAGCAGACCGTGGATGGCGGTCATCCCGTCGGCCTGCCGGAACACCCGCAGCGACCGCTTCTCGCGCAACGCGTGCTCGCGCGTCGCGATCCCGGCGAGATCCAGGTCATCGCGTGCGGCCGCGGCACGGCTGGCGAGCTGCTCGACCGTGAGACCTGCCGCGTTCGCGATCAGCCGCGCCGCGGCGTCCGCGAGTGCCGTATCGAGAGCGTCACGCTCATCGGGGCTGAGGTTCGCACCATCGGAGACACCCGACGTGGGCTCCGTCGCGCCGAGTTGGGCGGCACCGGTGACGGCGCCGAGCCGGGTGCGGATGACCTCGACCTGTTCCACCGAGAGCCGAGCGTCGACGACGGCCTCCCCCAGCACGGTGAGCCAACGTGGCCCGGAAGCTGTCGTGTCGTCGCCGCCCGCGTCACCGTCGCGGTCCCCATCCGGGTTCGCGGCGGTCGCGCCTGACGCGCCGCCCGGCATGAGCTCCGCAGTCTTGATCAGGGTGCGCGCCTCGCGACGAGTGGTGCCGGTGACCGCCGCGACGAGGTCTTCCGCGGTGCGGACGCCATGGCTGGCTGCCAGACCGTCGTGGCCGAGGTCACGCCGCGAGCGATGCGCGATCTCCCCCGCGAATCCGGCCGCAAGTGCGTCGACACGGCGGCGGAGTTCGGCGAGCTGCCGCTGCCCCTCGATGAGTTGCGTGTCGCTCAGCTGGGCGACCGGCGGCATCGCGAGAGGATTCGCGGTGTCGCCGATCGCGGCGAGCAGATCGATCACGGGGGGCATGGGAACATTTTCCCAGAGTCGAACACGGGTTCGAAAGGGGGTGACCCGCATCCGTGGAGAATCCATGCACGTCACGGGTGTGCAGGGGATGAGGCACGGACCGTCGGCCCCGGGCTAACAGTTGGCGATTCAGCCTCCGAGGCCCTTCCAGGCGGTCGTGCCGTCGGCCTCCACCTGGCGCTTCCACACGGGCAGCTCCGCCTTGATCGCCTCGATGAGCATGCGGCACACCTCGAACGCCTCCCCGCGGTGGGCGGCCGCCACGGCGATCACGACCGCGGCCTGGCCGACCTCGAGCCGGCCGATGCGGTGCGAGACGGCGACCACGGCATCCGTGTCGCCCACGGCGCGTTCGGCGAGGCGGCGCAGCGTGGCCTCGGCATCCGGATGCGCCGTGTACTCGAGGGCGACGACAGCGGATGCGGCGTCCGGGTCGTGGTCGCGCACGCGTCCCACGAAGCTCACCTCTGCGCCCATCCTCGCGTCGTCGACGAGGGCGAGGTGGGCGTCGAGCGACAGCGGTTCGTTCTCGATGCGAGCGTGCCGCACGGTCATGAGTGGTCTCCTCCCGCGAGCTGGTCGAGCACGTGAGGCGCGAGGGCGAGCACGATGCTCATCCCCGAGGCGACCGCCCGGGGCGACCCCGGCAGGTTGACGACGAGGGCGCCCTCGTCGCTCAGCTCGCCCGGATCGACGACACCTGCGAGGCCGCGCGAGAGCAGCCCGCCCGGGGCCTCTGCGGCACCGAGACGCCGCAGCTCCTCGGGGATGCCGGGAAGGCTGCGGCTGAGCAGCGGCGCGGTGCCCTCGGGCGTCTCGTCGCGCGGCGACACGCCGGTGCCGCCCGTGGTGACGACGAGCCGTGCGCCGTCGGCGAGAGCCGCCCGGAGCGCGCCCGACACGGCCGCCGCGCCGTCGGGCACGATGCGCGCGGCGTCGCACGCGAACCCCGCAGAACGCGCCGCCTCGACGGCGACCGGACCGGCGGCATCCGGGCGCTCGCCCCGTGCCGAACGATCCGAGACGGTCACCACGACGGCCAGATAGCTCACGCGGCTCACGATACGGGACCAAGGTCCACTCGCGACGGCCGGATCGTCGGTGATAATCGGCTCATGGCCCGCCGTACGGAGGACTTCCGGGGACTCACCCAACCCAGTCGTTTGCGACTGCTCGCCGAGATCCAGGCCGAGCCCGGCCTGCTGCTGCGTGAGCTCGCGGCCCGCACGGGCCTGCACGAGAACACCGTGCGGGATCACCTCGTGGTGCTCGAGTCGGAGGGCCTCGTGACGCGGCAGACCCGCCACGTCGGCACGCGCGGCCGCCCGCCCGAGAGCTACCACCCGGTGCGCCAGGCCGACTGCAACCCCGCCGCGGCGCGGCGCGTCGAGCAGGCCGCGCGCAACGGCGACCTGCTGCGGCGCATGAACGCCGCAGCGGCCCCCGAACTCGACGACGACGCCCTGCACCAGCTCGACGCGCTCTACGAGCACCTCGACGACTCCGGATTCGAGCCCGAGCTCGACGACGCGAGCCTCGAGATCGACCTCGTGCCGTGCCCCTTCGCGACCCTCGTCGACAGCGAGCAGGAGCTCGTATGCCGGGTGCACTCGCAGCTCATCGTCGACACGCTGAGTCAGGTTCCCGGCCCGGTGCGGCTCACACTGCTCGAGCCGCGCCTCACCCGCGAGCTCTGCCGCGTGCACCTGGGGATCAGCGCTACAGCGTGATCCGCGCAGCGTGATCCGCGCAGCGTGATCAACGCTCCTGCGCGACCGCCGCCTTCCGCGCCGCGGGCGCCTTCTTGGCGTCGCGCAGCATGCCCGCCACGACGAGCGCACCCGCGCCCACGAGCACGAGCAGCCACAGCCCGAGCGCGTAGGAGTTCGTCTCGGCGTGGTACGTCGCGCCCATCACGAGCGGCGGGAAGTAGCCGCCGAGACCGCCGGCCGCGGCGACGACGCCCGTGACGGCGCCGACCTTGTCGGGCGGCGTCGACGGACCCACCCAGGCGAAGACCGCGCCCATGCCGAGACCCATCGCGGCGGCCATGAGCAGGAAGGTCATGCCCGTCAGCACGCCCTCCGGCGGCTCCTGGCCGACGACATAGGCCGCCGAGACGATGCCGGCGAGCGAGACGAGCGAGATGACCTTGGGGCCGAAACGGTCGGCGAGCACACCGCCGATGGGGCGCGCGATGACCGCCGACGCGGCGAACAGCGCCGTGCGCGTGCCCGCGCCCACGGGGTCGACGTCATCCGGGTAGATCGTCGTGAGGTACTTCGGCAGGAAGGTCGCGAACGCCACGAAACCGCCGAACACGATCGCGTAGAGGAACGACATCTGCCAGGTGACCGGCAGCTTGAGCGCCCCGGTGACCTTCGGCACGAGCGGTTCACGGCTCGCGCTCCAGGCGGGCGAGTCGCGCATGAAGAGCCACACGACGATCGCCATCACCACCATGATGCCCGCGATGAGCAGGTGCGTCGGAAGGTAGCCGATCGCATCCGCGAGCCGCGGTGTCGCGAAGGCCGACACGGCGGTGCCGATCATGCCCATGCCGAACACGCCGTTCGCGAAGCCGCGCCGGCTCGCCGGGAACCACGCGCTCGAGAACGGCACGCCCGCGGCGAAGATCGTGCCCGCGATGCCGAGCAGCAGGCCGCCCACGAGCAGCAGCGGATAGCTGCGGATGCTGCCCGCCAGCGCCACGAGCAGCACGGCAGGCACCGAGACGAGCAACACGAGCGCGAACATCCGCCGCCCGCCGAACCGGTCGGTCAGGGCGCCGACGACGATGCGGCCGAGCGCTCCGACGAGCACGGGGGTCGCGAGCATGATCGAGATCTGACCCTGGTCGAGCCCCATCTCGGCGGCGTAGATCGCCTGCAGAGGCGAGATCACCATCCATGCCCAGAACCCCACCGTCGAGGCCACGGTGGCCAGCAGCACCTGGGCGAGTCCGCCCCGAAGTTCGGGGGCGGGTGAAGCGGTGGTCATGGTGGGCCTCCCGTCGTCGTTGCGGCGAGATTACCCGGCGACGGCGCGGATGCCACGCGTCTCGAGCGGTTTTAATCCGCGGCGTCGCGAAACCGGGCGACACGCAATAAACCCGGCGGATGCTGTGGAGTTTCCGCTGTGTCGGTGCTTTGGTAGACACAACCGCGACTGAGGGGACGCAGATGACTCCCGAGAAGCACACGGAGCCGGCAACAGATGGACCGCTCGCCGATGCACTGGTGGGGATGGGCAGGTTCCTGCGCAAGGGCGAGGTCTCGTCCGACCTGAGATCGGTCTTCCTCGAGGGCGGTCGCGCGGGCGACGTCTTCTACCGCGACCGCTGGGCGCACGACAAGGTGGTGCGTTCGACCCACGGGGTCAACTGCACGGGGTCGTGTTCGTGGAAGGTGTACGTCAAAGACGGCATCATCACGTGGGAGACCCAGCAGACCGACTATCCCTCGGTGGGCCCCGACTCGCCCGAGTACGAGCCCCGAGGCTGCCCGCGCGGTGCCGCGTTCAGCTGGTACACCTACTCGCCCACGCGGGTGCGCTACCCGTACATCCGCGACACCCTCGCCGAGCTGTACCGCGCGGCGAAGCGCGAGCATCCCGACCCCGTCGACGCGTGGGCGTCGATCGTCGAGGACCCCGAGAAGTCGCGCGCCTACAAGAGCGTGCGCGGCAAGGGCGGGCTCGTGCGCACGACGTGGGACGAGGCGATGGAGATCGCCGCGGCCGCGCACGTCTACACGGTCAAGGCGTACGGCCCCGACCGCGTCGCGGGCTTCTCCCCCATCCCGGCGATGTCGATGGTGTCGCACGGCGCGGGCGCCCGCTTCCTGAACCTGCTCGGCGGGTCGATCCTGTCGTTCTACGACTGGTACGCCGACCTGCCGGTCGCGAGCCCGCAGGTGTTCGGCGACCAGACCGACGTACCCGAGTCGGCCGACTGGTGGAACGCCGGCTACCTCATCATGTGGGGTTCGAACGTGCCCGTCACGCGCACCCCGGACGCGCACTTCATGGCCGAGGCACGCTACCGCGGGCAGAAGGTCGTGACGGTCTCGCCCGACTACACCGACAACACCAAGTTCGCCGACGAGTGGGTGGCACCCCACCCCGGCACGGATGCCGCGCTCGCGATGGCGATGGGTCACGTCATCCTCACCGAGCATTTCGTGCAGAAGCGCACGCCGCGCTTCGAGGACTACATGCGCCGTTTCACCGACGCGCCGTTCCTCGTGACGCTCGAACAGAACGGCGACTCTCTGGTGCCGGGCAAGTTCCTGACGGCGAGCGACCTCGGCGGCGAGGTCGCGAAGGCCGCACGCGCCGACTTCAAGACCGTACTGCTCGATCAGAGCGGCACCCCGGTGGTGCCGAACGGCTCGCTCGGTCACCGCTTCACCCCCGAGGACGAGGGCGACTGGAACCTCGACCTGGGCGATGTCGTGCCGCCGCTCTCGGTCGGAGACCTCGACGACACGACGGAGTCGGCCGAGATCCGGCTCCCCCGCTTCGACCTGGCACCGGATGCCGGTTCCGAGCACGCGGGCGGCTCCGGTGTCGTCGTGCGCGGCGTGCCCGTGCGGCGCGTCGCCGGCAGGCTCGTGACGACGGTGTTCGACCTCATGCTCGCGCAGTACGGCGTCGGACGTCCGGGGCTCCCCGGCGTCTGGCCGACCGGCTACGACGACCCGTCGACCCCCGGCACCCCCGCCTGGCAGGAGGAGCTCACCTCGGTGCCCGCCGAGCAGGCCGCCCGCCTGGGCCGGGAGTTCGCCGACAACGCCGAGCGGAGCGGCGGCAGGTCGATGATCCTCATGGGCGCGGGAACCAACCACTGGTTCCACTCCGACACGATCTACCGCACCTTCCTCGCGCTCACGACGATGACCGGCTGTCAGGGTGTCAACGGCGGCGGATGGGCGCACTACGTCGGCCAGGAGAAGGTGCGTCCGATCACGGGCTACTCGCAATACGCGACGGCCGCCGACTGGAACCGGCCGCCGCGCCAGAACATCGGAACGGCGTTCTGGTACCTCGCAACCGACCAGTGGCGCTACGACGGGCTCCCCGCCGACCAGCTCGCCTCCCCCCTCGCCCGCGGCGTGTTCGCGGGGCGCACGACGGCCGACTGCCTCGTCGAGTCGGTCAAGCGGGGGTGGATGCCGGCGTATCCGACGTTCTCCCGCAACCCGCTCGAGCTGTGCGACGAGGCCGAGTCCGCGGGCAAGGAGCCGGCACAGCACGTCGTCGACAGCCTCACCGACGGCTCGCTCACGTACGCCGTCGAAGACCCCGACGCGCCCGAGAACTTCCCGCGCGTGATCGACATCTGGCGTGCCAACGTGCTGGGCTCCTCCGGCAAGGGCAACGAGTACTTCCTCAAGCACCTGCTGGGAACCGACGCGTCGATCCGGGCGAGCGAGACACCCGAGGAGGCACGCCCGCGCGACATCCGCTGGCGCGACGACGCCCCGATCGGCAAGCTCGACCTGCTCATGACGGCCGACTTCCGCATGACGAGCACGACGCTGTTCAGCGACCTCGTGCTGCCGGCCGCGACCTGGTACGAGAAGTACGACCTGTCGTCGACCGACATGCACCCCTTCATCCACTCGTTCTCGCCCGCGATCAACCCGCCGTGGCAGACCCGCACCGACTTCGACATCTTCGGTGCGCTCGCCGAGCGTTTCAGCCAGTTCGCCCGCACGCACCTCGGCGTGCGTCGCGACATCGTGGCGTCTCCGCTGCAGCACGACACGGCGGATGTCATGGCGACGCCGCACGGCGCCCCCCGCGACGACCTGCCGCTCATTCCGGGGCAGACGATGGCGAAGCTCATCGTCGTCGAACGCGATTACCCGAACCTCGCCGAGAAGTGGAAGTCGCTCGGCCCGCTCACCGCGAAGCTCGGCATGACGACGAAGGCCGTCACCTACCACCCCGACGAGGAGATCGAGCGACTGAAGCACCTCAACGGCACCGTCGCATCCGGCCCCTTCGCGGGCTCGGTGCGGCTCGACACCGACAAGCGCGCGTGCGAGATGATCCTCGCGTTCTCGGGAACCAGCAACGGGCGCCTCGCGGTGCAGGGCTTCCGGCAGCTCGAGAAGCGCACCGGCCAGCGCATGGCGCACCTCGCTGAAGACCACGAGGGCGCGCACATCAGCTTCTCGGATGTGCAGGTGCAGCCCCGCAGCGTCATCACCTCGCCCGAGTGGTCGGGTTCCGAGCACGGCGGCCGACGCTACACGGCGTTCGCGATCAACGTCGAGCATCTCAAGCCCTGGCACACCCTCACCGGGCGCCAGCACTTCTACCTCGACCACGACTGGATGGAGGACCTCGGCGAGAACCTGCCGACCTTCCGCCCACCGCTCGACATGCATCGCCTGTTCGGCGACGAGAAGCCGGGCGTCACGCGCCGCATCGGCGGGCCGCACGACGCGAACCAGACCGAGGTGACGGTGCGCTACCTGACCCCGCACTCGAAGTGGTCGATCCACTCCGAGTACCAGGACAACCTGTTCATGCTCTCGCTCAGCCGTGGCGGCCCCACGATCTGGATGAGCGGCGTCGACGCCAAGAAGGTGGGCGTGCGCGACAACGACTGGATCGAGGCGTACAACCGCAACGGCGTCGTCGTGGCCCGCGCGATCGTGTCGCACCGCATGCCCGAGGGCACGGTGTACATGTACCACGCGAAGGATCGCACGGTGGACGTTCCGATCGCCGAGACGAGCGGCCAGCGCGGCGGCATCCACAACTCGCTCACACGCATCCTGCTGAAGCCGAGCCACCTCATCGGCGGCTACGCGCAGCTCGCCTGGGCGTTCAACTACCTGGGTCCGACCGGGAACCAACGCGACGAGATCACGACGATCCGCCGCCGTAGCCAGGAGGTGGAGTACTGATGCGTGTCATGGCTCAGATGTCGATGATCATGAACCTCGACAAGTGCATCGGATGCCACACCTGCTCTGTCACGTGCAAGCAGGCCTGGACGAACCGCACGGGCGTCGAGTACGTGTGGTTCAACAACGTCGAGACGCGTCCCGGCGTCGGCTACCCGCGCGGCTACGAGGACCAGGAGAAGTGGGGTGGCGGCTGGGTGCGCACCAAGCGCGGCCGCATCAAGCTGCGCAGCGGTGGGCGTCTCGCGAAGCTCGCGCGCATCTTCTCCAACCCGAAGCTGCCCGAGATCCACGACTACTACGAGCCGTGGACCTACGACTACGACATGCTCATCAACGCGCCGCGCCAGGCACAGACCCCCGTCGCGCGTCCCAAGAGCCTGCTGACCGGCGAGGACATGAAGATCTCGTGGTCGGCCAACTGGGACGACGACCTCGGCGGCTCGCTCGAGACGATGCATCAGGACCCGATCCTCAAGAAGATGAGCGACGAGGTGCAGGCCGAGTTCGAGAAGGCCTTCATGTTCTACCTGCCGCGCATCTGCGAGCACTGCCTCAACCCCTCGTGTGTCGCATCCTGCCCCTCGGGTGCGATGTACAAGCGGGCCGAGGACGGCATCGTGCTCGTCGACCAGGACCAGTGCCGCGGCTGGCGCATGTGCGTCTCGGGCTGCCCCTACAAGAAGGTCTACTTCAACCACCGCACCGGCAAGGCCGAGAAGTGCACCTTCTGCTACCCGCGCATCGAGGTCGGACTGCCGACGGTGTGCTCCGAGACCTGCGTGGGCCGGCTGCGCTACCTGGGCCTCGTGCTCTACGACGCCGACCGGGTGGCCGAGGCGGCGTCGGTGGAGGACGACAAGGCCCTGCTGCAGGCGCAGCGCGACATCATCCTCGACCCGCACGACCCCGCGGTGATCGAGGGCGCGCGCGCCGGCGGCATCCCCGAGGACTGGATCGAGGCGGCCCAGCGCAGCCCCATCTGGAAGCTCATGCAGTACGAGGTGGCGCTGCCGCTGCACCCCGAGTACCGCACGATGCCGATGGTCTGGTACATCCCGCCGCTCTCCCCCGTCGTCGACGTCGTGACCGGTTCCGGCAACGACGGTGAGGATGCGCGCACCCTGTTCGCCGCGATCGACAAGCTGCGCATCCCGATCGGGTACCTCGCCGAGCTCTTCACGGCGGGAGACATCGCCCCCGTCGACGCGTCGCTCCGGCGGCTCGCCGCGATGCGCTCGTACATGCGCGGCGTGAGCATCGACGACGTGCGCGACGAGCGCATCGCGAACGCCGTGGGAATGACGGGCCCCGAGATCGAGGAGATGTATCGGCTGCTCGCGATCGCCAAGTACGAGGAGCGCTACGTGATCCCCTCGGCCCACACCGAGCAGGCGCACGCGCTCGAGGAGATGGCGTGCTCGCTCGACTTCGAGGGCGGGCCCGGCATGGGCGGCGCGGGCCCGTTCGGCTCGTCGAGCGGCCCGAGCGTTCCCGTCGCGGTGGAGAACTTCCACATCCTCGCCGACCGCCAGACCGCCGACCGGCCCTCGACGCCGGGCCGCGTCAATCTGCTCAACTGGGACGGCAACGGCGACACCGAGGGCCTCTTCCCGCCGAGCACGATGGGTGAGGTGCGCCAGACCGGCAAACCCGGCAAGGACAAGGATGCCGGATGAGCGCCGTCCTGCCCCGGGTGACCCCGCGTCGGGCGATGCCCGAGCCGGTCGCGGCGTTGCGGCTGAGCGCCGAGCAACGCGCGCGCGTGCACATGCTCGCCTCGCTGCTGCTGGACTACCCCGACGCCGAGTGGTTCGCTCGCCTCGACGCGCTGCGCGCGCACCTCGCGGGGCTCCCGGAGCAGATCGCGGATGCCGTGCGCGGCTTCATCGACGAGGCGCAGGATGCGGGGACGCTCGCGTGGCAGGGCCGTTACGTCACCACCTTCGACCTCAAGCGCAAGTGCAGCCTCTACCTCAGCTACTACGCGACGGGTGACACGCGGCGGCGTGGGGTCGCCCTCGTGACCTTCCTCGAGGCGTACCGCGCGGCCGGCTGGGAGTTCGACGCCGACGACCTGCCCGACTACCTGCCCGCGGTGCTCGAGTTCTCGGCGCGCTCGGGCTCCGAGGTCGCCGACGCGCTCATCGCCTCCCACCGCGAGGGCATCGAGGTGCTGCGCGCCGCCCTCGAGGGCATGGACAGCCCGTGGGCGGCCCTCGTGCGGGCCGTGACGCTCTCGCTGCCGTCGATCGACGCGAAGACGCGCGAGCGCTTCCTCGAGCTCATCAACGAGGGCCCGCCAACCGAGACCGTGGGGCTCAGCTTCCTCGGCCAGCTCCCGCCGTTCCGCCCCGTCTCCCAGGAGGAATCGTGACCGCGCTGCAGATCATCCTCTGGGTCGCCGTGCCGTATGCGGCGATCGCGGTGTTCATCGTCGGGCACATCTGGCGCTATCGCTACGACAAGTTCGGCTGGACGACCCGCTCGAGCCAGACCTACGAGAACCGTCTGCTGCGCTGGGGTTCGCCCATGTTCCACCTCGGCATCCTCATGGTGATCGCGGGGCACGCGGTGGGCCTGCTCATCCCCCGCGAGTGGCTGTACGCGATCGGCATCAGCGAGGAGATCTACCACCTCGGCGCGACGGCGCTCGGCACCTTCGCGGCCGTGCTGACGCTCGCGGGCCTCGGCATCCTCATCTACCGTCGCCGCACGGTCGGTCCGGTGTTCCTCGCGACGACGGTCATGGACAAGATCATGTACGTCTTCCTCGGCGCGACTCTGCTGTTCGGCACCGCTGCGACCGTCGTCTACCAGTTGTTCGGGGGCGGGTTCCACTACCGCGAGACGATCTCGCCGTGGATCCGCGGCATCCTGATCTTCCAGCCGGACGTCTCGCTCATGGAGCACGTGCCGCTCATGTTCCAGCTGCACGTGCTCTCGGCCTTCGCACTCTTCGCGCTGTGGCCGTTCACGCGGCTCGTGCACGTGTTCTCGGCGCCGATCGGCTACCTGTTCCGGCCCTACATCGTCTACCGCTCGCGCGACGCCAACCGGGGCGCTCGCGCTCCTCGGCGCGGCTGGGACCCGGTGCAGCAGCCCGACCCCGAGAAGCTCCGCCGGCTCTGAGCGTCAGCCTGCTCGCGGCACGAGCCGCACCGGCACCGTGCGGAAGCCCGCCACCGGCGCCTCCTCGCGTGTCGCCGGGTGCCGCACGTCGAGCTCGAGCGTTCCCGCGCTGAGCACCTCGCGCACGAGCACCCGCAACTCGAGTGTGGCGAGGTGGCGCCCCGGACACACGTGCGGTCCCGTGCCGTAGACGAGATTGCCGTCGGAGTGCGCGTGCGGGTCGAAGGCGTCGGGGTCGGCGAACGCCGCCGGGTCGCGGTTCGCGGCGCGCCAGTCGAGCACGACCGTGTCGCCCGCCGCCACGCGGCAGCCCTCGACGACGGCGTCGCGCGTGGCGGAGCGCCGGTTCGAGACGAACGGATCGTCGAGGCGCAGGATCTCGTCGATCGCGGCGTCGAGTTCGGCGTCGGATGCGGCGGCGAGGTGTGCGGTGTGGGCCGGATGCATCGCGATCCAGTGCAGCACGATGCCCGCGCACAGGGCGAGCGACGACAGGTCTCCCCCGGTCCAGTTGCGCAGCACCGACACGAGCTCGGCGTCACCGAGGGTGCGCCCCTCGTCGGTGCGCACCGCCATGAGGCGCGCCGTCACGTCGTCACGCGGCGCGGAACGGCGCTCGGCGATGAGCGAGGCGACGATGCGGTCGAAGTCGTCGGCGACCCGCTGGATGCGCGCACCGTCGCGGGAACGGCTCGCGGCGCGGTTCTCGGCGACCCAGTCGAGCAGGGTGTCTTCGAGGTCGGCACGCCAGCCGAGCCACGCGGACTGCGCACGCACGGCGTAGCGGCCGCCGAGCTCGTGCACCGCGTCGAAGGTCGCACCGTCGGCCGCGAGCTCGGCGAGCAGCTCGCGCGCGATGCGGCCGAGCGAGGGAGCGAGCGGGTCGATCTCGTCGGGAGCGAGGAACGGGTCGAGCAGGCGCCGGGCGGCGGCGTGCTGCTCGCCGTCGAGACCGTTGGGGACGTGCACGTGCCGCGACACCCGGTTCGAGAACGTCTCGGGATCGTGGGCGACGGCGACGACCGTCGCGTGCCGCCGGATGACGAGCCGACCCTGGTCGTCGATGTCGGGTGCGTGCGGATCCTCAGCCGACATGGAACACCCCCCGCGCGCCCTTCTCGGCGTCGCTCATCCGATGTGTGACGAAAGGATAGTCGCCGGCCTCGGGGAACACGAGCTCCACGAAGCCGCCCTGGGCCGGCTCGAGCGCGAGGGCCTGCGCGCCGCCGGGCTCCCCCGCGCGCAAGCGGTAGGCGCCCTCCAGGTACACCGTGTCGAACTGCCCGCCGACGACATGGAATGCGGAGGGGGTGTTGGGGCCGGCGTCGAGCACCCACACGCGCACGCGCTCCCCCACCTCGGCCGCGAGCGGACGGTGCACGTACTGATCGGCGTAGCCGTTGAAGGCGACGAGGTCGGGCGTCTGCGCGGCGAGCGTGTCGGCATCCGCCGTTCCGCCCTGCGGGCCGAGGTAGAGCTCACCCTGCACGAGCAGATACTCGCGGTCGACGGGGGCGAGATCGGGCGGGTCGATGACGACCGCCCCGTACATGCCGTTGGCGATATGCATCGACATCGGCATCGTCGAGCAGTGGTAGAGCCAGATGCCCGCCTTGGTGGCGGTGAAGGTGTACGTGAGCGTCTCGCCCGGCTGGATCGTGCGCATCGGCTCGTTCGGGGCGAGTGAGCCGGCATGGAAGTCGATGGAGTGCCCGATGGTGCCGTCGTTGACGAGCGTGATCTCGAAGACGTCGCCGATCCTGCCCCGCAGCACGGGGCCGGGGGCGGTGCCGCCGAAGGTCCAGCGGGTCTGGGTGACGCCGGGCGCGACCTCGGTCTCGAGCTCCTCGACGCGCAGCGTCACGCGGTGCACGGAGGCTGCGGATGCCGCGGGCAGCTCGGCGGGCCATGTCGCGAAGTCGTCGGCGGGCTCGCGCGCGAGATCCACGTCGGCGGCGGCGCTCGGCGCATCCGCCGCTCCCCCGGTGTGGTCGCCATGTTCCGGAGACGGGGATGCGGATGCGGTGCCCGCGTCGGGCGCGCCCGTCACGTCGACCCGCAGCACCATGCCCATCTGCCGGTGCCCCGCGATCGAGCACCACCCGTCGAGGTCGGCTCCCATGACCCCGACGTCGATCGTCTCGCTCGCGCCCGGGGCGAGGCGCTCGGTGCGCACGCCGTTGGCGAAGGTCAGATCGTGCACGTCGGTTCCCGTGTTCTCGAACACGACGACGAGCGTGTTGCCGTAGGGCACCTCGATCACGGCCGGCGTGAAACGCATGCCGCTCACCTGCACGGTGACCTCGGTGGTCTCGCCGGTCGGCACGACCTCGCCCTGCGTCGCGGTCGAGATGCCGACGGCGGCCGGGTCGGCGGCGACACCGCCCGCGACGCACAGCGCGAGCACGGTGAGCGCGGCGGCGACGGCCCCCGAACGACGGCGGGGCTCGGGCGGCAGCTCCGCGGTGGGCGTCGCGAGTGCGACGGTCGGGCGCCGATCGGGCATCGCCCCCTCGCCGCGCCGCACCCGCCGACCGACGACGAGCGAGCGGGCGACGAGCACGAGGAAGGCCACGACGACGCCGGCGGCCACGAACGACAGCAGCACGCGCGCGAGCGAGGGCATGGGGAGCAGATAGAGCGCGATCGCCCCGTTGAGGGCCGCCACCCGGAAGACGGCACCGGCATCGAGCACCTCGGCGCCGGCCTTCGCGGCGGCGGGGCTGCCCATCGCGACGATCGGCAGCAGATAGCTGAGCGCGCCCGTGACGAGCTGCACCGCGAATCCGGCCACGAGAGGCCCCAGCACGATGAGGTAGCCCTCGCGCAGCGACGCCCAGTCGTCGGAGGTGACGGCCTGCACCGCGAGCGTGATGGCCGCGACGAGCAGCCAGCCGTAGGCGGACGCGAGGCTGTAGCCCGCGAAGGTGCCGGGCGGCATCGCGCGCGCCTGGCGCCAGCCCTCGACCCCGATCAGCACGGCCCCGACGATCCAGATGACCATGCCGAGGGTCACGAGGGGCCGCACGCCCACGAGCGGCCCCGCCGCCGCCACGACGAGCCCCGCGACGAGCAGCGGCAGCGCGCGGCGACCCGCCGCATCCGCGCTCTGCTGCACCCGCGCGTGCAGCACCGTGGGCCACAGCAGCACGAGGGTGCCGAGGGCCGTGAGGCCGATCCAGCCGTAGGCGTTGAGCACGAGGTGTCCCGTGACGAGGCGGTCGGTCGTCTCGGCGGAGCCGAGCAGCGTCATCGCGACGCCGAGGGCGATACCGCCGAGGAACACGAGGGCCGCGGCCACGTAGTAGCGCACGAGCGGTGCGAATCGCGCCGGCAGCGAGCGTCGCAGCTGCACGGCGAGCAGCGTCGCGTGCGCGATCACGGCGAGGGCCACGGCCGAGGCGCCGACGACGACGAGCGGCAGCACGTCGAGCAGCATTCCGGCCGTGACGGCGAGGGCGCCCGCGGTCTGCAGGGCGAGGCGGATGCCGAGGCCGGCCCGGCCGGTCGGCGCCTGGCGCCGGGTGAGGGTGTCGGCGAAGTGCTGCGACCAGACGATGATCGCGGCGGTCACGGCCCCCAGCAGCGGCACGTGCACCATGAGCCAGAGCGGACGGTCGACGAATCGATGGATCGTGACGGCCACGAGCGTCAGCACGATCCAGCCGAGGACGACCGAGTTGGTCAGCAGATACCAGTTACGCCGCGACACGGGCGGCCTCCTTCCGCGTGGCGCGACGGGCGCGCAGCGTAAGGGTGATCGCCGTGATCGCGAACAGCAGGATGCCGAGCACCGAGAGGGCTCCGCCCACCTGCAGCGCCGGCACGACACCCCACGCGTCGCCCACGACGACCCGCAGCAGCAGACCGGCCTGCAGCAGCGCGACGGGCAGGTAGAGCACCGGATGGTACGGGATCGACACCTGCAGCACCGCGGGCAGGATGAGCGGCGCGTGGGCCATGATCATCGTGATCACGAAGCCGAGGAAGATCGCGTGCGTCGTCGCGTCGTAGACCGCGCCCTCGGTGCGGCTCCCGCCGAGCAGCCAGCCCGCGCCCGCGACCGTCAGCCAGCCGTAGCCCGTGAGCAGGCACACCGCGACGAAGCGCGGCAGACCCGTGCGGTGCACCGTGACGCGCGCCACGTCGTAGCGCACGAGCCAGGCCACGATGAGCAGCAGCACAAGACCCGCGACCGGCACGGCGACCGACGCGGCCGTGAGCGCCACGAGCGCGGTCGTCGCGAGAGACACCGCGAGGGCGAACAGCATCCGCTCGGCACGTATCCCCGGCGACGCCACGCGCGCGAGCTCGAGGCGCTCGCCCGCGATCGTGAGCACGAGGAAGGCGGCCAGCAGCGGCACGAGGGGCGACGCCGCGACGCCTGCGCACCACACGAGCGCCGCCGCGGCGCCGACGACGACCCCGACCGCCTGCACGGCGGTCGCCGTCATGGGCTGACGACGCCAGATCGCGAAGTACTGCGCGAGATGGACGAGCAGGCCGAGCAGCACGAACGTGCGCCCCACCGCGCCGGGCGCGGGCGAGAGAGCGAGCAGGGCGCCGGATGCCAGCAGCAGGGGCGCCGCGTAGGCCCAGACGCGGCGCAGCGCGACGGCCCGCTCGAGCGAGATGAGGGTGCCGACGAAGCCGAAGACGAGCATCGGGGCGTGCAACTCGGCGAGCCGCTCGGTGAGCGCGGGAAGCGGCACCCCGATCAGCAGCAGGCCCGCGTAGAGGCCGAGCAGCAGCAGGATGCCGGCGGGTGCGATGAGCACGAGCCGGACCCCAGGCGCGCGAGTGGCCACACCTCGACGCTACCGGCCCGGCGAAGGGTCTTTGGTCCCGGGCCCGGTGCCGGGCGGCCGGTGTCGCCTCCCCGCCGCGCGACCGTCATGAGGCATCCTGGTGACATGGCCGAGCAGCATCCCTGGCAGCGTTACGTCGCGATCGGCGACTCGTTCACCGAGGGCATCGGTGACCCCGAGCCGCGGGTTCCCGGCGGAAACCGCGGATGGGCGGACCGCGTGGCGGAGGTGCTCGACGCGCAGAGCGACGACTTCGCGTACGCCAACCTCGCCATCCGGGGGCGCCTGCTGCAGCAGATCCTCGACGAGCAGGTGGAGCCGGCGCTCGAACTGCGCCCCGACCTCATCACCATCTCGGCCGGGGGCAACGACATCATCCGGCCCGGAACCGACCCCGACGAGGTCGCGGGACGGCTCGACGGCGGCATCGAACGTCTGCGCAGCGACGGCGCGACCGTCGTGCTCTTCAACGGGCCCGACATCGGGGGCACCCCCGTGCTGGGACGCATCCGGGGCAAGGTCGCGATCTACAACGAGAACCTGCACTACATCGCCAAGAAGCACGACGCGATCGTCGCCGACATGTGGGCGCTGCGCGAGCTCGCCGACCCGCGCATGTGGGCACCCGACCGGCTGCACTTCTCCCCCACCGGCCACCACACGATCGCGCGGATGGTGCTCGACGCTCTCGGGGTCGAGCACACGCTCGAGGCCTATCGTCCGGAGCCGCTGCCCGCGAAGCCGTGGCGGCAGGCGCGCATCGACGACATCGTGTGGGCGCGCGAGTACTTCGGGCCGTGGATCCTGCGGCGCATCCGCGGCACCTCCTCGGGTGACGGCATCACGCCGAAGCGTCCCGTGCCCGAACCCCTCGACCCCCGCGCCGACTCCGCCGGTTGACGAGCGCCCCCCTCACTCGGTCGCACTCAGCTGGTTGAGGAACGCCCGCCCTCACTCCGGCGCACTCAGCTGGTTGAGGAGCGCCCGCCCTCACTCCGGCGCACTCAGCTGGTTGAGGAGCGGCCGCCGCAGGCGGACGCGTCTCGAAACCAGCGTCCCCCTCACCGCATCCCGAAGATGATCTCCGGGTGCCCGAGCCGCCACCACGGTCCCGGGTCGTCGACGTCGCCCGAGAGCACGAGCGGCACGGTGAGCGTGCGCTGCCCCGCGGTGAAGACCGCCTGGCCGACCGTCTCGCCGTCCTCGGCCAGCCGGATGTCGTTCGCCGTCGCCGAGACCTCGATGGGGGTGTCGCCCCAGACGACGACAGACGCGCTCTCGGCCGCGACGGCCCGCACCACGGCATCCCACGGCGTCGTGTAGCTCGCGTAGGTGTCGCCCGCCTCGACGAGCTGCACCTCGCGGAACCCGGCCTGCGCCTGGGCGACGAGGTCGACGATCGCGGCGTTGATGGTCGGATGGTCGGGGCCGCCCAGGACGACGCCCACGAGCTCGATCGTCTCGGCGCCCACCTCGATCGACGACGAGAACAGCAGGTTCGCGCCGAAGGTGTCGAGCGTGCCGGTCTTGATGCCGTCGATGCCGGCCTGTCCGATGAGTGCGTTGGTGTTCTTGACGGTGCCGATGTCGTGGATGTCGATACGCGCCGTGCCCACGATCTGCGCCACTACGGGGTGTGCGAGCGCGAGTTCGCCGAGCCGCACGATGTCGGCAACGGTGCCCGTGCTGCGCGGATCGAGACCCGAGGTGTCGACGACCGTGATCGTGGTGAGGTCGTTCTTCGCGAGCCACGCCTGGGCCGCAGCAAGGTAGGCGTCGGTGGAGCCGAACGCCCAGGTCGCGAGGGTCGCGGCGTAGTTGTTCGCCGAGTCGATGAGCATGATCTCGAGCAGCTCGCGCTCGGTGAAGGTCCACCCCGCCGAGACGGGCGCGACCGAGCCGTTGCGTGCGATGTAGTCGCGGTACGAGGCGACATCGGCCCAGCTCATCGTGACCGCGGGGCCGGGGTCGTCGGCGGAGATCGGATGCGCGTCGAGCACCGTGAGCGCCGTCACGACTTTCGTGATGCTTGCCATGGGCACCGCATCCGTGGTTCCCGCCTGCGCGAGCAGCCCGTCGTAGCCGATCGCCGCGATCCCGGAGGCGCCGTACGCGGGCAGCGAGGTCTCGGCGGCCGCGGGTGTCGCGACGCTCGGCACCTCGAGCACCGGGGCCGTCTCGGACACGGGAGCGAAGAGCGTGAGCGGCAGGTAGGCGATGCCGGCGAGCACCGCGAGAAGGCCGCCGAACACCGCGATCCGGCGTCGACGGTAGATCTGGCGTCGGGTCAGGGGCACCTCAGCATTATCCCGGGGGCGCGCTGCACCTTCGACCAGCCCCCTCGAATGTCAGTGGTCGGGTGTTGTCTCGAGTCATGGAAACCCGCCCGGATCCGATCGCCGCAGCAGATGCTGCGCTGAGCCGTGTGCTGCAGTTGGAGGCAGAACTGCAGGCGCTCACGGCGGCACGGGCAGAGGCGCTCGTGGCTTTCGAGGAGGCGTTCGCGGCGGCGTATCCGCCGAACGCCGCAGCTCTGCGGGAGCGCGCGCTGAACGCGGAATTGGCGTGCGGGTTGCGGATGCCGGAGCGGACCGTGCAGCGTCTTCTCGGTGAGGCGCGCGTGCTGACCCATGAGTTGTCGGCGACGTTGGAGGGGCTCTCGCAGGGGCGGTTCTCGTATCGGCACGCGCAGGTACTCGTCGATGAACTCGCGGGTCTCGACGACGCGGACCGCGTCGCCCTGGAGCGGGTCGCGTTGGGTACCGCGGCGACGACGACGGTGTCGCAGTTCCGCGCCCGTGTGCGAAAGCTGCGTGAGAAGCGCAACCCCGAGTCGATGGTGCTCGGGTGCGGATCGCGAAGAAGCAGCGTGAGCTCACTCTCGAGCCGGTGCGAGACGGGATGGCGTACCTGACGCTCTACACCGGGGCGGTTGAGGCGTCGGCGATCTATGAGCGAGCTTCGGCGGCGGCAGCCCGTGCTGCCGGCGACGGCGATCCCCGCACGCTCACCCAGCTACGGGCCGACCTGGTGGTGGATGCGCTGCTGGAGCGGGACACCACCCTCGGGCTGTCCCGTACCCAGCTCGAGTTCATGCAGCTCGACCCTGCGGAAGCGGCGCTCGTGCAGGAGACCGAGTTCGGCCCGTTCACGGGCATCGTGCCGACCGTGGTCGTGACCGTTCCCATGCAGACCCTGCTCGGCGGCTCCGAACCCGGCACACTCGAGGGAGTGGGGCCGATCGATGCCGCTACCGCTCGAAAGCTCACAGCTCAGGCGCCGTCACTGTATCGGCTGCTCACGGATCCGGAGACGGGCGCCGCGTTGTCGATGTCGCGCACGAGCTACCGCATCCCCGAACCGCTACGACGATGGTTGCGGTTGCGCGACGAGACCTGTCGGTTCCCGATGTGCATGATCTGCGCCGGCAGATGCGACATCGACCACACGCACGATTGGCTCATGGGTGGCCCGAGCGATCACGACAACCTGGCTCACCTGTCGCGCGGTCACCACACCCTGAAGCATCACGGCGGTTGGAAGGTCAAGCAGACCCGCGCCGGCGTTCTCGAATGGACGAGCTTCCTCGGACGGCAGTACCAGACCGAACCCGCGAACTGAGTCAGACGCGTAGCGCCCAGAGGGCGACGGCGGATGCGGCGGCCACGTTGAGCGAGTCGATCCCGCGCTGCATGGGGATCGTGACGACGCGGTCGGCGTTCGTGAGAGCCGCGCGGCTCAGGCCGTCGCCCTCGGTGCCGAGCAGCAGCGCCACCCGCTCCGGCGGGTCCGCCGCGTACGCGTCGAGCCCGATCGCACCCTCGTCGAGGGCGAGCGCGGCGATCTCGAAGCCCGCCGCGTGCAGCTCCTCGGCGCCCTGCGGCCACTCCGGCAGGCGGGTCCAGGGCACCTGCAGCACGGCCGCCATGCTCACCCGCACCGAGCGACGGTACAGCGGGTCGGCGCAGCGGGGCGTGACGAGCACCGCATCCGCCCCGAGCCCCGCGACGGCGCGGAAGATCGCGCCGACGTTGGTGTGGTCGACGATGTCCTCGAGCACGACCACCCGCCGCGCGTCGCGCAGCAGCTCGCCGACTGCAGGCAACTCCGGACGGTGCATCGACGCGAGTGCGCCACGATGCAGCACGAAACCGGTGATCTGCTCGAGCATCTCGGCCGGTGCCACATAGACCGGCACGTCGACCTCGTCGAGCAGCGGGGTGAGATCGGGGATCCACTTCTCCTGCAGCAGCACCGACCGAGGGCGGTGACCGGCCTCGAGCGCACGCTGGATCACCTTCGTCGACTCGGCGATGTACAGACCCCCCGCAGGCTCCGAGAGCCGACGCAGCACGACATCCGTCAGTCGGAAGTAATCGCCGAGCCGGGGATCCTGGGGGTCGTCGACCGGCACGAGCTGCATGCAGCGATTCTGCCAGGCCGCCGAAACACGCCCGAAAAACATCCGGCATACGCTGGAGCCAGGAGGTGCGGATGTCGATCGCAACGCTGCCCGCGGGCGAACGGGACGGCACCCTCACGCCCGCGCTCGACGCCGCCGTACGACTGCTCGACGGTCGCCGCATCGCCGTGCTGACCGGGGCCGGCGTCTCGACCGACTCCGGCATCCCCGACTACCGCGGCGAGGGCGCGCCCCGCCGCACCCCCATGCAGTTCGCGACCTTCCTCGCCGAGGAACGCGCCCGCAAGCGCTACTGGGCCGGCTCGCACCTGGGCTGGGAGCACTTCTCCTCGGTCGCGCCCAACGCGGGGCACCGGGCGATCGCCGAGCTCGAGGCGCGCGGGGTTGTGACGGGCGTCGTCACGCAGAACGTCGACGGGCTGCACGCCCAGGCCGGCTCCCGCCGCATCGTCGAACTGCACGGGGCGATGCGCCGCGTCACGTGCCTTGTGTGCGGACAGACCTTCGCGCGCGACGACATCGCCCAGCGCATGGCGCGGGAGAACCCGTGGCTCGGCTACCCGGATGCCGTGCAGACCGGTCCGGACGGCGACGTCGAGATCGAGTACGTCGACCGGATGGTGCTGCCGTACTGCACCGTGTGCGGCGGCACACTCAAGCCGGACGTCGTCTTCTTCGGCGAGTTCGTGCCCGCGACGGTGTTCTCCGCCGCCCGATCGCTCGTGGCGGGCGCCGACGCGCTGCTCATCGCGGGCTCCTCGCTCGTGGTGAACTCCGGCATCCGTCTGCTGGATCAGGCGACGAAGCGCCGCATCCCGGTCGTGATCGTCAACCGCGGTGAGACGCGGGGCGACCGCCGCGCGAGCCTCAAGATCGAGGCCGGCACCTCCGAGGTGCTCAGCTCGCTCGCCGCACGGCTGTAGCGACCGGATCACTCGCCGGTCCCGCCCTTCGATAGTCTCGATCATTCGGGCGAGCCCCGCCCACGGAGGATCCATGACCGAGCTCTACCTCGTACGCCACGGCGAAACCGAATGGAATGCGGCCCGCCGCATCCAGGGACGCACCGACATCCCGCTCAACGACACGGGCCGTCGACAGGCTCGCGAGGCGGCCGAGTTGCTCGCACGACGCAGCTGGCACGGTGTCTACGCGAGCCCGCTCGATCGTGCACACGAGACCGCCGAGATCATCGCCGCACGGCTCGGACTCGACGGAGTGACCGACATCGACGCCCTCATCGAACGCGACTACGGCGAGGCGGAGGGCATGGGCTTCGACGAGATCGAGGCGCTCTACCCCGAGGGCGTGCGTGCACCCGGTCAGGAGACGCGCGAGGAGGTCGCCGCGCGTGTCGTGCCGGCGCTGCTCGAACTCGCCGAGCGCCACCCCGGCGAACGGCTCGTCATCGTGAGCCACGGCGGTGCCATCCGCTCGGTGCTCCAGACCGCCGAACCGGGCACGCAGCATCCGCGCATCACGAACGCCTCCGTGCACAGCTTCCGCGTGGAGGACGGCGCACTGCGGCTCATCGCCTTCGACGACCCGATCGAGGAGGAGTCGCTGCTGACCGAGGGAGGCGACCTCGACGCCCAGAACGCCGTCGAGGCGGCGGAGGACGGCGCGTAGCGATCAGCTCCGGGCACGCCCCACGCGCTCGAGCACCTCGAGCAGCGCCTGCGCAGAGCGGGACCAGTCGAACGTCGCCGCCTGCTCGCGGGAGGCGACCGAGCGGGCCGTCCAGGCCTGCGGGTCGCCGAGCTCGCGGATCGCGGCGGCGACCGATGCGACGTCGCGCGGGTCGGCGTACACCGCCGCCTCTCCCCCGATCTCGCGGAAGATCGGGATGTCCGACACGACCACCGGGGTTCCCCGCACCATCGCCTCCACGAGCGGCAGGCCGAAGCCCTCGTCGAACGACATCGTGACGAGCGCGAGGGCGCCGTCGAGCAGCTCGCCGTACTCGGCATCCGTGACGCCGTCGTGGACCACGAGCGCGCCCGCGGGCGCCAGGGCCGTCAACCGCTCCCGGTCGGCGTCACCGATGCGGCTCAGCAGGTGCAGCCGATGTCCCGGCAGCTCGTGCAGGGCGCGGGCCACCGTCTCGACGTTCTTGTAGGGCATGAACGAGCCCATGTAGACCAGGTCGCGCGTCCGCGGCGGCGTGCGGACGGCGTCCGCCTCGACGGCGTCGGCGGCGTTCGAGACGATCGTGATGGGCCGATCGGTCAGCCGGTGCTCGATCATGAGCTGCCGCGTCGTGCCCGACACCGTGACGACCTCGTCGGCGCGGTTGAGGAGCATCCGCTGAGGCCACCACGCGAGGTGGTACAGACGCCACATGAGCCGGATGGGCCACGCCAGATCGCGCGGGGGCGTGCGGTTGCGGTAGTAGATCAGGTCGTGCAGCGTCAGCACCAGACCGTAACGCCGCCCCCATGCGCCGATCGTCTGCATGGGGCTGAAGACGACATCCGGCGCGATGCCGTTGAGCCGCCGGGCGATCGTGAGCTCGCGCGCGCTCGTCGGGCTCGTCGCGAGCCGCCACGGCAGCTCCGGCAGCATCGGAAGCTGCCGCTCGTCGGTCACGATCATCACGAGTTCGTGGCCCGCCTCGGCCGCGAGGGGCGCGAGCGCCGTGACGAGGTTCGCCGTGTAGCGACTGATGCCGTCGTGCCGCGGGAACCTCGTGTAGCGGCAGTCGACGAGGATCCTCACCGCGTCGCACCGCCGGGCGGCGGGGCCGCGGCGGGCAGTTCGGCGAGGAACGAGCGGATGGCGTCGGCCACCAGCCCGGGGGTCTCGTAGTGCGCGAGGTGCCCGGTTCCGGGAAGCACCACGAGCCGCGCGTCGGGGAACAACCCGACCGTCTCGCGTTGCCCGGGGAGCGGGGCGATGCGGTCGCGCTCCCCCGCGATGAGCACGGTCGGAACCGCCACGTGGGGTGCTGCCGCGCGCACATCCGTGCTCACCGAGGCGCGGAACGCCTCGGCGACCGTGCGCGCATCCGAGAAGCCGTTGAAGTAGCGGTGGTGCTCCTCATGGATCCACCGCCGCAGCGTGCGATCGGGGGTGTTCACCAGGCTCATGCTCATGAACCGCACGATGAGCCAGTTGCCGAGCCAGACACGCGCGGCCCCCGCAGGCATGGCCCGCGTGACGCCGTAGAAGGCACGCGTGAGCGAGGTGATGCCGCGACCCGCCGCGACCTTCGGATCGGTCGTGATGGGGTTCACGAGCACGAGCGCGCGCACCTGCAGCCCGTCGGCGATCGCGTGCGACGCGATCATCGAGCCGAAGGAGTGGCCGAGCACGACGGGCGCGACGGGCAGCTCGAGGGCGTCGAGGAAGCGCTCGAGCCAACGTCCGTAGCCGGCGATCGAGTGCGGCGCCTCGGTGAGCGGCGTCGACGCGCCGAAGCCCGGCAGGTCGGGACTGATCACGCGGATGCCGTCGAGCTGCGCGATGACCGCTTCCAGCCCGTGGTGGTCACCCCGGTAGCCGTGCGCGAGCACGAGCACGTCGTGGGCGTCCTCGGGGCCGAAATCCCAGAAGCGGGTACGGGATCCGAGGATCGTCAACTCGCGCTCACGCACCGGGATCCGGGCGAGCGCGTCGGCATGCGGGGTCGGGACGGCCATCTCAGCGATTCTAGGCTGGCGCCCAGCGCACGAGGTGACAGACTCGAGGGGTGACGTTCACGGCTCCCATCACGCTGCCCGGCCTCACCCTCGATCCGCACTGGTACCGCCGAGCGGTGTTCTACGAGGTCATGGTTCGCTCGTTCGTCGACTCCAACGGCGACGGCTCCGGCGACCTCGGCGGCCTCATCTCTAAGCTCGACTATCTGCAGTGGCTCGGCGTCGACGCGCTGTGGATCCCGCCGATCTACTCGTCGCCGTTGCGCGACGGCGGCTACGACGTGGCGGACTACACGCAGATCCTGCCCGAGTTCGGCACCCTCGAGGAGTTCCGCGAACTCGTGACGAAGGCGCACGAGCGCAACATGCGCGTCATCATCGACCTGCCCCTCAACCACACCTCCGATCAGCACGAATGGTTCCAGCAGTCGCGTCTCGACCCCGAGGGTCCGTACGGCGACTTCTACGTGTGGCGCGACACCGACGAGGGCTTCCCCAACGTGCGCATCATCTTCACCGACTACGAGGACTCGAACTGGGCCTTCGACGCCGAACGCCGCCAGTTCTACTTCCATCGCTTCTTCTCGCACCAGCCCGACCTCAACTACCGCAACCCCGCGGTGCACGAGGCGGTCTTCGACATCATCCGCTTCTGGATGGACATGGGCGTCGACGGCTTCCGTCTCGACGCGATCCCGTACCTCTACGAGTCGGAGGAGGGCTCGGGCGAGGGCGAGCCCGAGACGCACGAGTTCATCAAGGCCGTGCGCCGGATGATGGACGAGGAGTACCCCGGCCGCGTCATGATCGCCGAGGCGAACCAGTGGCCCGCCGAGGTGGTCGAGTTCATGGGAACCGACGAGGAACCGCAGTGCCACATGGCCTTCGACTTCCCGGTCATGCCGCGCATCTTCTACTCGCTGCGCTCGCAGTCGGCGCAGGAGCTCACGCGCGTGCTCTCCGAGACCACCGACACCCCCGAGGGCGCCGGGTGGGGTGTGTTCCTGCGCAACCACGACGAGCTCACCCTCGAGATGGTGTCCGAGGAGTACCGCCAGGCGATGTACGGCTGGTACGCGTACGACCCGCGGATGCGCGTGAACGTCGGTATCCGACGTCGGCTCGCCCCCCTGCTCGACAACTCGCGCGCCGAGCTCGAGCTCGCGCACGCGCTGCTGTTCTCGCTGCCGGGTTCGCCGTTCCTGTACTACGGCGACGAGATCGGCATGGGCGACAACATCTGGTTGCCCGACCGCGACGCATCCCGCACGCCCATGCAGTGGACGCCCGACCGCAACGCGGGCTTCTCGACCGCGGATCCCGGCAAGCTGTACCTGCCGGTCGTGCAGTCGCTCGTCTACAACTACTCGCTCGTCAACGTCGAGTCGCAACTCGCCCAGTCGCGCTCGCTGTTGCACTGGGTGCGCAACGTCATCCACGTGCGCAAGAGCCATCCGGTGTTCGGACTCGGCTCGATCCGCGTGCTGCGCACCAACCACGAGTCGGTGCTCGCGTTCGTGCGCGAGTACGAGGGGTCGGGCACGCAGTTCGGCGACGCGCCGGAGCGCGTGCTGTGCGTCTTCTCGTTCTCGCACAACCCCGTCTCGGTGTCGATCGAGATCGAGGGCGAGGAGGGCGTCACCCCGTACGACCTCTTCGGAGGCGGCGCGTTCCCGACGATCGGCGACGACGGCATCCTGACGCTCACCCTCGCGACCCAGAGCTTCTTCTGGCTGCACCTCGGCGAGCCGCGCACGGCGCTTCCGCGCGCCTTCTGAGCGGCGTCGGGGCCCGCCTCTAGGCTTCCGCCATGAGCAGTTGGGCCGACCGCCTGGGCGTTTTCGACCTCGAGACGACGGGCGTCGATGTCGAGACGGCGCGCGTCGTGACGGCGTGCATCGCCGTGCTCGACGGCGCGGGTCAGGTCGTGCAGCGCTGGGACTGGATCGCCGACCCCGGCGTCGAGATCCCGGAGGCCGCCGCGGCGGTGCACGGCATCACGACGGAGCGGGCGCGCGCCGAGGGGCGACCGAGCGAGCTCGTGATCGCCGAGATCACCCAGACCCTGCGCACCCTGTTCGGCCTCGGCATCCCGGTGGTCGTCTACAACGCGCCCTACGACCTCTCGCTGCTCGACCGGGAGTGCCGTCGCAACGAGCTCGAGCCGCTCGCGGATCCGGCGCCCGTCGTCGACCCGCTCGTGCTCGACAAGCAGGTCGACACCTACCGCAAGGGAAAGCGCACGCTCGAGGTCGCCGCCGCGCACTACGGGGTCGTCCTCGACGAGGCCCACGACGCGGGAGCGGATGCGATCGCCGCCGGTCGTGTCGCGCAGGCGCTCGTGGTCGCCTTCCCCGACGAGCTCGATGTGCCCATCGCGGATCTGCACGGGCGTCAGGAGATCTGGTACGCCGAGCAGGCGCGACGGTTCCAGGAGTACATCCGGCGTCGCAAGGGCGACGAGAGCTTCACAGCGTCGACCGCGTGGCCCATCAAGTACCCCGCGCATCCGGGCGCCTACCGCGACACGCAGCCGATCCCGCCGCTCGAGCCTCGGCTCGGCCGGGTGCCCGTCATCGACTTCAGCCGCCCGCTCGGCCTGCAGCTCGCCCCGCCGCCCGACGCCGTCGGGATCGCGCCCGAGATCGACGCCGCCCCGCCGTTCGGGATCGCGCCCGTGGGCGGACCGTCACCCGTGATCGACGCGGCCCCGCCGGATGCGCGTGACGCGTTCCCGGGTCTCGTGCCCGCTGGTGACGACGCCGACAATGCCGACAACGCCGACACCCCCGACGTGCTCGAACAGGCCGATGCCGAAGTCGCGCTCGTCGAGGTGCCGTCCGAGCCGCCCGTGGTCGAGGCCCCTGTGTCCGATCCGCCCGTGGCCGAGGCGCCCGTGGCCGAGCCGCCCGCGCGCACGGGGTCGCGCCCGGCGGTGCTGCGCGTCGCCGCGGCCATCGTGACGGATCCGCACGGCCGCACGCTGCTCGTGCGCAAGGCGGGCACGACGCACTTCATGCAGCCGGGCGGCAAGATCGAGGAGGGCGAGAGCGCCATCGAGACGCTCACCCGTGAGCTCGCGGAAGAGATCGGCCTCGAGCTCGACATCACGACGGCCGAGTACCTGGGATTGTTCCGCGCCGTCGCGGCGAACGAAGACGACACGGTCGTGCTCGCGGCGGTCTTCGCGATGACGACCGAGGGCGAGGTCGCAGCCTCGGGCGAGATCGAGGAGCTGCTGTGGGTCGACGATCCCGACCTCGACCTCGACGGCCGCGACGTCGCCCCGCTCACCATCGACGAGCTGCTTCCCCTGTGGGAGCGCCGCCGGGCCCAGGCCTTCGGACTGTAGATCGAGCGCTGATCGAGCCCTGATCCGGAACTGGTGCAGAAAAGAACGGCCCCGTCTGTCGACGGGGCCGTTCTTCGCAGGTGAACCGAGGCTTACTTGCCGAAGTTCTTGAAGCGCTGGTTGAACTTCTCGACGCGACCGGCGCTGTCGAGGATGCGCTGCTTGCCCGTGTAGAACGGGTGCGAGGCGGAGGAGATCTCGACGTCCACGACCGGGTAGGTCTCGCCGTCCAGCTCGATGGTCTTGTCGCTCGTCAGGGTCGAGCGCGTGAGGAAGGTCTCGCCGCTCGCCAGGTCGCGGAAGACGATCGCCTGGTAGTCGGGGTGGATGTCGGTCTTCATGAGGTACCTCAGTCGGAAGTGATGGGAAGTTGGCAGGCCGAAGGGCCAGCTGTCGAGTTTAGCAGAGGTTCAGGACCACTGAGCGCGGGCGGCGAAGCGGCCGTCCTCGCTCGTGGAGACGACGAGGGGCAGGTCGAAGGCCTCCGAGAGCCGTTCCCCCGTCACCACCTCGGCGATGGGGCCCGCGGCGTGGATGCGGCCGTTCGCGAGCAGCAGCGCGTGCGTGAAGCCCGCCGGGATCTCCTCGACGTGATGGGTCACCATGACCATCGCCGGGGCGTCGGCGGTCGCGGCGTACTCGCCCAGCAGACGCACGAGCTCCTCACGTGCGCCGAGGTCGAGACTCGCGGCCGGCTCGTCGAGCAGCAGCAGCTCCGGGTCGGTCATGACCGCGCGGCCGATCTGCACGCGCTTCTGCTCCCCGTCGGAGAGCGTGCCGAAGAGCCGATCACGCAGGCCCTCGAGCCGCCACTCGCGCATGACGCGCTCCGCACGGCGCTGGTCGACGTCTTCGTACTCCTCGTTCCACCGACCCGTGACCGAGTACGCGGCGGTCAGCACGACGTCGTACACGGTCTCGTCCCGCGGGATGCGGCGCGCCATCGCGGTCGACGCGAAGCCGATGCGCGGTCGCAGGTCGAACACATCCACCTTGCCCAGCCGCTCGCCGAGCACGCGGGCGGTGCCGCTGCTCGGGTGCATGTGGGCCGAGGCCAGGTTGAGGATCGTCGTCTTGCCCGCGCCGTTGGGGCCGAGCACGACCCAGCGTTCGTCGGACTCGACCGTCCACGTGAGCCCATCGAGGATCGTGTTCCCGTCGCGGACGACCGAGGCGTCCTCGAACTCCAGCACCCGCACCATGATGCTCCAGCCTAGTCGTGGTCGGCGGGCTCGGGCTCCCCATCCCCCGGCTCGTCACCGCTCGGCACGAGGCTCTCGTAGACGGCGCGCGTGCGCTCGGCGATGCTGGCCCAGCTGAACTCCGCCTCGGCGCGCAGCCGCCCGGCCTCCCCCATGAGCCGTGCGGTCGCGGGGTCGGCGAGCACCTCCGAGAGAGTCGCGGCGAGATCGGCCACGAAGCGCTCGGGCTCGAGCGGGGTGCCGGTGCCGTCGTCGCTCTGCGCGATCGGCACGAGGCGACCCGTGAGCCCGTCGGCGACGACCTCCGGGATGCCGCCGGTCGCGGTGCCGACGACCGGAAGGCCGCACGCCATCGCCTCGAGATTGACGATGCCGAGCGGCTCGTAGATCGACGGGCAGACGAAGACCGTGCCCGAGCTCAGCACCGCCGCGAGGTCGTGCTGCGGAAGCATCTCCTCGATCCAGACCACGCCGTCGCGCTCGGACTGCAGCAGCTGCACACCCGCCTGCACCTCGGCCATGATCTCGGGCGTGTCGGGGGCGCCGGCGCACAGGATGAGCTGCACGTCGGGGTCGAGCTCACGTGCCGCCGCGAGCAGGTACGGGAGGCCCTTCTGTCGCGTGATGCGACCCACGAACACGACGCTGCGCTTGTCGGGGTCGATGCCGAAGCGCTCGAGCACGGCGTCGTCGTCGACACGGTTCCAGCGCTCGAGATCGATACCGTTGTGCACGACGTGCACCCGCTCGGGGTCGATGTCGGGATAGCAGCGCAGGATGTCGGCGCGCATGCCGGCGCTCACGGCGATCACGGCATCCGCCGCCTCGAATGCGGTCTTCTCGATCCAGCTCGAGATGCGGTACCCGCCGCCGAGCTGCTCGGCCTTCCATGGGCGCAGCGGCTCGAGCGAGTGCGCCGTCACGACGTGCGGGATGCCGTGCAGCAGCTTCGCAAGGTGGCCCGCGGCGTTCGCGTACCAGGTGTGCGAATGCACGAGGTCGGCGCCGACGACATCCTCGGCCATCTGCAGATCGACCCCGAGCGTCGCGAGCGACGGATTCGCCGAGGTGAGCTGCGGAGGCACGAGGTACGCATAGGTGTGGGGCTCGTCGCGCGGCAGGCCGAAACAGCGTACGACGACGTCGGCGTCGCGGCGGAGGGCCGCGACGAGCTCGGCGACGTGCACGCCCGCTCCCCCGTAGACCTCGGGTGGATACTCCCGGCTCAGAACATCGACTCGCATGCCTGTCGACGCTAGTACACGCACCTGGGCTGGCCTACTGTGGTGCCATGGCAGCTCCGCCCAAGGTCTTCGGCATCGTTCTCGCTGGTGGGGAAGGGAAGCGGCTCATGCCGCTCACGGCCGATCGCGCCAAGCCCGCGGTGCCGTTCGGCGGCGGCTATCGCCTCATCGACTTCGCCCTCTCCAACCTCATCAACTCGGGGCTGCGGCAGATCGTCGTGCTGACGCAGTACAAGTCGCATTCCCTCGACAGGCACGTGTCGCAGACCTGGCGGCTCTCGGGCATGCTCGGCGCCTACGTCGCCTCGGTGCCTGCACAGCAGCGGCTCGGCAAGCGGTGGTTCTCGGGGTCGGCAGACGCGATCCTGCAGAGTCTCAACCTCATCCGCGACGAGAAGCCCGACATCGTGGTCGTGGTGGGCGCCGACCACGTGTACCGCATGGACTTCAGCCAGATGATCCAGGCGCACATCGAGTCGGGGGCGGGCGTCACGGTCGCCGCGATCCGGCAGCCGATCGCGCTCGCCGACCAGTTCGGCATCATCGAGCTCGACGAGAACGAACCCACCCGGATCGACGCGTTCCGTGAGAAGCCCAAGGATGCCGTGGGGCTCACCGACTCCCCCGGCGAGGTGCTCGCCTCGATGGGCAACTACGTCTTCGACGCCGATGTGCTGATGGATGCCGTGCAGCGCGACGGGGCACGCGCGGACTCGAACCACGACATGGGTGGCGACATCGTGCCCGACTTCGTGGCTCGCGGCGAAGCGGCCGTCTACGACCTCAACCGCAACGAGGTTCCGGGCTCGACCGATCGGGATCGCTTCTACTGGCGCGACGTCGGAACGATCGACTCGTTCTTCGAGGCCCACCAGGACCTCATCTCGGCGCTCCCGGTGTTCAACCTCTACAACCAGGACTGGCCCATCTACAGTCAGCAGCTCAACTCGCCGCCGGCGAAGTTCGTGCGTGACGGCGAGAACCGGGCCGGAACCGCGATCGACTCGATCGTCTCGCTCGGGTGCGTCATCTCGGGCGGGCACCTCGAGCGTGTCGTGCTCGGGCCATGGGTCACGATCGCCTCGGGCGCGCATGTGACCGACTCGGTCGTCTTCGAGCGCGTCGAGATCGGCGCGAACGCGACGGTGCAGCGCGCTATCCTCGACAAGGACGTCGTCGTCGCGCCCGGAGCCTCCGTCGGTGTCGACCACGACGCCGACCGGAACCGCGGCTACACGGTGACCGAATCGGGCATCACGGTCGTGGGCAAGGGCATCCGCGTCGACTGACGCCCGCACCCCCGGCGCCCCGCGTCACCACCGCATCCGAAGGACCCCCACGCCCCATGGCTCGCTTCCTCGTCGTGCTCGATGTCGATTCCACGCTCATCGAGGACGAGGTGATCGAGTTGCTCGCCGACGCCGCGGGCTCGCGCGACGCGGTCGCCCAGGTGACCTTCCGGGCCATGAACGGCGAGCTCGACTTCGCCGAGAGTCTGCGGGAGCGCGTCGCGACGCTCGCCGGGCTCCCCGCGTCGGTGTTCGCCGAGGTCGGCGAGCGGGTGACCGTCACGCGCGGAGTGCCCGAGCTGATCGCGGGTGTGCATGCCGCGGGCGGCCGCGTGGCGGTGGTGTCGGGCGGCTTCCACGAGATCATCGACCCGCTCGCGGAGCGGCTCGGGCTCGACCACTGGCGTGCGAACCGTCTCGAGGTCGACGGCGGGGTGCTCACCGGTCGGGTGGTGCCGCCGATCATCGACGCGGCGGCGAAGGCGGATGCGCTTCAGGAGTGGGCGGACGCGGCGGGCATCCCGATCGCTCAGACCCTCGCGGTGGGCGACGGCGCGAACGACCTGCCGATGATGGCGCTCGCCGGTCTGTCGGTGGGCTTCGATGCGAAGGCGCCCGTGCGCGACGTCGCCGACGTGCTGCTCGACGCGCGCAACCTCTCGATGCTGCTGCCGTTGCTCGGGCTGCCGCGCTGATCGGCGACGCTGGTTTCGAGACGCGCCTGCGGCGCTCCGGGGCCAGCTGACAGGAGCCTCGTTCTCAGTGCCCCATGCCGAGTCCGCCGTCGACGGGGATCACGGCGCCCGAGATGTAGCCCGCGTCGTCGGAGGCGAGCCAGGTGATGACACGCGCGACCTCGACGGGTGACGCGAAGCGCGCAGCGGGGATCTGCGAGAGGTACTGCTTCTGCTGCTCCTCGGGCAGCTCGGCCGTCATGTCGGTCTCGATGAAGCCCGGCGCCACGACGTTCGCGGTGATGCCGCGTGATCCGAGCTCACGCGTGAGCGAGCGTGCGATGCCGACGAGTCCGGCCTTCGACGCGGCGTAATTGACCTGCCCGGCGCTGCCGAGCAGCCCCACGACGCTCGAGACGAGGATGACGCGCCCGAAGCGCGCCTTGAGCATGCCCTTCGAGGCGCGCTTCACGACCCGGAACGCACCGGAGAGGTTGGTGTCGAGCACCTCGGTGAAGTCCTCGTCGCTCATGCGCAGCAACAGCGTGTCGCGCGTGATGCCCGCGTTGGCCACGACGACCTCGACGGGGCCGAGCTGTTGCTCGACCTCGGTGAAGGCTGCGTCGACGGATGCGGCATCCGTGACGTCGGCACGCACCGTGAGCGCGCCCTCCGGCCCCGCTCCGGAGCGGGCCGTGACGGCCACGCGGTGCCCCTGGGCGAGGAACTCCTCGGCGATCGCGAAGCCGATGCCGCGATTGCCGCCGGTAACGAGAACGGTGCGAGAGGTCATGATTCAGGAGCCTAGCGGGCGTCGGACGTAGGCTGGACTCATCGCCAGTCACAGCTCGCACGTCGTCACCGACCTCCCCCTCTCGCCCGAGGTGGAGCGACGGTCGCGCATGCTCAAGTACACGATCGCGATGTCGGTGCGTGTCGTCTGCATCGCGCTGTGTCTCGTCGTGCCGGGCTGGTGGATCACGATCCCGGCGGCCGGCGCCGTGTTCCTGCCGTACTTCGCCGTCGTCATCGCCAACAACGTGAGCGGCCGCGCGCGCAGCACGGTGCAGCGCCCGGGTGCGATCGTGCCGGCGCCACGCGCCCCGCGGGGCCCCGGAGACGCGACGTGATCGGCTTCGGCGAGCCCGGCATCCGCTGCTCCGCCGCCGGGTGCACGAACGACGCGGCGTTCCGGGTGAACTGGCGCAATCCGCGCATCCACACGCCCGACCGGGTCAAGGTGTGGCTCGCGTGCCCGGAGCACCGCGACACCCTCGCCGACTACTTGCGCACGCGCTCCTTCCCGGTGCAGGTGACGCCGCTCGACGTCGAGCTCGACCGCGTGCCGGACGCGACGTGAACGCGCCCGCATCCCGCGCCGAGCTGACGGGCTGGCGCCGCTGGGGCGCGTACCTCGCGCTCACGCTCGTCTTCGCGATCGCCTGCGGGCTGCTGTCGTGGTGGCAGTGGGCGCGTCGCGAGCAAGCGGTCGACGAGATCCAGCGCATCGAGCGCAACTACGACGCCGAGCCGCGCCCCGTCGACGAGGTGCTCGCCGACTTCGCCGACTGGAGCGACGACGACGAATGGACACCGGTGGCGCTGAGCGGCGAGTACCTCGTCGACGAGCAGCTGCTCGTGCGCAACCGCGTGCGGGGCGGGCATCCGGGCTTCGAGCAGCTCGTGCCGTTCCGCACGGATGACGGCTCGGTTTTCGTGGTCGACCGCGGGTGGCTGCCGCTCGGCGACGGAACGGATGCGACTCCGGAGTCGGTGCCGCAGCCGCCCGAGGGTGCGGTGACGGTTGTCGCGCGCCTGCGGCAGGCGGAGCCCGAGCTGCCCGGCCGCAGCGCGCCGGAGGGGCAGCTGCCCTCGATCGACGTCGCGACGATCGTCGAGCAGCTCGGGGAGCCCGGCTACACGGGGGCGTACGGTCTGCTCGCGAGCGAGGACCCCGGCGTGGAGACGATGCCGTACGCGGCCGTGCGTCCCGCCGAGGACGAGGGCCCGCACCTCTCCTACGCCCTGCAGTGGATCGCCTTCGGCGTGCTCGCCTTCATCGGCCTGTTCTGGGCGTGGCGGCGGGAGCGGCGCATCGCCGCGCTTCCCGCCGACGAGCAGGCCGCCGCGCGTGCGCCGAAGCGCCGGCACGAAGACGCGGATGTCGAGGACGCGATCCTCGACGCACACGGTGGGTGAGGATCGCCGCTGCCAAGGTGGCTGAGGAGCGTCGCGAAGCGGCGCGTCTCGAAGCCACCGCCGCCCTGGCGCCTAACTGACGCTAATCAGCTCCGCGTACTCCGGGTTCCAGTGGTCTTCGACCCCATCCGGCAGGATGAGCACGCGCTCGGGGTTGAGCGCCTCCACGGCCCCTTCGTCGTGCGATACGAGCACGACAGCTCCCGTGTACCCGGCCAGCGCTCCGAGGATCTCCTCGCGCGAGGCCGGGTCGAGGTTGTTGGTCGGTTCGTCGAGCAGCAGCACGTTGGCGCCCGAGACGACGATCATGGCGAGCGCGAGGCGGGTCTTCTCGCCGCCTGAGAGCACCCCGGCCTTCTTGTGGCCGTCATCCCCCGTGAACAGGAACGAGCCGAGCACCTTGCGCGCCTCGGTCTCGGTGAGATTCGGGGAGGCCGCGACCATGTTCTCGAGCACGGTGCGGTTCACGTCGATCGTCTCGTGCTCCTGCGCGTAGTAGCCGATCCGCAGGCCGTGCCCCGGTTCGACGTGGCCCGTGTCGGGGCGGTCGATGCCGGCGAGGATCCGCAGCAGCGTCGTCTTGCCTGCGCCGTTGAGCCCGAGCACGACGACCTTCGAGCCGCGGTCGATCGCGAGGTCGACGGCCGTGAAGATCTCGAGCGAGCCGTACGACTTCGACAGGTCGTGGGCCTGCAGCGGCGTGCGACCGCACGGCGCGGGGTCGGGGAAGCGCAGCTTGGCGACACGGTCGACGGCGCGCTCCTCCTCGAGTCCGGCGAGCAGCTTCTCGGCGCGCGCGACCATCTGGTGGGCCGCGGCGGCCTTCGTGGCCTTCGCCCCGAACTTCGCCGCCTGCAGTTGCAGGGCCGACGCCTTCTTCTCGGCGTTCGCGCGCTCCTTCTTGCGACGCTCCTGGTCGGCCTCGCGCTGACGCAGATAGTGCTTCCAGCCCATGTTGTAGATGTCGATCACCTGGCGGTTGGCGTCGAGGTAGAACACCTTGTTGACGACCTCTTCGACGAGGTCGACGTCGTGCGAGATCACGATGACGCCGCCCTGGTACGCCTTGAGGAACTCGCGCAGCCACACGATCGAGTCGGCGTCGAGGTGGTTGGTCGGCTCGTCGAGGATCATCGTGTCGGCGCCCGAGAACAGGATGCGCGCGAGCTCGATGCGGCGTCGCTGCCCGCCCGAGAGCGTCTTCAGCTGCTGGTCGAGGATGCGGTCGGGCAGGGCGAGGTTCGAGGCGATCGCCGCGGCCTCGGCTTCTGCCGCGTAGCCGCCGAGTGCCAGGAAGCGGTCTTCGAGGCGTGCGTACCGCGACATCGCGGCGTCGGCGACCGCGGCATCCGGGCTCGCCATCTCATCCGTCGCCCGGCGCAGTTCGGCGACCACGTGGCCCAGCCCGCGCGCGTCGAGGATGCGCGTGCGGGCGGTCTCGTCGGGGTTGCCCGAGCGCGGGTCCTGCGGCAGGTAGCCGATCTCGCCGGTGCGGTCGATCCGGCCGGCGGTGGGCAGCGTCTCCCCCGCGAGCGTCTTGGTGAGCGTCGTCTTGCCTGCGCCGTTGCGACCCACGAGGCCGACCTTGTCACCCTTGTCGACGCGGAAGGTGACGCCCTCCATGAGCTGCCTGGCGCCCACACGGATCTCCAGGTCGGTGACGGCGAGCACAGCGAAGTCCTTCGGTTCGGGTGGGGTGAGGTGGCCGATGGGCCAGCCCCCCAGTCTAGGTCGAGTTGGCAAACGCTGTAGCCCTTGGCCCCGTGCGCCGGTGATGACGGGCGCCCGAGGCCGGACGCTACAGCGTTTGACGGATGGGAGAGGGGCGGGAGCGGGAGCGGCGCGCGGACGGGAGGGTCAGTCGGCGCCGCGGGCCGAGAGCGCGTCGGCCACGTCGTCGGCGTGGCGCAGCGCGAGCACGAGGATCGGAACGACGGCGCGGAACCCGAGGCGCACCCCGCGCGCACGTTGCGCCTCGCGCACCCGAGCCGCGATCCCCGCCACGACGGGCAGCATCGCGATCGTGAGCGAGAGCGTGAGCCCGACGCGTCGCGCGTCGACGCCGAGACGCGAGAACGGCCGCAGCGAGGCCTCGAGCGCCGCCAGCAGGTCCTCACTGCGCGTCGTGAGCGTCAGCAGCCCCGCGAGCAGCACGATCGCGACGACGCGCACCGTGTTGACGGCCGCATCCCACGGCGTCAGGAAGATCAGTTGCGTCGCGACCATGAGCACCACGATCCACTTCGTCATCCACAGCTGACGCAGCAGCACGGTGGGCGGGAACAGCGCGAGCGCATAGAGCCCGATGACGACGACGCCGACACCCGACAGGCTGAGCGGCGTGTGCGGCCACAGCGAGACGAGCAGCGAGAGCGCGAGCAGCGCACCGAGCTTCAGTCCCGCGGCTGCGCGATGCAGGATGCTGTGGCCGGGGCGGTAGAGCGCGATCACGCGAACTCCCGCCGGTAGCGCTCGATCAGCGCGCCGGGCTCCCCCACCTCATCCAGTCGCCCGTCGCGGAAGCGCAGCGCGACGTCGCAACGTGCGGCGAGCTCGAGGTCGTGCGTCACGATGACGGTCTGCATGGGCAGCTCGTCGACGAGCAGCCGCGCGATCCGCCGCGCGTTGCCGAGGTCGAGCAGGGTGGTGGGTTCGTCCGCCACGACGAGCTTCGGCTCCCGCACGAGCACAGAGGCGAGCGCGAGCAGCTGCTTCTGACCGCCCGAGAGCCGGTAGGCGGGGGCGTCGGCGTGGGCCGCGAGCCCATAGGCCTCGAGTACGGATGCGGCCCGCTCCGCGATCTCGGCGCGCGTGAGCCCGCTGCCGCGCAGCGAGAGCCGCACATCTTCGGCGACCGTCGGCATGAGGATCTGCGCGTCGGGGTTGGTGAACACGAACCCGACCTCGGCCCGCACGCGCTTGACCTCGCGGGAGACATCCCAGCCGTGCACCCGCGCGGTGCCGGATGTCGGCGTCACGAGGCCGTCGAGCACCCGCGCGAAGGTCGACTTGCCCGAGCCGTTGGCGCCGATGACGGCGATCCGGCGCTGATCGAGGTGCACCGTCACGTCGTGCAGGATGCGGTGGCCGTCGAGCTCGACCGTCACCTGATCGAGCTCGATCGTGCCGCCCGTGTCGCCGGGTTCGCCGCTCACGAGCGGACGGATGCGGTGGGCAGCGCGGCGCGATGGCGTCGGCTTCCGAACACGGGCGGGTAGGCCTTCCAGAGCACCATCGTGAGCGCGGTCGCGATCACCGCCTTGATGAGGTCGCCGGGCAGAAAGAGCGCGCTCGCCACGGCGGTCGCGCCGAGGGGCAGGCCCGTGTAGGCCGCCTGCACGGGGATCCCGACGGCGTAGACGACGAGCACCCCGCCGACGAGGCAGCCGAGCGCGACGCGCCACCAGGCGAGTCGGCCGCGGCCGGCGTGCGCGATGAGGCCGGTGACGAACGCCCCGGGGATCCAGCCGAGCAGAAAGCCGGATGCGGGGCTGACGAAGGAGCCGAGGCCTCCGTGGCCGCCCGAGAGCACGGGCAGCCCGACGAGGGCGAGCAGCTCGAAGACGACGACGGCGGCGGCCCCGCGCCAGGCGCCGAGCACGGTGCCGGCGAGCATCACGCCGAGCGTCTGCGCCGTGATCGGCACGAGGCCCGGGAGCGGGATGGGGGCCACGAGACCGAGGGCGGCGAGGATCGCCGCGAAGATGGCGATGCGGGCGATGTCTCGCGTGTCGAAGCGGCGGGCGTCGGTCATGGGGGCTCCCGGAGGTGGTGAACGGTGTTCAGGTGAACGGCGTTCAGTATACTAATCCCGTGAGCACCGGCACGCATGCACGACACGATCGCGAGTCGGTCGTCGACGCGGCGCTCCGCATCCTCGACGAGTGGGGGCTCTCGGAGCTGACGATGCGGCGTCTGGGCGCAGCCCTCGAGGTGCAGCCGAGCGCTCTCTACCACCACTTCCCGAATAAGCAGGCGTTGCTCGCGGCGGTGGCCGACCGCATCCAGGACGCCGCGCGGACCTCGCCCTCCCCCGAGTCCGGCTGGTACGAGGCGACCCTCACCGAGGCCGTGAACGTGCGCGACGCACTGCTGGCGTACCGGGACGGCGCCGAGGTGGTGCTGAGCACGCGTGCGCTGGGGCTCGGTGCGGATGCCGCCCACGCGCGACTCGCGGCGGCTCTGGGTCGCGGCCACGATGCAGAGACCGCGGGTCTCGTCGCGACGGCCCTGCTGCACCTCATCCTGGGCGACGCCTCACTCGCGCAGCAACGCCTGCAGGCGGAGAGCCTCGGCGCTGCGGCCGAAGGGGTCGCGGATGCGAGCGACCCCGGGCTCGTGTTCCGGCTGGGCGTCGAGCTGCTGCTCAGCGGACTCGAGCTGGCGGAGCAGGCTGCGCGGCGCGAGTAGCGGTGCGGTGGTTTCGAGACGCCGCTTCGCGGCTCCTCAACCACCTCTCACGTGCGGAGCAGGCTGCGCGGCGCGACTAGCAGTGGGGTGGTTTCGAGACGCCGCTTCGCGGCTCCTCAACCACCTCTCATGTGCGTGAGGAGCTGCGCGGCGCGTCTCGAAACCACCTCCGCAGAACTCAGATCGCGAAGCCGATCGCGCGCATCATGTCGCGCCCGTCGTCGGTGATGCGCTCGGGACCCCACGGCGGCATCCACACCCAGTTGATGCGGAACCGCTCGACGATCCCGTCGAGCGACTGCGACACCTGCTCCTCGATGACATCGGTGAGCGGGCATCCCGCCGAGGTGAGGGTCATCGAGATGATGAGGGCGTCGTTCTCGTCATCCCAGGCGAGGTCGTAGACGAGGCCGAGGTCGACGATGTTGACGCCGAGCTCCGGGTCGATCACGTCTTTCAGTCCCTCCTCGACCTGGTCGAAGAGAGCGGGTTCGAGAGTCGTGGGCATCGGTCTTCCTTCCCTCTCGCAGCCTACGCCGCCTGCCGCCGTTACGCCTGGGCGACGAGGTAGCGGTCGTACCCCTCGTCTTCGAGACGCTCGGCGAGCTCGGGGCCGCCCTCCTCGGCGACCTTGCCGTCGACGAACACGTGCACGAAGTCGGGCTTGATGTAGCGCAGGATGCGCGTGTAGTGCGTGATGAGCAGCACGCCGAGTCCGGTCTCCTGGTGGGCACGGTTGACGCCCTCGGACACGATCTTGAGCGCGTCGACGTCGAGCCCGGAGTCGGTCTCGTCGAGGATCGCGAACTTCGGCTTCAGCAGCTCGAGCTGCAGGATCTCGTGACGCTTCTTCTCGCCGCCCGAGAAGCCCTCGTTGACGTTGCGCGAGGCGAACGATGAGTCCATGCGCAGGTTGCCCATGGCATCCTTCACCGTCTTGCCCCAGTGGCGGATCGAGGGCTCCTCGCCGTCGATGGCGGTCTTGGCGGTGCGCAGGAAGTTCGTGACGGTGACGCCCGGGATCTCGACCGGGTACTGCATCGCGAGGAAGAGCCCGGCGCGGGCGCGCTCGTCGACGCTCATCGCGAGCACGTCCTGCCCGTCGAAGGTGATCGACCCGCCCTCGACCTGGTACCGCGGGTGCCCCGCGATCGTGTACGCGAGGGTCGACTTGCCCGAGCCGTTGGGGCCCATGATGGCGTGGATCTCGCCCTCGTTGACCGTCAGGTCGACGCCCTTGAGGATGTGCTTGGTGCCCTGGTCGGTCTCGATCGACACCTTGAGGTCGCGGATTTCCAGAGTGGACATGTGTCGTTGCCTTTCAGACCTCGAGCCGTGCGCTCGGGTCGATGTACACGTCGCCGTCGATGATCTCGACGGCGAAGACGGGAACCGGCTCGAAGGCCGGCAGGTTGAGGGGCTTGCCGGTGGTCAGCGAGAACTTCGACCCGTGGGCCCAGCACTCGAGACCGTCGTCTTCGACGAAGCCTTCAGAGAGCGAGATGTCGCCGTGCGTGCAGGTGTCGCCGATCGCGTGCACGTCGCCCGCCGAGTCGCGCACGACGGCGATCGGGATACCGTCGAGCACGACACGACGTGCGCTCGACGGCGAGAGCTCGTCGACCTGGCACACCTTCTGCGCGGTCATCGTGCCGCCGCCAGCTCGTTCTCGAGCGCCTCCAGCAGGTGCGCCTCGAGGGTCGGCTCGCCGATCTTCTGCACGATCTCGCCGAGGAAGCCCAGCACGACGAGACGGCGCGCCTCGTCTTCGTGGATGCCGCGTGCCTGCAGGTAGAACAGCTGTTCGTCGTCGAAGCGGCCGGTCGCGGATGCGTGCCCGGCGCCTTCGATGTCGCCCGTCTCGATCTCGAGGTTCGGGATGCTGTCGGCGCGCGTTCCGTCCGAGAGCACGAGGTTGCGGTTCTGCTCGTAGGTGTCGGTTCCGGTCGCGTCGCGACCGATGAGCACGTCGCCGATCCAGACGGTTCGGGCACCGTCGCCGTTGAGCGCACCCTTGTAGGTGACCCGGCTGCGCGTGTGCGCGGCGTCGTGGTTCACGTAGACCTGCTGCTCGAGGTGCTGTCCCGCATCCGCGAAGTAGACGCCGAACAGCTCCGCCTCGGCCCCCGCCTCGGCGAGGTGGGTCGACGGGTTGACCCGCACGACCTCGCCTCCGAGCGTCACGAGGATGTGCTTGAGACTCGCGCCGTGCCCCACCCGGGCGAACTGGCTCGCGAGGTGCAGCGCGGAATCGCTCCACTCCTGCACCGTGACGACGGTGAGGTTCGCATCCGCCTCGAGCACGATCTCGAGGTTCTCGGTGAGCTTGGCATCGCCGCGGCTGTCGATCACGACGAGGCCCGTGGCGCCCTTCGCGGCCGAGATGACGGTGTGCGCGGCACGTGGGGTCGCGCCGAGGCCGTCGCGGGTCACGGTGAGCGTTCCCGCGTCACCCTCGAGTCGGATGTGGAGCGCCTTCTCGAAGTTCGTCCACGCGTTGGCTGCGGCGCGGTCTTCGGGAGTGCCCGCGGTGCCGATGAGCGCGTGATCGCGGTCGACCCACTCCACGGTCGCGCCGACGGCATCCGTCGACGTGATCGCGTAGGGCGCGCCGTCGAGGGGGCCGTCGATGAGCTCGCGGAGCTTCTCGACGGGCGAGAGCTTCCACACCGCCTCGCGGCCGGTGACCTCGGGGTGGTCGCCGTGGACGGGCGAGGCGAAGCGCTCCGAACGGGTCTGCACGGGCACGGGTGCCCCTGCTCCGTGGGAGTGCTCCGTCAGGCCGTGTTGTGCAGTCTGAACGGGGGTGCTCACTTAGCCGACACTGCCTTCCATGCTCATCTCGATGAGCTTGTTGAGTTCGAGCGCGTACTCCATCGGCAGCTCGCGCGCGATCGGCTCGATGAAGCCGCGCACGATCATCGCCATCGCCTCGTCTTCGGGCATGCCGCGCGATTGCAGGTAGAAGAGCTGCTCCTCGGAGACACGCGAGACGGTCGCCTCGTGACCGAGTTGGGTGTCGTCGACGCGGATGTCGATGGCCGGGTAGGTGTCGGAGCGCGAGATCGTGTCGACGAGTAGCGCGTCACAGCGCACCGTGTTGGCGGAGTGGTGCGCGTTCGCTTCCACCCGCACCTCACCGCGGTAGCCGGCGCGACCGCCGCCACGTGCGATCGACTTCGAGACGATCGAGCTCGTCGTGTACGGCGCCATGTGGATCATCTTCGCGCCGGCGTCCTGGTGCTGGCCGGGGCCCGCGAAGGCGACCGAGAGCGTCTCGCCCTTGGCGTGCTCGCCCACGAGGAAGATCGAGGGGTACTTCATGGTGACCTTGGAGCCGATGTTGCCGTCGACCCACTCCATGGTCGCCCCCTCCTCGGCTCGGGCGCGCTTCGTGACGAGGTTGTAGACGTTGTTCGACCAGTTCTGGATCGTCGTGTACCGCACGCGGGCGTTCTTCTTGACGATGATCTCGACGACCGCCGAGTGCAGCGAGTCCGACTTGTAGATCGGCGCCGTGCAGCCCTCGATGTAGTGAACGTACGAGTCCTCGTCGGCGATGATGAGCGTGCGCTCGAACTGGCCCATGTTCTCGGTGTTGATGCGGAAGTAGGCCTGCAGCGGGATCTCGACGTGCACCCCCTTCGGCACGTACACGAAGGAGCCGCCCGACCACACGGCCGTGTTGAGCGCCGCGAACTTGTTGTCGCCCGCGGGGATGACGGTGCCGAAGTACTCCTGGAAGATCTCCGGGTGCTCCTTGAGGGCCGTGTCGGTGTCGAGGAAGATGACGCCCTGCGCCTCGAGATCCTCGCGGATCTGGTGGTACACGACCTCCGACTCGTACTGTGCAGCGACACCGGCCACGAGACGCTGACGCTCGGCCTCGGGGATGCCGATGCGCTCGTAGGTGTTCTTGATGTCTTCCGGGAGCTCTTCCCAGCTGGTCGCCTGCTTCTCGGTCGACCGCACGAAGTACTTGATGTTGTCGAAGTCGATCTCGGAGAGGTCGGCGCCCCAGGTCGGCATGGGCTTCATGCCGAAGATCTTGAGAGCCTTCAGACGCGTGTTGAGCATCCATTCGGGCTCGTTCTTCAGACGCGAGATGTCGCGCACGACCTCGTCGTTCAGCCCGCGTCGCGCGGAGGCGCCCGCGGCATCCGGGTCGGACCAGCCGAATTCGTATTGTCCGAGGCTCGCGAGTTCGGGACGATCGATGAGCACGTCTGACATGGGGCTACCTCTTTCCGCCGAAGCGAGCCATTCCGCTCGTGTCGGTCAACTACTCCAGCCTACAGGCGGCCGGACGACTCAGCTGGGTGAGCAGCACCCGCAGACTCCGCAGACTCAGCTGGTTGAGGAGCGACCGCAGGTCGCGTCTCGAAACCAGCGTCCCCCGCACCGCCGCGGACGAGCTGATGCTCCCGCACCGACCACAGCTGCGGGTCGGTGTCGAGCAGCACGCGCAATGCGCCTACCCACACGAGCGCGGCGAGCACGACGTGGCCGATGACGAGCAGCTCGGGCAGTGCCGTGAGCGACTGCACGACGCCGACCGCCATCTGCACGAGTATCACGATCAGGAACAGCCCCACGCGCCCGAGCGCGAGGCGTCCCCCCTCTTCCGTGCGCAGACGGAAGGCGAGGACGGCGGCGAGGGCGAGCACCAGCACGGCGAACACCGCGTGCACCCAGACGACGACGTTCCAGTCGAATCCCATGCGGGGCACGTCGCTCGAGTCGCCGGCGTGCGGGCCGGAGCCCGTGACGAGCGTGCCCGCGGCGATGAGCACGACCGTGGCGACGACGAGTGCCCAGGCGATCGCTCGCGAGGTAGCGGAGGGGCGGGGTCCGTCTCCCCCGTGCCAGCGGGCACGGTGCCAGGTGAAGGTCGCGCAGGCGAGCAGCCCCATGGCGAGCAGGAAGTGGGTCGCGACGATCCAGGGATTGAGGTCGTACCAGACGCTCATCCCCCCCGCGATGGCGTTCGCGATGACGAGCCAGAACATCGACCACGCCAGCCGCGTCAGCATCCGGTCGCGGGGGCGCTGCAGACGGGCGGCGATGATCGCCCAGCCGACGGCGACGATCAGCAGACCGGTGATCATGCGGTTCGTCTGCTCGATGAGGAGGTGGATGCTGTCGGGCACCAGTTGGATCACGTTCGTGCCGTCGCAGGTGGGCCATTCGGGGCAGCCCAGGCCCGAGCCGGTGACGCGCACCGTGGCGCCGCCGAGCACGATGAGCACGCTGACGGCGAGGGCGGCGCTCGTCGCCCAGCGCAACGCACGCGGTCCGAGCTCCCAACGCGCGGCCGCCCAGCCGAGAGGTGTGCGCATCACGGCAGCAACGCCGGGATCGGCACGAAGACGAGCGGGTCGACACCGACGGCGATGAACACGAGCGTGAGGTAGGTGATGCTCGCGTGGAATACCCGCATGGGCTTGACCTCGCCGGGGCGGATCGCCGCGGCGTAGAGGCGGTGCGACTCGATGAGGAACCAGGCACCCGAGAGCACCGCGAGCACCGTGTAGACGACGCCCATGGGCGCGAGCGGGATGACGAGCAGCGAGCACACGACGGTCGCCCACGCGTAGAGCACGACCTGCAGGCCGACGGCGGTGCGCCCGCGTACGACGGCGAGCATGGGGACCTCGGCGGCCGCGTAGTCCTCGCGGTAGCGCATCGAGAGCGGCCAGTAGTGCGGCGGCGTCCAGAGGAACACGATGCCGAACAGGATGACCGGCACCCAGCTGAGGTCGCCCGTGACGGCGGCCCACCCGATGAGCACGGGCATGCAGCCCGCGATGCCGCCCCACACGATGTTCTGCGGGGTGCGGCGCTTGAGGATGAGCGTGTAGATGACGACGTAGAAGAAGATCGCCGCGACCGAGAGCGCGGCGGCGAGCCACGTGGTGAACACGGCGAGGATCACGGTCGAGACGACGGCGAGCGTCCACGCGAACACGAGCGCTTCACGCGGGGTGAGTTCGCCCGTCACGAGCGGCCGCTTGCGCGTGCGCTTCATGACGCGGTCGATATCGCGGTCGATGTAGCAGTTGAAGGCGTTCGCGCTGCCGGCCGAGAGGGTTCCGCCGACGAGCGTGGCGATGAGCAGCCCGAGGAAATGCAGATCGAGGTGGCCCTGCGCCGCCAGCACCATGACCGGTGCGGTCGTCACGAGCAGCAGCTCGACGACGCGCGGCTTGGTGAGCGCGATGTAGGCGAGGGTTTTGCGACGGAAGCCGATCCGACCGAGCTGAGGTGCGTCAGGCACGACGTCGACCGCTTCCGGCGACGTCGATGCGGGGGCGCTTCGGGCGGGATGCTGCATGGCTCCTCGGATCACTCGACTGCCATCCAGTCTATGTCGCAGGTGCAGGGCCGAAGGTCATGTGCGCCGGTCGGCCGGAGCCGTTCCGGCGGGCGGATGGGCATCTGACTATGATCGAGGTGCTCGCCGACTGCGCGTGCTCCCCCGTTCTCCCCCCACGAGAATGTGCGGCGCGTGCGGTGCGCCGTCGAAGTCCGATTCGGCGAGCGGACACCACACCGGGGCGCGTCAGGCTGCCCCGCCTCCGAAAGGTCGACATTCAGTGGCAGCACTCTCCTGGGACCCCATCGACGACAAGGCAGTAGACACCGCCCGCATTCTGGCGGCGGATGCCGTGGAGAAGGTCGGAAACGGACACCCGGGAACGGCCATGAGCCTCGCTCCCGCGGCCTACCTGCTCTTCCAGAAGGTCATGCGGCAGGACCCCTCCGACACCCACTGGGTCGGACGTGACCGCTTCATCCTCTCCGCGGGCCACAGCTCGCTCACGCAGTACGTGCAGCTCTATCTGGGCGGGTACGGCCTCGAGCTCGACGACCTGAAGGCGCTGCGCACCTGGGGCTCCAAGACCCCCGGCCACCCGGAGTACGGGCACACCGACGGCGTCGAGATCACGACCGGCCCGCTCGGCCAGGGCATCTCATCCGCCGTCGGCTTCGCCTACGCGCAGCGATTCGAGCGCGGACTCTTCGACCCCGATGCTGCCGACGGCGAGAGCCCCTTCGACCACTACACCTACGTCATCGCGGGCGACGGTGACCTGCAGGAGGGCGTGAGCTCGGAGGCCTCCTCGCTCGCGGGCCACCAGCAGCTCGGCAACCTCATCGCGATCTACGACTCGAACCAGATCTCGATCGAAGACGACACCAACATCGCCTTCACCGAGGATGTCGCGGCTCGCTACGAGGCCTACGGCTGGCACGTGCAGACGGTCGACTGGAAGAAGACCGGCGAGTACGTCGAAGACACGCAGGCCCTCTACGACGCGATCCTCGCGGCGCAGGGCGAGCGCGACAAGCCGAGCCTCATCATCCTCAAGACGATCATCGGCTGGCCGAGCCCCAAGAAGCAGAACACCGGCAAGATCCACGGATCGGCGCTCGGCGCCGAGGAGCTCGCCGCCGTCAAGGAGGTGCTCGGCTTCAACCCGGACGAGACCTTCGTCGTCGCCGACGAGGTCATCGCGCACACCCGCAAGGCGATCGAGCGCGGCAAGGCCGTGCGCGCCGAGTGGCAGAAGGGCTTCGACGCCTGGGCCGCGGCCAACCCCGAGAAGAAGGCGCTCTTCGACCGCATCCAGTCGGGCGAGCTGCCGGAAGGCGTCGAGGAGGCGCTTCCGGTGTTCGAGGCCGGCAAGGATGTCTCGACCCGCGCCGCGAGCGGGAAGGTGCTCGGCGCCCTGGGCGCCGTCATCCCCGAGCTCTGGGGCGGCTCGGCCGACCTCGCCGAGTCGAACCTCACGACGATCGCGGGCGCGAAGTCGTTCGTGCCCACGCAGTGGTCGACTCACGAGTGGTCAGGCGACCCCTACGGCCGCGTGCTGCACTTCGGTATCCGCGAGCACGCGATGGGCGCGATCCTCAACGGCATCGTGCTGCACGGCAACACACGCGCCTTCGGCGGCACCTTCCTGATCTTCAGCGACTACATGCGCCCCGCGGTGCGGCTCGCGGCCCTCATGAAGGTGCCGTCGATCTTCGTCTGGACGCACGACTCGGTCGCGCTCGGCGAAGACGGCCCCACCCACCAGCCGATCGAGCAGCTCACGGCGCTGCGCGCCATCCCGGGCCTCGACATCGTGCGTCCGGCGGACGCCAACGAGGTCGGCTGGGCCTGGAAGACCATCCTCGAGCGCCGCCACAACCCCGCAGGCATCGCGCTCAGCCGGCAGAACCTGCCGGTCTTCGAGCGCGGCGACGGCGCGGCAGAGGGCGACACCCTCGCATCCGCGTCGAACACCGTGCGCGGCGGCTACGTGCTCGCCGAGGCTCCTGGCGGCACCCCCGACGTCATCCTCATCGCGACCGGCTCCGAGGTGCAGTTCGCGCTCGAGGCGCGTGAGCAGCTCAAGGCCGACGGGGTGAACGCGCGCGTCGTGTCGATGCCGAGCCAGGAGTGGTTCGCCGAGCAGGACGCCGCGTACCGCGAGTCGGTGCTGCCCGCCTCCGTGACCGCGCGCGTCTCGGTCGAGGCCGGACTCGCCCTCACCTGGGCGCCCTACCTCGGTGTGCACGGCAAGGCCGTGTCGATCGAGCACTTCGGTGCATCGGCCGACTACAAGACGCTGTACCGGGAGTTCGGCATCACGACGGAGCATGTCGTCTCCGCCGCCAAGGAATCCCTCGCTCTCGCGAGCAACTGACCCGACATCATCGACGGAAGAAGATTCAGCACCATGTCCGACAGCACCACCCGCACCGCCCAGCTCTCTGAGATCGGCGTCAGCATCTGGCTCGACGACCTGTCGCGTGAGCGCATCGTCTCGGGCGGTCTCGCCCAGCTGATCGCCGACCGCAACGTCGTCGGCATCACCACCAACCCGACGATCTTCGCCGCGGCCCTCGCCAAGGGTGAGAACTACGACAAGCACGTCGCCGAGCTCGCCGCCGCGGGCGTCGGGGTCTCCGAGGCGGTCTTCGACATCATCACGCACGACGTCGCCTCCGCCGCGGATGTGTTCCGTCCGGTCTTCGAGGCCACGAACGGGGTCGACGGTCGTGTCTCGATCGAGGTCGAGCCGGGCCTCGCCCACGACACGGCGGGCACGATCGCCCAGGCCGAGCAGCTGTGGAACGACGTCGACCGTCCCAACGCGATGATCAAGATCCCCGCCACGGTCGAGGGCCTCGCGGCCATCACCGAGACGATCGCGAAGGGCATCAGCGTCAACGTCACGCTCATCTTCAGCCTCGAGCGGCACCGTCAGGTGATCGACGCCTACCTCACGGGTCTCGAGAAGGCGAAGGCCGCAGGGCACGACCTCTCCACGATCCAGTCCGTCGCCTCGTTCTTCGTGTCGCGGGTCGACACCGAGATCGACAAGCGTCTCGAGGCTCTCGGCACGGATGAGGCGCTCGCGCTCAAGAGCAAGGCGGGCGTCGCGAACGCTCAGCTGGCCTACCAGCTCTTCGAGCAGGAGTTCGCGAGCGATCGGGCGAAGGCGCTGCTCGCGGCGGGCGCGAACGTGCAGCGGCCGCTGTGGGCGTCGACGGGCGTGAAGGACCCGGCACTGCCCGACACGCTCTACGTGACCGAGCTCGCCGTCGCGGGTGTCGTCAACACGATGCCCGAGAAGACCCTCGAGGCCACCTACGACCACGCTCCCCTGCACGGCGACGCGGTCACCGGTTCATACGCCCAGGCGCAGAAGGTGCTCGACGACCTCGCAGCCGTCGGAGTCGACTACGACGACGTCACCGCGACGCTCGAGCGCGAGGGCGTCGAGAAGTTCATCGTGTCGTGGAACGAACTGCTCGACACCGTGACCGCTGCCCTGGAGGCGGCGAAGTGACCGTCACGGTCGCCGTGACGGGCGCGGCGGCCGAGGCCGTCGAACGCCACGTGCCGCAGCTGATCGCGGACGGCGTCGCCGGCCGCATCACGACCCTCGACGCCACCCTCTGGGGCCCGGCCGCCGAGGAGGAGGCCGCGAAGCGGCTCGGCTGGACGGAGGCCGTCGCCGTCTCCGAGGGCCTCGTCGACGACATCCTCGCCCTCCGTGATGACCTGCGCGCCAAGGGCGTGACGCACATCGTGCTCGGCGGCATGGGCGGATCCTCGCTCGCCCCCGAGGTCATCACGCAGACCTACGGCGTCGCGCTCACGGTGCTCGACTCGACCGACCCCGCGCAGGTGCGCGCCGCGCTCGACGACCGTCTCGCTCAGACCGCGGTCGTCATCTCGTCGAAGTCCGGCTCGACCGTCGAGACCGACAGCCAGAAGCGGGTCTACGAGCAGGCCTTCCGCGACGCCGGGATCGATCCGACCGAGCGCATCGTGGTCGTGACCGATCCGGGCTCGCCGCTGGACCAGTCGGCCCGCGCCGACGGCTACCGGGTGTTCAACGCCGACCCGAACGTCGGCGGACGCTACTCGGCGCTCACGGCCTTCGGCCTCGTGCCGAGCGGGCTCGCGGGCGTCGACATCGCCGAGCTGCTCGACGAGGCGCAGGCCGTCTCGCTCGAGCTCGCCCTCGACTCGGACAAGAACCCGGGGCTCATCCTCGGCGCCGCGATCGCCGGAACCTCTCCCCTGCGCGACAAGCTCGGCATCGTCGCAGACGGCACCCACATCGTCGGCTTCGGCGACTGGGTCGAACAGCTCATCGCCGAGTCGACGGGCAAGGACGGCACGGGCATCCTGCCTGTCGTGCTCGACGTCGACTCCTTCGAGGTCACCGCGGGACTGCCCGACGTGCAGATCGTGCGTCTCGTCGCGAACGAGCGCGAGACGCGCGAGGTGCGCGACGGCGAGATCGAGGTCTCGGGTTCGCTCGGCGGTCAACTGCTCGTCTGGGAGTACGCGACGGCGGTCGCCGGGCGCCTGCTCGGCATCAACCCCTTCGACCAGCCGGATGTCGAGTCGGCCAAGATCGCGGCGCGCGGACTGCTGGATGCGCGGCCCGAGCCCACTCCGGCGCTCTTCACCGCCGACGGCATCGAGGTGCGCACGACAGGTGGTCTCGAGGTCACGGACCACAGCATCGACGGCGCCATCGATGCGCTGCTCGCGGCGCTTCCGGATGACGGCTACCTCTCGGTGCAGGCCTACCTCGACCGCCCGGCGTTCCCGGGTCTCCCCGCCATCCGCGACGCCCTCGCGCGCCGCGCCGGCCGTCCGGTGACCTTCGGGTGGGGTCCGCGCTTCCTGCACTCGACGGGGCAGTTCCACAAGGGCGGTCCCGCCGTCGGCGTGTTCCTGCAGATCGTGGGCGCGGGTGGCGCCGACCTCGTGATCCCGGAGCGCCCCTTCACCTTCGGCCAGCTCATCCAGGCGCAGGCCGCGGGCGACGCGAGCGTGCTCGCCGATCACGGGCGTCCCGTGCTGACCCTCACGCTTCCGCAGCCGAGCGACGGTGTCGCGACCCTGCGCGCGCGGATCGGCTGAGTCATGCCGGTGGAGATCACGCGGAACCACAACCCGCTACGTATCGCCTCCGACCGTCGCCTCAACCGCATCGCGGGCCCGTCGAGCCTCGTGATCTTCGGCGTGACGGGCGACCTGTCGCGCAAGAAGCTCATGCCGGCGGTCTACGACCTCGCCAACCGCGGTCTGCTGCCCCCGGGTTTCGCGCTCGTCGGGTTCGCGCGACGTGACTGGGCCGACCAGGACTTCGAGAAGGTCGTGCACGACGCCGTGCAGCAGTACGCGCGCACCCCCTTCGACGAGGACGTCTGGCGGCAGCTCAAGCAGGGCATCCGCTTCGTGCAGGGCGAATTCGACGACGACGACGCGTTCGACCGGCTGAAGGCGACGCTGACCGAGCTCGACGCCACGCGCGGCACGAACGGCAATCACGCCTTCTACCTCTCGATTCCGCCGCGCTCGTTCCCCCTCGTCACCGAGCAGCTGCGCAGATCGGGGCTCGCCGAGCAGGTGGCCGGGCAGTGGCGCCGCGTCGTGATCGAGAAGCCCTTCGGGCACGACCTCGCTTCGGCGCGCGAGCTCAACGACGTCGTCGAGTCGGTGTTCCCCGCCGACAGCGTGTTCCGGATCGATCACTACCTCGGCAAGGAGACGGTTCAGAACATCCTGGCGTTGCGCTTCGCGAACCAGCTCTACGAACCCATCTGGAACGCCAACTACGTCGACCACGTGCAGATCACGATGGCCGAGGACATCGGCGTCGGCGGTCGCGCCGGGTACTACGACGGCATCGGCGCGGCGCGCGACGTGATCCAGAACCATCTGCTGCAGCTGCTCGCCCTCACGGCGATGGAGGAGCCGGTGTCGTTCGACGCCGCCGACCTGCGCGCCGAGAAGGAGAAGGTGCTCTCGGCCGTCACCCTGCCTCGCGATCTCGCGACGGCGACGGCGCGCGGGCAGTACTCCGGCGGATGGCAGGGCGGGCAGAAGGTGCCCGGCTTCCTCGACGAGGACGGCATGAACCCCGAGTCGGTCACCGAGACCTACGCGGCGCTCAAGCTCTCGATCAACACGCGTCGATGGGCGGGCGTGCCGTTCTACCTGCGTGCAGGCAAGCGTCTCGGCCGCCGTGTCACCGAGATCGCCGTGGTCTTCAAGCGGGCACCCCAGTACCTGTTCGCGGAGTCGCAGACCTCGGCTCTCGGCTCGAACGCGCTCGTCATCCGGGTGCAGCCGGATGAGGGTGTCACCATCCGCTTCGGATCGAAGGTTCCCGGGGCCGGGATGCAGGTGCGCGACGTGACGATGGACTTCGGCTACGGCCACGCCTTCACCGAGGCGAGTCCCGAGGCCTACGAGCGGCTCATCCTCGATGTGCTGCTCGGCGACCCGCCGCTCTTCCCCCGCCACGAGGAGGTCGAGCTCAGCTGGAAGATCCTCGACCCGGTCGAGGAGTACTGGGACTCGCTCGGCGGGCCTCTGGAACAGTACAAGCCGGGCACCTGGGGCCCCGCATCCGCCGACGAACTGCTGGCCCGCGACGGCCGCAGCTGGCGTCGTCCATGAGGCGAGAGCCCTCGGGGTTTCGCATCCAGACACGGCACATCCGGAGAGAGACATGATCGTCGACCTGCCCGACACCACCACGAGCGCGATCTCGAAAGCGCTCGTCAAGATCCGCGAAGAGGGCGGTGCCGTCGCCCTCGGCCGCGTGCTCACCCTCGTGATCGCGACGACCCTCGGCAACGAGGAGGAGGCCATCGAGGCCGCCAACGATGCCTCACGTGAGCATCCGATGCGCGTCATCGTGCTGTCGCGACGCGCCGAGGCCGGCGAGGAGCACGCCCGGCTCGACGGACAGATCCGCGTGGGTGGCGACGCCGGGGCGAGCGAGGTCATCGTGCTGCGCGCCCACGGCGCGGCGGCGTCCGACGAGGAGGGGCTCGTGACGAGCCTGCTGCTGCCGGACGCGCCCGTCGTCGTCTGGTGGCCGGGTGAAGCACCCGCGGTGCCGAGCGCGTCGGCTCTGGGCAGGATCGCCCAGCGACGGATCACCGACGCCGCCGAGCATCCGGACCCGGTGGAGGCGCTCACCGCCCTCGGGCGCAACTACGCACCCGGCGACACCGACTTCGCGTGGACGCGGCTCACCCTGTGGCGCGCCCAGCTCGCCGCGGTACTCGATCAACCGCCGTACGAGCCCGTCGAACGCATCTCGGTCAGCGGCGCCGCCGACTCCCCCTCGACCGAGCTGCTCGCCGCCTGGCTGCGCCTGCAGCTCGACGCGCCCGTCGACCTGGAGGTCTCGCCCTCCACGGGCACGGGGGGCATCCACGGGGTCACGATGCAGCGCGCCTCGGGTGAGATCCGCCTCGAACGCTCGCAGCCGAGCATCGCGACGCTCGAGCAGCCGAACCAGCCCACGCACGACATCTCGCTGCCGCGCCGCAGTCTGCGGGACTGCCTTGCCGAGGAATTGCGTAGGCTCGACCCCGACGACCTCTTCGGAGAGGTCGTGCAGAAGGGCCTCGAACTGCTCGCGGCATCCGCCGAGAGGGCCGCGGCCGAAGGGAAGTGACCGTGAGCGAGCGACGCGTGCGGGTCTACGACGACAAGGCGAGCCTCGCAGCCGCCGTCGCGGCCCGATTCATCAAGCGGATGCGGGAGACCCTCGCGGAGAAACCCGAGGCGCACGTCGTGCTCACGGGCGGAACGATGGGCGAGGCGGTGCTCGCGGCGGTGGGTGCCGACGCCGCGCGCGACGAGGTCGACTGGTCGCGCATCACCTTCTGGTGGGGCGACGAGCGGTACCTGCCCGCGGGCGACCCCGACCGCAACGAGACCCAGTCACGCCGCGCGCTGCTCGACGCACTGGGTCTCGCCCCCGAACGCATCAAGGCCTTCCCTGCCGCCGGCGAGCACGACTCGATCGACGCCGCGGCGGAGGCGTACGCCGCTGAGCTGGCCGCCGCGGCACCCGAGGGCGCGACGCATCCGGCGTTCGACCTCACCTTCCTCGGTGTCGGGCCCGACGGACACGTCGCGTCGCTGTTCCCCGATCACGAGGCGGTGCGGGATCGTGAACACGTCGTGCTGGCAGAGACGGCCTCCCCCAAGCCGCCGCCCGAGCGGCTCACCCTCACGCTGCCGGTGATCAACGCATCCGACCGGGTGTGGCTCGTGCTCGCGGGCGCCGACAAGGCGGGCGCGCTCGGCCTCGCCCTCGCGGACGCGAACCCGGCGGATGTGCCGGTCGCCGGCGTGCGCGGGCGGCTGCGCACGGTGTTCTTCGTCGATCGTGACGCGGCGGCCGAGGTGCCCGAGAACCTGCTCACGCGTGAGCGGTTCTGGACCGCGGCGCACGAGCTGCCGGAACAGCGCTGAGCGGGGACGCTGGTTTCGAGACGCGTCCGCTGCGCGGGCGCTCCTCAACCAGCTGACTCTATGACTGTCGAGGTGGTTGAGGAGGCGCGCAGCGCCGTCTCGAAACCACCGACGCGATGGCTCAGGCCGGCTGGGCCGTACCGCGACGCTCGCGCAGCTGCTGCAGGGCGTCTTCGAGGATCTGCTCCGCCTCCGTCTCGGTGCGGCGCTCCTTCACGTACGCGAGGTGCGTCTTGTACGGCTCGGTGCGCTGCAGCTGAGGCGGGTTGTCCTTGTCGCGACCGGCCGGCAGGCCGGTCGAGGGGCTGTCGATGACCTCGGGGATCTCCTCCTCGGGCAGGTTCGCCGCGAAGTAGCGCACGGTCTCGTTGCCGAGCGCGTCCCAGAACGAGATCGCGATGCGATCCGCGTGGTAGCCGCGGTCCTGCTCGCCCATGGGGCCGGATCCGACGCGGGAACCGCGGATGGCGCTGCCGCCCGATGCCATAGCTCTCTCCTCGTGTGGTGGTGGCGAGTCGACTAGACGCCGACGCCGAACTTGGTGAGCAGCCCGAGCACCACGATGGAGAAGAACCACGCGATGCCGAGCGCGACCGTGATGCGGTTGAGGTTGCGCTCGGCGACGCCCGAGGCGCCGAGGTTGCTCGTCGTGCCGCCGCCGAACATGTCGGACAGACCGCCCCCGCGGCCCTTGTGCAGCAGGATGAGCAGCGTCAGCAGGAGGCTGGTGATGCCGAGCAGGATCTGGAACGCGACCTGCACGATCGACCAGAGAACATCCATGGACTTGTGCTTTCCTGACTGTGTTCGGGCTTCGGGTCGGCCACGGGGCCGACGTTCAGTATAAGCGAGGGATCCGCTTAGAGCGTTCCGACGTGGCTCTTGAAGCGCACGATGCTCGCGAACTCCTCGAGCTGCAGGCTCGCGCCGCCCACGAGGGCGCCGTCGACATCCGGCTCCTTGAGGAAGCCCGCGATGTTGTTCGCCTTCACCGATCCGCCGTAGAGGATGCGTGTCGCCGACGCCGCCTCGTCACCGAGAACCTCGGCGATGACGGCGCGCAGCGCCTCGCACACCTGCTGCGCCTGGGCGCTCGTCGCGGCCTGGCCGGAGCCGATCGCCCAGACGGGCTCGTAGGCGACGACGATCTCCTTGCCGGCGACGACGCCCTGAAGGGCGGTGCGCAACTGCGCGACCGGCACGGCGCTCGGGCGGTACTGCTCGAGGTCGTCAGCGGTCTCGCCCACGCAGATCACCGGCACGAGACCGTGACGGTGTGCGGCGGCGACCTTCGCCGAGACGACCTCGTCGGTCTCGCCGTGGTACTGGCGCCGCTCGGAGTGCCCGATGATGACATACGCGGCGTCGAGGGCGGCGAGGAACGCGCCCGAGATCTCGCCCGTGTAGGCGCCCGAGTCGTGCGCCGACAGGTCTTGTGCACCGAACTTCAGCTCGAGCTTGTCGCCCGCGATGAGCGTCTGCACCGAGCGCAGGTCGGTGAACGGCGGGAACACCGCGACCTCGACGTCGGAGAAGTCGTGGTTCTTGTCCTGCAGGGTCCACGCGAGCTTCTGCACGAACGCGATCGACTGCAGGTGGTCGAGGTTCATCTTCCAGTTGCCGGCGATGAACGGCGTGCGGGTGGCGGACTGCGCCATCAGCTCTCCCATCCGAGCACTTCGAGACCGGGCAGGCGCTTGCCCTCGAGGAACTCGAGGCTCGCCCCTCCCCCGGTCGAGACATGGCCGAACTGCTCGTCCGAGAAGCCCAGCCGGCGGATCGCGGCGGCCGAGTCGCCACCGCCCACGACGCCGAGTCCGTCGACGCGTGTGAGCGCTTCGGCGACGGCGCGGGTACCCGCGGCGAACGCGGGGAACTCGAACACCCCCATCGGCCCGTTCCAGAACACCGTCTTCGACGCGGCGACGCGCTCCGCGAACGCCGCCGCGGTGTCGGGGCCGATGTCGAGGCCGATGCCGGACGCGCCGAACGCGGTCTGCTCGATCCCGTCAGCCGGGGCGACCACGTGCTCGGCGTCGGCCGAGAAGCCGGAGGCGACCACGACATCCGTCGGCAGCACGATCTCGACGCCGCGCTCGGCGGCCTCGGCGAGGTAGCCGCGCACGGTGTCGAGCTGATCCTCCTCGAGCAGGCTCGAGGCGACCGCGTGGCCCTGCGCCGCGAGGAAGGTGAACAGCATGCCGCCGCCGATGAGCAGCGTGTCGACACGGGGCAGCAGGTGACCGATCACGCCGAGCTTGTCGGACACCTTGGAACCGCCGAGCACGACCGTGTACGGCCGTTCGGGGTTCTCGGTGAGCTTGTCGAGCACGTCGAGCTCGGCCGTGATGAGCAGGCCCGCGGCGCTCGGGAGCGCGTTCACGAGCTCGTAGACGCTCGCCTGCTTGCGGTGCACGACCCCGAAGCCGTCGGAGACGACGACGTCGCCCAGGGCTGCGAGCTGCGCGGCGAACGCCTCGCGCTCGGCAGCATCCTTCGACGCCTCACCGGGGTTGAAACGCAGGTTCTCGAGCAGCACGACGCCCGGGGTGGGCGCGGCCTCGATGACACCGGCCGCCGACTCCCCCACCGTCTCCGGCGAGAAGGCGACGTCGACGCCCAGCAGCTCGCCGAGTCGCACGGCGACGGGAGCAAGCGAGTACTTCGGGTCGGGTGCGCCCTCCGGACGACCGAGATGGCTCATCACGACGACCTTCGCGCCCTGCTCGAGCAGCAGGCGGATGGTCGGGACGGATGCGCGCACGCGCCCGTCGTCGGTGATGGTGCCGTCGGCGAGGGGCACGTTGAGGTCGCAGCGCAGGAGCACGACCTTGCCTGCGAGAGCCCCCAGGCTCTCGATCGTCCGGAGGGTCATCGCTTAGAGACGCTCGGCGACGTACTCGGTGAGGTCGACGAGGCGGTTCGAGTAGCCCCACTCGTTGTCGTACCAGGCGTACAGCTTCACCTGGTCGCCGATGATCTTCGTGAGCGGCGCGTCGTAGATCGACGAGTGCGGGTCGGTCACGATGTCGCTCGAGACGATCGGGTCCACGGAGTACTTGAGGATGCCCTTGAGCGGACCCTCGGCCGCGGCCTTGTACGCCTCGTTGACCTCGTCGACGGTCACGGTGCGCGACGCCTGCACGGTGAGGTCGGTGATCGAGCCGGTCGGCACCGGGACGCGCAACGAGTAGCCGTCGAGCTTGCCGGCGAGCTCGGGCAACACGAGGCCGATGGCCTTGGCGGCGCCCGTGGAGGTCGGCACGATGTTGATCGCGGCGGCGCGGGCGCGGCGGAGGTCGCCGTGCGGGCCGTCCTGCAGGTTCTGGTCGGCCGTGTACGCGTGGATCGTCGTCATGAGACCGCGCTCGATGCCGAAGGCGTCGTTGAAGACCTTCGCGAGCGGGGCGAGCGAGTTCGTGGTGCACGACGCGTTCGAGAGGATGTGCATCGTCTCGGGGTCGTAGGTGTCCTCGTTCACGCCCATGACGAAGGTGCCGTCGTTACCCGTGGCGGGTGCCGAGACGATGACCTTCTTGGCGCCGCCGCCGTCGATGTGCTTGCGCGCATCCGCGGCGTTGGTGAAACGACCCGTCGACTCGATGACGATGTCGACGCCGTAGTCCGACCACGTGAGGGCGGCGGGGTCGCGCTCCTCGAAGACGCGGATGGTCTTGCCGCCGACGACGATGTGCTCGCCGTCGTACTCGACCTCGGCGTCCAGGCGGCCCGTGATCGAGTCGTACTTGAGCAGGTTGGCGAGGGTCTTGTTGTCCGTGAGGTCGTTCACGGCGACGATTTCAAGGTCGCTGCCCTGGGCGAGGGCGGCGCGGAAGTAGTTGCGACCGATCCGGCCGAAGCCGTTGATGCCGATCTTCACGGACACGGGATCTCCTAAGTGAGCGCTGGGGGCGCGTGTGTCTGGTGGATGTGGTGTGGGAAGCCAGAGTGGCCGAGGCGCGGGCCCCGGCCACCTCGCCTGATTACGACAGTAGCAGCAGCCCCGCGCCGCCCGAGCGAGCGGCCTCGAAGCGAGCTGCCGCATCCGCCCAGTTGGCGATGTTCCAGAACGCCTTCACGTAGTCGGCCTTGACGTTGACGTAGTCGAGGTAGAACGCGTGCTCCCACATGTCGAGCTGCAGGATGGGCGTGATGCCGAGCGGGGTGTTGTTCTGCTGGTCGTAGAGCTGGTGCACGAGCAGGCGCGACCCCACCGGGTCCCACGCGAGCACGGCCCAGCCGGAGCCCTGCAGGCTGTTCGCGGCGGCGCTGAAGTGGCCGACGAACTTGTCGAACGATCCGAAGAACTCGTCGATCGCGGACGCGAGCTCGCCGACGGGCTTGTCGCCGCCGTCGGGCGAGAGGTTCTTCCAGAAGATCGAGTGGTTGACGTGCCCGCCGAGGTGGAACGCGAGGTCCTTCTCGAGCTTCGGCACGTTGGCGAAGTCGCCCGACTCGCGCGCCTCCTCGAGCTTCTCGAGGGCGGTGTTGGCACCCGCGACATACGCCGCGTGATGCTTGTCGTGGTGCAGCTCCATGATCCGGGCGCTGATGCTCGGCTCCAACGCTGCGTAGTCGTACGGCAGGTCGGGGAGGCTGTAGACGGCCATGGTTCTCCTTCTTCCTTCTGGGGTCTTACTCGTCGAACTCCGGCGGCAGATTGGCGTCGGTGCCCGGGATGCCGAGGTCGTTCGCCTTCTTGTCGGCCATCGCGAGCAGGCGGCGGATGCGGCCGGCGACCGCGTCCTTCGTCATGGGCGGGTCGGCGTAGTGGCCGAGTTCGTCGAGGCTCGCGTCGCGGTGTCCGAGGCGCAGCTCGCCCGCATAGCGCAGGTGATCGGGCACCTCGTCGCCGAGGATCTCGAGCGCACGCTCCACGCGGGCGCACGCCGCGACGGCGGCCTGCGCAGAGCGACGCAGGTTGGCGTCGTCGAAGTTGACGAGACGGTTCGCGGTGGCACGCACCTCGCGACGCTGGCGCAGCTCCTCCCAGGCGGCAACGGCATCCGCTGCCCCCATGAGGCGCAGCATCGCCGCGATCGCCTCGCCCTCGCGGATGACGACGCGATGCACCCCGCGCACCTCACGCGCCTTCGCGGGGATGCGCAGGCGGCCGGCCGCCCCGACGAGCGCCATGGCGGCCTCGTTGCCGGGGCACACGACCTCGAGGGCCGCGGAGCGTCCCGGATCGGTGAGGGTGCCGCGCGCCAGGAACGCCCCGCGCCAGATGGCGGCCAGGTCGTCGCGGTTTCCGGTCGTGAGGCGGTTCGGCAGACCGCGGATGGGGCGACGGCGCGCGTCGAGCAGTCCCGTCTGGCGCGCGAGGGTCTCGCCGCCCTCGACGACGCGCACGACGTAGCTCGCGCCCTTGCCGGGTGCTCCCCCGATGACCTTGCCCTCCGAGCGCACGCCGTAGAGCTCGGCGAGGTCACGGCGCACCCGCTGGGCGACCTGCTGCGAGTCGAGTTCCGACTCGACGGCGATGCGCCCCGAGATGATGTGCAGCCCGCCCGAGAAGCGCAGCAGCGCCGCGAGTTCGGCGGCCCGCACGCTCGTCTTGCTCACGTCGACGGCGACGAGTTCTTCCTTGACGTCCGCCGTCAGTGCCACGCGATCATCCTCGTCTTTCGTCGTTGTCAGGGAGCGGGGGGCTCATTCGCGCCCGAGGTCGCGATGCCGCACGGTGACGGAGACCCCGGGGAGGGAGCGGAGGTGCCGCGCTATCTCTTCGGCCATCGCGACGGAGCGGTGCTTTCCGCCCGTGCATCCCATGGCGATCGTAGCGTGACGCTTGTTCTCGCGCCGATACCCGTCGGCGACGGCGGCGAGGGTGGCCACGTAGTTCTCGACGAATTCGGGCGCGTCGGGCTGGCTCAGCACGAAGTCGCGCACGGCGTCGTCCTGCCCGGTCAGGGGCGAGAGCTCGGGCACCCAGTACGGGTTCGGCAGGAAGCGCAGATCGGCGACCATGTCGGCGTCCGGGGGCAGCCCGTACTTGAAGCCGAAGCTCAGCACCGTGAGCTTGAGCGAGGGGGCCGACTCCTCGCCGAAGAGCTCGGCGACGCGGGTCGCGAGCTGGTGGATGTTGAGGTCGGAGGTGTCGATCACGAGATCGCTCTGCTCGCGCAGGCCCGCCATCCGGGAGCGTTCGGCGACGATGCCGTCGAGCAGCGTGCCGTCACCCTGAAGCGGATGCGGACGCCGCACCTGCTCGAAGCGCCGCACGAGCACGGCGTCGGTGGCATCGAGGAACACGAGGCGGGCGTCGCTCGACTCCCGCAGCTCGCTTACGAGCTGTTGCGCGTCGGCGAAGAGCTTGCCGCCGCGCACGTCGACGACCGCGGCGATCTTCGGAAAGGCTCCCCCGGTGTGCGCGCCGAGGTCGACGAGCGGCCGCAGCATCTGCGGCGGCAGGTTGTCGACGACGTACCACCCGAGGTCTTCGAGCGCGTTGGCCACGGTCGAGCGTCCCGCTCCCGACATGCCTGTCACGATGAGCATCTCGCGCCCGTCGCTGCCGTCGCTCATGCTTCGTCTTTCCGCTCCTCCGGCTGCTCGGATTGCTCGGCCGGTGCACCTCCCAGCCTAGCCACGATGGTCTGCGCGAGCTGCGGCCCGATGCCGCGCACCTCGCCGAGCTCGTCGACGCTCGCGGCGCGCAGCCGTTTCACCGAGCCGAAGTGCCGCAGCAGCTCCTTCGAACGGGCGGGACCGAGACCCGGGATGTCGGAGAGCACGGTGCCGATGTCTGCTCGGCGCTTCTGCCGTTGGAAGGTGATCGCGAAACGGTGCGCCTCGTCGCGGATGCGCTGCAGCAGGAAGAGCGCCTCGCTGCCGCGCGGCAGGATCACGGGGAACTCGTCGTCGGGCAACCAGACCTCTTCGAGGCGCTTGGCGATGCCCACGAGCGGGATGTCGTCGATGCCGAGTTCCTCGAGCACGGCGGCGACCGCCTGCACCTGGGGCTGACCGCCGTCGACGATCAGCAGGCCGGGACGGTACGCGAAGCGACGCTTCGTGCGCGTGCCCTCCTCGGCATCCGGGGCCTCGTCCTCGTCGAGCCGCGACAGGCGGCGCCGCAGCACCTGCGCCATCGACTCGGTGTCGTCGACCGTGTCGTGCACGGCGAACTTGCGGTAGTCGCTCTTCTTGGGGAGTCCGTCTTCGAACACGACCATGGACGCGACGACGTTCGTGCCGCCGAGGTGCGACACGTCGTAGCACTCCATGCGCAGCGGGGCCTCATCGAGGCCGAGCGCCTCCTGCAGCTCCGTGAGCGCCTGGCTGCGGGCGACGTAGTCGGCCGTACGGCGGGTCTTGTAGAGGGCGAGCGCCTGCTTCGCGTTGAGTGTCGCGGTCTGCAGTACGGCCGCCTTGTCGCCGCGGTGGGCGGTCTTGAGCGTCACCGCGCCGCGCTCCCGACGACCGGCGAGCCACCGTTCGAGCGCGTGCGCGTCATCCGGCAGCACCGGCACGATGATCTCGCGCGGCGGCGGCTCGGTCTCGTACGCGGTCTCGAGCACCGACTCGACGAGCTCGCCCGCGCTGATGTCGAGTTCCTTGTCGACGACCCAGCTGCGCACGCCGCGCACGCGGCCGCCGCGCACCACGAACTGCTGCACCGCGGCAGCGAGCTCGTCCGACTCGATGCCGAACACGTCGACCTCGACGCCGTCGGGCAGCACGACCGCGCTCTTCTCGAGCACGTTCTCGAGCGCCTGGATGCGATCGCGGATCTTCGCGGCGCGCTCGTACTCGAACGCGTCGGCGGCATCCTTCATCTCGCGCTGCAGCATCGTGACGACGCGGCGATCGTGGCTCGCCATGAAGGCGACGAACTGGTCGACGATCGCGCGGTGCTCCTCGATCGTGACCTTGTGGGAGCACGGCCCCCCGCAGCGGCCGATCTGCCCGGGGAAGCACGGGCGGCCGGTCTGCATCGCGCGCTTGTAGCTGGAGTTCGAGCAGGTGCGGATCGGGAAGGCTCGGATCATGAGGTCGATCGTCTCGCGCACGGCCCACACCTTCGGGTACGGGCCGAAGTAGCGAGCTCCCGGGATGCTGTGGTTGCGGGTGACCATGACGCGCGGCGCCTCGTCGCCGAGGGTCACGGCCATGTACGGGTAGCTCTTGTCGTCGCGGAACTTGACGTTGTAGGGCGGCGCGAACTCCTTGATCCAGGTGTATTCCAGTTGCAGCGCCTCGAAGTCGCTGCCGACGACCGTCCACTCGACCTTGGATGCCGCGAGCACCATATGACGCGTGCGCTCGTGCAGGCTGCGCAGCGGCTGGAAGTAGTTCGCGAGCCGCTGGCGCAGGTTGACGGCCTTGCCGACGTAGAGGATGCGCCCGGAGGCATCCGAGAAGCGGTAGACGCCGGGCGCAGCCGGGATCTCCCCCGCCTTCGGCCGCCACGGCAGCACGTCGGCGCGCGGCGCGGCCACCTCAGCTCGCCTTCCGGCGGCCCTGACCTGCGCTCTGCTGCTCGGACCGGTCGGCGTCGAGCAGCTCGGCGAGGAAGGTGCCCGTGTGGCTCTGGGGGTTGCGCGCCACCTGCTCGGGCGTACCGGTCGCGACGATCGTGCCGCCTCCGGAGCCGCCCTCGGGGCCGAGGTCGATGATCCAGTCGGCGCTCTTGATGACGTCGAGGTTGTGCTCGATCACGATGACCGAGTTGCCCTTGTCGACGAGACCGTTCAGCACCTCGAGCAGCTTGCGCACGTCTTCGAAGTGCAGACCCGTCGTCGGCTCGTCGAGCACGTAGATCGATCGGCCGTTGGAGCGCTTCTGCAGCTCGGTCGCGAGCTTCACCCGCTGGGCCTCGCCGCCCGAGAGGGTCGTCGCGCTCTGCCCGAGCCGCACGTAGCCGAGGCCGACGTCGACGAGGGTCTTGAGGTAGCGGTGGATCGCGGTGATCGGCTCGAAGAACTCGGCCGCCTCCGAGATCGGCATGTCGAGCACCTCGGCGATGTTCTTGCCCTTGTAGTGCACCTGCAGGGTGTCGCGGTTGTAGCGGGCGCCGTGGCACACCTCGCACTGCACGTACACGTCGGGCAGGAAGTTCATCTCGATCTTGATCGTTCCGTCGCCCGCGCAGTTCTCGCAGCGGCCGCCCTTGACGTTGAAGCTGAAGCGGCCGGGCTGGTAGCCGCGCGCCTTCGCCTCGATCGTCTCGGAGAACAGGGTGCGGATGCGGTCGAAGACGCCCGTGTAGGTGGCGGGGTTGGAGCGCGGCGTGCGCCCGATCGGCGCCTGGTCGACGTGCACGACCTTGTCGAGGTGCTCGAGGCCCGTGACACGCTTGTGGCGCCCGGGCACCTGGCGCGCGCCGTTGAGCTGGTTGGCGAGCACCTTGTAGAGGATGTCGTTGACGAGGCTCGACTTGCCCGAGCCCGACACCCCGGTGACCGCGACGAACGCGCCGAGCGGGAAGCTCGCCGTGACGTTCTGCAGGTTGTTGGCCTGCGCGCCCTCGACCGTCAGCTGGCGGCTCTTGTCGATCTTGCGTCGCTTCGTCGGCATCGGGATGGCGCGTCGGCCCGCGAGGTAGTCGCCCGTGACGGAGCCGTGGTTCTCCAGCAGCGCGTCGTAGGCGCCCGAGTGCACGACCTTGCCGCCGTGCTCCCCCGCCCCGGGCCCGATGTCGACGATCCAGTCGGCGGTACGGATGGTGTCCTCGTCGTGTTCGACGACGATGAGGGTGTTGCCGAGGTTCTTGAGCTTGACGAGGGTGTCGATGAGGCGACGGTTGTCGCGCTGGTGCAGGCCGATCGACGGCTCGTCGAGCACGTAGAGCACGCCGGTGAGACCCGAGCCGATCTGGGTGGCGAGCCGGATGCGCTGCGCCTCGCCGCCGGAGAGGCTGCCGGCCGCGCGCGCCATGGTGAGGTAGCCGAGCCCGACCTCGAGCAGGAACTCGAGACGCAGCCGGATCTCGCGCAGCACCTGGGCGGCGATGCGGGCCTCGCGTTCGGTGAGCTCGAGGTGCTGCATGAAGGCGTACGCGTCGCTGAGGCTCAGCTCGGAGACCGCCGAGATGTTCTGCCCGGCCACGAGCACCGCGAGCACCTCGGGCTTGAGCCGCTTGCCCTCGCACACGGGGCACGGCACCTCACGCAGGTACTCGCCGTAGCGCTGCTGTGACCAGTCGGACTCCGCCTCGTGGTACTTGCGCTCGATGTAGGGCATGACGCCCTCGAAGCCGGTCGAGTACTTCATGGTGCGCCCGAAGCGGTTGCGCCACTGCACCGTGACCTCGAAGTCGTTGCCGTTCAGGATCGCGGTCTTGATCTCGTCGGGAAGCTCTTGCCAGGGGGTGTCGAGAGAGAAGTCCAGGTCGCGTGCGAGCCCCTGCAGCAGGCGCTGGAAGTAGCTGTAGAGGCCCTTGCCGCCCTGATTCCACGGCAGGATGACGCCCTCGTTGAGGGTGAGCTCGGGGTCGCCGATCACGAGCTCCGTGTCGACCGCCATCTTCGTGCCGAGCCCCGAGCATCCGGGGCACGCACCGAAGGGCGCGTTGAACGAGAAGGTGCGCGGCTCGATCTCGGTCAGCTGGATGGGGTGGTTGTTGGGGCAGGCGAGCTTCTCGCTGAAGCTGCGGCGGCGGGCCTTGCTGCCCTCGGCCTCGTCGACGAAGTCGATCTCGAGCACCCCGCCCGCGAGACCGAGCGCCGTCTCGACCGAGTCGGTGAGGCGGGTGAGCAGCTCGTCGGCGGCGACGAGGCGGTCGACGACGACGGCGATGTCGTGCTTGTACTGCTTCTTGAGCTGGGGCGGGTCGGAGAGCTGTACGACCTCGCCGTCGACGATGGCGCGGGAGTAGCCGGATGCGGACAGCTCCTTGAAGAGGTCGACGAACTCGCCCTTCTTCTGGGAGATCACGGGGGCGAGCACCTGGTAGCGCGTGCCGGCGGGGAGCTCCATGAGCTGGTCGGCGATCTGCTGAACCGTCTGGCGCTGGATCCGCTCGCCGCACACGGGGCAGTGCGGTTCGCCGATGCGCGCCCAGAGCAGGCGCATGTAGTCGTAGATCTCGGTGATCGTTCCGACCGTCGAGCGCGGGTTGCGGTTGGTGGACTTCTGGTCGATCGAGACGGCGGGGCTCAGCCCCTCGATGAAGTCGACATCGGGACGGTCGACCTGCCCGAGGAACTGGCGCGCGTACGCCGAGAGGGATTCGACGTAGCGACGCTGGCCCTCGGCGAAGATCGTGTCGAAGGCGAGGCTCGACTTGCCCGACCCCGACAGCCCGGTGAAGACCACCAGCGAATCGCGCGGGATCTCGAGGTCGACATCCTTCAGATTGTGGACGCGGGCACCCCGAACGCTGAGCTTCTGGGCACTTTCGACAGGGGAGATCGACACTGAACAGATTCTACGGGCGACCACTGACATCGCGCCGGGAGCCCGACATCGCGGAGCGGCGTCCCCTCATGCGGCCGACCGGTGCGCTCTCAGCGCACATGACCGACGGACTCCATCTGCCGCAGCTCCTTCTTGAGCTCGGACAGCTCGTCGCGCAGTCGCGCCGCGAGCTCGAACTTCAGCTCGCCGGCGGCCTGCAGCATCTGCTCGTTGAGGTCGGCGATGAGCGCCTCGAGCTGGGTGGCGCCCTCGGCGCCCACGCCCTCGCGACGCAGGTTCGGGGTGGGGCTCTTGCGTCGCGAGCCGTCTTGCCCGGTGCGGCCGGCCAGCAGCTTCGCGGTATCCGCCTCCTCGCGCGCCAGCACCTCGGTGATGTCGGCGATGCGCTTGCGCAGCGGCTGCGGGTCGATGCCGTGCTCGACGTTGTAGGCGATCTGCTTCTCGCGGCGTCTGTTGGTCTCTTCGATCGCGAACTTCATCGAGTCGGTGAGCTGATCGGCGTACATGTGCACCTCGCCCGACACGTTGCGCGCCGCGCGCCCGATCGTCTGGATGAGCGAGGTCGAGCTGCGCAGGAATCCCTCCTTGTCGGCGTCGAGGATCGCCACGAGCGACACCTCGGGCAGGTCGAGACCCTCGCGCAGCAGGTTGATGCCGACGAGCACGTCATAGACCCCCGCCCGCAGCTCGGTGAGCAGCTCGACGCGACGCAAGGTGTCGACATCCGCGTGCAGGTACCGCACGCGCACGCCCGCCTCGGTGAAGTAGTCGGTGAGCTCCTCCGCCATCTTCTTGGTGAGCGTCGTCACGAGCACGCGCTCGTCGCGCTCGGCTCGCGTGCGGATCTCGTCGAGCAGGTCGTCGATCTGCCCCTTGCTGGGCTTGATGACGATCTGCGGGTCGACGAGGCCCGTCGGGCGGATGATCTGCTCGACCACGCCGTCGCCCATCGACAGCTCGTACTTGCCCGGCGTCGCCGAGAGGTAGACCTTCTGCCCGACCCGGTCGAGGAACTCCTCCCAGCGCAGCGGGCGGTTGTCGAGCGCGCTCGGCAGACGGAAGCCGTGCTCCACGAGCGTGCGCTTGCGGCTCGCGTCGCCCTCGTACATCGCACCGATCTGCGGCACCGTCACGTGCGACTCGTCGATGACGACGAGGAAGTCGTCGGGGAAGTAGTCGAGCAGGGTGTTCGGCGGCTCCCCCGCCTGCCGGCCGTCGATGTGGCGCGAGTAGTTCTCGATGCCGTTGCAGAAGCCGATCTGCTCCATCATCTCGAGATCGAAACCGGTGCGCATCCGGAGCCGCTGCGCCTCGAGCAGCTTGCCCTGCTTCTCGAGTTCCGGGAGGCGTTCGGCGAGCTCCTGCTTGATCGAGCGGATGGCGCGCTGCATCGCCTCCGGGCTCGCGGCGTAGTGGGTGGCCGGGAAGATCGACACGGCGTCCATCTGCCGCATGACGTCGCCCGTGAGCGGATGCAGCGCGTAGAGCGCCTCGATCTCGTCGCCGAACATCTCGATGCGCACGGCGAGCTCTTCGTAGACCGGGATGATCTCGATCGTGTCGCCGCGCACCCGGAACTTGCCGCGCGAGAAGTCGACGTCGTTGCGCTCGTACTGCATGTTGATGAACGAGCGCACGAGCTTGTCGCGCGAGATGCGGTCGCCCACCTGCAGGGCGACCATGGCGCCGAGATACTCCTCGGCGGCGCCGAGGCCGTAGATGCACGACACCGTCGAGACGACGACGACGTCACGCCGGCTCAGCAGCGAGTTGGTCGTGGAGTGACGGAGTCGCTCGACCTCGGCGTTGATCGAGCTGTCCTTCTCGATGAAGGTGTCGGTCTGCGGGACGTACGCCTCGGGTTGGTAGTAGTCGTAGTAGCTCACGAAGTACTCGACCGCGTTGTTCGGCATGAGCTCGCGGAACTCGTTGGCGAGCTGAGCCGCGAGCGTCTTGTTGTGGGCGAGCACGAGGGTCGGGCGCTGCACCTGCTCGATGAGCCACGCCGTCGTCGCGGACTTGCCCGTGCCGGTCGCGCCGAGCAGCACGATATCGGATTCGCCCGCCTGCACGCGATGCGCGAGCTCGGCGATCGCGGCCGGCTGGTCGCCGCTCGGCTGGTACTCCGAGACGACCTCGAAGGGGCGTACGGAACGCGTCGGCTGCATACATCCAGCCTACGAGCGACCCCCGACATGGCGCTGGGCGGAGGTGGAGAGCTTCGCCCACAGCGCATCCACCTGGGCGATCGTGTGCTCGAGCGTTCCCGTGGCGTCGATGACGTCGTCGGCGATCGCGAGGCGCGCCTCCTCGGGCGCCTGCGAGGCGATGCGGCGCCGCGCCTCGGCCTCGTCCATCCCCCGCAGCTCGATGAGTCGGCGGGTGCGGGTCTCCTCGTCGGCAGACACGGCGATGACGCGGTCGAACTCCCCGGCGCGGCCGGCGCCGTGCTCGTCGACGAGCAACGGCACGTCGTAGACGACCACGGCATCCGGATCCGCCTCGAGCGCGGCGGCGAAGAGCGCGCGACTGCGCTCCCCCACGGCCGGATGCGTGATCGCGTTGAGCGCGCGGCGGGCCTCGTCGTCGGCGAAGATGAGCGCGCCGAGTGCGGCGCGATCGAGGCTGCCGTCTGCGGCGATGACGGAGGGACCGAAGTGCTCGGCGATGCGCGCGAGGCCCGGGGTGCCGGGTTCGACCACCTCACGCGCCACGACATCCGCGTCGACCACGACCGCGCCGAGCTCTGCCAAGCGGCGTGCAACGGTCGACTTGCCGGAGGCGATGCCCCCCGTGAGCGCCACGAGCATCCCCCCATGCTGTCACGCCCCTCGGGGTGGTGCACAAACGCTGTAGCGCTTGACCCCGGGCACCCGAGATGTCTGCCGCGGCTCGCCCAGCGCTACAGCGTTTGACAACGAGACCCGTAGCATGGCGGCATGCTCGAGGTGCTCACCGGTGCAGGGCTCGCGGCCGCGGCGGGGCTCAACGCGTACATCCCGCTGCTGATCATGGGCGTCGCGGCACGGTTCGACTGGATCGGGCTGCCGAGCGGCTGGACGTGGCTGTCGAACGAGTGGGTCATCGTGATGATCGTCGTGCTGCTGATCGTCGAGGTCGTGGCCGACAAGGTGCCGGCCGTCGACAGCGTCAACGACTGGATCCAGACGGTCGTGCGTCCGGCATCCGGGGGCATCGTCTTCGCGGGCGGCATCGGAACCGAGACCGTCGCCGTCGACGACCCCGAGAGCTTCTTCACATCGGGGGCGTGGATCCCGATCGCGATCGGCATCGGCCTCGCACTGCTCGTGCACCTCGGGAAGATGGCGGTGCGTCCCATCGCCAACCTCGCGACAGGAGGGGTGGCAGCCCCCGTACTCAGCACAGCGGAAGACGGGGTGAGCCTCGTGATGGTGATCCTCGCCCTCGTGGCCCCGCTGCTCGTGCTGCTGGGACTCGCGCTCATGGTGCTCGGCTTCGTGCTGCTGGTGCGCCGCAGCCGCCGGCGCCGGCGCGAGCGGGCGGCCCTCGCTTAACGGCGGATGGCCGGCCCCCGCGGGGACCGGCCATCCGGATGAGCGTCAGGCGCTCAGGAGTTGCTGCTGAGCTTCTCGCGCAGCGCCGCGAGCGACGCGTCGTCGGCGAGGGTGCCGCTCGACGCGCTCTCGGACGAGAACGAGTTGCCCGAGGGGCGAGCGTCGAGCTCGGCCTCGGTCTCCTCGGCCGCGACGATCTGCTTCTTGTGGGCCTCCCAGCGGGTCTGGGCCGCCGCGTACTCGGCCTCCCAGGCGTCGCGCTGAGCCTCGAAGCCCTCGAGCCACTCGCCCGAGGTCGGGTCGAAACCCTCCGGGTACTTGTAGTTGCCCTGCTCGTCGTACTCGGTGACCATGCCGTACAGCGCGGCGAGGCCCGAGTCGAACTCGGTGTTGTGCGGGTCGATACCCTCGTTGGCCTGCTTGAGGCTCAGCGAGATGCGGCGACGGTCGAGGTCGATGTCGATGACCTTGACGAACACCTCGTCGCCGACCGACACGACCTGCTCCGCGAGCTCGACGTGCTTGCCCGACAGCTCCGAGATGTGCACGAGGCCCTCGATGCCGTCCGCGACACGCACGAAGGCGCCGAACGGGACGAGCTTGGTGACCTTGCCCGGCGCGATCTGACCGATCGCGTGGGTGCGGGCGAAGACCTGCCACGGGTCCTCCTGGGTCGCCTTGAGCGAGAGCGACACGCGCTCGCGGTCGAGGTCGACCTCGAGGATCTCGACGGTGACCTCCTGGCCCACCTCGACGACCTCGGAGGCGTGCTCGATGTGCTTCCACGAGAGCTCGGAGACGTGCACGAGGCCGTCCACGCCGCCCAGGTCGACGAACGCACCGAAGTTGACGATCGACGAGACGACGCCCTTGCGGACCTGGCCCTTCTGCAGGTTGTTGAGGAAGGTCGAGCGCGACTCCGACTGCGTCTGCTCGAGCAGCGCACGGCGGCTCAGCACGACGTTGTTGCGGTTCTTGTCGAGCTCGAGGATCTTCGCCTCGATCTCCTGGCCGAGGTACGGCGTGAGGTCGCGCACGCGGCGCAGCTCGATGAGCGAAGCCGGGAGGAAGCCGCGGAGGCCGATGTCGACGATGAGGCCGCCCTTGACGACCTCGATCACCTGGCCGGTGACGACGCCATCCGACTCCTTGATCTTCTCGACGTCGCCCCAGGCGCGCTCGTACTGCGCGCGCTTCTTGGAGAGGATCAGGCGACCCTCCTTGTCCTCCTTCTGGAGGACAAGCGCCTCGACGCTGTCGCCGACCGAGACGACCTCGGTGGGGTCGACATCGTGCTTGATGGAGAGTTCGCGTGAGGGGATGACACCCTCGGTCTTGTAGCCGACGTCGAGGAGGACCTCGTCGCGGTCGATCTTGACGACAGTGCCCTCGATGAGGTCTCCGTCGTTGAAGAACTTGAGGGTCTTCTCGACCGCGGCCAGGAAGTCTTCAGCAGATCCGATGTCGTTGATGGCGACCTGCTTGGTGGCCGAGGCGGTCGTTGCGGTAGTCATGTAGTGGATGCTCCGGATGGGGACAAAATAGGGCCCGTGGCGCGATGCTTCTGTGGTTGCTCCGCGGGCATGCGGATAGGGATGTCACACAAGGCGACTCTCTAGGCTACCGCACTCCCCCGCCTCGCGCGACGCCGCTGCGCGACGACGTCATCGATCGCGGCCTCGATACGCGGGTACCGGAAGGCGTAGCCGGCGTCGAGCAGCCGCTCGGGCAGCACCCAGCGGCTCTTGAGCAGCAGCTCGGTCTCGGTACGGATGAGCCACGCGCCCAGCTCGAGCACCGGGCGCGGCGCGGGCAGACCGAACGGCATCCCGACGGCGCTGCGGATGACGCGCATGAGCTCGGCGTTGGTCACCGGATGCGGAGTGCCCAGGTTGATCGGCCCGCTCAGGGCGTCGGTGGTCTCGATCGCGTCGACCGCACCGACCACGTCGTCGATGTGCACCCAGCTGAACCACTGCCTCCCGAACGGGAAGCCGCTGTACGGGTAGGCGGTGCCGGCCTCCCGCCGGGCACGGCTCGCGGGCCACGGCATGTCCCACTGCGCGCCGCCGACGCCCCAGCGCGCGAGAGCGAGCATCGGAACGAGGGCACCGCCGTCGCCGAGCACGATCGTCGTGCGCAGCGCCGCCCGCCGCACGCCGGGCAGCGCCGGTGAGAAGAGCGCATCCTCCCAGTCCCGCACGACGCCCACCGAGAAGCCGGTGTCGTCAGGTGGCGAATCCTCGGTGCTCGCGGCCGTGTGGGACGAGCCGTAGACGGTGGCGGAAGACGCGTTGATCCACACGGGAGGCGGCGCGATCGACCCGGCCATCGCCTCCGCGAGCCGCTGCGTCGTGCCGAGGCGCGACGAGAGGATCTCCTCCCGATGGGACGTGTCGTAGCGGCAGTTCACCGAGCGCCCCGCGAGGTTCACGAGCATCCCCGCGCCGTCGAGAGCGCGCCGCATGCCGTCGGCGTCATCCCATCGGATGTCACCCGCGTGCCGCCCGATCGTGCGCACCTCGCGGCCGCGATCGCGCCAGGCGTCGACGAGAGCCGCGCCCATGAAGCCCGATCCGCCCGCGATGACGACGGGGCGCGCCTCCGCCGTCACGGGGCCAGGACGGTGCGCAGGGTGTCGAGTCCCACGCCGCCGAGGTCGAGCGCGCGCTTGTGGAAGCCACGGAACGAGAACGCGGCCCCCTCGCGTCGCTGCGCCTCGTCGCGGATCTGCTCCCAGATGCGCTGCCCCACCTTGTAGGACGGCGCCTGGCCGGGCCAGCCGAGGTAGCGGTTCACCTCGAAGCGCACGAACGCGTCGTCCATGTTGACGTTGCGGCGCATGAACTCGAGGGCGAAGTCGGCGTCCCATGCGCCGTCCGTCGGCAGCTCGTCGAGACCCCGGATGCGCGGCTTCGGCTTGCCGAGGTGAACGCCGATGTCGAGCACGACGCGCGCGGCACGCATGCGTTGACCGTCGAGCATGCCGAGCCGGTCGGCCGGGTCGTCGAGGTAGCCGAGCTCCTCCATGAGCCGCTCGGCGTAGAGCGCCCACCCTTCGGCGTGACCGCTCGTTCCCGCGAGCTGGCGGCGCCAGGTGTTGAGCTCGGCGCGGTTGAACACCGCCTGCCCGATCTGCAGGTGGTGACCCGGTACACCCTCGTGGAACACGGTCGTCTTCTCGCGCCAGGTGTCGAACTCCGTGACGCCCTCGGGAACGCTCCACCACATCCGTCCCGGTCGCGAGAAGTCATCGGACGGGCCCGTGTAGTAGATGCCGCCGTCCTGGGTCGGGGCGATCATGCACTGCAGCGCCCGAACGGGCTCGGGGATGTCGAAGTGGGTGCGGCCCAGCTCGTCGACGACGCGGTCGCTCAGCTCCTGCATCCACGCCCGCAGGGCGTCGGTGCCGTGCAGCTTGCGGCTCGCGTCCTGTTCGAGGTGCGCCACCGCCTCCTCGACGCTCGCACCCCGCAGCACCTCGCCGGCCACGCGTGTCTGCTCGTCGATCATGCGCTCGAGCTCGGCGATACCCCACTCGTAGGTCTCGTCGAGGTCGATCTCGGCGCCGAGGAAGTGGCGCGAACGCAAGGCGTAGAGGTCACGCCCCACGGCATCCTGATCGGATGCGGCGGGCAGCAGTTGCGCCTCGAGGAAGTCGGCGAGATCGCGGTAGGCGGCCGCGGAGGCCTCGGCGCCGCGGGCGAGATCGGCGCGCAACGACGCGGGAAGCTCGCCCGCATCGGGCGCGGCGGCGCCGGTGAACTCGGCGAAGAAGCCGTCGGCGCGACCGTTGCGCCGCGCCTGCTCGGCCACCTCACGCACCTGCCGACGGGCGGGCACGACGCCCTCGGCGATGCCGGCGCGCAGCGTCTCGATGTAGCCCGCGACCGCGCCCGGCAGGTTGCCGAGTCGCTCGGCGATCGTCGCCCAATCCGCCTCGCTCGAGGTCGGCATGAGGTCGAAGGTCTCGCGGATCTCCTGCGCCGGCGACGCGATGACGTTGAGATCGCGCAGGTGCAGCCGCGCGTCATGGGCCTCGAGCGCGAGCCGCGCCTCCGCGAGCAGATCCGTCTTGGTCACCTCGTCAACAGCATCCTGCGGCGTCGCCGCCTCGAGTTCGGCGACGAGCGCGCGGGTCGCCTCCGCGAGACGTTCATGACCCGCCGGCGACAGGTCGCCGTACTCGGCCGTGCGACCGGGGACGCCGATGTAGATGGCGACGTCGGGAGAGAGGTCGACGAGGGTGTCGACCCAACGCTCGGCGATCGCGTCGATGGGGGTGGTGGGGCGGGTCATGGCTCAACCCTAGACGGCGGTGGTTTCGAGACGGCCGCTACGCGGCCTCCTCAACCACCTCACAGCGTCGAGGTGGTTGAGGAGCGGGCGCAGCCCGCGTCTCGAAACCACCGCCCGCAACGGACGTGAGGTGGTTGAGGAGCGGGCGCAGCCCGCGTCTCGAAACCACGTCAGTCGTCGTCGAGGTCGCGCTCGAGGAGCGCGACGAGCGCGTCGAGGGCCGCGTCGGCGCCGTCGGCGTCGCTTGAGAGCGTGACACGCTCGCCGTGGTCGATGCCGAGCGAGAGCACCCCGAGGATGCTCGTGGCGTTGACGCTGCGCCCCGACGCGGAGGTGAGCACGATCGGGACGGCCGCCTGCGCGGCCGCCTGGGAGAACAGCGCGGCGGGGCGTGCGTGCAGCCCCACGCTCGAGGCGACGACCACGGTGCGTTCCGGCATCCGCTCGCTCCTCTCCGTTGTCCCGGTGCGTCCGACGATCGGGCGCGTTGCGTCTAGTGTGCTGCAGCGTCCCAGTTGGGGCCAGTGCCGAGCTGCACATCGAGCGGCACCGAGAGCTCGGCGGCGCCCGCCATGCCGTCGGTGACGATCGTGCGCATCCGCTCGAGCTCGCCCGGCGCCACCTCGAACACGAGCTCGTCGTGCACCTGCAGCAGCATGCGCGAGTCGAGCTGCTGCGCACGGATCTCGGCGTCGATCGTCAGCATCGCGCGCTTGATGATGTCGGCCGCCGACCCCTGGATCGGCGAGTTGAGCGCCTGGCGCTCGGCGTTCTCGCGCAGCACCCGGTTCGTCGAGGTGAGGTCGGTGAAGGGGCGTCGCCTGCCGAAGATCGTCGTCGTGTAGCCGTCGACGCGTGCCTGCTCGACGACGCTGCGCAGGTAGTCGCGCACCGCGCCGAAGCGCGCGAAGTAGTCGGCCATGAGCTCCTTCGCCTCCGACACCTCGATGCGCAGCTGCTTGCTGAGACCGAACGCCGAGAGGCCGTACGCGAGACCGTACGACATCGCCTTGACCTTGGTGCGCATGATCGGGGTGACATCCGCCGGCGCGACCCCGAAGATGCGGGCGCCCACGAAACGGTGCAGGTCCTCCCCCGAACGGAACGCCTCGATGAGACCCGCGTCTTCCGAGAGGTGCGCCATGATGCGCATCTCGATCTGCGAGTAGTCGGCCGTGAGCAGCGTCTCGAACCCCGCCCCCGACAGGAACGCCGACCGCACCTCGCGGCCGACCTCCGTCTTGATCGGGATGTTCTGCAGGTTGGGGTCGTTCGACGAGATGCGCCCCGTGGCCGAGCCGGTCTGCTCGTACGTCGTGTGGATGCGGCCGTCGCTGCCGATCGCCGTCTGCAACGTCTCGACGATCTGCCGGATCTTGGTGGCGTCCCGGTGCTTCAGCAGCAGTTCGAGGAACGGATGCGGATGCGCCTGCTGCAGGTCGGCAAGCGCCTGCGCGTCGGTCGAGTACCCCGTCTTGTTGGCGCGCGTCTTCGGCATGCCGAGCTCGGTGAAGAGCACCTCCTGCAGCTGCTTGGGCGAGCCGAGGTTCACCTCGTGCCCGATCTCGGTATAGGCCTGCTGGGCGATCTCGGCCGCCTGCGCCCCGAGCCGGGAGTTCAGCTCGCCGAGAACCTCCGCCGACACGGTGATGCCCTGCAGCTCCATGCGGGCGAGCACGGGCACGAGGGGCGCCTCGATGTCGCGCTGCACCGAGAGCGAGCCGGGGTCGAGGCGGGCGTCGAGTTCGGCTTGCAGCCGCACGAGATACCACGCCTCGGTTGCCGGGCTCAGCGCCTCGGTCTCGGGCACGAGCTGGCTCGGGTCGGGTTCGGGAAGGGTCTCACCGAGGTAGTAGTAGACGAGACCGCCCAGGCTGTCGGCCTTCGTCGAGGGACGCAGCAGCCAGGCCGAGAGCGCCGTGTCGCCCGCGATGCCCTCGAGCACGAGCCCCGTGCCGCTGAGCGACTTGAGCTGGCGCTTGGCGTCGTGCAGGTACTTGGGGGCGTCGGATGCGAGCCACGCTTCGAGCGCCGTGTAGTCGGGGCGCCCCGGGGCCCACGGCACCCATGCCGTCTCGGTGAGACTCGCGATGCCGAACCCTTCGACCTGCCCGTTGATCGTCGCGATCCGCAGGCCCAGCGCGACCGTGCCGCCCTGCGATTGGGTGTGGAGCCACTTCGCGAGCTCCTCATCGATCATGGTGCGCACAGCAGGCGCGGCGACCGCGGCGGCGGCATCGGCATCCGCCTCGACGAGCCCCGCATCCGCCGCCGCGCCCTCGATCTTGAACACGCGGTCGAGCAGCGTGCGGAACTGCAGCCGGTCGAACACGGCACGCACGGCCGTGGGGTCGATCGGCTGCCGCTCGAGGTCGGCGGGGGCGAGAGGCAGCTCGACGTCGCGCACGAGACGGTTGAGACGACGGTTGCGCACCACGCGATCCTGCTGGTCGCGCAGGTTCTGGCCCACTACGCCCTTGATCTCGTCGGCGTGCGCCAGCAGCTCCTCGACGGTGCCGTACTGCTGGATCCACTTGACGGCGGTCTTCTCACCGACCTTGTCGACCCCCGGCAGGTTGTCGCTCGTCTCGCCGACGAGCGCCGCGATCTCGGGGTACTGCTCGGGACGGATGCCGTACCGCTCGATCACAGCCTCGGTGTCGTAGGTCTTGAGCTCGGAGACCCCGCGCACGTTCGGATAGAGCAGCGTGATGTCGTCGTCGACGAGCTGGATCGTGTCGCGGTCGCCCGAGACGACGAGCACCCGGTAGCCATCTGCGGCACCACGCGTCGCGAGTGTCGCGAGGATGTCATCCGCCTCGAAGTCCTCCTTCGAGATCGTGCGGATGTTCATGGCCTGCAGGGCCTCTTCGAGCAGCGGCACCTGCCCCACGAACTCGGGCGGGGTCTCGCCGCGCGTGCCCTTGTACTCGGCGTACTCGCGCGTGCGGAACGAGTACCGCGAGATGTCGAAGGCGACGCCGAGGTGGGTGGGCTTCTGCTGCTGCAGCAGGTTCAGCAGCATCGAGATGAAGCCGTGGATGGCGTTCGTGTGCTGACCGTCGCGCGTCACGAAGCTGTCGATCGGGAGCGCGTAGAACGCTCGGAACGCCAGCGAATGGCCGTCGATGAGCAGGAGCGTAGGCTTTTCTTCCGGCACGGTCCCCAGCCTAGCGAGAGGGCCCGACACCCCACCGACTCGACCCGATGGAGCGCTCATGGTCATCCTTCCGCCCGATCTCGACCCCGAACTCGTCGCCCGGCTGGGCGAAACCGGCGGGGGTGAGCTCGCCCGTCGTATGAACATCGAGTTCCTCGAGCTGTCGGCCACATACTCCGTCGCCCGGATGCCGGTGGAGGGCAACCGTCAGGTCGTCGGTCTGCTGCACGGCGGCGCGCACGTGGTGCTCGGCGAGTCGCTCGGGTCGATCTCGTCTGCGATCCACGGCGGGCCGCGGCGTTACGCCGTCGGCATCGAGATCAACGCGACGCACAGCCGTTCGGTGTCAGAGGGCTGGGTCACCGGCACGTGCACGGCTCTCGTGCTCGGCCGCACCCTGTGCACGCACGAGATCGTCATGACCGACGAGTCGGGGCGACGCCTCTCGACCGTGCGCATGACGAACATGCTGCGCGATCGGTGACTATTTCTTCGGCGCGAGCTGGTCGATGATCGCCTGAGCGACGTCGTGCATGGTGAGGCGGCGGTCCATCGACGCCTTCTGGATCCAGCGGAACGCATCCGGCTCCGACAGCCCCATCTTCTCGTTGAGCAGCCCCTTGGCGCGGTCGACGAGCTTGCGAGTCTCGAAGCGCTCGACCATGTCGGCCACCTCGGCCTCGAGCGTCACGATCTGCTGGTAGCGGCTGAGGGCGATCTCGATCGCCGGCAGCAGGTCGTTCGGGGTGAACGGCTTCACGACGTACGCGAGGGCGCCGGCCTCGGAGGCCCGCTCCACGAGCTCCTTCTGGCTGAACGCGGTGAGCAGCACGACGGGTGCGATGTGGTTCTTGGTGAGGCGCTCCGCGGCGGAGATGCCGTCGAGCTGCGGCATCTTGACGTCCATGACGACGAGGTCGGGGCGCAGCTCGGTGGCCAGCGCCACGGCGGTCTCGCCGTCGCCTGCCTCCCCCACGACGTCGAAGCCGTTGTCGCGCAGGATCTCGACGATGTCGAGACGGATGAGCGACTCATCCTCTGCGACGACGACTCGGCGGGGTGCGGCGGGGGTTGCGTCCGTGTCACTCACCCTTGAATCCTACGGTAACGTCAGGATGTTCCGGTGATTGCTGCACGCATCACCAGCACCGGCCGGTGTGGCGGAATGGCAGACGCGACCGACTCAAAATCGGTTTCCCGAAAGGGAGTGTGGGTTCGACCCCCACCACCGGCACCGTCTTAGCCTCTATCCACCGATCGAACTGGGCGTTGGGCGGGCATCTTAACGCGGAAATAATCCTCGGATCAGGAGAAAATAGAGCTTGCTTTGGGCTCTATTCGTCTGATGCGAGAAGCATCAATGTCTAAGCACGCTCAGGCCGCGGTGCCCGCGGTCTTAGATGATCCAAACCGGCTCATCGCAATCCAAGGTGTATTTCAGGTCTGATTTCTCCTGTCGCGAGCAGGCTGCGGGCGTGTAGTTGGTGAGGTTGCGAAAGCCAAGGGCGGAGCCGCGCAGGTGCTTGAGCCGCCCGTTGAATTGCTTCCGTCGGGCCGTTGCTGGTGTCGGGCAGGTCGGATGAGGCCAGGATGTGGGCAGCGCGTCGTTGCAAGTGCAACCGATTTCGCGTGGAACCGGGGGACCGGGCAATTGCGCACCAGAAGCGCGGACACCTCGAACGGCTTCGAGCACTGGCTGCTGACGTTCGACGACTCCGACCCGGCCGTCGAGGGACTGGCGCGTGCCATCGACTCCGACCGCGTCGACTACGCCTATTCCTGATGGCCAGTGACGCGGGCGTCGACATGGCGAGCTGCACCTGCTCGAAGCCGTGGGCGCTGGCGGCGAGCCGTGCGCGCACTTCGTGACCTGCCGCTTCGACCGCCCCGGCGGCAAGAGCGCGTCCAGAAGCAGACGCTCTGCGCGATCGCCGCGATGGACTACGGCTTCCACTACTAATCCGGCTACCTGCTCGAGGTCGCATCGCTCGGGCTGGATCTCGGGCAGGCGTTCCGCCGCATGGTGTTCAATGTGATCGCGCGCAACGGCGACGACCGCACCAAGAACTTCTCCTTCCTGATGGACCGTCACGGCGCCTTGCAACTGGCGTCGGCCCACGACCTGACTTTCCACGCGTGGCTCGGACGGTACCAGATGTCGGTCGCAGGCAGGTTCGGGACGATCTCGGGCGACGACGTGCTCGCCGTCGCCGAACGTTTCCAGGTGCCCGACGCCAGACGGAGTGTGAATGAGGTGCTCACGGCCGTCGCCCGGTGGCTCGAACACGCCGAGGCCGCCGGCATTCCGGATGATCTCGCCGAACAGATCGAGGAGTCGCTGGCGAAGGTGCGCGGCGATCAGAAAAGTCTAGTCTTGCTCTGAGTTCGGGTGTAGTTTCCTCACTATTGGGCGCTGTCGCTCAGCGCTCGGATTGGAAGCGAAGATGAGAATCTTCAAATACGCAAGAGTCCCTGCGCTCTTCGTCGCGATCGCCGTCACCATGGGTATGGGCGTCGGCGCTGCGAACGCCACCGACCTGGGCTCGCCGCCGGGTGATGGAGCCGGCTACACAGGCGACAATCCCGTCATCCTCGCGGCGATAGCCGAGGCCGCGGCGACCGCCGACGACTTCACGGTCGTGAGCAAGCAGTACGTCGCCGATTCGAGCACGTCGCTCGTCGCCGCGCCAGCCTCGTTCCCCTCGGGTTGCGGGCTGATCGTCCTGCTCCACAGGTCCGGGTTGCTCATCACGGGCGACGTGTTCACCGACTGTGACAACGTCTTCACCGCGGGCGTTCAGGAAGCGGCACTCGGCCACTACAACCCCGACTGGTTGACCTGGAACGAGGTGGACTACGACAGCACAACAGCGGCCGTCGGCACCTTCATGGCGTCCTACGTCAGCTACAACTGCAGCAACACGAACATCAGCGGTTGGCGCCTGATCGGTGGAGGCAACATCACGATCGGAGCCACATACTACTCGGCCAGCGCATATGACGAACTGACGCCGTTCCTTCAGAGCTGCGGCACGTAACTCTCAGATCGCGGCGAGGGCTTAGCTCTCGCCGCGATCGCTGGTCGGCGCGGCGGGGCCCAAGAGATGCGCAATGGACGGTCGGACGTCCCCGCCTTCGAGAATCCGATCGACACAGCCTCGAAGATCCAGCCCCTTCTGCGACGCCCACACCTCTGGGCCTCGCGGTCCTACCACCAAGCGACTCGCACTATCGGTAGCAACCAATGCTCGACCGAGGTAGTAGGCCGCGGACTCGCGTAGTTCCTCGTCTCGGAGAAGTTCTACCGCCGACTCAACCGCCACGACGGCGGCTTCTGCTCCGGCCTGTGCGGGATCTCCGACAGAGGCGACGTCCATGAACCTCTGGCCCGGGTCAGCCGGGGTAGCGGCGTGATCGGTCTGCTCGACGTAGGCCGCGAACCTGCGCGCGGGATGACTGCGACTCCCCGGCGGATTGACGATGTCGTCCACGGCCAAAGGATAGCCCCCGCGTTCCTGACTTGCGCTTCTCGGACAGCGGCAACGTTGCACGTGTCGAGTCGGGAGCCGTCGAGAGCTGGGGCGTCCGCCTGCTGACCCTCCACGACAACGGGATGATCCGACTGTTCTTCACTATCTGCGATCTGGGCGAAGCTCGCCGACTGTACCTATGACAAGGCTGAGTAGCTCGACGAAGTTGCATCGTCAGAACCAGTGTGTGCTTTCCGCTGGATGATCTAGCTGGGAGGAGCCCCCGAACGCAACTCAGGAGACCCGCCGCATCCGCGCCTTGCGAGGCGGATGGTGAGGCGGATGTCCTGAGGTGCGAAGGACGACCCGGGCTACTCCCACACGGGCGCGACCTTGTTGATGGCGTCGCCGATCACGTGCACGCGCAGGTCGTTGGTCGAGCCGGGGATGCCGGGAGGGGAACCCGAGATCACGACGACCTTGTCGCCGATGGAGGCGAGCTCCTTCTCGAGCAGGATCTCGTCGACCTGCTTGTACATGGCATCCGTGTGCTGCACGCGCTCGACAATGAAGGACTCGATGCCCCACGTCAGGTTCATGCGGCGACGGATCGCCTCGTCGGGCGTGAAGGCCGCCATCGGGATGCGCTCACGCAGGCGCGACATGCGGCGGGCGGAGTCGCCCGACTCGGTGAAGACGCACAGGAACTTCGCCTCGACGAAGTCGGCGACCTCGGCGGCGGCGAGGGTGAGCGCCCCGCCCTGGGTGCGCGGCTTCGTGCCGAGCGGCGCGATGCGCTCGAGGCCGTGCTCCTCGGTGGACTCAATGATGCGGGCCATCGTCTGCACCGTGATCACGGGGTACTCGCCGACGCTCGTCTCCCCCGACAGCATCACGGCATCCGCCCCGTCGAGCACCGCGTTCGCGACATCGGACGCCTCGGCGCGAGTCGGGACGGGCGAGTGCGTCATCGACTCGAGCATCTGCGTCGCCACGATGACGGGCTTCGCGGCCCGACGGCACAGCTCGACGGCACGCTTCTGTACGACGGGCACCTGCTCGAGGGGCAGCTCGACCGCGAGGTCGCCGCGAGCCACCATGATGCCGTCGAAGGCGTCGATGATCTCCTCGAGCGCGTCGACGGCCTGCGGCTTCTCAATCTTGGCGATCACCGGGACCTTGCGTCCCTCCTCGGCCATGATCTCGTGCACGCGCGTGATGTCGCGGGCGTCGCGCACGAACGAGAGCGCGATGTAGTCGGCACCGAGCTTCAGACCCCAGCGCAGGTCGGCTTCGTCCTTCTCCGAGAGCGCCGGCACGTTGACGGCGACACCGGGCAGGTTGATGCCCTTGTTGTTCGAGACGGGGCCGGCGACGACGACCTCGGTGCGCACGCGCACGCCGTCGGTGTCGAGCACCTTGACCTTCACCTTGCCGTCGTCGATCAGCAGGAAGTCGCCGGGCTTGACGTCCTGGGGCAGCCCCTTGAAGGTGGTGCCGACGAGCTCCTTGGTGCCCTCGACCTCCTCCGTCGTGATGGTGAAGATGTCGCCCACCGCCAGCTCGTGGGGGCCGTCGGCGAACTTGCCGAGGCGGATCTTCGGGCCCTGCAGATCGACGAGCACGGCGACCGGCTCGCCGGCGTCGTCGGCGGCCCGACGCACGTTCGCGTAGACCTCCTCGTGCACCGCGTAGCTGCCGTGGCTCAGGTTCATGCGGGCGACGTTGACGCCCGCCTCGATGATGGCTCGCAGGTTCTCATAGCTCGACGTGGCGGGTCCCAGCGTCGCGACGATCTTGGCTCGTCTCATTATTCCTTCAGTGTGTAGCGGGTGGTCAGTCGGTATCGGCCCGAGGTGGTGTTCAGAGGCCGATGCCGCGGTCGGTCGGGCGCACAGGCGCCGGGAGTTGGGTCTCGCCTTCGAGGAAGCGGTCGACAGCGGATGCGGCGGCACGCCCCTCGGCGATCGCCCAGACGATGAGTGACTGGCCGCGCCCCGCGTCGCCGGCGACGAAGACACCGGATTCGTTCGTGGCGTAGCTGTCGTCGCGCACGACGTTGCCGCGCTCGTCGAAGGGCAAGCGCAGCTGCTCGTCGATACCGGCCCGTTCCGGACCGGTGAAGCCCATCGCGATCAGCACGAGGTCGGCCGGGATGTCGCGTTCGGTGCCCGACTTCGGCACACGGCGGCCGTCGACGTACTCGGTCTCGGCGACGCGCAGCGCGCGCACCTCGCCCGCCTCGTTGCCGAGGAACTCGACGGTCGAGGCCAGGTAGACGCGCTCGCCGCCCTCCTCGTGCGCCGAGGAGATCTCGAAGAGCGTCGGATCCATGGGCCACGGCTGGTGGTCGGGACGTTCGCTCGGCGGTTGGTAGCCGATCGCGAGATTCGTGACGCTCAGGGCCCCCTGGCGGTGCGCCGTGCCGATGCAGTCGGCGCCGGTGTCGCCGCCGCCGATGACGACGACGTGCTTGCCATGCGCGCTCAGTTGCTCGGGGATGCGGTCGCCCGCGACCACCTTGTTCTGCTGAACGAGGTAGTCCATCGCGAAGTGCACGCCCATCAGGTCACGCCCCGGGATGGGGAGGTCGCGCGGAACTGTCGCTCCCGTCGCGATGACGACCGCGTCGAAGCGCTGCTTGAGCTCGGCCCACGAGATGTCGACACCGATCTCGACGCCGGCGCGGAAGCGCGTACCCTCGGCCTGCATCTGCGCGAGGCGCTGCTCGACCTGACGCTTCTCCATCTTGAAGTCCGGGATGCCGTAGCGCAGCAACCCGCCGATGCGGTCGTCGCGCTCGTACACGGCGACCGTGTGGCCGGCGCGCGTGAGCTGCTGGGCGGCCGCGAGTCCCGCGGGACCGGAGCCGACCACGGCGACCGTCTTGCCGGTGAGGCGCTCCGGCGGATGCGGCGTCACCCAGCCCTGCTGGAAGGCGTTGTCGACGATCTCCTTCTCGATCTGCTTGATCGTGACCGCCGGCTGGTTGATGCCCAGCACACACGCCGACTCGCACGGCGCCGGGCACAGCCGGCCCGTGAACTCCGGGAAGTTGTTGGTGGCGTGCAGGCGCTCGATCGCGTCGCGGTCCTCACCGCGGCGGGTGAGGTCGTTCCACTCGGGGATGAGGTTGCCGAGCGGGCAGCCCGCGTGGCAGAACGGGACGCCGCAGTCCATGCAACGGCCAGCCTGGCGCCGCAGCTGCGTGCGTTCCTGATCCTCGTAGACCTCGCGCCAGTCCATGATGCGCACGGCGACCGGGCGCCGAGCAGGCAGTTCACGCTCGCGGGTCTTCAGGAATCCCTTGGGGTCAGCCATGATCAGCCTCCCGTCACTTCGAGGATACGGCCCCACACGACCTCGCCGTCAGGGTCGAGCCCCTCGTCGACGGCGGTCTGGCGGGTCTGGATGACGGCCGCGTAGTCGCGCGGCAGCACCTTGACGAACGCCGCGACCGTGGCCTCCCAGTCGTCCAGCAGGCGTTTGGCGAGGGCCGAGTCGGTCTTCTCGACGTGCAACTGCAGGTAGCTGCGCAGCAACTCCACGTCGGCGCGGTCGAGCGGGAGCAGCTCGAGCTCGCCGTTCGCGAGGGCGTCGCGGTTCACGGCGTCGCGCCGCAGGCGGTGCACGTACGCGACGCCGCCCGACATGCCCGCGCCGAGGTTGCGTCCCGTGTTGCCGAGGATCACGGCGACGCCACCGGTCATGTACTCGAGAGCGTGGTCGCCCACGCCCTCGACGACGGCGAGGGCGCCCGAGTTGCGCACGAGGAAGCGCTCACCGACCATGCCGCGGATATGGAGCGTGCCTCCCGTGGCGCCGTACCCGATGACGTTCCCGGCGATCACGTTGTGCTCGGCGGGGAACCGAGCCGAGCGAGCGGGGCGCACGACGATGTCGCCGCCCGAGAGGCCCTTGCCGACGTAGTCGTTCGCGTCGCCCTCCAGCCGCAGGGTGATGCCCGCAGGCAGGAACGCGCCGAGCGACTGCCCCGCCGTGCCGTGCAGCGTCACGTCGATCGTCTCGGTCGCGAGGCCCTTCTCGCCGTAGCGCTTCGTGACCTCGTGGCCGAGCATCGTTCCGACCGCGCGCTCCGTGTTGCGGATCGGCAGTTCGATCACGATGGGCTCACCGTGATCGAGGGCCGGCTGCGCAAGTCGGATGAGCTGCTGGTCGAAGTGCTGCTCGAGCTCGTGCTCCTGGGCTCGGCGGTTGCGCCGCGGCTCGTCTGCGGGGAACTGCGGCCCGACGAGCACGGGCGTCAGGTCGAGCCCGTCGCTCTTCCAATGCTGCACGGCGCGGTCGACGTCGATGAGCTCGGCGTGGCCGATCGCCTCGTCGAGGCTGCGGAAGCCGAGCTCCGCGAGATACTCGCGCACCTCCTGCGCGAGATACTCGAAGAAGGTCTCCACGAACTCCGGCTTGCCGCTGAAGCGGGCGCGCAGTTCGGGGTTCTGCGTCGCGACGCCCACGGGGCAGGTGTCGAGGTGACACACGCGCATCATGATGCATCCCGAGACCACGAGGGGGGCGGTCGCGAAGCCGTACTCCTCGGCGCCCAGCAGCGCCGCGATGATGACGTCGCGCCCGGTCTTCATCTGTCCGTCGACCTGCACGACCACCCGGTCGCGCATCCCGTTGAGCATGAGCGTCTGCTGCGTCTCTGCGAGCCCGATCTCCCACGGCGTGCCCGCGTGCTTGAGCGAGTTGAGCGGCGAGGCGCCCGTGCCGCCGTCGTGTCCGGAGACGAGCACGACATCCGCCAGCGCCTTGGCCACACCAGCCGCGACCGCGCCGATGCCCGACTGGCTCACGAGCTTCACGTGTACGCGGGCGGCGGGGTTGGCGCGCTTGGCGTCGAAGATGAGCTGCTTGAGGTCCTCGATCGAGTAGATGTCGTGGTGCGGCGGCGGCGAGATGAGGCCGACGCCCGGGGTGCCGCCACGCGTGCGCGCGATCCACGGGTAGACCTTCTGCGGCGGCAGCTGGCCGCCCTCGCCGGGCTTCGCACCCTGCGCCATCTTGATCTGGATGTCGGTGGCGTGCGTCAGGTACATGCTCGTGACGCCGAAGCGTCCGGATGCGATCTGCTTGATGCGGCTGCGGCGCGCGGGGTCGAGCAGTCGCTCCACGTCCTCGCCGCCCTCGCCGGTGTTGGAACGGCCCCCGATGCGGTTCATCGCGATCGCGAGCGTCTCGTGCGCCTCCTGCGAGATCGAACCGTAGCTCATGGCGCCCGTGTTGAAGCGCGCGATGATCGACGAGATCGGCTCGACCTCGTCGAGCGGCACGGGTGTGCGCTCGCCCGTCTTGATGCGGAACAGCCCGCGCAGGGTCATGAGGCGTTCCGCCTGCTCGTCGACCGAACGCGTGTACTCACGGAACACGTCGAAGCGGCGGGTGCGCGTCGAGTGCTGCAGCTTGAACACCGTCTCGGGGCTGAAGAGGTGCGGCGGCCCCTCGCGGCGCCACTGGTACTCGCCGCCCGTCTCGAGCCGCTCGTGCACCTTCTCGCCCGCGTTCTCGGGGTAGGCGCTCGTGTGGCGCACCAGGTTCTCGGCCTGGATGACGTCGATGCCGACCCCGCCGAGCAGGCTCGTGGTGCCGGTAAAGTACTTGTCGACGAACTCCTGGCTGAGGCCGACGGCCTCGAAGGCCTGGGCTCCCGCATACGAGCCGATGACCGAGATGCCCATCTTCGACATGATCTTCAAGACGCCCTTGCCGAGGCCCTTGATGAGGTTCTTGACGGCCTTCTCGGGCTCGATGCCGGTGATCACGCCGGATGCGACGAGCCGTTCCGCCGTCTCCATCGCGAGGTACGGGTTGATCGCCGAAGCTCCGTAGCCGAGCAGCAGCGCCGCGTGATGCACCTCGCGGGCGTCGCCGGTCTCGACGATCAGCCCCACACGCATCCGGGTCTCCTGCCGGATGAGGTGGTGGTGCACCGCCGAGAGCATGAGCAGCGAGGGGATCGGGGCGAGGTCCTTGTTGGAGTCCCGGTCGGAGAGCACGAGGAACTGCGCGCCGGCCTCGATCGCCGCATCCGCTTCCGCACAGAGCTCGTCGAGGCGCTGTTCGAGCGCGTGCGGTCCGCGGTCGAAGCGGTAGAGCCCCTTGAGGATGTGGGTGCGGCGTGTGCCGTCGTCGGCGCCGAGTCGCACGATCTTGGCGAGTTCGTCGTTGTCGATCACCGGGAAGTCGAGCACGATCTGGCGCGCGTGCTCGGGCGTCGCGTCGAGCAGGTTGCGCTCGGGACCGAGGCCGAGGCGCATCGAGGTGACGACCTCTTCGCGGATCGAGTCGAGCGGCGGGTTGGTCACCTGCGCGAATGCCTGGGTGAAGTAGTCGAAGATGAGGCGCGGCCGATCCGAGAGCACCGCGATCGGCGTGTCGGAACCCATGGCGCCGAGGGGCTCGGCGCCGGTCGTCGCCATGGGGGTGATGAGGATGCGCACCTCCTCCTCGGTGTAGCCGAAGGTGCGCTGACGGCGGGTGACCGACGCTGCCGTGTGCACGACGTGCTCGCGCGGCGGCAGCTCGTCGAGCTGCAGGCGGTTCTGCTCCACCCATTCGGCGTAGGGCTCGGCGGCCGCGAGCTGCGTCTTGATCTCGTCGTCCTCGATGATGCGGCCCTCGGCCGTGTCGATGAGGAACATGCGCCCGGGACGCAGCCGGCCCGTGCGCACGACCTTGTCGGCCGGGATGTCGAGCACCCCGATCTCGCTCGCGAGCACGACGAGACCGTCGTCGGTCACGAGGAAGCGGCCGGGGCGCAGACCGTTGCGGTCGAGCGTCGCGCCCACGTGCGTGCCGTCGGTGAAGACGAGCGCGGCGGGACCGTCCCACGGCTCCATGAGCGCCGAGTGGTAGTCGTAGAAGGCGCGCCGAGCCGGGTCCATGTCGGTCTGGTTCTCCCAGGCCTCGGGAACCATCATCATGATCGCGTGCGGCAGGCTGCGGCCCGCGAGCGTCAGCAGCTCGACGACCTCGTCGAAGGACGCGGAGTCGCTCGCGCCCTCCGAGACGATCGGGAACAGCGGGCGCAGCTCGCCGAGCGCATCCGAGTGCAGCTGGCTCTGCCGGGCGCGCATCCAGTTGCGGTTGCCCTGCACGGTGTTGATCTCGCCGTTGTGCGCGATCATGCGGAACGGCTGCGCGAGCGGCCACGAGGGGAAGGTGTTCGTGGAGTAGCGCGAGTGCACGAGCGCGAGCTTCGTCGCGAAGCGCTCGTCGGAGAGGTCGGGGTAGAACGGCTCGAGCTGGAGCGTCGTGACCATGCCCTTGTAGACGAGGGTGCGGCTCGAGAGCGACGGGAAGTACGATCCCAGCTCCCGCTCGGCGCGCTTGCGCAGGCGGAACGTCTGCCGGTCGAGCGCGATGCCCGCGAGCGGCGTGCCCGCCGCGTCGAGGTGCTCGGATGCCACGAAGAGCTGCTCGAAGGCCGGTGCGGCCTCGCGCGCGAGGGTTCCGAGGTGCTGCGGGTCGGTGGGTACCTCGCGCCAGCCGAGCACCCGGAGGCCCTCCTCCTCGGCGATCCGGCCGATCGCCTGCTTCTCGGCCGCGCGCTCCGCATCGTCGAGGGGCAGGAAGGCCATGCCGACGGCGTACTGGCCGACCGGCGGAAGGGCGACGCCCGCGACGGCGCGCAGGAACGCATCCGGGATCTGGGTGATGATGCCGGCCCCGTCCCCCGTGCCGGCATCAGAACCGACGGCGCCGCGGTGCTCGAGGTGCCGCAGCGCGTCGAGGGCGTTCGTGACGATGTCGTGGCCTGCGGTTCCCCGCAGCGTCGCGACCATCGCGAGTCCGCAGGCGTCCTTCTCGAAGCGCGGGTTGTAGAGGCCCTGCGCCTCGGGGACCGCGCCGAAGCGCTCGTACGGTCCCGGGCGACCGGGCGGCGAAAGAGGAGTGCGGGTGTGTGCCATGACTTCCGTCCTCAGGAGGGAACTGGATGATGGGACGTCACTGGCCCAGCGTGGGATGAAGGAATGGAGCGTTCGTCGGGAGTGCTCCTGATGCGCCGGCGGGGTGCGCGGACTTCAGCGTGATCGGGGTGAACCGCTTGTGGCGGCAGCTTCGGCGACCTCCGCGGCGCCATCGCCCGGCTCGTCTTCGTCCGAATCCGAATAGGTGTCTTCGGAGTGTACAGCAGCCGCGAGCTCGGGTCGGCGACCCGGCTGGTAGACGTCCGGCTCGACGCCCGGGTGACGGCGTGTCTGCACCGCGATGATGACGAGGCCCAGCACGATCGCCGCCAGAGCCGCCCAGACGTTTGAGCGGATGCCGAAGAAGGTGTCGCTCGGGTCGAGGCGGATCGACTCGAACCAGGTGCGGCCCACGCCGTACCAGACGAGGTAGGCGCCGAGCACCTTGCCCCACTGCCAGAAATCCTTGCGCACCAGGGTGGGAAGCGTCTTGCCCGCGACCCGCACGATCTTCTCGGTGAGCCAGATGATGAGCACGAAGCCCGCGAGGTTCCACAGGATCTCGTAGAGGAAGGTCGGGTGGAAGAGCACATCGTCGGGGATGCCGTCGGGGATCGCCGGGTTCGGGCGGTCGATCTCGAGGCCCCAGGGAAGGTCGGTGGGCAGGCCGAACAGCTCCTGGTTGAACCAGTTGCCGAGACGACCGAACGCCTGGGCGACGAGCAGGCCGGGTGCGATGGCATCCGCGACGCTCCAGAAGCGCAGGCCCGTGATCCGGCATCCGATCCACACGCCGAGCGCGCCGCCGATGAGGGCGCCGAAGATGGCGCCGCCGCCTTCCCAGATCGCCCAGATGCTGCCGGGCTTCAGCGGGTTCCACGGGTTGTCGTTGTCGGGACCGAAGTAGTCGCCGAGGTGGGTGGCCACGTGATACAGCCGGGCGAAGACGATGCCGAGCACGACGGCCCAGATGCCCACGTCGACGATGATCCACGGCTCGGCGCCCCGTCGCGTGAGGCGTCGGTTCGCGATGATCACCGCGGCGAAGATGCCGACGATGATGACGAGGGCGTAGGTGGTGATGCGGATCGCCCAGTCCTCGGGCACGAACGGGAGGATGCCGTGCAGCCACTCGCCGACCGGAAGGTGGAGCTGCTTCCACTCCGGCGAGGGGCTCGGGATGCTGAGGGGCGCTGCGATCACGTTGGGGAGTCTACTTTCCCTGAGAGAGTGCGGATGCGGTGCGGGCGAGGCCGGGCACGCCGTGCTCGGCGAGGGCGGTGACGAGTGCGGAGCCGACGATCGCGCCGTCGGCGTAGGTGAGCACCTCGGCGACCTGCTCGGGCGTCGAGATGCCGACGCCGACGCAGGCGGAGATCGTGTCGGGACCTGTCGCGCCCGCCTCGCGAAGCCGCGCGACGAGCGCTCGCGCCTTCGCGTCGAGGTCGGCGCGGGCACCCGTGATGCCCATCGTCGACACGGCGTACACGAAGCCGCGGCTCGCCTGCACGGTGGCGGCGAGTCGCGCATCCGTCGACGACGGGGCCGCGAGGAACACGCGGTCGAGGCCCGTGCGCTCGCTCTCGGCGAGCCAATCGTCGGCGGCGTCGGGGGTGATGTCGGGAGTGATGAGGCCCGCTCCCCCGGCGTCGCGCAGCGCGTCGGCGAAACGCGCGACGCCGTACTGCACGACCGGGTTCCAGTAGGTCATCACGAGCACGGGAGCCTCGACGCGCGCGCGCACGGCCTCGACGGCCGTGAAGACGTCACGCACCCGGAAGCCGCCCGCGAGAGCCTGCTGGGTGGCCTTCTGGATCGTGTGCCCGTCCATCACGGGGTCGGAGTACGGCAGCCCGAGCTCGAGCACGTCGACACCGTTCTCGACGAGCTCGACGGCGGCATCAATTGAGGTCGGCAGATCGGGGAAGCCCACCGGCAGGTACCCCACGAGCGCCGTGCGCTCGGCGAGGGTGTTCGCGACGCCGTTCACGCCTGCACCGCCTGTCCGCTGGTCGAGTGCCGCGCACAGCGCGGTGTATCGAGACCGAGCCTCACGCCTGCACCGCCCCCTCGTCGAACAGGTCGAACCAGTGACCAGCCGTCGCCACATCCTTGTCGCCGCGCCCCGAGAGGTTCACGAGCACGACGCCCTCGGGCCCGAGCTCGCGCCCGATGCGCAGCGCACCGGCAAGGGCGTGGGCCGACTCGATCGCGGGGATGATGCCCTCGGTGCGGCTCAGCAGCCGCAGCGCGTCCATCGCCTCGGCGTCGCTCGCCGGCTGGTAGCTCGCACGGCCGATGTCGGCGAGGTACGCGTGCTCGGGACCGACGCCGGGGTAGTCGAGGCCCGCCGAGATGGAATGCGACTCGATCGTCTGGCCGTCGTCGTCCTGCAGCAGGTAGCTGCGGGCGCCGTGCAGGATGCCGGGACGGCCGCGTTCGATCGACGCCGCGTGCTTCTCGGTGTCGATGCCGTCGCCCGCCGCCTCGATGCCGTAGAGCGCGACCTCGCGATCGTCGAGGAACGCGTCGAAGATGCCGATCGCGTTCGACCCCCCGCCGACGCACGCGACCACGGCATCCGGAAGCCGCCCCAGCTGTTCGAGCAGCTGCGCACGCGCCTCCTCGCCGATGACGCTCTGGAAGTCGCGCACCATCGCGGGGAACGGATGCGGACCGGCCGCGGTGCCGAAGATGTAGTTGGTGGTCTCGACGCTCGTGACCCACTCGCGGTAGGCCTCGTTGATGGCGTCCTTGAGGGTGCGCGACCCCGTCGTGACCGAGATGACCTCGGCGCCGAGCAGCCGCATCCGGGCGACGTTGAGCGCCTGCCGCTGGGTGTCGACCTCGCCCATGTAGATCGTGCACTCGAGGCCGAACAGGGCCGCGGCGGTCGCCGTCGCGACGCCGTGCTGACCCGCGCCGGTCTCGGCGATCACGCGCGTCTTGCCGATGCGTCGCGTGAGCAGCGCCTGGCCGAGCACGTTGTTGATCTTGTGGCTGCCGGTGTGGTTGAGGTCCTCACGCTTGAGGAAGACGCGCGCGCCGCCCGCGTGCTCGGCGAAACGGGGAACCTCGGTGACGATCGACGGGCGCCCCGTGTAGCTGCGGTGCAGCTCGGCGAGCTCGGCGCGGAAGGCGGGGTCGGCCTTCGCCTGCTCGTACGCGGCCGCGAGCTCGTCGATCGCGGCGATGAGCGATTCGGGCATGAACCGGCCGCCGTATTCGCCGAAGAACGGACCGGGCAGGCCGCGCAGGCTCTCGCGGATGCTCGCGCTCATCCGGCCGCCAGGAACGATTCGAGCGTCGTGACGGGGTCGTCGCCCGTCACGAGCGCCTCGCCGATGAGCACGACGTCGGCGCCGGCCTCGCGGTAGTGGGCCACGTCGGCGGGCGAGGTGACGGCGGACTCGGCGACGCGGATGACGCCCGACGGGATCGAGTGGGCGAGGGTGCCGAAGAGGTCGCGGTCGAGCTGGAAGGTCGTGAGGTCGCGCGCGTTGACCCCCACGAGCTGCGCGCCGATGGCGAGCGCCCTGTCGACCTCGTCCGCCGAGTGCGCCTCGACGAGGGCGGTCATGCCGAGCTCGCCGATCAGGCGGTAGAGCTCGGTGAGCACGGGCTGCTCGAGCGCCGCGACGATGAGCAGCACGAGGTCGGCGCCAGCGGCGCGCGCCTCGAACACCTGATACGGCTCGGCGATGAAGTCCTTGCGCAGCACGGGCAGTTCGACGGCCGCGCGCACCTCGCGCAGGTCGTCGAGCGATCCGCCGAAGCGTCGCTGCTCGGTGAGCACGCTGATCGCGCTCGCTCCCCCGGTCTCGTACGAGACCGCGAGGCCCGCGGGGTCGCGGATCTCGGCGAGCGAACCGCGCGAGGGGCTCGCACGCTTCACCTCGGCGATGATCTTGACGCGGTCGGCGGGGGCGAGGGCGGCGAGGGCGTCACGCGGCGCGGGAGCGGCCAGCGCATCCGCTTCGACCTCCGCGAGGCTGCGCGCAGCGCGACGCTCCGCGGCGTCCTCGAGAGCCCCGGCGACGAGATCGGCGAGCACGCTAGTCGTGCACCTTGGCGACGTACTTCGGCCCGCGCACGCCATAGCCGAGCTTCGAGAGCACGAGGCCCACGATCAGGCCGACCACGAGCAGCCCTGCCGAGGCCCACACGAGGGCGGGCATGTCGAGCCAGAAGAACACCGTGCCCAGCGCGAAGGCGATGAGCATGATGGTCACCGCGACCCAGGCGGCCGGTGAGTTGCCGTGTCCGGGATCGTGCGTGTCGGTCACGAGGAGCTCCTTCTCGAGTGCGCGCGGGGGATGTCCGCCGGGATGCCCGCGACAGCGGGCGGCCCCAGTCTAGCGGGCCCCCGCCGTCGGATCGTCGCCGTCGCTCAGCGCGTCCCACTCCGAGACGGAATCGGATGCGGGCGACGCGCCGGCGGCATCCGTCGCCGCGGTGCGTGTGCGGCTGTACCGGCGGCCCGCGACCGGCCACCGCGGGGCCGTGAACGCCACGAGCGCGCCCGTCACGATGACGAGCGCGCCGACGGCGATCGCCGCGGCGGGCCAGGGCGAGACCGCCACCGCGGCCACGAGATCGGCGACCGAATCCGCGCCCGAGACGCCCGTGGCATCCGTGATCGCGGAGGCGGATGCCGCGCCCGGGTCGCCGAGGCTCACGATGGTGACGGCGATGACGCAGGCCCCGAGCAGGACCTCGAGAACACCGAACACGATGCGGAAGACCGTGCCCGCCAGGGCGAGCGCCGCGACGATCGCGAGCACGGCGAGGGCGAGTGGCGCGAGGGCCGAGGCCGCGACGTCACCGCGCACCTCGAGCGGCGCGGGATCGCCGCTCGTCGGGGTGAGTTCGAGCGTGAACCACGGTTGCGACCAGGCGAGGAAGACGAGCGCGGCGAGCAGCGCGGTGGTGCTCAGCAGCAGGCCGCGCACACGTGCGGGAGTCATGATCCGTCGATCCGGCGCATGGCGTTCGCGATCGCGACGGCCCGCAGCGGGGCGGCGGCCTTGTGCACCGACTCCTCGTGCTCGGTCGTCGGGTCGGAGTCGGCCACGAGACCGGCGCCCGCCTGCACGTAGGCGGTGTCGCCGATGAGCGTCGCGGTGCGGATCGCGATCGCGAGGTCGGCGTCGCCCGCGAGGTCGAAGTAGCCCACGACGCCCCCGTACAGACCGCGCTGGGCGACCTCGAGCTCGTCGATGATCTCGAGCGCGCGCGGCTTCGGCGCGCCCGAGAGCGTGCCGGCCGGGAAGGTCGCGCGGAACACGTCGACAGCGTTCGCCTCGGGGCGCAGGTCGCCCTCGACGCTCGAGACGAGGTGCATGATGTGGCTGAAGCGTTCGACCTGCATGAACTCGGTGACCTCGACGGTGCCGGCCGCGCAGACCTTCGAGAGGTCGTTGCGCGCCAGGTCGACGAGCATGAGGTGCTCGGAGCGCTCCTTCGGGTCGGCGAGCAGCTCCTCGGCGAGCTCGAGATCGCGCTCCGGGTTCTCACCGCGCGGGCGCGACCCGGCGATCGGATGCGTGAACACGCGGCCGCGCTGCACCTTCACGAGCGCCTCGGGCGAGCTGCCCACGATCGAGTAGGGCTCCCCCGCGGGCGTCTCGAGGCTCAGCAGGTACATGTACGGGCTCGGGTTGAGCGCCCGCAGCACGCGGTACACCTCGAGCGGACTCGCACGCAGTTCGTGGTCGAAGCGCTGCGAGATGACGACCTGGAACACGTCGCCGTCGTGCACGAAGTCCTTCGCACGCCGCACCGACGCCTCGAACGCCTGCTGCTCGATGCGGTGGCGCGGCTCGGGGTCGACGGCGAGGTCGACCTGCGCAAGCGCCGCCGGTGAGGGCTGGGCGAGAGCGCGTTGCAGTTCGTCGAGTCGGCCCTGCGCGGCGGCCCACGCCGCATCCGGGGTCTCGACGCCGTCGTTCAGCACCGCGGCGATGAGGGTTGCCGTGCCGGTGCGGTGGTCGAGTGCCACGAGCTCCGAGACGAACGCGAGGGCCTGGCCGGGGATCGGCACCTCGGCGGGCGGCACCTGCGGCAGCCGCTCGAGCTGACGCACGGCCTCCCAGCCGATGAACCCGACGAGACCGCCCGTGAGCGGCGGATGCCCCTGCTGTTGCGGCGTGCGCCACCGCGCGTAGAGCGCGTCGACCGCGGCGAGCGGCGCGGCCGGAAGCTCGCCCCCGAAGGCGCGCACGGCATCCAGACCGTAGTCGATCCACGCAGCCCGATCGCCCTCCTCATCGCGCTGCTGTGTCAGCACGCCGCGGGAGCCGGCCCCGACGAACGACCACCGTGACCAGATGCCGCCCTGCTCCGCCGACTCGAGCAGGAAGGTGCCGGGACGGCCCGCGGCGACCTTGCGGTAGACCCCGACGGGCGTCTCGCCGTCGGCGAAGAGCTCGCGCAGCACCGGAACGACGCGGTGCCCCGCGGCGACGGCGGCATCGAACTCGGCGCGCGTGGTGGTGGTCACGGTGTCGACCCCTCCGGTTCTTCGATCGCGGGCTCGATGACCACAGGCTCGATGACCACGGGCTCCAACGGCGTGACATCGAAGCAGCTGCGCGCCCCCGTGTGACACGCGGGCCCCTGCTGCTCCACCTGCACGAGCAGGGTGTCGCCGTCGCAGTCGAGGGCGGCGGCCTTGACGTACTGGCGGTTGCCGCTCGTGTCGCCCTTGCGCCAGTACTCCTGACGGCTGCGCGACCAGAACGTCACCCGCCCCTCGGTGAGCGTGCGACGCAGCGCCTCGGCATCCATGTAGCCGAGCATGAGCACCTGCCCCGTGTCGTGCTGCTGGATGACGGCGGGAAGCAACCCGTCTTCATCGAATCGCGCGGCCGCGACGGCCTCGTCGACGTTCATCGCACCTCGATCCCGGCATCCGTGAGCGCGCGCTTCACGTCGCCGATCGTGAGTTCACCGTTGTGGAACACGGATGCCGCGAGCACGGCATCCGCGCCCGCCTCGACCGCGGGCGCGAAGTCGCGGGCTGCTCCCGCGCCCCCCGAGGCGATGACGGGCACGCTCGAGAGCTCCCGCATCGCGCGCACGAGCTCGAGGTCGAAGCCCTGCTTGGTGCCGTCGGCGTCGATCGAGTTGACGAGCAGCTCGCCCGCGCCGCGTTCGATCGCCTCGCGCGCCCACTCGAGCGCGTCGCGGCCGGTCTCGGTGCGGCCGCCGTGGGTCGTCACCACGAAACCGGATGCCGTGCGCGGCGAACGCTTGACATCGAGCGAGAGCACGCACACCTGGGCGCCGAAGCGGTCGGCGATCTCGCCGATGAGCTCGGGGCGCGCGATCGCGGCCGAGTTGACGCCGATCTTGTCGGCGCCGTAGCCGAGCAGGCGCGCGACGTCGTCGACCGAGCGCACACCACCGCCCACCGTGAGCGGGATGAACACCTGCTCGGCGGTGGCCGTGACCGTCTCGTACGTCGTGGCGCGGTCTTCGACCGTCGCCGTGACGTCGAGGAAGGTGATCTCGTCTGCGCCCTGCTCGTAGTACTTCGCCGCGAGCTCGACGGGGTCGCCCGCGTCGCGCAGCCCCTGGAAGTTGACGCCCTTCACGACGCGCCCCGCCGCCACGTCGAGGCACGGGATGACGCGGGTGATGACGCCCATCAGATCCTCGCCGCGTGGATGGCGCTCACGAGGATCGCGCGGGCACCGAGCGCGTAGAGCTGGTCCATGACGTGGTTCATGTCGCTGCGCGGCACCATGACGCGCACCGCGACCCAGCCCGTGTCGCGTAGCGGCGACACCGTCGGCGATTCGAGTCCCGGTGTGACGGCGGACGCGCGGTCGACGAGCTCGGCGGGCAGGTCGTAGTCGATGAGCACGTACTGGTGGGCGACGATGACGCCCTGGATGCGGCGGCGCAGCTTCTCGAGACCCGGCACGTCGTCGCGCGCCGCGATGAGCACGGCGTTCGACTCGAGGATGACGGGTCCGAAGATCTCCAGCCCCTGCTTACGCAGGGTGGAGCCGGTCTCGACGACGTCGGCCACGGCATCCGCGACCCCGAGCCGCACGGCCGACTCGACAGCCCCGTCGAGGCGCACGACCGTCGCGTTGACCCCCTCGGCCGCGAGGAAGTCGCGCACGAGGGTGTCGTAGCTCGTCGCGACGCGCAGACCCTCGAGGTCGTGGAGGCTCTCGAAGCGCCCGATGGGCCCCGCGAAGCGGAAGGTGGAGGCGCCGAAGTCGAGGGCGTCGACCTCGAGCGCGGTCGAGTGCGAGTCGAGCAGCAGGTCGCGGCCGGTGATTCCGACGTCGAGTGCGCCCGATCCGACGTAGGTGGCGATGTCGCGGGGGCGCAGGTAGAAGAACTCGACGTCGTTGCGGGGGTCCGCGACGATGAGCTCCTTCTGGTCGCGGCGCGTGGCGTAACCGGCCTCGCGCAGCATCGAGGTCGCGGTCTCCGACAGCGTGCCCTTGTTGGGCACGGCGATTCTCAGCATGTGGGTGCTTTCTGTGAGTGAACGGTCATCGGCGGGGATGTGTGTTCACAGATGTCGGTTGACGTCCTCGAGCGTGAGGCCCTTCGCGATCATGAGCACCTGCAGGTGGTAGAGCAGCTGCGAGATCTCTTCGGCCGTCTCGGCGTCGGACTGGTACTCGGCCGCCATCCAGACCTCGGCGGCCTCCTCGACGATCTTCTTGCCGATCGCGTGGACGCCCGCATCGAGCTCCGCGACGGTGCGCGACCCCTCGGGACGCGCGGTGGCCTTGGCGGAGAGCTCCTCGAAGAGGGCGTCGAACGACTTCACCCGCCCAGGCTACCGGCCTGAGGAGGATGCCAAACGCTACAGCGTTACGCGGCGCGACACAGGAACTTCTGCCGCGCCGCGTGAAGCGCTACAGCGTTTGACTAACGGACGGCGAGGAGGTCGATGACGAAGACGAGGGTGCGGCCCGAGAGACGGTGGCCCGAACCGGCGGGGCCGTAGGCGAGGTGCGGCGGGCACACGAGCTGTCGACGGCCGCCGACCTTCATGCCGGGGATGCCGTCCTGCCAGCCCTTGATGAGGCCGGAGAGGGGGAACTGGATGCTGGAGCCGCGGTCCCAGCTCGCGTCGAACTGCTCACCGGTCTCGAAGTCGACGCCCACGTAGTGCACGTCGACCGTCGCTCCGCGCGTGGCCTCGGCGCCGTCGCCGACCTCGAGGTCGGTGATGACGAGTTCGGTGGGCGCCGGGCCCTCGATGAAGTCGATCTCGGGCTTGGTCTTGTCGGTCATGGGGTCAAGTCAAGCATGTGCAGGGACGGAGGCTTCGAGACGCCCGCTGCGCGGGCTCCTCAGCCACCTCGAGCAGTGCGTGAGAACTGGCCCCGCGCCACCACGAGTGCTGCATGAGAGCTGGCCGAGGGCCGCCTCGAGCAGTGCGTGTGAGTTGGTTGAGGAGCGGCGCCCGGAGGCGACGCGTCTCGAAACCAGCGACCGGGCAAGTACCACCACGAGCGCTGCATGAGAGTTGGTTGAGGAGCGGCGCCCGGAGGCGACGCGTCTCGAAACCAGCGACCGGGCTAGTGCGCGTGTACAGCGGCGGCGGCGCGGAGCTCGGCGATCGCCGACTCGACATCCGCTGCCCCGTACACGGCCGAGCCGGCGACGAAGGTGTCGGCGCCCGCCTCGGCGGCCACACCGATCGTGTCGAGGGCGATGCCGCCGTCGACCTGCAGCCACAACTCGATGCCGTGCTGTTCGGCGGCCGCGCGCAGGGTGCGCAGCTTCGGCATCATGTCGGGCATGAAGCTCTGGCCGCCGAAGCCCGGCTCGACCGTCATCACGAGCACCTGATCGAACTCGGGCAGCAGCTCGAGGTACGGCTCGACCGCCGTTCCCGGCTTGAGCGCGATCGACGCGCGCGAGCCGATCTCGCGGATGCGGCGGGCCAACCCCACGGGATCCCGCGTCGCCTCGGCGTGGAACGTCACCGAGAACACGCCCAACTCGGCGTACCCGGGCGCCCAGCGGTCCGCATCCTCGATCATGAGGTGCACATCGAGCGGGATCGGCGACACACGTTGCACCGCCTCGACCATCTGGCGACCGAAGGTCAGGTTCGGCACGAAGTGGTTGTCCATGACGTCGACGTGCACGCCGTCGGCGCGCTGGATGCGCTCGACGTCGCGCTGGATGTTCGCGAAGTCCGCCGACAGGATGCTGGGCTGAATGCGCACGGCGCCGTCCTCCGGGTCTCGAGGGCTCACGCTTCGAGCGTAGTGAGCAGTTGGATGAACATCGCGTCGGTGCCGTGCCGGTGCGGCCACAGCTGCGCCGACGGGGCATCGGGCAGGGCGAGCGGCGCCCGCGCGATCGTCTCGACCACGCCTGGCGTGTCGAGCGGCCGCAGGGCGGGGTGTCGTTCGAGCGCACGCGCGACCTGTTGCCGCGTCTCGTCCGGATGCGGTGAGCACGTCACGTAGGCGAGCACACCGCCGGGCGCGAGAGCGGCGACCGCGGCATCGAGCAGCTCGGCCTGCAGCGCCGTCAGCGCCGCGAGGTCGTCGGGGCTCTTGCGCCAGCGCGCCTCGGGACGACGCCGCAGAGCGCCGAGACCCGTGCAGGGCGCGTCGAGCAGGATGCGGTCGAAGCGCTCCCGGCCAGTCGCCAACCGCTCGGCATCCGCGAACCGCCGCCCGTCGCCGACGACGACCTCGGGCGCGTCCGCGCCGTCGCCGAAGGGCGCGAGCGCGTTGCGCACGAGCCCCGCGCGCGCCGGGACGACCTCGTTCGCGACGAGCCGGGCACCAGCGAGAGCCGCCTCTGCCGCGAGCACCGCGGCCTTGCCTCCGGGCCCCGCGCACACATCGAGCCACCGCTCCCCCGCCGCGACGGGGCGCACGCGGGTGAGCGCGAGCGCTGCGAGCTGGGAGCCCTCATCCTGCACGCGCACGGCGCCTGCGGCGACCTCCGCGTGCGCGGCCGGGTCACCGCCTGGCGAGCCGAGGGCGAGGGGCGAGAGCCGCCCGGGCAGATACCGGCCGTTGTGCTCGAGGGCGACCGGCTCGGCGAGCCCGGGCAGGGCTGCGAAGGCGACCTGCGGGGCTGCGTTGTCGGCCGCGAGCAGCTCGGCGAGCTGTGCGCCGGCACCCTCGAGGGCGAGCGCCTCGGCGAGGGCGTCCACGACCCACTCCGGGTGGGAGAACTCGACGGCGAGCCGCGCATGGCCCGCGAGTCCCGCGAGGGCGCGCTCTCGCCACGTCTCGGGCTGTTCCCGCGTGAGCGTACGCAGCACCCCGTTGACGAAGCCGGCGGCCGAGGCCTTGCGGGCGCGTCGCACGAGCTCGACCGACTCGTCGATGACGGCGTGCGGCGCGGTGCGCAGGCTCAGCAGCTGGTGGGCACCGAGGCGCAGCACGTCGAGCACGGGGGCATCGATCTTCGCGGCCGGGCGCCGCGCGGCGAGCTCGAGCACGCGATCGTAGTAGCCCTGCATGCGCAGGGTGCCGTACACGAGCTCCGTCGCGAAGCCCGCATCCGCCCCGCTGAGCCTCGCATCCCGGATGCGCGCGGGCAGCAGCAGGTTCGCGTACGCGTCAGAGCTGCGCACCGCCGCGAGGACATCGGCGGCGACGCGCCGCGCCGGCTGAACGCGGCTCACCGCAGCACCGTGGGCGCGTCGTGCGCCCTGCCGCGCCACCAGTCCGCGGCGGGCATGGCCCGCTTGCCTGCCGGCTGCACCGTGATGAGCTCGATCGGGTCGTCGGCCGTGCCCACGTGCACGGCGCGACCGCGCAGCATCACGACGCCGGGATCGAGCCGCGGCGCACCGTGGGCGATCGTCGCGTCGAGCACCTTGAAGCGCTCGCCGTCGAGCGTCGTCGTGGCTCCCGGCTCGGGGGTGACGCCCCGTCGCCGGGCGTCGATGCGCGCGGCCGGCTCGGTCCAGTCGAGCCGCGCGTCGTCGAGGTCGAGCTTGGGGGCGAGGGTCACCTCGCCCTCCTGCGGGGACGCGACGGCGGTGCCCGCGGCGATGTCGTCGACGACCCCGGCGAGCAGCCGGGCTCCCGAGACGCTGAGAGCCTCGAGCAGGTGCCCCGCGGTCTGCACGCGTCCGATGGGCGTGCGCTCGAGCGCGAACACGGGTCCGGCGTCGAGTTCGGGCACGAGCCGGAACACCGCGGCGCCTGTCTCGGTGTCGCCCGCGATGAGCGCGTGCTGCACGGGCGCGGCGCCCCGCCAGCGGGGCAGGAGCGAGAAGTGCAGGTTGATCCAGCCGTGCCGCGGGGCCGACAGGATCGGCTCCCGGATGAGACCGCCGTACGCCACGACGACGCCGAGGTCCGCCGCGAGAGCGAGCAGCTCATCCTGTACCGCCGCGAGACGATTCGCCTTGATCACGGGGACACCTGCCGCCTCGGCCGCATCCGCCACCGGCGTCGCCGTGAGCACGCGCTTGCGTCCCAGCGGGGCGTCCTCGCGCGTGACGACCGCCACGACCTCGTGCGGTCCGGCGAGGAGCGCCTGCAGGCTGGGCACGGCGGCGGCGGGGCTCCCCGCGAAGATCAGACGCACCCCTCCATCCTGCCTCGTCCGCGAGAGTACGTGCTTTGGGGCGCGACACGCCGTGCACGGGGCCTAAAGTGCGTACTCTCGGGGACCGTCGGGTCAGGACTCGGCGAAGGGCTCGGGGTCGTCGAAGCGCGCGCGCAGCGGCAGGGGCGCGCGGCCGGGCCGCGCGGAGCCCGGGATCGGCTTGCGGCGTGTCGCCGCCTGGCGGATGATCTCGCCGCGCACGGCACGCGCGACCGCGGCCCCGTGCGCGTAGTCGAAGCGGATGATGGCCCGCGTACGCCCGTCGACCGTGCGTTCCGCGATCGTGTCGGCCTCGGGCGGCAGCGCGTCCAGTGCCGCGGTGACGGCATCCGGAATCCCGTCGAGCGTCGCGACGCGCGCGGCAGGCGGGAAGCCGAGGGCACGGCGGTCGGCGAGTTCGGCGCGGGCGAACGCGGGGATGCTGCCCGCCGACAGCGCCGTCGCGAGGCGTCCCCCCACCCCCACGAGGAACACGCTCGCCCCGTCGGATGCGAGGGCGGCCGCATCCGACCACCACCTCAGGCAGTCCTCGGCGATGCGCAGGGTCTCGCGCGCGATCATGCGCTCCCCGTCGAGCAGCAGCACGGCGCGGTAGCCGCCCGCCGCGACGGGCTCGGCTCCGCGGGTCGCGACGACGAGCGCCGGCCGTTCGTCGACCTCGAGCACGCGACGCTCGCCGTCGGCGACGACGACGCGGATGCCGGGGAACGCCCGGCCGAGCTCCTCCGCGGTGCGCGTCGACCCCGCGCCGACACGGGTGAGCCGCGAGGAACCGCACTCAGTGCAGCGGAAGGTGCGCTCCTCCCGCCCGCACCACAGGCAGCGCGGGGCGGCTCCCGCGCGCTGCAGCTGCAGGGGGCCCGCGCAGTGCCGACAGCGTGTCGCCGTGCCGCACTCGGCGCAGCGCAGCCCCGGCGCGTAGCCGGGGCGCGCCACCTGCACGAGCACGGGGCCGGTCTTCGCAGCCGCGGCCGCCTCGCGCCAGGCGAGGCTCGGGATGCGCGCGTGATCGTCGGCGGCCGCGCCCGTCGCATGCGCCGTCGGCACGAGCTTGACGCGGCGCGGACGCTCGGGCGCGAGCTCCGTGAGCCACCCGAGTTCGACGAGGCGTTGCACATCGGTCGTGCGGGTGTTGCCCGCGAAGACCAGCGCGCCGCCCTGCTGCTCCTGGCGCACGAGAGCGGCGTCACGCGCGTGCACGTACGGGGTGAGCGGCTCGCCGAGCAGCGGGTCGCCGTCGTTCCAGACGGCGAGCAGCCCGAGCCGGGCCGCCGGCGCGTAGACGGCCGAGCGGTTGCCGAGCACCACGACAGGTTGCTCCCCCATCGCGCGCAGCATGCCGCGATAGCGGTCGGCGTCGGGTTGGGCGGAGTCGAAGCGCGCGATCCGGTCGGCGGGCAGCAGCGCCGCGAGGGCGGCCTCGAGTTGTCGCGCGTCGCGATGGTCGGGCACCACGAGGATCGCGGATGCGCCGCCCACGACCGTGCGTGCGGCCAGCTGAGCGAGGGTCACCGCCCAGCGACCGACCCAGGTGCCCGCCACCTCGACGATGCCGGGGTCGACGCTCAGGGCCACGCGCCCCCCGGCCAGCAGCTCGGCGACCTCCGTCTCGCGGAAGCCCGTCACCGCGGGCGGTTCGATCGCGATCGGTGCAGGGTCTGCCGTGCCCGCCGCGCGGGCGGCGAGCCACGACTTCTCGACCCGCACCTGGCGCTTCGGGATCGCGAGCCGCACAACATCGATCGCCGACCCCGCGGCCCGGTCGGCGACGGCGCGTGCGAGCCGCCAGACCTCCGGCCGCAGCACCTCGGCCGCCGACACGACCGTGTCGAGGTCGGAGAGTGGGCCCGGATGCTCCTGCTGGTCGCTGAGTTCGACCACGAAACCCTGCGTCATGCGGTTCGCCGAGCGCAGGGGCGCCGTCACCCGCACGCCGGGCACGACCCCCTCCATCCCGTCCGGGATGCGGTAGTCGAGCAGGCGGTCGAGCTGCGGCAACGGCGTGTCGAGCACGACGCGGGCGATCGTCGGGGCGCTCATCGGGGCGCGGGGTGCTGGTTTCGAGACGCGTCGCCTGCGGCGCCGCTCCTCAACCAGCGGGCATTGGACGAGGCTGCGGTGCCGCTGCTCAACCAGCGGGCGATGGACGAGGCTGCGGCGCCGCTCCTCAACCAGCGGGCATTGAACGGGGCTGCGGCGCCGCTGCTCAACCAGCGGGCGTTGGACGGGGCTGCGGCGCCGCTGCTTGACCAGCGGGCAATGGACACGCCTGTGGTGCGGCTGCTCGACGGGAGGGGTGCCGCGGGCATGTCAGATTCCGGATGCGGCGCGCAGCTCGTCGACGCGGTCGACCCGCTCCCAGGTGAACTCCGGCCGCTCGCGCCCGAAGTGGCCGTACGCCGCCGTCGCGCCGTAGATGGGTCGCAGCAGGTCGAGATCGCGGATGAGGGCGGCCGGCCGCAGGTCGAACACCTCGCGGATGGCGCGCGTGATGACGTCGTCGGGCACGACGCCGGTGCCGAAGGTCTCGACGTAGAGACCCACGGGCGCCGCCTTGCCGATCGCGTAGGCCACCTGCACCTCGAGGCGCTCGGCGAGACCCGCGGCGACCGCGTTCTTGGCGACCCAGCGCATCGCGTAGGCGGCCGAGCGGTCGACCTTCGACGGGTCCTTGCCCGAGAACGCACCGCCGCCGTGGCGGGCCGCGCCGCCGTAGGTGTCGACGATGATCTTGCGGCCCGTGAGGCCCGCGTCGCCCTGCGGGCCGCCGATCTCGAAGCGCCCGGTCGGGTTGATGTAGCGCTGCGCCTGCTCCCAGGGGAGATCGACGCGCTCGAGCACGGGACGCACCACGAGCTCGAACAGCTCCGCGCGCAACTGCTCGTTCGAGACCTTCGGCGAGTGCTGGGCCGACATGACGATCGTCTCGATCGTGCGCGGCGTAGCGCCGTCGTACCCGACGGTCACCTGGGTCTTGCCGTCGGGACGCAGGTAGTTGACCTCGCCGCGGTGCCGCACCTCGGCGAGCCGCTCGGCGAGCCGGTGCGAGAGCCAGATCGGCAACGGCATGAGCTCGGGCGTCTCGCGCGTGGCGTAGCCGAACATGATGCCCTGGTCGCCGGCGCCCTGGCGGTCGAGGTCGTCGACGCTCGTGCCCTCGCGCGTCTCGAACGCGTCGTCGACGCCCTGGGCGATGTCGGGCGACTGGCCGCCGATCGACACCGAGACGCCGCAGGAGCGGCCGTCGAACCAGACGTCGGAGGAGTCGTAACCGATCTCGGTGATCTTGCGGCGCACGATCTGCGGGATCTCGACGTACCCCGTCGTCGACACCTCGCCCGCCACGTGCACGAGGCCGGTCGTGACGAGCGTCTCGACGGCGACGCGGGCGTGCGGGTCGACCGCGAGCAGCGCGTCGAGGATCGAGTCGCTCACCTGGTCGCACAGCTTGTCGGGGTGCCCCTCCGTGACGGATTCGGAGGTGAAGAGACGCAGCTGAGAACTCACGGGCACCCTGTTTCGGTCGAGTCGGGGAAGGATCGCGCAGGCGGGTCAGGCCAAGAGATCGAGGATCGCGTCTGCGACCTCGCGCTTGGTGCCGCTCGCCCGGGTCACTATATCGCCGGGTCGTGACACGATGACGATGGTGTTGTCGGAGGTGGTGAAACCCTCGTTCCACCCCACCCTGTTGACGACGAGATAGTCGCATCCCTTGCGGGCGAGCTTCGCACGCCCGAGCTCGAGGAGGGCGTCGTCGTCGGGCTCGGTCTCGGCCGCGAACCCGATGACGGTGCGCTGCGCGTCCGGACGCGCCGAGAGCTCGGCGAGGATGTCGGGGTTGCGCACAAGACGGAGCGTCAGCTGCTCGCCCTGCTGATCCTTCTTGATCTTCCCGGCGGCAACGCTCTCCGGGCGATAGTCGGCCACCGCCGCGGCCATGATCACCGCGTCGGCATCCGCGACGGCGTCGAGGGTCGCCGTGCGCAGCTCCTCGGTCGTGCCGACCTCGCGCAGCTCCACGCCCGCGGGCGCCGCCACCTCGAGGTGGGCGGCGACGAGCACGACCGACGCGCCGCGATCGCGCGCGGCCTCGGCGAGGGCCACTCCCTGCCGTCCGCTCGAGCGGTTGCCGATGAACCGCACCGGGTCGAGCGGCTCCCGTGTGCCGCCGGCCGTCACGACGATGCGTCGCCCCGCCAGGTCGCGGGGACGCAGCGCCGCGAGGGCGGCGTCGACGATGTCGACGGGTTCCGCCATGCGACCCGGACCGCTGTCGGTGCCCGTGAGCTGCCCGGATGCGGGGCCGACGACGTGCACGCCGCGTGCACGGAGCGTCGCCACGTTGTCGCGGGTCGCGGCGTTCTGCCACATCTCGGTGTGCATCGCGGGCGCGACGACGAGCGGGGCCGTCGAGGCGAGGATCGTCGTGCCGAGCAGGTCGTCGGCGAAACCGCCCGCGAGCTTGGCGAGCGTGTTCGCGGTCGCCGGGGCCACGACGACGAGGTCGGCCGACTGACCGAGCGCGACATGGCGCACCTCGGCGACCCCGTCGAACAGCGCGGTCTCGACGGGGTTGCGGCTGATCGCCTCGAGAGTCGGCCGCCCTACGAAACGCAGGGCGGCATCCGTCGCGACGACGTGCACCTCGTGGCCGCGCAGCACGAACTCGCGCACGACGCCGACGGCCTTGTACGCGGCGATGCCGCCGGCGACGCCGACGACGATGCGCAGCGGCTCAGGCATCATGGCGACGCTGGTTTCGAGACGCCGCTGCGCGGCTCCTCAACCAGCTGGGTTCTGCGCATGCGCGGCTCCTCAACCAGCTGGGTTCTGCGCATGCGCGCTCCTCAACCAGCTGGGTCATGGGCGCTTACTCGGCGAGCGGCGTGAGGACGAGCTTGTCCTCGTTGATCTCGTGGAGTGCGACCGAGAGCGGCTTGTCGTCGATCGTCGAGTCGACGAGCGGGCCCACGTTGTCGAAGAGCGAGCCCTCGTGCAGGTCGGCGTAGTAGTCGTTGATCTGACGCGCGCGCTTGGCGGCGAAGATCACGAGCTGGTACTTCGAGTCGACTCGCGACAGCAGCTCGTCGATGGGCGGGTCGATGATGCCCTTGTTGTCGGCCATTCCGGTTCTCCTCACGTGTGCGTGCGCGCGGACGGGGTTCCGGGCACTGCCAGCAATTCTACGACCTCCTGCGCCGCACGGCCGACGTCATGGTTCACGACCTTGACGTCGAACTCATCTTGGGCGGCGAGCTCGATCTTCGCGGTCTCGAGTCGTCGCGCCTGTTCGGCGGCGGATTCGGTGCCGCGGCCCGTCAACCGGCGCACGAGCTCCTCCCAGCTGGGCGGCAGCAGGAACACGAGCAGCGCCTCGGGCATCGCCTCCTTGACGGCGCGCGCGCCCTGCAGGTCGATCTCGAGCAGCACGCTGCGCCCGGATGCGAGGGCCGCGTCGATCGGCGGACGCGGCGTTCCGTAGCGGGAGGCGTTGTGCACGGTCGCCCACTCGAGGAACTCGCCCTGCGCGATCATCTTGTCGAAGGTGTCGTCGTCGACGAAGTAGTAGTGCCGCCCGTCGACCTCCCCGGGGCGCGGCGGGCGCGTCGTCGCGGAGACGCTCAGCAGCACATCGGGGTAGTTCTCGCGGATGTGGGTCGAGACGGTGCCCTTGCCGACGGCCGTCGGGCCGGCGAGCACGACGAGGCGGCTGCGCGGCGGGAGCGGACCCTCACGCTGCTCGAGCCAGGCACGCAGCTTGCCGCGCTGGCGGGTGCCGAGCCCGCCCACGCGTTTGGCATCCGCGATCCCGAGCTCCTGCATGATGCGCGCGACACGGGTCGGACCGATGCCCGGGATGCTCGTGAGCAGTTCGCGTACCCGCAGCGTGCCCTCGGCACTCGTCGGATCGGCCCACGCGACCTCGGCGACCTCGAGCGCGCGGCGCTCGCGTCGGTGCACGGCGGCCTTCACGGCGGCGCGGGCCCGACGCGCGGCGATCGCGGCGCGCCCCGCAGCGGCGCGGTCGACTTCGGGCATCCTCACCTCGGCCACGATGCCACCTCCCGGGCGGCGGCGTCGATCGCGGCGCCGAGATCGCGCGGACCGGCGCCGAGGATGCTGCGGGATGCGCTCGGCAGCACGGCCCCGATCGCGGCGCCGAAGGTAACAGGCGCCGAGGCGAGTGCCGCGCCCTGCGCGCCGAAGCCGGGGGCGAGCACGGGAACCCGACCGAGCGTCTCGGGATCGATACCGACCGCGCCGAGGTCGACGGTGGCGCCCACGACGACGCCGGCGACTCCCCCGCTCGCGGCCGCGCGTGTCACCATGCGCTGCGCGATCGTCTCGCCCGCGGCCGTGCGCAGGGTCTGCACCTCGCTGCTCTCGGGGTTCGAGGTGGCGGCGAGCACGAAGACGCCCTTGCCGTGCTGCGCCGCGCGCGCCAGCACGCCGTCGAGAGAGCCGAAGCCCTGGTATGCGACGGCCGTCATGGCATCCGCCTCGAGCGGCGACCCCGGGGTCAGCCATGCCTCACCGTAGGCGTCGACCGTCGAGCCGACGTCGCCGCGCTTGACGTCGGCGATCGCGAGGAGCCCGGATGCCCGGGCCGCCGACAGGATCTCCTCGAGCGCCGCGTACCCCGCCGCGCCGTGCCGCTCGAAGAAGGCGATCTGCGGCTTGACGATGCCGATGCGGCCCGCCGCCTGCTCGACGCAGCGCAGGCCGAACTCGCGCACCCCCGCCGCGTCGTTGCCGAGTCCCCACGCGCCCAGGAGCGCCGCGTGCGGGTCGATGCCGAGACACAGCGCACCGCGCGCCGCGACGACCGCGGCGATCCGTGCCGCGAAGGGCTCGGTCATCGAGCCGCCGCCCGCGCCGCCCGATCCGCCGCGTAGTCCTGCAGGCTGCGCACCTGCACGGGACCGCTGCGGGCCTCGAGCGATCCGACGGCCGCGCCGAGCTGCGCGATCGTCGTGAACAACGGCTTGTCGGCCGCGACCGTCGCGGTGCGGATCTCGACGCCGTCGGCACGCGCGCTGCGGCCGCTCGGCGTGTTGATCACGACGTCGATCTGGTCGTTGTTGATGAGGTCGACGATCGTGCCCTCGACGCCGCCCTGCCCCATCGAGAACTTGCGCACGGTCGTGGCACGGATGCCGTTGCGCCAGAGCACCTCGGCGGTGCCCTCCGTCGCGACGATGTCGAAGCCGAGCTGCTGCAGCCGCAGCACGGGCAGCACGACGGCGCGCTTGTCGCGATCGGCGACCGACACGAAGACCGTGCCGCCGTCGGGCAGCCCACCGTAGGCGGCATCCTGGCTCTTCGCGAAGGCGCGCGGGAAGTCGGCGTCGATGCCCATGACCTCGCCCGTGGAACGCATCTCGGGCCCGAGAACCGAGTCGACGACACGCCCCTCACGCGTACGGAACCGCTTGAACGGCAGCACCGCCTCCTTGACTGACACGGGCGCGTCCAGCGGCACGCGCGATCCGTCGTCGGCCGGCAGCAGGCCCTGCACGACGAGCTCGGCGATCGTGCGGCCGCTCATGATGAGCGCTGCGGCCTTCGCGAGCGGGATGCCGAGCGCCTTCGAGACGAAGGGCACCGTACGGCTGGCGCGCGGGTTGGCCTCGAGCACGTAGAGCACACCTGCTCCGATCGCGAACTGCACGTTGAGCAGCCCGTTCACGCCGATGCCCCGCGCGATGCGGCCCGTCGCCTCGACGACCCGGTCGAGCACGTCGCGGCCGAGCGTCACGGGCGGCAGGGTGCACGAGGAGTCGCCCGAGTGCACGCCCGCCTCCTCGATGTGCTCCATGATGCCGCCGACGTAGAGCTGTTCGCCGTCGTAGAGCGCGTCGACGTCGATCTCGAGCGCGTCGTCGAGGAAGCGGTCGACGAGCAGGGGGCTGCCGGGACCGATGATGGCCTGCTCGCGCACCCGGTCGAAGTAGTCCTCGAGGCTCGGGGTGTCGTAGACGATCTCCATGCCGCGGCCGCCGAGCACATAGCTCGGCCGCACGAGCACGGGGTAGCCGATCGCCTCGGCCACCACGACGGCGCTCGGCGCGTCGGTCGCCGTGCCGTTGCGCGGCGCGATGAGACCCGCCTCGTCGAGGATGCGCGAGAAGAGTCCGCGCTCCTCGGCGAGGTCGATCGCCGAGGGGCTCGTGCCGAGGATCGGCACCCCCGCCGCCTCGAGACCCTTCGCGAGCCCGAGCGCGGTCTGCCCGCCGAGCTGCACGATGACCCCCACGAGCTCGCCCGACTGCGACTCGGCGTGGATCACCTCGAGCACGTCCTCGAGGGTGAGGGGCTCGAAGTAGAGCCTGTCGCTCGTGTCGTAGTCGGTCGAGACCGTCTCGGGGTTGCAGTTGATCATGATCGTCTCGAAACCCGCATCGTGCAGCGCGAAGCTCGCGTGCACGCACGAGTAGTCGAACTCGACGCCCTGCCCGATGCGGTTCGGCCCGGAACCCAGGATGACGACCTTGCGCTTCTCGCTCGGCGCCACCTCGGTCTCGAGGTCGTAGCTCGAGTAGTGGTACGGCGTGAGGGCGGGGAACTCCCCCGCGCAGGTGTCGACGGTCTTGTAGACCGGCCGCACGCCGAGTTGCCAGCGCAGGTTGCGCACCTCGTCTTCGGTGAGCCCGCGCAGCTGCGCGATCTGCGCATCCGAGAAGCCGTGGTCCTTCGCGTACCGGAAGAGCGCCTCGTCGAGCGGTCGCAGGCTCGCGATCTCGGCCGCGACCTCGTTGATGAGCACGATCTGGTCGAGGAACCACGGGTCGATGCCGGTCGCGGCATACACCTCGTCGATCGTCGCCCCCGCCCGGAACGCCTGCTGCACGGTGACGATGCGGCCGTCGGTCGGCGTCGTGGCGAGCTCGAGCAGCTCGCTCTTCGGGGCGATGTGGGTGTCCCAGTGGAAGCTCGAGCCGCGCTTCTCGAGCGAGCGCAGCGCCTTCTGCAGGGCCGTCGTGTAGTTGCGGCCGATCGCCATCGCCTCACCGACCGACTTCATGGTCGTCGTGAGCGTCGCATCCGCCGAAGGGAACTTCTCGAACGCGAAACGCGGCACCTTGACGACGATGTAGTCGAGAGTCGGCTCGAAGGATGCCGGGGTCACCTTCGTGATGTCGTTCGGGATCTCGTCGAGCCGGTAGCCGATCGCGAGCTTCGCGGCGATCTTCGCGATCGGGAAGCCGGTGGCCTTGGAGGCGAGCGCCGAGGAGCGCGAGACGCGCGGGTTCATCTCGATGACGATGACGCGACCCGTCGTCGGCTCGACCGCGAACTGGATGTTGCAGCCGCCCGTGTCGACCCCGACGGCACGGATGATGTCGATGCCGATGTCGCGCAGCCGCTGGTACTCGCGGTCGGTGAGGGTGAGCGCGGGCGCGACCGTGATCGAGTCGCCCGTGTGCACGCCGACCGGGTCGACGTTCTCGATCGAGCACACGACGACCGTGTTGTCGGCCGTGTCGCGCATGAGCTCGAGCTCGTACTCCTTCCAGCCGAGGATCGACTCCTCGAGCAGCACCTCGGTGGTCGGCGACTGGTGCAGGCCGTCGCCCACCATGCGCACGAGCTCGTCGCGGTCGTGCGCGAAGCCCGAGCCGAGACCGCCCATCGTGAACGAGGGCCGCACCACGAGCGGGTAGCCGAGATCGTCGGCCGCCGTGATCGCCTCGTCGAGCGTGTGCACGATGTACGAGCGCGCGACGTCGGCGCCCGCCTCGATCACGAGCTCCTTGAACAGCTGGCGGTCTTCGCCCTTCTGGATCGCCTCGACCTTGGCGCCGATGAGCTCGACGCCGTACTTCTCGAGGATGCCCGCAGTGTCGAGCGCGATCGCCGCGTTGAGCGCGGTCTGACCTCCCAGCGTCGGGAGCACCGCATCCGGGCGCTCCTTCGCGATGATGGCCTCGAGGTGCGGCGTGTCGATCGGCTCGATGTAGGTCGCGTCGGCGAAGTCGGGGTCGGTCATGATCGTGGCCGGGTTGGGGTTCACGAGGATGACGCGCACGCCCTCCGCGCGCAGCACACGGCACGCCTGGGTGCCCGAGTAGTCGAACTCGGCGGCCTGTCCGATGACGATCGGGCCGGACCCGATGACGAGGACGCTCTGGATGTCGGGGCGCTTGGGCACTTAGTTGCTCTCGTTCTGGGGGGTGGGGGATTTCGATACGCCCGCCTGCGGCGGGCTACTCAATCCGCGGGGGGCGCCCGCCTGCGGCGGGCTACTCAATCCGCGGGCCTGGTGCTCGCGCACGAGGTCGCGGAAGCGGTCGAACAGGTAGTTGGCGTCGTGCGGGCCGGCCGCCGCCTCGGGGTGGTACTGCACCGAGAAGGCGGGGATGTCGAGCGCACGCAGACCCTCCACGACGTTGTCGTTGAGTCCCACGTGGCTCACCTCGAGCCGGCCGTAGCCGTTGGGGCTCTCGATGACGCCCTCGAGCGGCGCGTCGACGGCGAAGCCGTGGTTGTGGGCGGTGATCTCCACCCGGCCGGTCGCCTTGTCGAGCACCGGCTGGTTGATGCCGCGGTGGCCGTAGGGCAGCTTGTAGGTGCCGAGCCCGAGCGCACGCCCGAGCAGCTGGTTGCCGAAGCAGATGCCGAAGAACGGGAGCCCCTCGTCCAGCACGCCGCGCAGCAACTGCACGTGGTCGTCGGATGCGGCCGGGTCACCGGGACCGTTGGAGTAGAAGACCGCGACCGGCTCGATCGCGAGCAGCTGCTCGAGCGTGACGTCCTGCGGCAGCACGTGCACCTCGAAGCCGCGATCGGCGAGGTTCTCGACGGTCGCCTGCTTCACGCCGAGATCGAGCACGGCGAGGTTGCCGAGCCGCTCGCCCCGGGCGGGCGTGACCGACGCGGCCTGCACCGAGACCGCGGCAGAGAGGTTGAGACCCGCCATCTGCGCGCCGCCCCGCACGATCGCGAGCTGCTCGTCGGGGGCGATCGACGCATCCGCTCCCGAGAACACGCCCGCACGCATCGAGCCGGCGTCCCGCAGCCGCCGCGTGACGGCGCGCGTGTCGATGCCGCTGATGCCGACGACGCCGCTCGAGGCGAGGTCGTCGTCGAGGCTGCCGTTCGCGCGGAAGTTCGACACGACGCGGGAGGGGTCGCGCACGACGAAGCCCGAGACCCAGATGCGCCGCGACTCGAGGTCTTCGTCGTTGACACCCGTGTTGCCGATGTGCGGCGCCGTCATGACGACGATCTGTCCCGCGTAGCTCGGATCGGTCAGGGTCTCCTGGTAGCCGGTCATCCCGGTCGCGAAGACCGCCTCGCCGAGGGTGCGCCCGCGGGCGCCGTAGGCGCGCCCGGTGTACCTGCTGCCGTCTTCGAGCACGAGCACCGCGGGGTCGGTGTCGATCATGCGGATGCCTCTTTCTCGGGGGTGTCGGATGTCGGGGTCGCGGATGCGGCGGAGGTGTCGCCCGTCGGCGCGTCGCTCGCGGATGCGGGTGTCGCCTCGCGTCGCGCCGCCTCGGCGGCCGAGGGCGAGAGCTCGGTCAGCTCGTCAAGCAGCCGCTCGGACTGCTCCGAGCGCAGATAGCTGTCGACCGGCGTGCCGCCGAGCTCCCAGCGCACGAAGACGAGGCCGCCCTCTTCCACGCCCTTGTCGATCGTCCAGCTCGCGAGTCCGACGCCGCGGATGTCGCCGACCGGGATGAACGCGGGCGGCGCGCCGGCGAGGTCGAGCACGAGACCGCCGCGCGCGATCTGCACCTCGCCCTTGGCGCGGAATCCGAGGCCGCCGACGACGACGCGCTCGAGGGGCTGCCCGGCGAGCGTCGTGGCGACGTAGAGCACGCGCTCACGCGCGATCTCCTCGCCGATCTCGCTCGGCGGAACGGGCACGACGTCGAGGCTCGCCTGGCGGCGGCGTCGATTGCGCCAGCCGAGCGCCATGAACACGAACGCCACGACGAGCATCGCGAGGATGACGAGGGCGGGGATCAGCCGCTCATCCATGGGAGACCTCCTCCGGCGAGAGCAGCTCGCCGTTCAGAACCGTGGGCACACCGCCGTGGATCGTCGCGACGATCCGTCCGGGCAGCGTGCGCCCGAAGTAGGGCGAGTTGACGCCCTTGCCGTGCAACGCATCCGTGTCGAACACGCGCGTGGCGGTCGGGTCGACGAGCGTCAGATGTGCGGGGCTGCCGAGCTCGAAGGGCGCGTCGTAGCCCGCGAGCCGACCGATCTCGGCGGGACGGCGCGACAGCACGCGCGCGACATCATCCCAACCGAGCAGCCCGGTGTCGACCATCGCGGCCTGCACGACCGAGAGGGCGCTCTCGAGCCCGACCATGCCGAACGACGCCTCCTGCCAGGCGCACTCCTTCGACTCGATCGGATGCGGAGCGTGGTCGGTTGCGACGATGTCGATCGTGCCGTCGGCCAGCGCCGCGCGCAGTGCCCGCACGTCTTCGTCACGGCGCAGCGGCGGATTCACCTTGAAACGCGCGTCGTAGCTCGGCGCGTACGGCGACTCGGCGTGCGCCACGAGCTGTTCGGTGAGCAGCAGGTGGTGGGGCGTGACCTCCGCCGTGACCTGGATGCCGCGCGCCTTCGCCCAACGCACGACGTCGACGCTGCCCGCCGTCGAGAGGTGGCAGATGTGCAGGCGGGCGCCCACGGCATCCGCGAGCAGCACGTCACGCGCGATGATCGACTCCTCGGCGACCGCGGGCCATCCAGCGAGCCCCAGCTCGGAGCTCAGCGCGCCCTCGTTCATCTGGGCGCCCTCGGTGAGGCGCGGCTCCTGCGCGTGCTGGGCGACGACGCCGTCGAAGGTCGCGACGTACTCGAGCGCGCGGCGCATGAGCAGGGCGTCGTGTACGCACCTGCCGTCGTCGCTGAAGACCCGCACGGCGGCGCGCGAACGCGACATGGCACCGATCTCGGCGAGGCGCTCGCCCGCGAGGCCGACGGTCACGGCGCCGATCGGCCGCACCGTCGCATAGCCGTGCTGGGCGCCGAGCGAGGCGACCTGCTCGACGACGCCCGCGGTGTCGGCGACCGGCGAGGTGTTCGCCATCGCGTGCACCGCCGTGAAGCCGCCGGCGGCGGCGGCCCGCGTGCCGGTGAGCACGGTCTCGCTGGCCTCGAAGCCCGGCTCGCGCAGGTGGGTGTGCAGGTCGACGAGGCCCGGAAGCGCGAGGAGGCCGTCGGCGTCGACCACCGTCGCGCCCGGCGACGTGAGTCCCGCGCCGCGCTCGGCGATGATGCCGTCGGCGACGACGAGATCCGTGGTCGTGCCGTCCGGCAGCTGAGCGCCGCGGATGAGGATCGGCGTCATGCCGCGACCTGCTTCGGGTCGGAACCTGAGAGCACGAGGTAGAGCACCGCCATCCGTATCGACACTCCGTTCGTGACCTGGTCGAGGATGACCGCCCGGGGCGAGTCGGCGGCTCGCGCCGAGATCTCGAGCCCGCGGTTCATGGGTCCGGGGTGCAGCACAATCGTATCCGGCCCGAGCCGTGCGAGTCGTTCGTCGCCGAGGCCCCACGCGTTCGTGTACTCGCGCTCGTGCGGGAAGAAGGCCGCGTGCATGCGCTCCTGCTGCACGCGCAGCATCATGACCGCATCCGGCCCCGCCGCGATGGCCGCGTCGAGATCGGTCTCGACCGTGACGGGCCAGGTCTCGACCCCCACGGGCAGCAGCGTGCGCGGCCCCACGAGCTGCACCTCGGCGCCGAGTGTCGTGAGCAGCCAGACGTTCGAGCGGGCGACACGCGAATGCAGGATGTCACCCACGATCGTGACGCGCACGCCGTCGAGGTCGCGCCCACGTGAACCGGCACCGTGCAGGGTCGTGCGCAGCGTGTAGGCGTCGAGCAGGGCCTGGGTCGGATGCTGGTGGGTTCCGTCGCCCGCGTTGACGACGGCCGCGTCGATCCACCCCGAGCCGGCGAGCACCTCGGCCGCCCCCGAGGCGCCGTGGCGCAGCACGACCGCGTCCACGCCCATCGCCGCGATCGTCTGGGCCGTGTCTTTGAGGCTCTCGCCCTTCGAGACGCTCGAGCCCTTCGCGCTGAAGGTGATGACGTCGGCGGAGAGCCGCTTCGCCGCGGCCTCGAAGCTCAGCCGGGTGCGGGTCGAGTCCTCGAAGAAGAGGTTGGCCACGGTGCGCCCGCGCAGCGTCGGAAGCTTCGGCACGGCACGCGAGGCGACATCGGCCATGTCCTCGGCGACGTCGAGGATGCCGATCGCCTCCTCCCGGGAGAGCCCAACGGTGCTCAGCAGGTGCCTCACGAACGCTCCCCCTCGGTCTCGATCGCGACCGCATCCTCACCGTCGACCTCCGCGAGCCGCACGTAGATGCGCTCGGCGAGGGCCGTCGGCAGGTTCTTCCCCACGAAGTCGGCGCGGATGGGCAGCTCACGGTGACCGCGGTCGACGAGCACCGCGAGGCGCACGGCCCGCGGGCGCCCGAGATCGCCGATCGCGTCGAGGGCGGCCCGGATGGTGCGTCCCGAGTACAGCACGTCGTCGACGAGCACGACCGTCTTGCCGTCGATCCCGCCGACGGGCAGCCGCGTCGGGCTCGGGGTGCGGGTCGGATGACGGTCGAGGTCGTCGCGGTACATCGTGACGTCGAGCGAACCCACGGCGCCCGATCCGGCCTCGAGCGCCTCGAGGTTCGCGCCGATCCGTTCGGCGAGCATGACGCCCCGGGTCGGGATGCCGAGGAGGACGAGATCGGAGCCTCCGTGATTGGATTCCAGGATCTCGTGGGACATGCGCCTCAGAGCGCGCTGAATGTCAGCCTGCTGCAGCACGACACGTGCCGGCATCCTGACCTCCTTCCCCGCCTCTCGGGACGGACTTAAAGGACGTCTGTTTCGTTCAGCATACCGCGGAGCCGATCGGGTTCCGCTCCTCAGCCCCAGCGCTTGAGCAGGAAGCGTTCGAGCAGCCCGACGAGCGTGTCGGAGAGCTTGCCGAGGATCGCGAGCAGCACGATCGCCAGGAAGAGCCTGTCGATGCGGCCGTTGTTCTGCGACTCGATGAGTAGGAAGCCGAGGCCCATCGTCGACCCGACGAGTTCGGCGGCCACGAGGAACAGCCACGCCTGGGCGAGAGCGAGGCGCAGTCCCGAGATGATGGCGGGCACGACGGCAGGCAGTTGCACGGTCGTGAGCAGGCGTGCGCCGTGATAGCCGTAGGCGCGCCCGAACTCCACGAGCTGCGGGTCGACGTGACGGAGCGCCCCGGCGACCGTCGTGTAGACGGGGAAGAGGGCGCCGATGATCACGAGCGCGACCTTCGAGTCCTCGCCGAATCCGAGGTACAGGATGAGCAGCGGCACCCAGGCGAGCGACGGTACGGCACGCGCGGCGCCGATCGTCGGCGCGAGCACCGAGTCGGCGAAGCGCGACAGCCCGACGAGCGAGCCGAGCGCGAGGCCGATGACCGAGCCGATCACGAAGCCGATCAGCACGCGTTGGGTCGAGATGCCGATGTACTGCCACAGCAGTTCGCGATCGGCGAGGTCGAACGCCGCCTGCACGACCGACTCGGGCGTCGGCAGCTTGAAGACCGGCACCCAGCCGAGGTGCGAGGCGAGCCACCACAGCACGAACAGCGCGACCGGCAGGATCGCCCCGAGCAGCCAGCGCCAGGGCGAGGTGCGGCGACGCGGAACGGCGCTCGTGTCGAGACCGCTCGCCGCGAGGGCGGCGGCCTCCCCCGTCACCTGCGGGTCGGCGGAGGGACCGCTCACCCCGCCGCGAACGACGGAGTCACCCGTGAGGTACTGAGGAGAGGCCGCCATCTCGTCAGCCCACCCGGCTCGGGTCGGCCTTCTTCGCGAAGTCCGGGAAGAACAGCGTCGACAGCGCCTCGTCAGCGGCGTCCTGGCTCGCGATGTCACCGTTGGCGACCTGGATGGGAGCGACGACCTTGAGCACCTTGAGCTGCGCGTCGCCGGGCACCGGGTCGAGGTCGATCGTGGTGCGCTCGAGCAGCACCTTGTCGGCGACGGCCGGGTCGATCGCGGCGACCTCGGCGAGCAGAGCGGAGGTCTCCTCCGGGTGCTCGAGCGCCCAGGCGCGCGCCTTCTCGTAGGCGTCGACGACGAGCTGCGCGAGATCGGCGTGGTTCGAGATGAAGTCCTCGGTCGCGTTCACGAAGCCGTAGGTGTTGAAGTCGACGTTGCGGTAGAAGAGCTCGATGCCGTCGTTGATCTCGTGCGCGGCCATCATCGGGTCGAGACCCGACCACGCGTCGACCGTGCCGTTGATGAGGGCCGCGCCGCCGTCGGCGTGCTGGAGGTTCTGGATGTCGACCTCGCTCGGGTCGACGCCCGCCTCGTCGAGCGCCTGCAGCAGGAAGAAGTACGGGTCGGTTCCCACGGTGACGGCCACCGTCTTGCCGCGCAGGTCGTCGACCGAGTCGATGCCGCTGCCGGGGAGCGTCGCGAGGGCCGACCACTCGGGCTGCGTGTAGATGTCGATCGCCTTGATGGGCGAACCGTTGGCACGCGCGAGAAGCGAGGCGGACCCCGCGGGGGTGCCGACGTCGAGCGCGCCCGCGCGCAGGCCCTCGTTCGCCTTGTTGGAGCCGAGCGACTGCGTCCAGTTGACTGTCACGTCGTCGCCGAGGGTCTTCTCGAGCCAGCCCTGCTGCTTGATGATGAGGCTGAGCGGGTTGTAGGTGGCGAAGTCGATGTTGAGCGTCGAGGCGCTCCACTCACCGCCTGCCGCCTCGGACTCGGGCGCGGCGTTCTCACCGGCGCAGCCGCTGAGCGCCAGCACGGCGACGGTGGCGGCCGCGGCGGCGGCCAGGATGCTTCTCTTCATGGGGGTCCTTGCTGTGTGAGTTGCGGTGAGGGGAGGGATGACGATCAAGGTCCGGCGGTTCCGCGCGTCTCGCGTTGCGCGCGCTGCGCCTTGATCGCCTTGGTGAGGTAGTCCTCGGGGTGGTGGCTCTCGACGCCCAGGAGCGCGAGCAGTTCGGCGCGCAGCACCGCGAGTTGCGCGTCACCGCGGTCACGGGGACGCTTCTTGCCCACCTCGAGCACGCGGCGGATCGTCGCGCCGGGGGCGTCGCCCTCCGCGCCGAGCAGCACGATGCGGTCGGCGAGCTGCAGCGCCTCGTCGACATCGTGCGTGACGAGCAGGATCGTGGTCGGCTCGGCCGTGTGCACGTCGAGCAGCAGATCCTGCATCGTGAGGCGCGTGAGCGCGTCGAGGGCGCCGAAGGGCTCGTCGAGCAGCAGCACGCGCGGGTTGCGGGCGAGAGCGCGCGCGAGCGAGGCGCGCTGCGCCATGCCACCGGAGATCTGTCGCGGCCGCAGGCCGCGTGCGTGGTCGAGCTGCACGAGACGCAGCAGTTCGGCGACGCGCTCCGCGCCCGCCTGTTTCGAGGTGCCGCGCGGCAGCCCCAGTTCGACGTTGCGCTCGATCGTGCGCCACGGCAGCAGCCGCGGCTCCTGGAACGCCACCGCGCACCGCTGGTCGACCTCGGCGACCGGCGTCTCGCCCAGCACGACGGTGCCGGCATCCGCTCGATCGAGCCCCGACACGAGACGCAGCAGCGTCGACTTGCCGCAACCCGAGGGGCCGAGCAGCGCGACGATCTCGCCCGCACGGATGCTCAACTCGACGTCGCGCAAGACGGTGCGCGTCGTGCCGTCCTCGCCCGGAAATCGGCGCGCGACACCCGAGATGCGCACCGGCAGAGGAGGTGCTGTGGAGGCGTCGAGGAGGGTCACCCGGATGACGCTAAAGAAGCGTCGTCACCGCTGGCAAAACGAGCTGTCACGTGGCGAAACATGACGCCACACGGCGTCACGTAGCAGCCGGCGGCTCAGCGATCGCGCGCGATCGCCGAGAGCACGCCGTTCACGAAACCGCCCGAATCGTCGGTGCTGAGCTCGCCCGCGAGCTGCACCGCCTCGGAGATGGCCACGGCATCCGGCACCTCGTCGTTGTGCAGGATCTCCCACGCCCCCACGCGCAGGATGGCGCGATCGAGCACGGGCATGCGCTCGAGGGCCCACCCGTGCGCGTGCGCGGCGATCGCCTCGTCGAGAGCCGTGCGGTGCGCGTCGACGCCCTCGATGATCTCGCGGGCGTAGCGCCAGGATGCCGCGCGCGCGGGCTCCTGATCGGCGCGCCGCTGCTCCTCGACCACCGCATCCGCGATGGCCCGTTCCCGCAGGTCGGCGCCGTACAGCACGTCGATGGCCCGCTTGCGGGCCTTGGTTCGTGCGCTCACGTGTCAGACGCGGCCGAGGTAGTCACCCGTGCGGGTGTCGACCTTGACCTTCGTACCGGTCTCGAGGAAGAGCGGCACCTGGATCTCGTAGCCGGTCTCGACGGTCGCGGCCTTGGTTCCCGCGCTCGAGCGGTCGCCCTGCAGGCCCGGCTCGGTGTAGGTGATCTCGAGCACGACGGATGCGGGCAGCTCGACGTAGAGCGGCTCGCCTTCGTGCAGGGCGATCTGCACCGACTGGTTCTCGAGCATGAAGTTGGCGGCGTCGCCCACGATGTCGGGCTTCACCGTGATCTGGTCGTAGTCGTCGGTGTCCATGAAGACGAAGCCGTCGCCGTCACGGTAGAGGTACTGGAAGTCGCGACGGTCGACGGTCGCGAAGTCGATCTTGGTGCCCGCGTTGAAGGTGCGATCGACCGACTTGCCCGAGCGCACGTTCTTGAGCTTGGTGCGCACGAAGGCGCCGCCCTTGCCGGGCTTGACGTGCTGGAACTCCACCACGTTCCAGAGCTGTCCGTCGATGCTGAGGACGGAGCCGTTCTTGATGTCGTTCGTCGTGGCCATGCGTGTGTGCTGTTCCGTTCGTGGGATTCGGGGGCGGATGCGCCCGTACGAGTGTAGCTAGCGCGTCGGGGTGGTGCGGCGCACCGCGTCGAGGGCGAGCAGGTAGGAGTCGAAGCCGAAACCGGCCACGACACCCGTCGCGACGGCCGAGATGACGCTCCGATGGCGGAACTCCTCACGCGCGTGCGGGTTCGAGATGTGCACCTCGACGAGCGGGATGCCCGCCTTCGTCACCATCGCGGCCGCATCCCGCAGCGCGTAGCTGTAGTGCGTGAACGCCGCCGGATTGAGGATGACGGGTGTCGCGGTGTCGACAGCCTCGTAGAGCCAGCGCATGAGCTCGGCCTCGTCGTCGGTCTGACGCAGGTCGATCTCGACCGACTCCGCCGCCGCCTCGGTGAGCAGCACGCGCAGGGCCGACAGATCCTGATCCCCGTAGACGTCGGGTTCGCGGCTGCCGAGCCTGCCGAGATTCGGACCGTTGAGCACCATGACGCGCGACATGAGGACGAGCCTATCTAGCCGGCGATCTCCTGATACGCCGAGAACAGCAGCGACTCGTCGGGCCCCTGCAGCACGGTGGGCCTGGCGATGTCGTCGAGCACGATGAAGCGCAGCAGCGCGCCGCGCGCCTTCTTGTCGCGCCGCATGGTCGCGAGCAGCGTCGGCCAGCGGCCCGCGGGGTACGAGGTCGGCAGGTCGAGCGAGTCGAGGATGCTGCGGTGCCGATCGACGGCCGCATCCGAGAGGCGTCCCGTGAGTCGCGCGAGTTCGGCCGCGTACACCATGCCGATCGCGACGGCCGCACCGTGGCGCCATTGGTAGCGCTCGGCGTGCTCGATGGCGTGACCGAGCGTGTGCCCGTAGTTGAGGATCTCGCGCAGCCCCTGCTCGGTGAAGTCCTCCCCCACGACACGCGCCTTCATCGCGATCGCGAGCTCGACGGCACGGCGGAACTCGGGCGTCTGCGGGTCGGTCGCGCGCGCGGGGTCCGCCTCGACGATGTCGAGGATCTCGGGTTCGGCGATGAAGCCGGCCTTCACGATCTCGGCGTAGCCGGCGAGGATCTCGTTGCGCGGCAACGCGTCGAGCAGCTCCAGGTCGCACAGCACGGCGCGGGGTGCCCAGAACGCGCCCACGAGGTTCTTGCCCTCGGCCGTGTTGATACCCGTCTTGCCGCCGACGGCCGCGTCGACCATCGCGAGCACCGTCGTCGGCACCTGCACGAGGGCGATCCCGCGCAGCCAGGTCGCGGCGACGAATCCCGCGAGATCGGTCGTGGCTCCGCCGCCGAGTCCGATGATCGCGTCGCTGCGGGTGAAGTCGGTCTGACCGAGGATCTGCCAGCAGAACGCCGCGACCTCGACCCGCTTGGCGCCCTCGGCATCCGGGATCTCGGCGAGCAGCACCTGGACGCTCTCGGACAGCTGCTCGCGCAGCCGCTCGGCTCGCTCGGCGAGAGCGGGCGCGTGCACGATGAGCACCTTCTCGGCGCGGGGCGGCAGCAGCTCGGTCAACTGATCGACGATGCCGCGACCGACGCGCACCTCGTAGTCCTTCATTCCGTCGGTGCCGCGCACCTGGATGGTCGTGGTGTCGCTCATCGCGTCTCCGATCGCTGTGCCGATCCCTGTGCCGATCCCTGTGCCGATCGCGGTGCCGCGTCTCTGCTCGTGATCCACGCCACCACGTCCTGGGCGATGCGATCCCGCGGCAGCCGCGAGGTGTCGAAGGTGACGGATGCGAGGCTCTCGTAGGTCGCGCGGCGCGCGTCGTAGATGCGCTGCCAGTCCTCGATGCCGCCGCGCACGAGCGGGCGCTTGCCGTCCGCGAGCCGCGCGGTCACGGCATCCGCGTCGACCTGCAGGTACACGACGGGCAGCTCGGCGAGCAGGCGCTGGGTCTCGGCCGCGAGCACGGCGCCCCCGCCGAGCGACACGATGCCCGGGCTCGTCAGCGCCTCGCGCACGACGTCGCGTTCGAGGGCGCGGAAGTGCGGTTCGCCGTGCTCGTCGAAGATCTCGGCGATCGGTCCGTGCGCGGCCACGATGACCTTGTCGGTGTCGGTGAACGGCACGTCCAGGGCTCGAGCGACCCGCTTGCCGATGCGGGTCTTGCCGGCGCCCATCGGGCCGATGAAGACGGCGAGGGGGCCGGTCATGCCGTGGCGACGCCCGTGCGCAGGGCGTCGGGGATGGCCGCGAGGTAGGCCTCGAGATTGCGCTTGGTCTCGCCGACCGAGTCGCCGCCGAACTTCTCGAGCACGGCGTTCGCGAGCACGAGCGCCACCATCGCCTCGGCGACGACGCCCGCCGCCGGCACGGCGCACACATCCGAGCGCTGGTGGTGGGCCTGCGCGGCCTCGCCTGTCGCCACATCGACCGTGCGCAGGGCGTGCGGAACGGTCGCGATGGGCTTCATGCCGGCCCGCACCCGCAGCACGGTGCCGGTGGACATGCCGCCCTCGGTGCCGCCCGCCTTGTCGGACTCGCGGCGGATGAGCTCGCCGTCGTAGATCATCTCGTCGTGCGCCGCCGAGCCCGGACGCCGGGTGGTCTCGAAGCCGTCGCCAACCTCGACGCCCTTGATGGCCTGGATGCCCATGAGCGCCGCGGCGAGCTGCGCGTCGAGGCGGCGATCCCAGTGGGTGTAGCTGCCGAGCCCCGGGGGAACGCCGTAGGCGAGCACCTCGACGACGCCGCCGAGCGTGTCGCCCTCGTCGTGCGCGCGGTCGATGCGGGCGACCATCGCATCCGAGGTGGCCTTGTCGAAACAGCGCAGCGGATCGGCGTCGAGCGTGTCGACGTCGTCGGGCGTCGGGAGCGGCGAGCCCTCGGGCACGCGCACCGTCTCGATCGCGAGGGTGTGCGCCACGAGCCGGATGCCGAGCTCACCCAGGAAGGCCCGTGCGACGGCTCCGAGGGCGACCCGAGCGGCCGTCTCGCGCGCGCTCGCGCGCTCGAGCACGTTGCGGGCCTCGGGGAAGCCGTACTTCTGCATGCCGACGAGGTCGGCGTGTCCCGGGCGCGGGCGGGTGAGGGCGGCGCCGCGGCCCTTGGGCAGCGTCTCGGGGTCGACGGGCGTGGCCGACATGACGTCGACCCAGCGCGGCCACTCGGTGTTGCCGATCCGCAGCGCCACGGGGCTGCCGATCGTGCGACCGAAGCGGATGCCGCCCGAGATGGTCAGCTCGTCCTGCTCGAACTTCATGCGCGCGCCGCGGCCGTAGCCGAGCTTGCGGCGCTGCAGCTCGGCCTGGATCTGCTCCGGGAGGATCGGCACGTCGGCCGGCATCCCCTCGAGGATGGCCACCAGTTCGGGTCCGTGCGACTCACCGGCCGTCAACCAACGCAGCATGCTCTCGATCATTCCACAGCGTCTGGTGACCCGGCGTCCCCGGCCATGGCCGCGCGCATGGCCGCGATCACCTCGAGCTCGCGCGGGAGCGGCACGGAGGGGTCGCCCGCGACGAAGATGCGGATCTGGTGCACCGCCTGGTGCAGCAGCATCTCGAGCCCGCTCACGACGTGACCGCCGGCATCCGCCCACCGCGAGGCGAGCGCGCTCGGCCACGGATGGTAGGCGACGTCGAGCAGCGTGCCGCCCACGCGCTCGGGAAGCGCCAGTGCGAACTCGGCACCGTTCGGGATCGTGCTGACGACGACATCCGCCTCGCGCACCGCGTGCTCGATCCGGTCGAGCGGCCGGATCGCCACGTCGCCGCCGAACACCGCTGCGGCCTTCGCGGGGTCTCGCACGGCGACCGTGGCGCTCGCGCCGAGCTCGCCGAGCGCCGCGACGGCGCTCTCCGCCGTCGCTCCCCCGCCCAGCACGACGCCGTGGGCCGCGCGCGTGACCCCGGCATCCGCGAACGCCTGCACGATGCCGTGCACGTCGGTGTTGAACGCCTTCACGGCACGCCCGTGCTCGAGCAGGATCGTGTTGCCCTGCCGGGTGCGCCTGGCGACCTCGTCGACCTCGGGCACGAGCTCGGCGACGCGTCGCTTGAGCGGCATCGTGAGCGAGAGGCCCCGCCACTCACCGCCGAGACCCTGCAGGAACCCCGCGAGGCCCGCGTCGTCGACCTCGACCCGGTCGTAGCTCCACTCGAGCCCCAGCACGCGGTACGCCGCGCGGTGCAGCTGCGGTGAACGCGAGTGCTCGATGGGGGATCCGAGCACCGCGAGCCGCGGCCACTCCCCCGCGAGCTCAGCCACAGTAGGCGGCGTTCTCGGCGTTCTCGTCACACCACGCGTACAGGCGATTCGCGGCGCGATCGTGCTCCGCGAGCGTGTTCGAGAAGACGGTCTCGCCGGTCTTCAGGTTCACGGTCACGAAGTACAGCCAGCTGCCGTCGGCGGGATGCACGGCGGCGTTGATCGCGTCGGCTCCGGGCAGTCCGATCGGGCCGATCGGCAGTCCGGGGTTCGCATAGGTGTTGTACGGGTTCGACGCGTCGGCGCGCTGCTCCGGGGTCGTCCACACGCTCGAGGTGTCACCGACGCCGTAGTGCACCGTCGCGTCCGACTGCAGCAGCATGCCGCGCGTGATGCGGTTCTCGAACACGCGCGCGATCTTGGCCATGTCCTCGACGTTCGGCCCCGACTCGCGCTGCACGAGCGCCGCCATCGTGAGCACGCGGAACCGCGCATCGGGCGCGACGCCCGCGGCGTCGAGGGTCGCGATCATCTCGTCGACGAGCATCTTGATCGCGTCGTGCGCCGTGACGCCCGGGTCGAACTGGTAGGTCGCCGGGAAGAGCCACCCCTCGATGCTGGGCGAGTTCGCGGGGATGCCGAACTGCGTGAAGTTGGCGGCCTCGGCCTGCAGCTCCTCGAGCGGCAGCTCGGTCGCCGCGGCGATGAGCTCGAGCGCGCTCGCCGCCGTGACGCCCTCGGGGATCGTCGCCTGGTTGATGATGCGGTTCGCCGGGTCCTGGAGCGCGGCGAGAGCGGATGCGGCGCTCATCTCCTTCTGCAGCCGGAAGTTTCCGGGCTCGAAGGTGATGCTGTCGTCCTCGAGCAGCAGTTGGTAGAACGCGTCGAATGTCATCGTCACGCCCGCGGCCTCGAGCTTGCGGGCCACGTCGGAGCCGATGTCGCCCGACTCGATCACGACCGTGACCTCTTCGCCGTTGCCGGTGCCCGTGTAGTCGATCGGCGGGGCGATGCCGAGGATGTCCTGGATCTTCTCGCCGTAGTTGTTCCAGACGTAGACGCCGCCGGCGACGAGCAGGCCGAGCACGACGACGACGGCGATGATCCAGCCCCACGGTCCGCCGCGACGGCGATTCCTCCGCGGGCGGCGCGCATCGCCACGCCGCGAGGTGGCGCCGGCCTCGTTCTCCCGCATCGCGCGGCGGGACGGCGGCGTGGTGACCGCCGCACCGTCGTCGGCGGTCGCGGCGGGGGCAGCCGTCGGGGTAGCTGCGGGACCGAAGATGTCGTCCCAGCTCGGTTCAGAGGCCACGTTCACGGGTCTTTCGTGCGGGGGACGACGGATCCGGGGGGACGATCCGACATCCGCTCGGAGTCGAGGGCGTTCTGCAGGATGATAACAGCGGCCACCTGATCGACGATCGAACGTGAGCGGCTCGCGCGCCGACCGCCGGCTTGGAGTTGCCGGTGAGCGGTGACGGTGCTGAGCCGCTCGTCGACGAGACGGACCGGCGTCTCGGATGCCGCGGCGAGCTGCGCGGCGAGCTGCCGCGCATCCGTCGTCGAGGCGGTGTCCGCCCCGCTCAACGACAGCGGAAGGCCCACGACGAACTCGACGGCGTCGAGTTCGCGCGCGTGCGCGAGCAGCGCCGCGACCGTGCGCTCGTCGCGCGGCATGGTCTCGATGGGCGTCGCGAGCAGCCCGTCGCGGTCGCAGCGGGCCACGCCGACGCGGGCCTTGCCCACATCGACCCCGATGCGCACACCGCGACGCACGACGTGCTCCGTGTCAGGCGCCAAGCGCGCCGCGCACGCCCTGCAGCGCCGCGGGAAGCGCAGCCGCATCCGAGCCGCCGCCCTGCGCCATGTCGTCCTTGCCGCCGCCACCGCCGCCGAGGGTCGTCGCGGCCTGCTTCGCGAGCGGGCCGGCCTTCACCCCCGCCTCGCGGGCGCCCGCCGTCGTCGCGACGATGATCGACGGCTTGCCGCCGACCCGCGCCCCGAGGGCCACGACGGCCGACTCCGCCTGCAGGCGCGTGCGCACCGAGGTCACGAGGCTGCGCAGCTCGTCGACCGACTGCAGCTCCCCGAGGTCCTCGATCACGGCGAGCACCTCGCCGACGCGCGTCGCCTTCTCGGCGAGTTCGGGCACCCGTCCCGCGAGCTTCGACGCCTCGAACGCCGCGATCTTCTTCTCGGCCGCCTTCAACTGCGCCACGAGGTCGGCGATGCGATCCGGCAGCTGCTCGCGCGGCGTCTTGAGCGACGAGGTCAGCTGGTGCACGATGGCGCGCTCGGCCGCAAGGTCGCGGAACGCGTCGAGCCCGACGAGCGCCTCGACGCGGCGGTTGGTCGAGCCGACGCTCGACTCCGACACGAGGTTCACGAGCCCCACCTCGGCCGAGGTGCGCACGTGCGTTCCCGCGCACAGCTCGCGCGACCACGGGCCGCCGATGTCGACCATGCGCACGGTCTTGCCGTACTTCTCGCCGAACAGCGCCATCGCGCCGGCCTTGCGTGCCTCGTCGAGCGGCAGGATGCGCGTGACCACCTCGAGGTTGTCGCGCACGGCGTTGTTGGCGATCTCTTCGATCTCGCTGCGCGTCTCGGGGCTGAGCGCCTGATTCCACGAGAAGTCGAGGCGCATGTAGCCCGCCTTGTTGAACGAACCCGACTGGTGGGCCTGCTGCCCCAGGGTGTCGCGCAGCGCCGCGTGCACGAGGTGCGTGGCCGAATGCGCCTGGGCCGCCGAGTGACGGTACTCGCGGTCGACCACGGTATTCGCCGTCGCCCCCACGGCGACAAGACCCGAGCGCACGCGCGTCGTGTGGCTCACGAGTCCCTTCACGGGGCGCTGCACGTCGAGCACCTCGAGGTCGAAGCCGTCGCCCACGATCGAGCCCTTGTCGGCGGCCTGACCGCCCGACTCGGCATAGAGCGCCGTCTCGGCGAGGATCACCTCGACCGTCTGACCCGCCTGGGCGCTCTGCACCGAGACGCCGTCGACGATGAGACCCAGGATGCGGGACTCCGTCTCGAGGTAGTCGTAGCCGGTGAAGACGGTCTCGCCGAGGGCGCGGAAGTCGGAGTACACCGAGAGGTCGGCCAACCCCGCCTTCTTGGACTTCGCATCCGCCTTCGCCCGCGCGCGCTGTTCGGCCATGAGGGCGTCGAAGCTCGGGCGGTCGACCGCGAGACCCGCCTCCTCGGCGATCTCGAGCGTGAGGTCGATCGGGAAGCCGAAGGTGTCGTGCAGCAGGAATGCCGTGTCGCCGGAGAGCGAGCTCTCGCCCGCCTTCTTCGTGTCGGCGACCGCCAGATCGAGGATCGTCGTGCCGCTCGCGAGCGTGCGCAGGAACACCTCCTCCTCGCCGATCGCGAGGCGCGAGGTGCGGTCGAACTCCGCGTCGACCTCGGGGTAGGCCTCGCGCATCGCGAGCCGCGAGGCGTCGAAGAGCTCGGCGAAGCTCGGCGCGTCGACGCCCAGCAGCCGCATCGCGCGCACGACGCGCCGCATGAGGCGGCGCAGGATGTAGCCGCGGCCCTCGTTCGACGGCGACACGCCGTCGGTCATGAGCATGAGGCTCGAGCGCACGTGATCCGCGATGACGCGCATGCGCACGTCGTCGTCGTGGTCGGCGCCGTAGCGACGCCCCGACATGCGCGCAGCGAGGTCGAGCACGGGACGCACCTGGTCGATCTCGTACATGTTGTCGACGCCCTGCTTGAGGAACGCGACGCGCTCCATGCCCATGCCGGTGTCGATGTTCTTCTTCGGCAGCTCTCCCACGATGTCGAAGTCGATCTTCGAGCGCACGTTCGTGATCAGGTACTGCATGAACACGAGGTTCCAGATCTCGATGTAGCGCGTGTCGTCGACCGCGGGGCCGCCGTCCGGGCCGAACTCGGGGCCGCGGTCGAAGTAGATCTCCGAACACGGGCCGGCCGGGCCCGGAAGGCCCGTCGACCAGTAGTTGTCGGCGCGACCCAGCCGCTGGATGCGCTCGTCGGGCAGGCCCGCGACCTTCTTCCAGAAGCCGATCGCCTCGTCGTCGTCCTCGTAGACCGTGACCCAGAGATCCTTCTCGGCGAAACCGAGACCGCCGTCCGACTCGGATGTCGTGAGCAGCTCCCAGGCGTAGGCGATCGCCTGCTCCTTGAAGTAGTCGCCGAAGCTGAAGTTGCCGTTCATCTGGAAGAACGTGCCGTGCCGCGTGGTCTTGCCGACCTCCTCGATGTCGAGGGTGCGGATGCACTTCTGCACGCTCGTGGCGCGCGGGAACGGAGCGGGCACGACGCCCGTGAAGTAGGGGATGAACGGCACCATGCCGGCCACCGTGAACAACAGGGCCGGGTCGTCGCTCACGAGCGACGCCGACGGCACGACGGTGTGGCCGCGGTCGCCGAAGAAGGTCAGCCAGCGACGTTGGATCTCAGCGGTCTGCACAGGTACTCCGTAAGGGTGTCCCATCGGGACGTGGCCTGCGGGCCGCCGGCCCGACGGCGGGTGGGTTCAGGACTTCGCGCGGTTGGCGAGGTCGTCGATCGCGTCCTGGGCGTTCGCGACAGCGGTCTTCAACTCCGCCTCGCGGGCTCGATAGCCCTGCACGACAGCGTCGCCGAACTCACGGGTCTTGCTGTCGACGTCGTCGAAGAACTTCCTGCCGGCATCCGTCTTGGACACCTCGTGGGCGACCACGAAGCCGATGGCGACTCCGGCGATCAGAAGCAGTGCACCCTTCATCGTGTTCCTCACTTCTCGTGTGTCCGGCGTCGGCGGCGGGTGCCGCGCAACTGTTCTAGCCTATGCGGTTTGGGGGAACAGCGAAGGCCCCGGATCGCTCCGGGGCCCTCGCTGGAGCTGGCTGAGGAGCAGTCGCGAAGCGGCTGCGTCTCGAAACCAGCGGTTGAGTCTTAGCGAGCCGCGTAGTACTCGACCACGAGCTGCACCTCGCAGGTCACGGGGACCTCGGCGCGCTTGGGGCGACGCACGAGACGCGCCTGCAGCTTGTCGAGCTCGACCTCGAGGTAGCCCGGGGTCTTCGGGAGCACCTCGGCGTGGCCACCGGCGGCGGCAACCTGGAACGGCTCGGTGCCCTCGGAGCGCTCCTTCACGTGGATGAGCTGGCCCGGCTTCACGCGGAACGAGGGGCGGTCGACGATCTTGCCGTCGACGAGGATGTGGCGGTGCACGACGAACTGGCGGGCCTGCGCCGTGGTGCGGGCGAAGCCGGCACGCAGCACGAGGGCGTCGAGGCGCATCTCGAGCAGCTCGACGAGGTTCTCACCGGTCAGACCGGGCTGACGACGGGCCTCGTTGAAGACGATGCGCAGCTGCTTCTCACGGATGCCGTACTGCTCGCGCAGACGCTGCTTCTCGCGCAGACGCACCGCGTAGTCGCTGTCGGCCTTGCGCTTGGTGCGGCCGTGCTCGCCCGGAGCGTACGGGCGCTTCTCGAGGTAGCGGGCGGCCTTCGGAGTCAGCGGGATGCCGAGGGCGCGGGAGAGGCGGACCTTGCGGCGGTCCTGTGCCTTGGTGACCAAGATGGTGCCTTTCGAAACACGTGGCCGCGACTTTCACGGCTCACAGACGTGCATCCCTCCGTCCGGTGCTCCGGGCGCACGTCGACGCGACCGGCGGAACTGAAGGTGGGATGTGTTCGGAGTCGAACCGCTACAGCTTACCAGACCGGCCCTCGTCACCCGAGTCGGTGTCCGTCTCGCGCTTCGGCATCGGCTTGCCGCTGAGAAGGGCGCGCAGCCGGTCGAGCCGGGGGCCGAGCTCGCGCTCGTACCCGTTGCCCGTGGGTTCGTAGTACCGCGTGCCGCGCAGCTCGTCGGGCAGGTATTGCTGCTCGGCCACCGAGTACGGGGCGTCGTGGGCGTAGCGGTAGCCCGCGCCGTGCCCGAGGCGCTTGGCCCCCGGATAGTGCGCGTCACGCAGCGGAGTCGGCACCCGACCGATGCGGCCGGCGCGCACGTCGGCGATCGCCGCGTCGAGGCCCCTGTACGACGCGTTCGACTTCGGAGCGGTCGCGAGATAGACCACCGCCTCGGCGAGCAGGATGCGCCCCTCGGGCATGCCGATGAGCTGCACGCCCTGCGCGGCCGCGACGGCGACGCTGAGCGCCTGCGGGTCGGCCATGCCGATGTCTTCGGCCGCCGAGATCATGATGCGGCGTGCGATGAACCGCGGGTCCTCCCCCGCCTCGATCATGCGGGCGAGGTAGTGCAGCGAGGCGTCGACATCCGAACCACGCACCGACTTGATGAACGCGCTGATGACGTCGTAGTGCTCGTCGCCCTGCCGGTCGTAACGCAGGAGCGCACGGTCGACGGTCGCGGCGACGATCTCGGCCGTGATGACCGGCTTCTCATCCGCCTCCTCGGAGTCGCCCTCCTCGTCGTCGCCCGCTTCTCCCGGCGCCGCGGCGACCGTCGCGGCGGCTTCGAGCGCCGTGAGCGCGCGGCGCGCGTCACCGGAGGCGAGCCGGATGATGGCGGCGCGCGCGTCGTCGGCGAGCGTCACGGCGCCCGCGAGACCCCGCGGATCGGCGACGGCGCGGTCGATGAGCACCCCGAGGTCGTCCTCCGAGAGCGGTTCGAGCGTCAACAGCAGCGACCGCGAGAGCAGGGGCGCGATCACCGAGAACGACGGGTTCTCGGTCGTCGCCGCGACGAGGATCACCCAGCCGTTCTCGACCCCCGGAAGCAACGCATCCTGCTGGGCCTTGCTGAAGCGGTGGATCTCGTCGAGGAACAGCACCGTCGAGAGGCCGTAGAGGTCGCGTGTCGAGCGCGCCTCGTCCATGACCTGCCGCACGTCTTTCACACCCGCGGTGACCGCCGAGAGCTCGACGAAGCGGCGCCCCGAGCTGCGGGCGATCGCCTGCGCGAGCGTGGTCTTGCCGGTGCCCGGCGGGCCCCACAGGATGACCGACACCGAACCCGACTCGCCCGAGGCGTCGCGCGCGAGATTGACGAGCGGAGAACCCGCTGTGAGCAGGTGGCGCTGACCGGCCACCTCGTCGAGCGAGCTGGGGCGCATGCGCACCGCGAGGGGCGTCGCCCCCGTGCGGAGCCCCTGCTGCTCGGTCATGCGCTCATGCTAACCGGGGCATCCGACGCGTGCTGTCGACCGGTTTGGAGCGCCTCGACGCCGCTGGCTAAAGTCGAGCAGGGCCGTCGTGTGTGCGGCCCGCTCCCTCGAGCGGAGAGGACCGCGAGTGGCATCGAGCCGGCAGCAGCGTGAACAGCGTGAGGCGCGCGAGCGCCTGCGTGCCTACCAGGCCCGCCAGGAGGTGCACGAGACGCGCGGCCGTCGTCGCCGCCGCGACAACGTCGTGGGCATCGTCGGCGGCGTGCTCGTGGCGGCACTCGCCATCACGACCCAGGTGCTGTACTTCACCGCCGGTCCCGGCGCCCCCGAGCCCGTGCCCTCGGCGTCGCCGAGCCCGAGCGCCGCCGCCGACCAGAACGTGGGAGCCCCCGACCCCTCGCTCGCCGAGAACCGCGTGTGGACGGGCGAGCTCGTGTTCAACGACGACGTGACCCTCGGCATCTCGCTCGACGGCACGAAGGCGCCGCAGGCCGTCGCGGGGTGGGTGCAGGACGTGCAGGGCGGCTACTACGTCGACAAGACCTGCCACCGCCTCGGCGACGCCGCGCGGTTCCAGCTCATCCAGTGCGGATCGATCGACGGAACGGGCGCCCCCGACCCCGAGTTCTCCTACGGCCCGGTCGAGAACGCGCCGGCCGACGGCGTCTATGTGGCGGGAACCATCGCCATGGCGCGCGGTGACAGCGTCTACAGCAACGGGCACCAGTTCTTCATCATCACGGGCGACACCGACCTGCCCACGAACACGGGCGGCTACACCGTCGTGGGCACCGTGACGAGCGGGCTCGACCAGCTCATCGAGAAGATCACCTCGGCCGGCATCGACCCGGCGACCGTGACGGGCGATGGAACCGGCAAGCCGCTCGTGCCGACCACCATCACGCGGGTGACCCTGCAATAGGCTGGCACGGGTCGGCGAGAGGCAGCCGACCACGATCGATGCGAGAGCAGGAGACCAGTGAGCGACGAGCAGTCGACCCCTGACCAGCAAGCCCCTGAGCAGCACGTCCCTGAGCAGCACGTCCCTGAGCAGGGGGCCGCTGACCAGCAGGCGCCGTGGGGCCGCGTCGACGACGACGGCACGGTGTACGTCCGCGAGGCCGCGGGCGAGCGCGCCGTCGGCCAGTACCCGGATGCGACCGCCGCCGAAGCGCTCGCCTACTACGAACGCAAGTTCGCCGAGCTCGAGGGCCAGGTTTCTCTGCTCGAGCAGCGCTTGCGCGGGGGCGCCCCCGCCCAGGACGTCGCGAAGGCGGTCGCCGCGCTCGCGCCCACGATTCCCGTCGCCAACGCCGTCGGCGATCTGCAGAGCCTCTCCGATCGGCTCGCGAAGCTGCAGGAGAGCCTCGGCGAGGCCACCGAGAAGCAGAGCGCCGAGGCACAGCAGGCGATCGCGGATGCGGTGGCCGAGCGCGAGGGGATCGTCGCCGAAGCCGAGGCCCTCGCGGCCCAGGATCTCTCCAAGGCACAGTGGAAGCAGGTGACTGCTCAGCTCGACGCGCTCTTCGCCCGGTGGCAGACGGCGCAGCACAGCGGCCCGCGGATCCCGAAGAAGGACGGCGACGAACTCTGGAAGCGATTCCGCGCCGCGCGCTCGACGATCGAGACCGCCCGCAAGTCGTTCTTCGCCGAACTCGACAGCGTGCACCGCGATGCGCGCACGCGCAAGCAGGCGCTCGTCGAGAAGGCCGAGGCCCTCGCGAGCAAGGGCGCGGCGGGCATCCCCGACTACCGCCGCCTGCTCGACGAGTGGAAGGCAGCGGGTCGCGCGGGCAAGAAGGCCGATGACGCGCTGTGGGCGCGCTTCAAGGCCGCGGGCGACGTGCTCTACGGGGCGAAGGCCGAGGCCGACGCCGTCGAGAACGCCGAGTTCGGCGAGAACCTCGAGAAGAAGCTCGCCCTGCTCGACGAGGCAGAGCCGTTGCTCACCGCCACGGATCGCACGGCCGCCCGCACGACGCTCACCGGCATCCAGCGCCGATGGGACGAGATCGGCAAGGTGCCGCGCGACCAGGTGCGCGTGATCGAGGATCGCCTGCGCAAGATCGAGGCGGCCGTGCGCAAGCTCGAGGACGAGCACTGGAAGCGCACCGATCCCGAGAAGGAGGCGCGCTCGAGCGGCTTCGCGGCACAGCTCGAGCAGGCGATCGCGAAGGCCGAGGCCGACCTCGCCGCCGCGCAGAAGGCGGGCGACAAGCGACGCATCAGCGAGGCCGAGGACGAGCTCGCCGCCAAGCGCGCCTGGCTCTCCGCCCTGGGGTGACCGGAACCGGACGAACGCTCTCCACAGGCCGAGTTCTCCACCGATCCGCACCGATCGGTCATGCCGCGGTGAGATATGCCGCAGGCTGGTGCGGTGACCCCGTTTCCTCTGCTCGACGGCCTGCCCGACGCCGAACTGCAGGCGTTGCGGCTCGACGGTGAGGCCTACCGCTTGGGCGACGGCTACGTGCCGATCGGTATCGCGCCGCTGCCGGTGACGCGTGCCGTCGCGGCGCTCGGATCACGCTCGCCGCGCCTCATCGCTGCGCTCGGCACCGCCGCGTGGATCTGGGGGGCGGCGCCCCAGCCGCCGGAGCGCGGCGAGTTCCTCGTCGACCTCGCCGCGAGGTGGCGACCGCAGTTCGGCGAGGGGCTCGTGGTGATCGAGAGCCTCGTGCGCGCGAGTGACGTCGTGAGGTGGGGGCGCACGGCCGTCACGACACCGCTGCGCACGGCGCTCGACCTCGCGCGCTTCCGTCGCGACTTCACCGACGACGATGCGGTCGCCGTTCGACGGTTGGCCACCCGCCATGAGTTCGGGCTCGACGAGATGCTGCGGGCGCTCGACCGCAGCCGCAACCTGTCCGGCAAGCGCTCCGCGGCCGCGCGGCTGCGCGCGGCGCTCAGCCCGAGTTGACGCGGTAGACGTCGTACACCGCGTCGATGCGCCGCACGGCGTTGAGCAGCCGGTCGAGGTGCACGGTGTCGCCCATCTCGAAGACGTAGCGGCTGATCGCGAGCCGGTCGCTCGAGGTCGACACGCTCGCCGAGAGGATGTTCACGTGGTGCTCCGAGAGCACGCGCGTGATGTCCGAGAGCAGCCCGGCACGGTCGAGAGCCTCGACCTGGATCTGCACGAGGAACACGCTCGACGAGCTCGGCGCCCACTGCACGTCGATCATGCGATCCGGCTCGGCGAGCAGGTTCTTGACGTTGACGCAGTCGGAGCGGTGCACCGAGACGCCCGAACCGCGGGTCACGAACCCGACGATCTCGTCCCCCGGCACCGGCGTGCAGCACTTCGCGAGCTTGACGAGGATGTCGGGCGCGCCCCGCACGAGCACCCCGGAATCGCTCGAACGCAACGCGCGCCCCCGCGACTTCGGGGTGAACGACAGCGGGTCGTCGTCGGTGTCGGTCTGCAGCGACGCGAGCACCTTCTCGATGACGGACTGCGTCGAGACGTGCCCCTCGCCCACCGCCGCGTACAGGGCCTCGACGCTGTCGTACCGCATCTGCGCCGCGACCGCGTTGACGACGTCCTGGCTCATGAGCTTCTGCAGCGGCAGGTTCTGCTTGCGCATCGCGCGCGCGATCGAGTCCTTGCCCTGCTCGACGGCCTCCTCGCGGCGCTCCTTCGTGAACCAGCCGCGGATCTTGTTGCGGGCACGTGCCGACTTGACGAAGTTCAGCCAGTCCTGACTGGGGCCGGCATCCGGGTTCTTCGAGGTGAAGATCTCGACGACGTCGCCCGAGTTGAGCGCCGACTCGAGCGGGACGAGGCGCCCGTTGACCTTCGCCCCCATCGTGCGGTGACCGATCTCGGTGTGCACCGCGTACGCGAAGTCGACCGGGGTCGCACCCGCCGGCAGGCCGATGACCTTGCCCTGGGGCGTGAAGACGTAGACCTCCTTCGCGCCGATCTCGAAGCGCAGGTTGTCGAGGAACTCCCCCGGGTCGGAGGTCTCGGCCTGCCAGTCGCTGATGTGCGCGAGCCACGCCATCTCGGCGCCGGCCTGGGCCGACGCATCCGCCCGACCCGTCGCCATGCGCTCCTTGTACGCCCAGTGCGCCGCGACACCGAACTCGGCGCGCTCGTGCATCTCGTGGGTGCGGATCTGGATCTCGACCGCGCGCCCCTTCGGGCCGATCACGGTCGTGTGAAGCGACTGATAGAGGTTGAACTTCGGCGTCGCGATGTAGTCCTTGAAGCGCCCCGGCACCGGGTTCCAGCGCGCGTGGATCGCGCCGAGCACGGCGTAGCAGTCGCGGATCGTGCCGACCAGCACGCGGATGCCCACGAGGTCGTAGATCTCGTCGAACTCCCGGCCGCGCAGCACCATCTTCTGGTAGATCGAGTAGTACTGCTTCGGCCGCCCGACGACCTGGCCCTTGATCCGCGAGGTGCGCAGGTCTTCGCTCACCGCGTCGATCACCTGCTGCACGAACTCCTCGCGCTGCGGTGTGCGGTCGCGCACGAGGCTCTCGATCTCGACGTAGAGCTTCGGGTACAGCACGGCGAAGCTCAGGTCTTCGAGCTCCCACTTGATGGTCTGGATGCCGAGGCGGTGCGCGAGGGGCGCGTAGATCTCGAGGGTCTCCTGCGCCTTGCGCGCGGCCGACTCCTGCGGCACGAACCCCCAGGTGCGCGCATTGTGCAGGCGGTCGGCGAGCTTGATGATGAGCACCCGGATGTCCTTCGACATCGCGACCACCATCTTGCGCACCGTCTCGGCCTGCGCCGAGTCGCCGTACTTGAGCTTGTCGAGCTTGGTGACGCCGTCGACGAGCATCGCGATCTCGTCGCCGAAGTCGGCGCGCAGCATGTCGAGCGTGTACTCGGTGTCCTCGACCGTGTCGTGCAGCAGGGCCGCCGCGATCGTCTTCGGACCGATGCCGAGGTCGGCGAGGATCTGCGCGACGGCGACCGGATGCGTGATGTACGGCTCGCCGCTGCGGCGCTTCTGCCCGTCGTGGGCGCGTTCAGCGGCGGTGTAGGCGCGCTCGATGAGCGCGAGGTCGGACTTCGGATGATGCGAGCGCACCGTCTTGAGCAGCCGGTCGACGGCGCCCGTCGGCTGCGAGCGGGAGAACAGGCGCGGCAGCAGGGCGCGACGCGACGCGCTGTTCTGCGTCGTCTCGGTGCTCATCGCGCACGTCCTTCCCGAACCTCGATTCTATGAGCGAACGGGCCCCGTCACCTGACGGTGGTTTCGAGACGCGACCGCCTGCGGCGCTCGCTCCTCAACCACCTGACGGTGAGCTGGTTGAGGAGCGGCGCGCAGCGACGCGTCTCGAAACCAGCGTCGCCTACGCCGAGACGAGCTCGCCCCGCCGCTGGCGCACGCGCTTGTCGCGCTTGGAGATCTCCGGCTCACCCTCGCGGAACACCGAGTACAGCGGCGCACCGAACGCGGGCGTCGAGTAGGTGCCGGCGATGGTTCCGACCAGCAGCGCGAGCGAGATGTCGCGGAGCGTGTCGGCACCGAGCACGAACGCACCGATGAAGAGGATCGCGGCGACCGGGAGGGCCGCGACGACACCGGTGTTGATCGAGCGCACGAGGGTCTGGTTGACGGCCAGGTTGACCGCCTCACCGAAGGTGCGCATCGAATCGTCGCTGAGCTCGCCCGTGTTCTCGCGGATCTTGTCGAACACGACGACCGTGTCGTACAGCGAGTACCCGAGGATCGTCAGGAAGCCGATGACGGCCGCCGGCGTGATCTCCCAGCCCGTCGCGGCGTAGATGCCGACGGTCAGGATGAGGTCGTGGAGGAGCTTGAGGATCGCCGCGATCGACATCTTCCAGGTGCGGAAGTAGAGCGCCATGAAGACGAGCGCGAGCACGACGAAGACCCCGAGGGCGCGGAGCGCGCTGTCGGTGATGTCTGCACCCCACGTCGCGCCGATGAACGACGCCGACACCTCGTCGGTCTCGAAGGCGTTCTGCAGGTTGATCGTCACCTGCTGCGTCGCGTTGTCGGTGAGCTGGTCGGTCTGCACGCGCACGCCGTCGGCCCCGACGGTGCTGACGCGCACGACGGCGTTCGGCTCGACCTCGTGCACCGCGTCCTCCGCGAGTCCCGTGTCGATGGGCAGCTGGGAGTCGGGAACCTCGGAGACGAGGAACTGCGAACCACCGCGGAACTCGATACCGAAGTTGAAGCCCGAGAGGAAGTCTCCCCCGCCGCGCACGAACGGCACGGCGACCGAGGCGATTATGAGGATCGCCGCGAGACCGAACCACCAGCGGCGCTTGCCGACGAAGTCGATTCCACGGGCGCCTGTGTAGAGGTCGTTTCCGAGACGCTGGAACGGGCTGGCCATCAGCGTGCCCCCTTCTTCCCGGCAGCGGGGTTCTTCCCGGCCGCCGCCTTCTTCCCGGTTGCAGGCGTGGAGTCGGCGCTCGTGCCGGCGTTCGCCGCCGCGAGTTCGGCCGCCTTGCGCTCGGCGATCGTCTGGCGACGCTCGGCCTCACGGCTCGCTCCGGCGCGACGCGCATCCTTCGAGACGCGGAACTCGGCGCGCCCGCGGTAGACCGCCCCGAGCGCGTTCGGGTCGAGACCCGTCGCGGGGTGTCCGCTCGAGAAGAAGCGTGTGGTCGCGAGCAGCTGCAGCATCGGATGCGTGAACAGGATCACGATGATGACGTCGATGATCGTCGTGACGCCGAGCGTGAGCGCGAAGCCGCGCACCGAGCCGACGGCGAGCACGAAGAGGATGATCGCCGAGAGCAGGTTGACGCTCTTCGCGGCGAGCACCGTGCGCAATGCGCGCTTCCAGCCCGCCTCGACGGCGCCGACGAGTCCGCGCCCGTCGCGCAGCTCGTCGCGGATGCGTTCGAAGTACACGATGAACGAGTCGGCCGTGAAGCCGATCGCGACGATGAGACCCGCGACGCCCGCGAGCGAGAGACGGTACCCCTCGCGCCACGACATGATGTTCACCACGAAGTAGGTGATCACCCCCGCCACGATGAGCGAGGCGATCGTCACGGTGCCGAGCAGTCGGTATTGGAACAGCGAGTACACGAACACGAGCAGCAGACCGATGAGGCCCGCGATGAGGCCGCTCTGCAGTTGGCTCGTGCCGAGCGTCGCCGAGATCGAGTCGATGCTCTCGACGGTGAAGCCCACCGGCAGCGCACCGAACTTGAGCTGGTCGGCGAGGATCTTCGCCGACTCCTGTGTGAATCCACCGGAGATCTGCGCGCGTCCGTCGTTGATCGGATCGTTCGCGGTCGGCGCGAGCAGCACCTGCCCGTCGAGCACGACGGCGAAGCGGTTGCGCGGGCTCTCGAGCGGCACGAGGCGCGTCGTGACCTTCGAGAACGACTCGGTGCCCGTGCCGTTGAAGCTCAGGTTGACGACCCATTCACCGGTCGTGACACCGGTCGAGGTGGTCTTGAGGCCGGCCTGCGCGTCGGAGATGTCGGCACCCTCGACCTCGACGGGACCGAGCAGGAACTTCTCGGTGCGGTCGTTGTCGCACGTGATGAGCGGCTCGCCCGCGGGCGCGGCGTTGGTCTCGGTGTCGTCGAGCTGATCACAGCTGAACGCGTCGTACGCCTCTTGCAGGGCGGGCGTCACCCACGCGAGGTCGGAGCCGTCGGTGGGCGTCGCCGACGGCGTCGCCTCCGGCGCGGGGGTCTCGGTGGCGCCATCGGTGGGCTCATCGCTCGCGCCGTCGCTCGGCTCGTCGCTCGGCGACACGCTCGAGCTCGCGGGACCGCCGGCGAGCAGCACCGCGCGGAACTCCATCTTCGCCGAGGCCTTGATGCGATCGAGCGTCGTCTGATCCGGGTTCTTGCCCGGGATCGAGATGATGATCTTGTCGCCACCCTCGGTGGTGATCTCGGGCTCCACGACACCGGCTGCGTCGATGCGGTTCCGGATGATCTCCTTCGCCTGCTGCAGCTGCTCGTCGGTGACCGACTGACCGTCTTCGAGGTTCGGGGTCAGGATGATCTGCGTTCCGCCCTCGAGGTCGAGAGCGAGCTTCGGGGTCCAGCCCCAGCCCCACCAGATGGCACCGGCCGTGTTGAGGCCGACGAGCAGAACGATGATCCCCGCCAGCCAGCCGAGAGACCGCCAGGCCTTGCGGACCGGCGTACTACGCGTCGCCACGGGCTACTCGGTCTCGGTGGACTTCTTGCGCGGCGCGCGCTTGGGCTTCTCCGTGCGCTCGCCGAACTCGGGCTCGCTCGCCTCGACGGGAGCGTCGTCGACCTCGGTCGACGTCTCGACATCCGCCTCGTCGACGACGTCGTCGTCGACGGGCTCGAGCTCGTGCGGGTCGATGACCCGCGAGACGGTCTGCCGGTGCACGCGGAGTCGCGTGCCGGGCGTCGTCTCGATGATCGCCTCGTTCTTCTCGTCGTCGAGCGAGATGAGGGTTCCGAAGATGCCGTGCTGCGTCATGATCTCGGCGCCGGGCTGCAGCTTGCTCTGCATCTCCTCGGCGTCGGCCTTGCGCTTCCGCGAGGAGCGCCAGGTGAAGAAGATCATGACGACGAGCAGACCGCCGAGCAGCAGGAGTGTGGGATCAAAGGGCATGTGAAGAAGAGGGCCTTCCGGGAGTCTGGAGGGAGAACCGCGCACCGCCTAGCGATACGAGGCGTCGCAGTCCCCGAGAATCATACGTCATCGTCGAAGAGCGTCCGGGCGCTCGCCCGGCCCGCACTCGGGGGACGCACCCCGAGATGCTCCCATGCGCGCGGGGAGGCGACCCGACCTCGGGGGGTGCGGCTCAGCATCCCGATGCGCACGAGGAACGGTTCGACGACGGATTCGATCGTGTCCGGTTCCTCCCCCACCGACACGGCGAGGGTCGAGAGTCCGACGGGGCCGCCGTCGAAACGCACGAGGATCGCCTCGAGCACCGCGCGGTCGAGGCGATCGAGACCGAGCGGGTCGACGTCGTAGAGCTCGAGCGCCTCGTGCACGGCGGTGTGGTCGGCGTCGCGCGCATGCACGAGCGCGTAGTCGCGCACGCGGCGCAGCAGACGGTTGGCGATGCGCGGCGTGCCGCGACTGCGCGAGGCGATCTCGGCGCGCGCATCCGGGGCGAGCTCGAACCCGATCAGGCGCGCCGCGCGCGCGAGCACCTCGTCGAGCTCGCTGTCGTCGTAGAACTCGAGGTGGGCGGTGAATCCGAAGCGGTCGCGCAGCGGGTTGGGCAGGAGGCCCGAGCGGGTCGTCGCGCCGACGAGCGTGAACGGCGCGAGATCGAGCGGGATGCTCGTGGCACCCGCACCCTTGCCGACCATGATGTCGATGCGGAAATCCTCCATCGCGAGGTAGAGCATCTCCTCGGCGCTGCGCGCCATGCGGTGGATCTCGTCGATGAACAGCACCTCCCCGGGCACGAGGCTCGACAGGAGGGCCGCGAGGTCGCCCGCATGCTGGATCGCCGGACCGCTCGACATGCGCAGGGGACGCGCACCCTCGTGGGCGACGATCATCGCGAGCGTCGTCTTGCCGAGGCCGGGCGGGCCGGCCAGCAGGATGTGGTCGGGCGTACGCTGCTGCAGCTCGGCCGCCCGCAGCAGCAGCTCGAGCTGGCCGCGCGCCTTCGTCTGCCCGACGAACTCGGCGAGACTGCGCGGTCGCAACGCGCCCTCGAAGGCGAGCTCGGCCTCCGACTCGGCGTCGGGCGTCGTGATCGGGTCGCTCACAGCCGAACCCCCGCGCGCTGCGGCCCGAGTCGCGCGAGGGCGAGACGCAGCAGCACCGACACCTCGGTCGGCGCCGTCTCACCGAGCTCGGTGAGCAACTCCGAGACCGCGGCGGCCGCCGCACGCTCGGGCCAGCCGAGACCCACGAGCGCCGCCACGACATCCGCATCCGGCGCCACGACCGCGCCACCGGGGCGGACGGCGGCGGGGGCGACGAGCTTGCCGGCGAGCGACACCGTGATGAGCTTCGCCGTCTTGGGGCCGATGCCCGAGACCCGGCGGAAGGGTGCGTCGTCTTCGTCGGCGACCGCACGCGCGATCTCGTCGGGGCTGAGCTGCGCGAGCACGCCGAGCGCCGACTTGGGTCCGACGCCCGAGACGCCGCGCAGCAGCTCGAAGAGCTCGAGCTGCTCCCGGGAGGCGAAGCCGTAGAGGCTCAAGTCGTCTTCCCGCACGATGAGCGCGGTGTGCACGAAGGCCTCCGAGCCCACCCGCAACTCGAGCGCGTGGTCGGGTGTGAGGGCGATCGACATGCCGACACCGCCGACCTCGATGACGGCCGAACCGCCCGCGACGTGCAGCACCGTGCCGCGGACACTCGAAATCATGTTCTAGAGCTTACGTTTCGCCGACGACTTCTCGGCGTCGCGCCACGCCCGTTGCGCGGGAGTGAGACCGCCGGAGGCTCCCGCATCCGGCGCCGTCGCTCCCCCGCGCCAGCCGTGACAGATGGCGAGCGCGAGCGCGTCGGCGGCGTCCGCCGGCCGCGGGATCTCGGCGAGCCCCAGCACACGCGCCACCATGGCACCCACCTGCGCCTTGTCGGCCGAGCCGTACCCCGTGATCGCCGCCTTGACCTCGCTCGGCGTGTGCAGTGCCACCACGAGACCGGCCTCCGCCGCCTTCACGACGGCGATGCCGCTCGCCTGCGCGGTTCCCATCACGGTGCGCAGATTGTGCTGCGCGAACACACGCTCCACGGCCACCGCATCCGGGCGGAACTCCGCGATCACCGCGGCGATGCCCTCGGAGACCGCGAGCAGGCGCGCGGGCAGCTCGGCGTCAGCCGGCGTACGGATGACATCGACGTGCACGAGGGACGCCCTGCGGTCGGGTCGCATGTCGATCACACCCACACCGCAGCGTGTCAGCCCGGGGTCGATCCCGAGCACCCGCAGTGCCTGGCCGGCGATCTGTCAGTCCTCGGCGTCGAGTTCGGCCTGCACCTCGGCCGGGATGTCGAAGTTGCTGAAGACGTTCTGCACGTCGTCGCTGTCCTCGAGCGCGTCGATGATGCGGAAGACCTTCTTCGCCGTCTCGGCGTCGACCTCGACCTTGAGGTTCGGCACGAACTCGGCCTCAGCCGAGTCGTAGTCGAGGCCGGCGTCCTGCAGGGCGGTGCGCGCCGCGACGAGCTCCGACGGGTCGGTGATGACCTCGAAGCCGCCTCCCTGGTCGACGACATCCTCGACACCGGCGTCCATCACGGCCTCGAGGATCGCGTCCTCGGTGACGCCGTCGGTCTTCGTGATCGAGATGACGCCCTTGCGGCTGAAGTTGTAGGCGACCGAACCGGGATCGGCGAGCGTCGCGCCGTTGCGGCTGAGCGCCGTGCGGACCTCGGCGGCGGCGCGGTTCTTGTTGTCGGTGAGGCACTCCACCATGAGCGCGACGCCGTTGGGGCCGTACGCCTCGTACATGATGCTCTGGTACTCGACGGCCTCACCCGAGATGCCGGCTCCGCGCTTGATGGCGCGGTCGATGTTGTCGTTGGGCACCGAGGTCTTCTTGGCCTTCTGCACGGCGTCGTACAGGGTCGGGTTGCCCGACAGGTCGGCGCCGCCGATCTTGGCCGCGACCTCGATGTTCTTGATGAGCTTGGCGAACGACTTGGCACGACGGGCGTCGATGACGGCCTTCTTGTGCTTGGTCGTGGCCCACTTGGAATGCCCGCTCACGGTGCCCCTCTCGATGAAAATCCGCGGGCAAGTCTAGCGGGCGCCGCTTCAGGCCACCGTCGGAAGGCGCACGCCCGCCGCGCGCGCCTCGAGCGCCGCGAGCGAGCGCACGACCGCGGGCTCCCCCGCACGCCAGGCGCTGAGCGGCTGCGGTGAGATGCGCGCGAGCTCGGCCGCGCGCGCACCGTCGAGCGCGCGGAGTGCGAGCAGCTGCTCGCCGTCGTCGAGCCGCAGCAGCGCGCGGGTCTCGGCCGAGCGGCGGACGAAGCGGATGCGGGGCCACAGCCACACGAGCAGCACGATGGCGATCGGCAGCAGGGCGAAGCCGAGGCCCGCGACGGTCGCGATCGTCTCGACGACCGTCTGCCCCGCGCGTCCCGCATCCGCGATCGCCACGCCCGCACCAGCCGCCTGGTCGAAGGTGCCGCGGATGCCGTCGCCGATGAGCGGCACGCCGCCGAGCGACTCGCCGATCTCGCCCATCGTGCTCTCGAAGCCGACGCCCGCATCCTGCAGATTGACGAAGACACCCCCGAGGGCGGCGATCGTGTTGCGCACCGCGATGCCGACGACGATCGCGACGATCACGATGATCACTGCCACCGCATCCGCGACGATCTGGGCGGTACGACGAGGGCCGAAGTCGGAGTAGAGGCTCATGCCCACAGCATGGTGCACTCAGCCTCGAGAGCGCACGCGCTGCAGGAAGCGCGCGTGGAAGCGGTGCTCGCCGTTCATCTCGGGGTGGAACGAGGTGCCGAGCAGGTTGCCCTGCTCGACCGCGACGACCCGGCCGTCGGGCAGCGATGCGAGCACCGTGGCATGTGAGCCCACCGACTCGACCACGGGCGCGCGGATGAACACGGCGTGCACGGGCGGCTCCCCCAGCTGCGGGATGTCGAGGTCGATCTCGAAGGAGTCGTTCTGGTTGCCGAAGGCGTTGCGTCGCACGGCGACGTCGAGGCCGCCGAGACTCTGCTGGCCCTCGATCGCGTCGAGAACCGAGTCGGCGAGCAGGATGAGGCCCGCGCACGTGCCGTAGACGGGCATCCCGTCGTCGATGCGCTGCTTCAGCGGCTCGGCGATGCCGAACATGCGCGAGAGCTTGTCGATCACGCTCGACTCGCCGCCGGGGATCACGAGCCCCTCGACGGTCGCGAGCTCGTCCGGGCGGCGCACGGGAACCGCGTCCGCGCCGAGGCCGTGCAGCACTGCGAGATGCTCGCGCACATCCCCCTGCAGCGCGAGGACGCCGACGCGCGCGGCGTTACCAGCCACGCTCGGCGAGGCGGTGCGGCGCGGGCAGGTCGGCGACGTTGATGCCGACCATCGCCTCGCCGAGCCCGCGCGACGCCTCCGCGATCACCGCGGGGTCGTCGAAGAAGGTCGTCGCCTTCACGATCGCGGCGGCGCGCTTCGCGGGCTCGCCCGACTTGAAGATGCCGGAGCCCACGAAGACCCCGTCGGCGCCGAGCTGCATCATGAGCGCCGCATCCGCGGGGGTTGCGACGCCGCCCGCCGTGAAGAGCACCACGGGAAGCTTGCCCGTCTCGGCGATCTCGGTGACGAGCTCGTAGGGGGCCTGCAGCTCCTTCGCGGCGACGTAGAGCTCGTCTTTCGTCTTCGACTTCAGCGCGTTGATCTCGCCCGTGATGGTGCGGATGTGCTTGGTCGCCTCCGACACGTCGCCCGTGCCCGCCTCGCCCTTCGAGCGGATCATGGCCGCGCCCTCGGTGATGCGGCGCAGCGCCTCGCCGAGGTTGGTGGCGCCGCAGACGAAGGGGGTGGTGAAGCGCCACTTGTCGATGTGGTTGACGTAGTCGGCCGGCGAGAGCACCTCCGACTCGTCGATGTAGTCGACGCCGAGCGCCTGCAGCACCTGCGCCTCGACGAAATGGCCGATGCGCGCCTTCGCCATGACGGGGATCGAGACGGAGGCGATGATGTCGTCGATCAGGTCGGGGTCGCTCATGCGCGCCACGCCCCCCTGGGCACGGATGTCGGCGGGCACCCGCTCGAGCGCCATGACGGCGACGGCCCCCGCGTCCTCCGCGATACGCGCCTGCTCGGCGGTGACGACATCCATGATCACCCCGCCCTTGAGCATCTCGGCGAGCCCGCGCTTGACGCGGTCGGTGCCGAGGGAGGTGGCGGCTGTGGATTCGGGTGCGGGGGTGCTCATGCACCGAATTGTATTCCGCTGCGCATCACGCGGCGCCGCCGTCTGTCACGCGAAGCCACGCGGCCTCGGGTGGCATGATCGAACGGGTGAAGATCCTCTCGATCCAGTCGGCCGTCGCCTACGGGCATGTCGGCAACTCGGCGGCCGTGTTCCCGCTCCAGCGCATCGGTGTCGAGGTGCTGCCCGTCTACACGGTCAACTTCTCCAATCACACCGGCTACGGGGCGTGGCGCGGGCCGCTCATCGCCCCCGACGACGTGCGCGAGGTCATCACCGGCATCGAGGAGCGCGGTGCCTTCCCCGGGATCGACGCCGTGCTGTCGGGGTATCAGGGCTCGGAGGGCATCGGCGACGTCATCATCGACGCCGTGACGCGCGTGAAGGCGGCGAACCCCGACGCGGTCTACGCGTGCGACCCCGTCATGGGCAACGCGAAATCCGGATGCTTCGTCGCGCCCGCCATCCCCGTGCTGTTGCGCGAGCGCGTCGTGCCGGTCGCCGACATCATCACGCCGAACCAGTTCGAGTTGGGGTTCCTCACCGAGACCGAGCCCGACACGATCGAGTCGACCCTCGCATCCGCCGATCTGGCGCGCGCGATGGGCCCCCGCACGGTGCTCGTGACGAGCGTGGAACGCCCCGACCGCGAGCCCGACACGATCGAGATGATGGTCGTCGACGACGCGGGCGCGTGGATCGTGCAGACCCCCCTGCTGCCGCTCAAGGCCAACGGCTCGGGCGACGTCACCGCGGCGCTCTTCACCGCGCACTACCTCGAGACGCGCGATGCCGCCGAGGCGCTCGCGCGCACCACCTCGAGCGTGTGGGACCTGCTGCGCACGACGCACGAGTCGGGTGAGCGCGAGCTGCAGCTCGTCGAGTCGCAGGGGTACTACGCCGAGCCGCGGATGCAGTTCGGGGTGCGGCGGCTCAGGTAGAGGGTGGGGTGGTGGTGGTTTCGAGACGCCCGCTTCGCGGGCTCCTCAACCACCTGAGGGGGTGCCGCTACGCGGGCTCCTCAACCACCTGCGGGGTGAGGCCAGGCGTCGGCGATCTCTTGGCGGGCTTCGCCGAGCAGCTTGGGCAGCGCCTTCGTGCGCGCCACGATCGGGAAGAAGTTCGCATCCGTCGCCCAGCGCGGCACGACGTGCTGATGCAGGTGGGCGGCGATCCCGGCTCCCGCGATCGCGCCCTGGTTCATGCCGAGGTTGAAGCCGTCGGCGTGCGAGGTCTGCCGGATGACGCGCATCGCGGTCTGGGTGATCGCGCCGATCTCGGCGACCTCCTCGGCATCCGCTTCGTCGTAGAGAGCGATGTGGCGATACGGCACGACCAGCAGATGCCCGCTGTTGTAGGGGAACAGGTTGAGCAGCGCGTACGCCTTCACCCCGCGGTGCACGATGAGCGCCTGCTCGTCGGACAGGGTCGGCGCCGTGCAGAACACGCACGCGTCACCGGGGGCGGCTCCGCCCTGCTCGATGTAGGCGATGCGGTGCGGTGTCCACAGCCGCGCGAAGCCGTCGGGGACTCCCGCGAATGCGCTCGAGGGCTCGGCGTCGGGATACTCGGTGCCGTCGTAGTCGCGTGTCATCTCGGCCAGGCTACAGCGCGCATGGCGGGTGGGGCGTGCCCGGTGACACGCCCCACCCGACCGCCGAGTCAGCGAACCCGGATCTTGGTGACCTCGATCGGGATCGTGTTGATCGCATCCGATCGCAGCGTCGCCGTGGTCGACCAGGTGCCGTGCAGCAGACCCTTGACGGTGTAGTCGAACGTCACCGCGCCGCCCGCTGTCGGCGGGCTCGTCTGCACGACGTAGGCCAGCTCGGTGTCGATCTCGGGGATCGCCACGCCGCTCGTACCGTCGCGGTTCTCCGCGCCCGCGAGCGAGCCGACCGCCGCGTCCTCGGTGAGCGCTCCGCCGTAGGTCATCCACGTGCTCTCGGTGGCACCGAGCTGGATCCAGACCTGGAAGGTGTTCTCACCGCCGCTCCACGACGGCACGTCGGTCCACTCGACCACGAGGTAGTCGTTGACCCCGTCGGTGAGCGACCCCACCCGGATCTCACCGCCCGCGGCCGGGTTCAGGTCGGTCCAGAACGGCGCGATCACGTTGTTGGGTGTCGCCGCGTCGGGGAACGTCGCCGGCGGCTCGTACTCGACGTCGCCCGCCGCGCCGCCGCCGATCACGACGTAGCCGTTCGAGACGACGCCGATGCGGTCATACACCTCACCGCCGTACGTGAAGGCGGGCACCGTGAAGTTGACGATGCTCTCATCCCCCATCCCGGCGACGGGTTCAACCCCGAAGTCGGCGAGCGGCAGGTAGCCGCTCGTCACCTCCGCGGGATCGACCCCCGTCACGGCATCGATCGTCGGCGGAAGCGCCGCGGTGAGGGTGCCCGTCCAGGTGGCCCCGAACACGCGCTTCGTGGCCGGCGCCGTCACCTTGGTGACCTTGAGAATGGGGTTCGCGAGCACGTCGATCGTCGCCTCGACGTCGACCGGCAGCGAGCTCGACGCCGTGACGGTGCAGGTCGAGGTCTTTCCCCGCTTGATCTCGGTGGGCGTGCACGATTGCGCGAGCGCGAGCGACGCCTCCCCCACGTTCACCGCGACCGGCAGCACGGCCGGCAGGGCCCGACCGCGGGCCGGCGCGATCGTGAGCTGCCCCTCGTGCCAGCCATCGGCGGCGTTGATGCCGCTCAACACGATCGTGAGCGTGCGCGACTTGCCCGAAGGAAGCGTGAAGTGCGACGGCGTCACGAAGGCGTGCACGCCATCCGTGAACGACGACGACACCGAGAAGCTCTGGGTCGTGCCGCTCACGTTCGTCACCGTGCGCTTCACGACGACCGCGCCCGGGAGCGGGTCGACGAGGATGCTCGGGATGTTGAGGTCGAGACGGCTGAGCGGATCGGCCGCCCCTGCCGCGAAGTCCTCGGCGGTCTCGCTGATCGTGATCGTCGGCGAGATCGCGCGATCCGCCCGGATGCTGCCCGCACCTCGGTCGAAGACGCCGGCGGGTGTGCCGTCGGGGTTGACGACGCTCTGCAACGACGAGGTCATGAGCGCCGACTTCACCTGTCCCGGGGTCCAGTCGGGGTGGGCGGCGATGAGCAGAGCCGACACGCCTGCGGCGTGCGGCGACGACATCGACGTTCCGGCGATCGCCTGGAACAGCTCACCCTGCGGTCCCGTCGAGACATCGGTGGACTCGGGTGTGTGACCCGCCAGGATCTGCACGCCGGGTGCGGTGATGTCGGGCTTGATGAACTCGCCGATCGGACCGCGCGAGCTGAAGCCGGCCATGACATCCGCCTGGGCCGGGGTCGACTGTCCTGCAGCCCAGCTCGCCGTGACCTCGGTGTGCGCGGCCAGGAAGGCGAGCACCTCGTCGTTCGGACCCTCGAGGTGGATCGTCGGCAGGAAGTGGTTGTCGGTCTCGACGTCGCTCGCCGTCGGGTTGTAGAGGATCATGCCGGCGGCGCCGCCCTGCAGGGCGTTGAAGCCCTTCTCGACGCGTCCGTTCTCGCCCCGCGCGCAGACGACCACCTGACCATCGAGCGTGCCCGCTGCGAACGGCTCGAGGCAGAGCTCGCCGCCCGTGTAGCCGGGCACCGCGGTCGCGAGCACGACCGGCACGTCGGTCACGCCCTGCGTGAGCGTCGCGCCCGCCTTGGTGTAGCTCGCGCCGTCGCCCGCGGTGAGGGTGAGGCTCGACGCGAACTGCCGGTCGAAGGTCGAGGCCGCAACGGTCGTGACCCAGGGGCCCGCGTGGTTGGCGGTGGATGCACCCGGTCCCTCGTTGCCCGCCGAGGCGTTGACCGACACGCCGGCCGCGTACGCGTCGAGGAAAGCGAGCTCGACGGCGTCGGTGTAGGCCGAGGCCGAACCGCTGACCGAGTAGTTGATGACGTCGACACCGTCGACGATCGCCTGCTGCACGGCGGCGAGCAGGTCGGAGGTGTAGCCGCCCAGCGGGCCGAGGGCACGGTACGCGATGACCGAAGCTCCGGGTGCGATGCCGCTCACCGGCCCGCGGTCGACGCCGAAGATCGGCGCGTTCGTGACGTAGTCGCCCACGGCCGTCGTGGCCGTGTGGGTTCCGTGGCCCTCGGAGTCGCGTGCCGAGCAGACGCCGTCGGAGCAGAAGTCCTCCTCGCCGACGTCGTTGAGCGCCACGTAGGTGTCGAGCATGGCGTAGGCGCCCACGAGCTTGTCGTTGCACGTGAAGTCGTCGTCGCCGCCGTCGCCGAACTCGCAGGCCCACGGCCCGCCGTCGGGGGTCGCGAGCCCGTTGTCGGCGAGCATCGGGTGCTCGGGCCAGATGCCCGTGTCGATCACGCCGACGATCACCCCGGCACCCGCACGGTCGCGCCCGCCGAGGGAGGGCCACACGGCATCCGCCCCGATGAACGTGCTCGCGTCGTTGTCGAGGGTGCCGCCGCCGCTGCCGTGTCCGGCGAGGGCGGCGCCCTGCGCGGAGAGCGTCGCAGCGGTGGCCGTGAGCGCATCGCTCGCCGAGGCGGGCAGGTGGCGCAGGGAGTTCTCCTGCACCGCGGCGACGCCATCGACCGCGAGAACGGCCTTGGCATCCCGTGCCGTCACGGTCATCGCGAGTCCGCCGTACGCGACGGCGTAGCTCTGCAGCGCGGTCGCCGACGGCACGGCGGCCGTGATGGCGGCCCGCGTCTCGGCGATGACGCCGTCGACGTAGGCGAGGTACTTCTTCACGGCGGCATCCGAGAGCGAGAGCTCCTTACCCGTCACCTCGGGGCTCGTCGCCGGGTAGCCCTCGATGCCGCCCGTGTAGGAGGCGACCGGATCGACGTCGACCTTCACCATGACCGGCACGACCTCGCCGTCGGCGCGCGCCAGCAGCGCCGCGTCGCTCTCGGCGAGCTGTCCCGTCTTCGTGCGCGCGCCCTCCTCGGGCGGCGCCTCGGGCGTCACCGTGTCACCCGTGAAGTCTGGTGGCGGATCGGCGGCGTACGCGGGAGCGGCGAGCGCCCCCAGGACGAGCGCCACAGTGGCGCCGGCGGACACGAGCACAGATCGACGAGAGCGCATGGCTTCCCTTCCGCGAGTGGTGGTGCGGTACCCGGCGTCATCACCCCCTGTTCGCGGGTAGACCTGTCGGTCTAGCGACGCCTGACCGAAACCGTATCCGCCTCGAAGAGTCGCGCGCTACAGCAATTCCTGCGAATCACGCGCCGCCCATGCAACGATCGTGCGTCGCACGCACGGATGCCGCGTCAGACCTGGGCGTGCGTGTCGATGGCCTCGCGGATGCGGCGCACGGCCTCGTCGACCGGGATGCCGTTGTCTTGACGTCCGTCGCGGAAGCGGAAGCTCACGGTTCCCGCGTCGCGGTCCTGGCCGCCGGCGATGAGCTGGAAGGGCACCTTCATGAGCGTGTGGGTGCGGATCTTCTTCTGCATCCGCTCGTCGCTCGCATCCAGTTCCGCCCGCACACCGTCGGCCCGCAGCCGGTCGATGATGTCGCCGAGGTAGTCGGCGAACTCCTCGGCGACCGGCACCCCGACCACCTGCACGGGCGAGAGCCACACGGGGAAGGCGCCGGCGTAGTGCTCGAGCAGGATCGCGAAGAAGCGCTCGATCGAGCCGAACAGGGCCCGGTGGATCATGATCGGGCGCTTCTTCTGCCCGTCGCTGTCGGTGTACTCGAGCTCGAAACGCTCGGGCAGGTTCGGGTCGACCTGCACGGTCGACAGCTGCCAGGTGCGGCCGATCGCATCCCGCGTCTTGAGGTCGATCTTGGGGCCGTAGAAGGCGGCCTCCCCCGGCATCTCGGTGAGCTTGAGGCCGGATGCCTTCGCGACGTTGCGCAGCGCGTTGGTGGAGTACTCCCAGAACTCGTCGGAGCCGATCCACTTCGACTTCTCGTCGTCGCGCATCGACAGCTCGAGCTCGAAGTCGTCGAGACCGAAGTCGCGCAGCATCGAGATCACGAACTCGAGCACCTTGGTGGCCTCGCCCTCGAGCTGCTCGGGGGTGACGAAGAGGTGCGAGTCGTCTTGCGTGAAGCCGCGCACGCGCGTGAGCCCGTGCAGGGCGCCCGAGAGCTCGTTGCGGTACACGGTGCCGTTCTCGGCGAGCCGCATCGGCAGCTCGCGGTAGCTGCGCGCACGCTCCTTGTAGATGAGGATGTGCATCGGGCAGTTCATGGGCTTGAGGTAGTAGTCGTGCCCTTGCTTGGTGATCTCGCCGTTCTCGTCGCGCTCCTCGTCCATGACGATCGGCGGGAACATGCCCTCCTTGTAGGTGACGAGGTGGTTCGACTGGAGGAAGAGGTCCTCCTTGGCGATGTGCGGCGTGTAGACGTAGGTGTACCCGGCCTCGACGTGGCGTCGACGCGCGTGCTGCTCCATCTCCATGCGAACGACGCCGCCGCGCGGATGCCACACCGAGAGCCCGGAGCCGATCTCGTCGGGGAACGAGAACAGGTCGAGCTCTTTACCGAGCTTGCGGTGGTCGCGCTTCGCGGCCTCCTCGAGGCGCTCGAGGTAGGCGCGCAGCTCGGCCTTGCTCGGCCATGCCGTGCCGTAGATGCGCTGCAGCTGCGGGTTCTTCTCGGACCCCCGCCAGTAGGCGGCGGCGACGCGCATGAGCTTGAAATGACCCAGCGCACCGGTATTGGGCACGTGCGGGCCGCGGCAGAGGTCTTTCCAGACGACGTTGCCGTCACGGTCGACGTTGTCGTAGATCGTGAGCTCGCCGGCGCCGACCTCGACGCTCTCGCCGTCTTTGCCCGACTCGGCGCCGCCCTTGAGCCCGATGAGTTCGAGCTTGTACGGCTCGGCAGCGAGCTCTTCGCGCGCCTCGTCGTCGCTCACGACGCGGCGCACGAAGCGCTGGCCGGAGCGGATGATGCGCTCCATCTCTTTCGAGATCGCGCCGAGGTCGTCGGGCGAGAAGTTCTCGGCGACGTCGAAGTCGTAGTAGAAGCCGTCCTGAACCGGCGGCCCGATGCCGAGCTTGGCCTCCGGGTTGATGCGCTGCACAGCCTGCGCGAGCACGTGCGCGCTCGAGTGCCGCAGGATGTTCAGACCATCGGGCGAGTCGACCTCGACCGGCTCCACGACATCCGTCTGCGTGACCGTCGTCGCCTTGTCCATCAGGGCGCCGTTCACGCGGATCGCGATGACGGCGCGGTCGGGAAACAGGTCGAAACCGGTCTGCGCGCTCATCTTGCTAACTCTACCGGCGGGCGGGGCCCAGTTCTGTCGCCGCGTTCGCGCGGGACGCGACCGGATGCGGAACGCTGCGGCTGAGGGCGGGCGTCAGCGTGGCAGGTCGTACAGGGCGCCCTGCGGTCGCGACTCGGTGGCGAGGTAGACGAGCAGGATGATGCCGCCGACGAACGGGATGAACCCCATGAAGTAGTAGGCACCGGAGTAGCCCGCGTCGTGGAGCCGCCGCACGGTCACCGAGATCATCGGGATGATCGCCGCGATGTAGGCGCCGACCCAGAGCAGACCGACGACGCCCCCACCGATGCCGAAGGCCGTGCCGCCGCTCGATCCGTCGATGGCTGAGCCGATACTGCCGATCACCGCGAGCAGGATCGCGAAGACGAAGTACGAGCCGAACAGCAGGATCACGAGCCACAGGTAGGCGAACCAGAACTCGGATCGCGAAGCGCGGCCCGAGAAGTCGGCGTACTTCTTCCAGAAGCGCGTCCACGCCTGCCCCATCGTGGCGCCGTAGAGCGGCGCCCACAACGGCACCTCGGTGCCGAGCGGGGCGGCCTGACCGACGTACGGCCACGCATCCGGCGGCAGCGTGATCGGGGCGGCGGGCGCGTACGTGTACTGCGGTGCCGCGTACTGCGGTGCGGCATACGGCGCGGCGGCGTACCGCGGCGTCGCGGGCTGTGCGGCAGCCGGCGGCGTGCGGTACTCGGTCCACTCGATGCCGCTCCACCACCGCTGGCCGCCGGGAACGTCGGGGTCGGGATACCACCCGGCCGGAACCTGGGGTGTGGTCGCGTCACTCATGGCTCAGAGCGTAGAGGACGCTCGCGGAACCCGAACGTCGGGCAAGAAAAAACCCCCGGCTGACCGGGGGGTTCTGTGTGTGCGCGATACTGGGATCGAACCAGTGACCTCTTCCGTGTCAGGGAAGCGCGCTACCGCTGCGCCAATCGCGCCTACTCGAGGCTATTCAGTTGCCGAGTGAGGTGGCGACGGGATTCGAACCCGTGTATACGGCTTTGCAGGCCGCTGCCTCGCCTCTCGGCCACGCCACCAGGTGTGCGGTCTGCGCACCTGGTGAGTGCAACGGACCGTGAGACTCCTAACTCGAGCGGATGACGAGACTCGAACTCGCGACCCTCACCTTGGCAAGGTGATGCGCTACCAACTGCGCTACATCCGCGTTGCCCCACCGTTCGGTGGCGCGTGTTCGACTGTAGCCGATCCGCGCGCGAGGTCAAAACCGAAACGCCCTCGGTGTCATCCGACTCCGGAGTCGAATATCGACGTGCATGAGCGGCCTCGCGGATGTGGCAGGATGGTCGTCGCGGGCGATTGGCGCAGTTGGTAGCGCGCTTCCTTCACACGGAAGAGGTCATCAGTTCGAGTCTGGTATCGCCCACCATTTGAGCCCCTCACGACAGGGCGTCCGCCTCACGCACGGCGACGACGTTCGTGAGCGTCGCGAAGCCCGCGGCGAGCAGTGCCGCGTCGCTCCCCGCTATCGGTTCGTCGGGCAGTTCGCGCACCGTCAGACGCACCTCCCCCTCGATCGACTCGGTCATCGTGGTCTGCACGATTCCGAACGGGGCGAGAGTCGCCTCACGCAGCGCGACGGCGACCTCCGGCGGCACGTTCGGCACGTTGAGGTTGAGCACGGTGCCCCGCGGATGCGCGATCAGGGTCGGCAGCACCCGCTCGACGACGGCCGCCGCGGTCGCCCAGTGGTGCGCATCCGGGTTGAGTCCCACGTCGAGCGAGACCGCGAGGCCGCGCGCGTCGTTCACGCCTGCCGTCAACGCGGCACCGACGGTGCCGGAGTGCAGGATGACCCGCCCCAGGTTCGCGCCGCGGTTGATACCCGACAGCACGAGCTCCGGCGCTTGACCGAAGGCGCCGTGGGCGGCGAGCAATGCGATGAGGCCGGGGGCGGCACGCACGCTGTACGCCGGCACGCCCTCCACCTCCGCGAGTTCGCGTCTCTCGATGCGGATGGTGGAGGCATCCGTCTTCCCCGTCACGGCGATCGTGTTCGTGCCGGTGATGGCTGCGCTCGAGCCGCTCGCCTCCTCGGCGGGCGCCGCGATCACGACGTCGAGGCCCGCGTCGAGCGCGGCATGCGCGAGCGCATACAGGCCCGGCGACGCGATGCCGTCGTCGTTCGTGATGAGGGCGCGCGTCATCCGTCCACGTCCTCCACACCGCGCGCCAGCTCATCGGGCGTCACCTCGCGTGCCGGCTGCGCGGCGACATCGCCCTCGTCGGGCAGCTGCCGCACCACGACGAGCTCCCGCAGCCGCTCGATCGTGTGCGCATCCCCGGTTCCGAGGCCGTGCCGCGTCACGTTCTGCGCACCCGCCGCGGCGCCGAGCGTCGCCGCTTCGGCCACCGCACCCCCGCGCGCGAGCACCGACGCGAAGGCGCCGACGAATGCATCCCCCGCCCCCGACGAGTCGACGACGTCGAGGCGCGGCGCCACGACCTCGTGAACGACCTCCCCCTCGAGCAGCAGCGTCGGCCGCTCGGCGCGGGTCACGGCGACCACCTCGGCACCCGCCGCCCGCAATTCGCGCATCGCCGCGACGAGCTGCGGCACGCTCGCGCCCTCCGCGACCCGCCCGTCGTGGCGCAGCTCCTCGTCGCTCACCTTGACAGCGGCTACACCTCCCTCGAGCGCCGCATCCAGTCGCTCCCCCGCGAGATCGACGACCACAGGCACCTCAGCCGTGCGCAGATCGGAGGCGAGGCGCCGGTAGAAGTCGGCCGGCACGATCCCCTCACCGTGCGGCCCCGACAGGATCACGAGCCGCGCATCCAGGCTCGTGCGCAGCGTCGCACCGTAGAGCTCGTCGAGCTCGTGCCGCGTGAGCGGGTCTCCTCCGGACTCGATCACCGGCACCCGCTCGCCGCCCCGACGATCGTGCACGATCACGCCGCCCCGGCCCTCTCCGCGCACGGCCACCACCCCGATGCCCTCCTCACGCAACAGGTGGCCGAGCACCTGGCCGGTCTCGCCCGACAGCGCGGCGCACAGCTGCACCTCGTGCCCCAGCGCGCGCAGCATCCGCGCCTGCCAGACCCCCTGACCGCCCGCGTGCACGTGCACGTCGCCGCTCTCCCCGTGCTCTTCGACCGTGATCTCGAGCACGGGCGACGGGGCGAAGATCACGACGTCGCTCATGCCCCGAGCCTCGCCGCCTCACGCCCCGCAGCCAAGGGGGTTCTCAACCGGGGAATCGGATGCTAGGAGCGCCGCGCAGAGCGCCCCAGCGCCCAGATGGGCACCGTCGCAAGCACGCCGATGGCTGCGACGGCGAGGAACGCCAGCGTCGGGGGTGCCAACGCGGTGATGCGCCCCGAGAACAGCAGCCCGATCGAGTCGCCCGCGACCGCGGGGGCCAGGTATCCCACCGCCGTGGAGGCGAGCACGACGAGCGCCCAGTGACCCGCACGCCCGGCAGACGACAGCCGCCGCAGGTTGTAGACGAGCGCCGCGGCGGCACCCGCGAGGGCGCCGACCGCGAGCGACCACGGGAACGAGACTCCCGCCGCTCCGGGAAGGATCGCGACGAGACCCGCGAGCACCCCATCCGCGGCCGACCGCAGCGGATGCCGCTCGGCGCGCCGCAGCACGTCCACGAGCATCCACGCCACAGCACCGCCGAGGGGTGCGACGAAGGCCGCGAGCAGGATGCGCGGCGTGTAGCTGTCGATCATGCCCTCGAGACTCGCAAGCCAGAGCGCGCCCGCCAGCCACACGACGAGCACCGGCAGCGCGAATCGCGCCCAACTCTCGCGCACCGTGTCGGCGGGCGCCCGCCACGCGAGCAGCACCGACGCCGCCGACGACACGAGCAGGGCGAGACCGCCTCCGAAGTCCTCCACGCGACACTCGCTCGCACCGCACAGCTCGAACACGAGCGGTGGCACGACCGAGCAGACCGGGAACACCACAAGACCCCACACGAGCACGAGCGCCCACGCGACTCCGCGACGCCCCGGGCGCGCCTCCTGGGCGGCGGCGCCGAGCAGCACGCTCAAGGGAGCCACAGCGAACGACGAGGCGAGAAAGTAGGCGGCGGTGTCGGCGCCCGTGAGCACCCCCGCCGAGACCGTCACGGATGCCGCTCCCGCCACCGCCGCGCACGCGCGCACGAGCGCCTCGGCGACCCGCGGCGGCCGCAGCATCCGTACGAGCGCACCCGTCATCACCGCGCAGCACAGCGCGCCGAGCAGCAGCAGTTCGGGCATCACGCCTCCGGGTGGCGAGCAGTCGGGCCGAAGAAGCCGACAGGCACAACGATAGGGGCGCCGCCTCGAGAAGAGACGGCGCCCCGCGCGAGCTGGTCGTCGCGTGTCAATCGGCGAGCACGTAGCCCTCCTCGCCGTGCACGACGGTGTCGACGCCCGCGAGCTCGTCCTCGTTCTTGATGCGGAAACCGATCGTCTTCTCGATCGCGAAGCCCACCAGGTACGCCACCACGAAGGAGTACACGAGCACGCCGAGCGCCGCGACGAGCTGCACGAGCAGCTGGCCCGCATCCCCACCCGTGAACAGGCCCGTCCCGGTCGCGAAGAAGCCGAGGTAGAGCGTGCCGAGCAGGCCGCCCACGAGGTGGATGCCGACCACGTCGAGCGAGTCGTCGAAACCGAGCTTGAACTTCAGCTCGACCGCGATCGCACAGACCGCGCCGGCCGCCAGGCCGAGTACGAGCGCCCACAGCGGGCTCAGGTTCGCGCAAGCGGGCGTGATCGCTACGAGCCCCGCGACGGCGCCGGACGCCGCGCCGACCGAGGTGGGCTTGCCGTCCTTGAACTTCTCCACGACGAGCCAGCCGATGATCGCGGCCGCGGTGGCCCCGAGGGTGTTGACGACGATGAGGCCCGCCGAGGTGTTCTCGGGGCCGAGCAGCCCGAAGGTGCCCTCGGCTCCCGCGTTGAAGCCGAACCAGCCGAACCAGAGGATCGACGCCCCGAGCAGCGTGAGGGGCACGTTGTGCGGCTTCTGGATGCCCTTGGCGAAGCCCACGCGCTTGCCGAGCACGAGCGAGAGGGCGAGAGCGGCGGCGCCCGCGTTGATGTGCACGGCCGTGCCGCCCGCGTAGTCGATCACGGCGGGCGTGCCCCACCACTCGCCGAGCTGCATGATCCATCCGCCGCCCCACACCCACGCGGCGACCGGGAAGTAGACGAGGGTTGCGAAGAGCCCTGCGAAGATGAGCCACGAGCCGAACTTCGCACGGTCGGCGATCGCGCCCGAGATGAGGGCGACGGTGATGATCGCGAAGGTGGCGCCGAAGGTCGCGCCCACGAGCGCCGAGCTGCTGCCGTCACCGGTCGAGAGCGCCTGCAGGCCGAAGTCCGAGAACGGGTTGCCCGCGAGGAACGGGTTGCCGTCGCCGATGGCCGACATGTTGAAGCCGTAGAGGATCCACAACACGCTCACGAGCCCGAGCGCGCCGAAGCTCATCATCATCATGCTGACGACGCTCTTGGCCTTCACCAGACCGCCGTAGAAGAACGCGACGCCGGGCGTCATGAACAGCACGAGTGCTGTCGCCGCGATCGCCCACGCGAAGTTGCCGCTATCCATGGTGCTCCCTCTCTCTTGGCATCGAACCGGCGGATGGGGCACCGTCCGGTCCTCGGGTACGCGGCCAGTGTGGAAGCGGCACGTTTCGGTTGCGCGCGCCCCGGGTTTCGTGGGTGTTACGGCGATCGCGCGCAGGTAAACATCACGTTTCCGGGCGCTGGCGACTCCCCTCCGAATAGCTGTGCACACGCGTGGAAGACTGGACGGATGCGCGCCCTCCGCTCCGAACGTGTCGCGGCGGTGCTGCTCGCTGCGGCGGCAGCGATCGGGCTCGCCATCGCCAACTCGCCGCTCGGCACAGCGGTGCTCGACGCGCGCGACGCGCACGGTGACACCGGCATCCGGGTGCTCGACCTCTCAGCCGGGCACTGGATCACCGACGGGTTGCTCGCGCTCTTCTTCCTCGTCGCCGCCATCGAGCTGCGGCACGAGCTGACCCGCGGCGAGCTCGACACGCCGCGCAAGGCGCTCGCCCCCGCGGTCGCCGCGACGGGCGGGGTCGTCGTGCCCGCTCTCGTCTACCTCGCGATCGTGCACGACCCGGCCGACGCCGTCGGCTGGCCGATCCCGACCGCCACCGACATCGCGTTCGCGCTCGGGGTGCTCGCCCTGCTGGGACGCGGGCTGCCACGCCGCGTCCGCGCCTTCCTGCTCGCGCTCGCGGTGCTCGACGACCTCATCGCGATCGGGATCATCGCGGCCTTCTTCACCCGCGACCTCGCGCCGGCGCCGCTGCTGATCGCGGTGCCGCTCGTGGCGGTCTTCGGCTGGCTCAGCGCCCGCCGCCGCCCCACGGGTGCCGTGCGCGGCGTGCTCCTCGTCGTGGTCGGCGTCGCCGTCTGGGTGCTCGTGCTGACGTCGGGCGTGCATGCGACGATCGCGGGAGTGGCCCTCGGCCTCGTCTACGCGCCCGCTCCGGCCGGACGCGTGCGCCATGCCCTCGAGCCCTGGGTCAACGGTGTCGTGCTGCCGCTGTTCGCCCTGAGCGCGTCGATGGTGGTCATCCCTCACGTGAAGGACGGCGGCCTCTCGTCGGTGTTCTGGGGCGTCGCCGTCGCCCTCCCGGTCGGCAAGCTCGTCGGCATCACCCTCGGCGCCCTGCTGGCGCGCGCCATGATGCCGGCCGCAGAGCGCGCCGTCTCGTTGCGCGGTCGCGAGGTGCTCGTCGTGGCCGCGCTCGGCGGCGTCGGCTTCACGATCTCGCTGCTCATGGCCGAACTCGCGTTCCGCGGCGACAGCGAGCTCGTCGCATCCGCGACCCTCGGCGTGCTGAGCGGCTCGCTCGTGGCGATCGTGCTCGGCGGCGTCACGACCGCGATCGGCGCCCGCCGCGCGCGCCTGGTTCCTGAGCGCCTCAGTTCGTGAGCGCGATGAGCCGCGAGACGGCGCGCTGGTACTTCTTGCGATAGCCACCCGCCATCATCTCGGCGCCGAACACCTCGTCGAGCGGGGTGCCGGAGGCGACGACGCGCACCTGCTCGTCGTACAGCCGGTCGACGAAGGCCACGAGACGCAAGGCATCCGTCTGGTCCACGAGGGTGTGCACACCGCGCAGCCCGACGCCCGCGAGCCCCTCCACCATGCGCACGTAGCGCGACGGATGCACGCGGCCCAGGTGTGTGAGCAGTGCGTCGAAGTCGTCGAGCGTGGTCACGCCGTCGAGCGACGCGAGCGCGGCCGGCAGCTCCGACTCCTCGGTCACGATGGCGTGCCCCTCGATCTCGCGACGACGGTAGTCGAGGCCGTCGATGCGGATGATGTCGAAACGGTCGGCGAGGGCCTGGATCTCGCGCAGGAAGTCGGCGGCGGCGAAGCGCCCCTCGCCGAGCGCGTTCGGCGGGGTGTTCGAGGTCGCCGCGATGCGCGTGCCGCCCGCCGCGAGCTCGCCGAGCAGCCGGCTCATCATCATCGTGTCGCCGGGGTCGTCGAGCTCGAACTCGTCGATCGCCACGAGCGAGGCGCCGCGCAGCAGCTGGGTGGCTACCGCGTAGCCGAGCGCACCGACGAGCGCCGTGTACTCGATGAAGGTGCCGAAGTACTTGCGACCGGGCGCACGGTGCCAGAGCGCGGCGAGCAGGTGGGTCTTGCCCACCCCGAAGCCGCCGTCGAGGTAGATGCCGGGCTTGGTCTCGGGGGTCTTGCGACGCCCGAACAGACCCCGGCCGCCGCCTCCGCCGCCGCCACGCATGGCATCCGCGAAGGCACGCACCTTCTCGACGGCCTCGGTCTGGGACGGGAAGTCCGGATCGGGTCGGTAGCTCTCGAGGCCGGCCTCGGCGAACTGCCGCGGCGGCACGAGCGAGGCCGCCATCTCGTCGCCCGACATCTCGGGGGCGCGGTCGAGGAGCGACGCGGCGGGCTGCTGCGACATACGGGCCTTCCGTGGCTGCGTGCGGCGAGGAGGATACGGCCGCGGGAGGCTCTCGTCAGCCCTGTGTCGAACTCTTACGACCCTGCCCTGCGGCCCGGGTGGCGAATGCCTACCCTGGACATCAGAAGCCTACCCGCAAGGAGATACCCCCATGGCCGTCGCGCCTGACCCGAACCCCGCCTTCTCCGCCTTCGCTCACCCCGAGCGGCTCGTGAGCACCCAGTGGCTCGCGGAACACCTCGGCGAGCCCGGGCTCGTGGTGGTGGAGTCGGATGAGGACGTGCTGCTCTACGAGACCGGCCACATCGAGGGCGCCGTCAAGATCGACTGGCACACCGACCTCAACGACCCCGTCGAGCGCGACTACCTCGACGGCGAGGGGTTCGCGAAGCTGCTCGGCGGCAAGGGCATCTCGCGCGACGACACGATCGTGATCTACGGCGACAAGAACAACTGGTGGGCCGCCTACGCGCTGTGGGTGTTCACCCTCTTCGGCCACGAGGATGTGCGCCTGCTCGACGGCGGGCGCGCCAAGTGGGAGGCCGAGGGGCGCCCCTACACGACGGCGACACCCGTGCGCACCGCGGTCGACTACCCGGTCGTCGAGCGCGACGACGCGGCGATCCGGGCCTACAAGAAGGACGTGCTCGCCCACCTCGGCCGCGACCCGCGCGAGCGCGCGCTCATCGACGTGCGCTCGCCCGAGGAGTACGTCGGCGATCGCACGACGGCCCCGGCCTACCCGGAGGAGGGTGCGCTGCGCGCCGGCCACATCCCGAGCGCGCAGAACGTGCCGTGGGGGAAGGCCGTCGCCGAGGACGGCTCGTTCAAGTCGCGCGCCGAGCTCGACGCCATCTACCGCGAAGGGGCGGGCATCGCCGAGGGCGACGACGTCATCGCCTACTGCCGCATCGGGGAGCGCTCGAGTCACACCTGGTTCGTGCTGCAGCACCTGCTCGGCCTCGAGAAGGTGCGCAACTACGACGGCTCGTGGACCGAGTGGGGCAGCGCCGTGCGGGTGCCCATCGTCAAGGGCGCCGAGCCGGGCGAGGTGCGCGCACGCTGACCGTCAGGCCGCGCGTGCGCCTGACGCGTACGGTGGAAGCATGACCGACGCCCTTCCGGCGAAGCTCGTCGAGATCCGCGACGACTTCCTCGCACTCCCCCAGCAGGAACGCCTGCAGCTGCTGCTCGAGTTCGCGAACGAGCTTCCCGAGCTCCCCGCGCGCTTCGCCGACCACCCCGATCTGCTGGAACGGGTCGAGGAGTGCCAGTCGCCGGTGTACATCTTCGTCGAGGTCGGCGACGACCGGATCGTGAGCCTGCACGCGACGGCGCCGCGGGAGGCCCCGACGACGCGAGGTTTCGCGTCGATCCTCGTGCAGGGACTCGCGGGTCTCACGGTCGAAGAGGTGCTCGGCGTGCCCGCCGACTATCCCCTCACGATCGGCCTCACCGAGGCCGTGAGCCCGCTGCGCATCCGCGGCATGTCGGGGCTGCTCGGGCGCACCCAGCGCCAGGTGCGCGAGAAGACGGCGGCGTGATCCTCCGCCCGGTGCACCCCGAGCCGGGCCCGCCGATCCAGCTCGGCGAGCCGGGCGCGCGCGACCGCCTGCGCGAGCTGTACCGGCGGGACGCGGGTGCCCACGGCATCCGGCTCAACCTCATCGCGAGCATCGACGGCAGCGCGCGCGGCGACGACGGCACCTCGGAGTCGCTCTCGAGCCGCGCCGACCGCGCGGTGCTGGGCGCCATCCGGGCCGAGAGCGACGTCGTGCTCGTCGGCGCGGCGACGCTGCGCCGCGAGGGCTACCTCGTGCCGCGCACCGCGCGCCTCGCGGTGCTCACGGCGAGCGGCGAGCTCGCGTCGGCGCAGCTGGGCGAGACGACGGATGCCGACAAGCTGATCGTGATCGGTCCGGCCGAGGCAGGCGGTCGCGTGGCGGCGACGCTCGACGCCCCGCATCGCTTCATCCCACTCGAGGCCGACACCGACGCCCGGCCCGACGCCGGGCCCGGCGCCGCCGGCCGTGTCCGCCTCGCCGACGCGCTCGCGGCACTCGAGGGGCTCGGCCTGTCGCGCATCCTCTCGGAGGGCGGCCCGAGTCTCGCCGCCGCCCTCATCGCCGAGGGTCTCGTGGGCGAGCTGTGCCTCTCCACGAGCCCGCGTCTCACGGGCGGCGGGCTTCCCGTGCTCGGCGAGCTGCAGCATCCGGCCGTCGAGGCGAGACTCGCCAGGCTGCTCGTCGACGACGCGGGTGGCCTCTACGCGCGCTGGCTGCTGCCTGCCGGCTCCTGATCGCCCTGCGGCATCGCCTCGACACCCGCGAGCCAGTTGCGGATCGCGTCCTCCCAGCGGGTGCGGTCGTAGTTCCACAGCTTGGTGTGGCGGGCGACGGTGAACTCCTCGAAAGTCACGATGTCGGGGCGTGCGGCCGCCAACGCGATCGAGGCGGTGGCCGGCACGAAACCGTCGTCGACGCTGTGCAGCAGCAGGATCGGATGCTCGAGCTCGGCCGCGCGCGAGACGAAGTCCAGGCGCTCGAGATCGAGTGGCTCCGCGAGCCCCGTCACGATGCGCCCCCAGCGCGAGCGGATGAGCGCGTACACCCCCCAGCGCACGACGCCGGGGAGGCGTCGCATGCGCGCCTGGAAGTCGAGCGTCGCGATCCAGTCGACGACGGGCGACTCGAGCACGACCCCCGTCACGAGCGCCGCACGCGGCGAACGCGTGAGCGCCTGCAGCACGGTGGCACCGCCCATCGACCAGCCCATGAGCACGATCTCGCGAGCACCGCGCGAGATCGCGTACGCCATCGCGGCATCCACGTCGACCCACTCGCGATCGCCCAGCGCGTAGCGGTAGTCGGCGCTGCGCGGCGCCTCGCCGTCGTTGCGGTACGAGATGAGCAGCGAGTGATAGCCCGCCGAGCGGAACGGGTTCACGGCACGCAGCGTCTCGGCGCGACGCACGGCCCGGCCGTGCACCTGGATGACCCAGCGATCCGAGTCGGCCTCCGCCGGCACGAACCAGGCGGGGGCCGCCCCGAGCGGTGTCGCGATCGAGACGTTCTCGTACGGCACGCCGAGCGACCGCGGTGTGAGCCAGAACCAGCCGCTGAACCGCCCGCGCCGCGCCCGCACGAGGTCGCCGAAGTCGACCCCGAGCACCTCGCGCGTCACCCCGAAACGGTCGAGTTCGATGATCTCGCCGACCCGCGCATGGCCGCTGTCGCCCGAGAACCAGAAGCTGTACTCCCCCGTCAGCAGCGAGTCGGGGGTCGCCGAGAGGGTGATGGTGCGGGCACCCGCGTCGTACCGGAGGATCCGGATGTCGTCCTCCCGCCGCGAGGGCGGGATCACGACCGTGCGCGCCACCATGGCGCTCAGGACCGCGACGCCGAGCCCGACGACGGCCCCCAGCCCCGCGAGGCCCCACAGCACGGATGCGAGCGGTGAACGCCCGCGGGAATCCCGACGCGGCACGACGACCTCCGTTCCGGCGACGGCGTGGCACCGCCGCGGCCCTTCGCGAGAATCCTAGGCTTCACTCGTGACCACCCCCGAGTCCGCGCCCGCTCCCGCGCCGTTCGAGCGCGCCGTCACGGCGGTGCGGGCCGCACGACCGCGGTCAGAGGTCGAGGTCGTCGAGATCCCCGCGCCCACCGGGCTCGCACCCTACGCGATCGCGCTCGCGGCCGACGTGCGGCCGACGGAGCACGGCATCGACTCGGTGCTCGGTACCGGCCGCTTCGTGCTGCTCTACGACCCCGAGGAACCCGACGCCTGGGACGGCCCGTTCCGGGTCGTCGCATACGCCCAAGCCCCCCTCGAAACCGAGATCGGCGTCGATCCGTTCATCGCCGAGGTGACCTGGTCGTGGCTCATCGACGCGCTCGACGCGCGCGGGGCCGAGTACTCGGCGCCGTCGGGCACGGCGACGAAGGTGCTCTCGACCGGCTTCGGCGAACTCGCCGGGCAGGGCGACGCGGCACAGCTCGAGCTGCGCGCCTCGTGGTCGCCCGCCGGTCCCGACGTCGGGGCGCAGGTGGAGGCCTGGTGCGACCTGCTGTGCATGCTCGCCGGGCTGCCGCCCTCGTCCGACGCCGTCTCCCTCTCCCACCGACGGGCCACGCGTGACTGAAGCAGCATCCCCTCCTCCCCCGACCGCCGACGCCGAGCACCCCGAGGTGCAGGTCATCGACACGCGTGAGGAGTACCTCGACGCGGTCGCGGCGCTGAGCGGAGGCGACGGGCCGTTCGCGGTCGACGCGGAACGCGCATCCGGTTTCCGGTACTCGCAGCGCGCCTACCTCATCCAGGTGTTCCGCCGCGGAGCGGGCGCGTTCCTCTTCGACCCGCCAGCGATCGGCGACTTCCACGAGCTCGCCGAGGTCATGGCCGCCGAGGAGTGGATCCTGCACGCCGCGAGCCAGGACCTCGCGTGCCTGAGAGAGGTCGGGCTCGACCCCGAGCGCATCTTCGACACCGAACTGGGCGCGCGCCTCGCGGGGCTCCCCCGCGTCGGCCTCGCGACCGTCGTCGAGGAGCTGCTCGGCATCCATCTCGCGAAGGCGCACTCGGCCGCTGACTGGTCGACGCGCCCGCTGCCGCAGGGGTGGCTCGTGTACGCGGCTCTCGATGTCGAGCTGCTGCCCGACCTGCGCGACCGGATCGCCGAGCTGCTCGAGGCAGACGGCAAGACCGAGATCGCCCGCCAGGAGTTCGCCGCGGTTCTCGAGCGCGAGACCCCCGTGCGGCACGAGCCCTGGCGCCGCCTCTCGGGCATGCATTCGCTGCGCACCCCGCGGCAGCTCGCGATCGCCCGCGCCCTCTGGACTTCGCGCGACGACCTCGCCCAGGAGCTCGACGTCGCGCCGGGCCGACTCGTGCCCGACCTCTCGCTCGTGGCCGTCGCCAAGGCGCAGCCCGCGAGCAAGCGCGAGCTCGCCGCCCTCAAGGACTTCACCGGCCGCGCGAGCCGTCGAGAGCTCGATCGCTGGTGGGCCGCCGTCGAGGCGGGAACCGCGGATGCCGACCCGCCGAACATGCGCGGCACCGGTGACGGGGTGCCCGCGCCGCGCCTGTGGGCCGACAAGAATCCCGAGGCGGACCGCCGGCTCAAGCGAGCCCGCGCGGTCGTCACGACGCGCGCCGAGCAGCTGCAGATCCCGGTCGAGAACATGCTGACGCCCGACACGCTCCGTCGGGTCGCCTGGGCGCCGCCCGCCGTACCCGGGGCCGCGGCGATCGGCGCCGCGCTCGCCGAGCTCGGCGCGCGCCCCTGGCAGATCGACGAGCTCGCCGAGCTCATCGCGACGGCGTTTGTGGAGGCGAGCCAAGCGCCCGCCGCCGACTCCGCAGACGCGTAGTAGCTTCCGTCGAACGATTCGAGCGCGCCCGCACCCCCCTGCCTAGGATCGAGACAGACACCCGGATGCGCGCGACCGCGCCCGCATCCGTCCCCCGGAAATGTGGAGGCATCGTGGCCCAATCGCCCGCGGCTCACTCCGACGTCGTGTTCGTGGACGGGGTTCGCACCCCGTTCGGACGCGCCGGCGAGAAGGGCCAGTACTGGAACACCCGCGCCGACGACCTCATCGTGAAGGCGATGATCGGTCTGCTCGAGCGCAACCCGAACCTGCCGAAGGAGCGCATCGACGACGTGGCCATCGCCGCCACGACGCAGCAGGGCGACCAGGGACTCACGCTCGGACGCACGGCCGCGATCCTCGCGGGCCTTCCGCTCTCGGTACCCGGCTATGCGCTCGACCGCATGTGCGCGGGCGCCATGACGACCGTCACAACGATCGCCGGCGCGATCGCCTTCGGCGCGTACGACATCGGCATCGCGGGCGGCGTCGAGCACATGGGTCGTCACCCGATGGGCTTCAACGCCGACCCGAACCCGCGCTTCCTCGCCGAGAAGCTCGTCTCGCCCGATTCGCTCAACATGGGCAACACGGCCGAGCGTCTGCACGACCGCTTCCCGCAACTCACCAAGGAGCGCAGCGACCGCTTCGCCCTCGGCAGCCAGCAGAAGGTCGCCGCCGCCTACGCGGCAGGCAAGATCCAGCCCGACCTCGTGCCCGTCGCGATCAAGTCGGAGTCCGGATGGGGCCTCGCGACCCAAGACGAGGGCATGCGTCCCGAGACCACGATGGAGGGCCTCGCGGGCCTCAAGACGCCGTTCCGTCCGCACGGTCGGGTGACGGCGGGCAACGCCTCGCCGCTCACCGACGGCGCGACCGTGTCGCTCATCGCGAGTGCGGATGCCGCGCGCGAGCTCGGACTGCCCGTCAAGATGCGCATGGTGTCGTTCGCATTCGCGGGCGTCGAGCCCGAGGTCATGGGCATCGGCCCGATCCCCTCGACCGAGAAGGCGCTGCGCAAGGCCGGCCTCACGATCGACGACATCGGACTCTTCGAGCTCAACGAGGCCTTCGCCGTGCAGGTGCTGAGCTTCCTCGACCACTTCGGCATCGACGACGCCGACCCGCGCGTCAACCCGTGGGGCGGCGCCATCGCGATCGGACACCCGCTCGCGTCCTCGGGCGTGCGCCTCATGATCCAGCTCGCCCGCCAGTTCGAGGAGCACCCCGAGGTGCGTTACGGGCTCACCGCGATGTGCGTGGGGCTCGGCCAGGGCGGATCGGTCATCTGGGAGAACCCGCACTACAAGGGAGCGAAGTAGACGATGGCGAAGAACTCCAGCCTCCTGCCCGACTACAGCGGGTCCGACTTCGGCAAGCTCGTCGCCCTCGACCCCGACGAGGTCGTCACGCACTCCTACGTGCGCGACGTGCGCATGCCGAGCGGCAAGACGATCGCCCTGCTGACGCTCGACAACGGTCGCGACCACACGCGCCCCAACACGCTGGGCCCGGCCTCGCTCACCGAGCTCGGTGAGACGCTCGACGCGCTCTCGGCCCGCGGTCGGGCCGGCGAGATCGACGCGGTCGCGGTCACCGGCAAGCAGTTCATCCTGGCCGCCGGTGCCGACCTGTCGAAGGTCGGCGAGATCGAGGACCACGAGACGGGGCTGCTCATGGCCCAGCTCGGCCACAAGACCCTCGGCAAGCTGGGCGAGCTCGGCGTGCCGAGCTTCGTCTTCATCAACGGCCTCGCCCTCGGGGGCGGCGTCGAGATCGCCCTCAACGCCGACTACCGCACGATCGACTCCTCCGTTCCGGCGCTCGCGCTGCCCGAGGTGTTCCTGGGGATCATCCCCGGTTGGGGCGGCGCGTGGCTGCTGCCGAACCTCATCGGCATCGAGAACGCGCTCGAGGTCGTGATCTCGAACCCGCTCAAGAACAACCGCATGCTCAAGGGACCGCAGGCGTTCGAACTCGGCATCGCGGATGCCATGTTCTCCCCCGCGAACTTCCTCGAGAACTCGCTCGCGTGGGCCGACGGCGTGCTCACCGGCGCGGTCAAGGTCAAGCGACCCAACGAGCCAGGCAAGCTCGAGCGTCTCGCGAAGTGGGATGTGGCGATCGGCATCGCCGAGAAGACCCTCACGAGCCGCATCGGCGAGGTCGCGAAGAGCCCGTACACGGCCCTCGAACTGCTGAAGGCCGCCAAGAACACCGACAAGAAGACGGGCTTCCTCGCCGAGGACGCCGCGCTCGCCGAGCTCATCTCGGGCGACCAGTTCCGCGCATCCATCTACGCCTTCAACCTCGTGCAGAAGCGCGCGAAGAAGCCCGCGGGCGCTCCCGACAAGGAGCTCGCGCAGAAGGTCACCAAGGTGGGCGTGATCGGCGCGGGCCTCATGGCCACGCAGTTCGCGCTGCTGTTCGTGCGGCGTCTGCAGGTGCCGGTCGTCATCACCGACCTCGATCAGGCGCGCGTCGACAAGGGCGTCGCGACGATCCACGGTGAGATCGACGAGCTGCTCGCAAAGGGACGCATCGTCTCCGACGAGGCCAACCGTCTCAAGGCGCTCGTGACCGGCACGACCGACAAGGCCGACTTCGCCGACTGCGACTGGGTCATCGAGGCCGTCTTCGAGGAGCTCGGGGTCAAGCAGCAGGTGTTCGCCGACGTCGAGCAGCACATCTCGCCCGAGGCCATCCTCGCCACCAACACCTCCTCGCTCTCGGTCGAGCAGATCGGGGCGAAGCTGAAGAACCCGGAGCGTCTCGTCGGCTTCCACTTCTTCAACCCGGTCGCGGTGATGCCGCTCATCGAGGTCGTGAAGACGCCGAAGACGACGGATGCGGCGCTCTCGACCGCGATGGTCACGGCCGCGAAGCTGCGCAAGAACGCCGTCATCACGACCGACACCCCCGGTTTCGTCGTCAACCGCGTGCTCGCGAAGGTGCTCGGCGAGGCGATGCATGCCGTCGAGCAGGGTGCCTCGTTCGACGACGTGGTCGAGGCAGCCCGTCCCTTCGGTCTGCCGATGGACCCGTTCGTGCTGCTCGATCTGGTCGGACTCAAGGTGGGCGCGCACGTGCTCGACACGCATCACACGGCCTTCCCCGACCGCTTCTTCGACAGCCCCGCGCTCCACGAGCTCGCCGAATACGGCGCGATCTTCGAGAAGGACGCCAAGGGCAAGATCAAGGGCTACGACAAGAAGGCCCTCGAGATCGTGAAGAAGCACCGCCCCGCGGATGCCGTGGCGCTCTCTCCCGAGCAGTTGCGTGAGCGGCTCCAGGTCGGGCTCGCCGACGAGATCCATCGCATGCTCGAAGACGGTGTCGTCGCGGGCCCCGAGGACATCGACCTGTGCATGATCCTCGGCGCCGGCTGGCCGTTCCAGATGGGGGGCGCGACCCCGTATCTCGACCGCGTCGGCGCGAGCGAGAAGGCGTTCGGCGACACCTTCCACCACCCGATGATCCGCGGCGTGAGGTAGTGACTCCCGGCGTCTGAGGTACGGGCCGTCCGGAAATAGGGAGTTCTCCCGATCCGGACGGCCTACCTCATTCACGACGCTGGAGTCATGGAACTGGGAAGCACCTACCGCAGCTGGGTCGCCGACGATCGCGAGGCGGAGCTCGTCGTCGCGGCCGAACGCGCGCGCATCGTCCGTGAACGTCGTACTCTCGCGCGCACCGCGGCGACGCGCGACGACGCCGCAGGGGGGAACCTCCTGTCCCGCCTGCGGCGCCGCCGCCTGCTCGCCGCGCGTCCGGTGACCCGCTGAGCGCCGCCGGCAGCACGCGCCTCGCCGTCGGCGGCGGATGGCACGATGGGAGCGTGCGCTTCCAGACCACGTCACCCATGGTCGGCCGGGACGCCGAACTGCACGCGCTGCTCGCCGCCGCGGCCGAGGCGTCGTCGGGCGTTCCGCGCGTCGTCGTCGTGGGCGGCGAGGCGGGCATCGGCAAGTCGCGCCTCATCGACGAGCTGTGCGAGCGGCTCGCCGACGGCACCGTCGTGGCGCGCGGACAGTGCGTCGAGTTCGGCGCCGTGGGCGTTCCCTACGCGCCGCTCATCGGGGTGCTGCGTGACCTCGTGGATGCCGTGGGAACGGATGCCGTGTTCACCGCCGCCGCGGGCGGAGCAGCAACCCTGCGCGCCCTCGTCGAGGCGCGCACGCCGACGGAGCGCGACGAACGGCTCGGCATCGAACGCCTCGACGAGGTCGTCACGACGATCCTCGAGAGCCTCGCGGCCGAGCGCGACATCGTGGTCGTCATCGAAGACCTGCACTGGGCCGACCCCGCGACGCTCGAGGTCGTGCGCTTCCTGTCGCGGATGCTGCGCACCGGACGCCTGTTGGTGCTCGTGAGCTACCGCAGCGACGATGTCGGCCGCGGCCACCCCCTGCGCGGCGCGCTCGCCGAGCTCGAGCGCACCCGCCGCGTGTCGCACATCCTGTTGGAGCGTCTCGACGCCGAACAGGTGCGCACGCAACTCGAGTGCCTCATCGGCGACGCGGCCAGCGCAGAGCGCTCGCGCGCCGTGTTCGAGCGCAGCGAGGGCGTGCCCTTCTTCGTCGAGGAGCTCGCGGAGTGGCGCGACGACGAGAGCGTGCCGACGACCCTGCGCGAGCTGCTGCTGGCGCGCTACGAGGAGCTCGGCCACGAGACGCAGCGCCTCGTGCGCGCCCTCGCGGCCGGCGGGGGGCGCGTCGACCACGCAATCCTCGCCGAGGTCGTGCAGCTGTCGGCACCCGAACTCGACACCGCTCTGCGCGAAGCCGTCGAGGAGGGGGTGCTCGTCGTCGCGGGGCGCGGCTACGACTTCCGCCACGCGCTCGTGCGCGAGGCGGTCGCCGACGAGCTGCTGCCGGGTGAGAGCGCCGAGGTGCACGCGCGGTTCGCTCGCGCCCTCGAGCAGCAGCCCGTGGATCCGACGGGCCTCGCCGCCCGGTCGGTGCTCGTCTCGGCGCACTGGCTCGAGGCGCACGACCTCGAACAGGCCTTCCGCACCTCGATCGAGGGCATGCAGCTGAGCCGCTCCGCTTTCGCCTACGCGAGCGCCGCGCAGCTGGGCGAGCGCGCACTCGGGCTCTGGAACCGCGTCGCCGACCCCGAGGCGACAGCGGGGATGCCGCATGTCGAGCTGCTCGATCGCGTCGCGCGCTGCTGGCGCGGCGCGGGCGAGATGAGCCGCGCCCTCGCCACGATCGACCTGGCGCTCGCCGAGGTCACCCCCGGCGACCGGGTGCGCCGTGCGCGGCTGCTGCGCAACAAGGGGCTCATGCTCGCGTTCGACGGTCGTGCCGACTCGCTCACGGTGCTGCAGGATGCGCTCGCGGTTCTCGGCGACGCCGACGAGCCGGCGCTGCGCGCGGGGCTGATGGCCGAAGCGGCGAGCAAGTACATGGTCTCCGGTCAGTCCGAGCGTGCAATCCAGACCGCGACCGAGGCGATCGCGATCGCACCGCCGGATGCCACACGCATCCGCTCGGTCGCCGCGAACGTGCGCGCCGGCACGCTCGTGCACCTGGGGCGAATCGACGAGGGCATGGCCGACTACGCGGTCGCCCTCACCGAGGCGCGCGACGACAGAGACGCCCTGCTGCGGTACCACGTCAACTACTCCGACACGCTGCATCTGCTCGGGCGTCACGCCGAGTCGCTGGAGGTCGCGCTCGCGGGCATCCGCATCGCCGAGGCGTCAGGCGTGGCGCGCACCTCGGGTGCGATCCTCGCGCTCAACACCGTCGATCCGCTCGTCGCCCTCGGCGAGTGGGACCGCGCGGATGCGCTCATCGAGGACTCGCTCGAGCTCGATCCCCCCATGGTCTTCCGCGTCTACCTGCGTCGCGCGTGTGTGCGATCCGTGCACTGGCGGGGCGATCCCGAGAGGGCACGAGCGCTGTTCGAGAAGTGGCAGGGCTCGATGCGCCAGATCGCGGAGTTCGAGGACCAGGTGGCCGCGGGCCTCGCGCTCGACATCGCAGAGCTCTACCTCTCGCTCGACGATCTCGACGCCGCATGGTCGTGGGCCGGCAAGCTCATCGAGCGCGAGCGACTCGCGTCGGCGCCCTGGGAGCTGCCGATCACTCCGGTCGTCGCGCGCATCCTCGCCCGCAGACGTGAGCGCGCCGGCGACCCGAGCCTCGGCGCGCAGGAGCTGGCGCGCCTTGCGGCGGTCATCGAGCGGGATGCGTGGCCGACGCGCGACATGTGGGCGGCGTTCGTGGCTGCCGAGCTGGGCGGCGCGAGCGGCGCGGGCGACGACGTCGAGCTGTGGCTGCGCGCGCTCGACGCGGCCGCCGTTCCCGAGGGCACCGCCCTCATGCGTCTGCAGCAGCGCTTCGGCCTCGCCCGCGCTCAGGTGCGCACAGGCGAGCGGGCAGCCGCCGCGGTCACCCTCGAAGGGCTTCGAGGCGACGCCGCCCGGCTCGGGGCCGGGCTCATCGTCGCGTGGTGCGACGCTCTCGCCGCCGACGCCGGGCTCGCGCGCCCGTCGGGCTCCGGCCGCGCCGACAGCGACGCGGACGTCGAACTCACCTCGCGTGAGCGCCAGGTGCTCGAACTCATCGCCGAGGGGCTCAGCAACGGGCAGATCGCCGAGCAGCTCTACATCAGCCGCAAGACGGTCTCGGTGCACGTGTCAGCCGTGCTGCGCAAGCTCGGCGTCGCCAGCCGCACGGAGGCGGCGCGACGCCACCTCGCGGCGCGCTGATCTTCCGCTCGCGCGCCGCGAGGCATTCGCTCAGTGCCCGACGGGCCCGTGGCCCACGGGGGCGTCCTTCGGGGCGCGCACGAAGAAGGCGAGCACGACGACCGCGAGCGAGATGACGGCGCCCGCCATGAAGGCCAGGTGCACGCCACCGGCGATCTGACCGGGTGTCGCCTCCGCGACCCCGGTGCCGCCGGAGGCGAAGATGCCCACCGCGAGGAGCGCGATGTAGAGGGCGGTTCCCGCGGCCCCGGCGACCTGCTGGAGGGTCGACACGAGCGCGCTGCCGTGCGAGTAGAGGCGACGCTCGAGCGAGCCGAGACCCGTCGTGAACAGCGGCGTGAAGAGGAAGGCGAGACCGAGGCTCATCACCACGTGGCAGGCGAGCACGACCCAGATCGAGGTCGTCGGCCCGAGCAGCAGCGCCATCGCCCACAGCGAGCCGCTCAGCACGACCGCGCCCGGCACGAGCAGCGGCCGCGGGCCGATCCGGTCGTAGAGGCGGCCGACGAGCGGCCCGAGCAGGCCGGATGCGAGTCCGCCTGGCAACAGGATCGCGCCGATCACGACCGGCTCGTAGCCGAGCGCGTTCTGCAGGTACTGCGGCAGCAGGATGACGGTGCCGAACAGCGAGAGCATCGCGACCGCGAGCATGATGAGGGCCGCGGTGAACTGCGCGGAGCGGAAGGTGCGTAGGTCGAGGAAGGCGCGGTCGTCGCGCTGCAGCACGAGCTGGCGCCAGACGAAGAGCGCGAGGGCGAGCGCTCCGATCACGAGCGGGATCCACGGGGGCAGCATGGTCGCCTCGCCCGCGGACTCGCCGAGGCTCGAGAGGCCGAACACGACGCCGCTGAAGCCGAGCGCCGAGAGCACCACGCTCAGGGTGTCGAGCGCGATGCGACGTGTCTCGTTGACGTTGGGCACGCTCACGGCGCCGATCACGAGCATCGCGACCGCGAGCGGCAGCATGACCCAGAAGAGCCCGCGCCATGACAACACGGTGAGCAGAACACCCGAGAGCGCGGGCCCGAGGGCGGGAGCCATCGACATGACGATCGCGATGCGGCCCATGATGCGGCCGCGGTTCGAGGGCGGCACGATCTCGAGCACCGTCGTCATCATGAGCGGCATCATGATCGCGGTGCCGGAGGCCTGCACGACGCGGCCGGCGACGAGCAGCGAGAATCCGGATGCGGTGGCGGCGAGCAGTGTGCCCGCCGTGAAGAGCACCATCGCCGCGACGAAGAGCGTGCGCGTCGAGAAGCGCTGCAGCAACCATCCCGTCGTGGGGATGACGACGGCGACCGTGAGCGCGAACGCCGTCGTGAGCCACTGGCCGGTCGACGCCGACACCCGCAGGTCGATCATGATGTCGGGAATCGCGACGCTCATGAGCGTCTCGTTGAGGAAGGTCACGAAGGTGGCCGCGAGCAGCAGCACGAGGGCGCGGCGGGCCTGTGGTGAGAGCCGGGCGTCGGCCGGGGCGTCGGCGATCGCGGTGGCGGTCGGGGCGTCGTGGGTCACGGAGGTTCTCCGGTGGGGTGGTGAAGCGGCACGAATGTGAACGGCGTCCACATTAGCTCACGCCCCCGACAGCGGAGGCGCACTCGGAAGGCTAACGCCCGGCTTCACTGTCGTATTCCCGCACGAACTCGGGCAACGGCCGAGCGACGGGAATGCGGGTGCCGAGCACCTGCGCGACGATGTCACGCGCGATGCGCTGATCGGTGAGGCCGGCATCCTCGAGGATCTCGTCACGCGACGCGTGCTCGAGGAAGTCATCGGGAAGGCCCAGCTCATCGACCGCGGTGTCGACACCCGCCGCGCGCAGGTCCTGGCGGATGCGCGTGCCGACGCCGCCGACGCGCACGCCGTCTTCGATCGACACGACGAGGCGGTGCTGACCCGCGAGCTCGACGACACTCCGCGGCACCGGGATCACCCAGCGCGGGTCGATCACGGTGGCCCCGATCCCCTGCGCCGTCAACCGCTCGGCCACCCGCATGGCGAGCCCGGCCATCGGACCGACGGCGACGAGCAGCACGTCACGGTGGGCGGCCTCGCGCAGCACGTCGACGCCGTCCTCGGTGCGGCGCACGGCGTCGTACTCGTTGCCGACCGTGCCCTTCGAGAACCGCAGCACGGTGGGTGCGTCGTCGACCGCGACCGCCTCGGCGAGCTCTTCGCGCAGGCGGCTCGCGTCGCGGGGCGCGGCGATGCGGATGCCGGGCACCACCTGCAGGATCGAGAGGTCCCAGATGCCGTGATGGCTCGGCCCGTCGGGGCCCGTGACGCCCGCACGGTCGAGCACGAAGGTGACCCCCGCGCGGTGCAGGGCGACGTCCATGAGCACCTGATCGAAGGCGCGGTTGATGAAGGTCGCGTAGAGAGCGACCACCGGATGCAGCCCGCCGTAGGCGAGACCGGCCGCGCTCGTCGCGGCGTGCTGCTCGGCGATACCGACATCGAAGACGCGGTCGGGGAACCGTTCGGCGAAACGGTGCAGGCCGGTCGGTCGCAGCATGGCGGCGGTGATGCCGACGAGGCGGGGATTCCGCGTCGCGAGCTCGAGCATCTCGTCGGCGAACACGGCGGTCCACGACGGCTTGCTCGGGTGGTCGAGCGCCTCGCCGGTCTCGGGGTCGATCTGCCCGACCGCGTGGAACTGGTCCGCGGCATCCGCAAGGGCCGGCTCGTAGCCGCGCCCCTTCTGGGTGATGACGTGCACGATGACCGGCGCGTCGTAGTCCTTCGCCTGCTGCAGCGCCTCCTCGAGGGAGCGGAGGTCGTGCCCGTCGACCGGACCGAGGTACTTGATGTCGAGGTTGGAGTACAGCGCCTCGGTGTTCGAGAAACGCGACAGGAAGCCGTGGATGGCACCACGCGTGCCACGGTAGAAGGCGCGCCCCGGCGAGCCGAGGCGATCGAAGAAGCGCCGACTCGAGAAGTACAGCGATCGGTACGCGCGCCGCGTGCGCACCGTGTTGAGGAACCGCGCCATACCACCGATCGTCGGGGCGTAGGAGCGGCCGTTGTCGTTGACGACGATCACGAGACGCCGGGAGTTGTCGTCGGAGATGTTGTTGAGCGCCTCCCACGTCATGCCGCCCGTGAGCGCTCCGTCGCCGACGACCGCGACCACATGGCGATCGGCCTGCCCCGTCATCGCGAAGGCACGCGAGATGCCGTCCGCCCAACTGAGCGAACTCGAAGCGTGCGACGACTCGACGATGTCGTGCTCGGATTCGGCGCGCTGCGGGTAGCCCGCGAGTCCACCGCGCGAACGCAACGCCGAGAAGTCCTGCCGACCGGTGAGCAGCTTGTGCACGTAGCTCTGGTGCCCCGTGTCGAACACGATCGCGTCGCGCGGCGAGTCGAACACGCGGTGTATCGCCATCGTGAGCTCGACGACGCCGAGGTTCGGGCCGAGGTGACCACCGGTCTTCGACACCTCCGTGACCAGGAAACGCCGGATCTCGGCCGCGAGTTCGACGAGCTGCTCCTTGGTCAGCGCGTCAAGGTCGCGCGGCCCTCGGATGTCGTCCAGCAACGTCATAGCGCAAGCCTACGCGGGCTCGCGAGAGTCAGTCTGAGCATCGACCTCGCGCCCGCCGGATTCGGTCAGTCGACCGCGGCACAGAGGGCGAAGACGGTGAGGAGGAGATCCTCATTCTCGTTGTTGAGAGCCGCTGCGCGCCAACCCCTCTGGCCCCCTATCGGGTAGTTCCAGAACACGTCGACGTCCGGCCAACCGGAGGCGTCGTCGTCGACGAAATCGATCTGATAGCCTCCGCCCAGCACCACGGTTCCGGCGGGGCAGGCGGCGCTTGCGGACCCCACCGTGTCGGAGGTCAGGGTCCCCCCTTCGATCACATGTGTCGAGAAGGCCTGGGTATAGCCGGACACACCATCAGCGCCCGCAGGACCGGCAGGACCCGCGGGACCGGCAGGGCCCGTTGCGCCTTGCGGTCCCACTGCGCCTTGCGGGCCCACTGCGCCCTGCGGACCCACTGCGCCCTGCGGACCCGTTGCGCCTTGCGGGCCCGTTGCGCCGTCGTCGCCAGCCGGGCCGGCAGGGCCGGACGGACCTTGGGGCCCGTCAGCACCCGGAAGGCCGTCGGCTCCGTCGGCTCCGTCCGCTCCCGCGGCGCCGGCGGCACCGCGCGGGCCGGCGGGACCACGCGGACCGGCAGGGCCAGCCGGGCCAGCGGGACCAGCGGGACCCGTCACGCCGTCGGCCCCCGCGATACCCGCGGCACCGTCTCGACCGTCGGCGCCGTCGAGGCCGGCGGCTCCCGGGCTTCCCCAGGCGAGGGCGAGAAGAGCGCCGAGCACTGCCGAGGCGAGCGCCACCACGCCGACGACCGCCACGTTCCTGATCCGTACCGCCGCCATCGCATCCTCCGCCATTCGTTACCAGCGTATAGTAGCGGAATCCCCACGCGGCCGCATTCCCGATCAGTCGAGCGCAACCGCCTGTCGCAGCGAACGGCGCAGCCAGGCCGCGTAGCGCAATGGCTCCCACCCGCGCTGCTGAACGAACGCAAGGTACGTCTCCGCCCGAGTCAGCACATACACCTCGTCGGGCGCGTCCTCAGGCGCAGTGACTCCCACCAGCACGCGCACAGCGGCCGCCGACGAACGCGCGTGCGCCGCGCGAGCCGCGAGCATGGCATCGCGGAGCACCGGATTCTGCTCGGCTCCCGAGACGAGCACGGGCACGAGCGGTGCGAGACGCTCCATGGTCGCGCACGTGAAGTCCACGATCGCGTCCAGCCGCCGCTCGGGGTCCTCGACAGCGTCGAGATGCAGTCCGTCGAACGCCTCCGCGACATCCGCGTATCCCTCGAAACCCACCTGGCTGAGTGCTGCCTGGAACAGCGCGGCCTTCGTGCCGAAGGTCTTGGTGAGCAGTTCGAGCGAGACGCCGGCCTCTGCCGCGATCTCCGCGAGCGTCGTACCCGCCCAGCCGCGCTCGCCGAACAACCGCGCCGCCGCAGCGATGATGCGCCGCCGCCGCTCCTCGGCCGCGGCCCGTCGACCGCTCGCGTTGTACGGCCTCGTACTCACGACGCTGTCCGACCTGAGAGGCTCCGCGGCGCTCAGACGAGGCTGCGCAGCACGTACTGCAGGATGCCGCCGTTGCGGTAGTAGTCCGCCTCACCGGGGGTGTCGATGCGCACGACCGCGTCGAACTCGATCGTCTGCTTGCCCTCGGCCGAGAACTCGCTCGGCTCGGCGGTCACGCGCACCGTCTTCGGGGTGACGCCGCTGTTGAGCTCCTCGAGCCCGTGGATCGAGACGATCTCGGTGCCGTCGAGGCCGAGCGACTCCCAGCTCTCCCCCGCCGGGAACTGCAGCGGCACGACGCCCATCCCGATCAGGTTCGAGCGGTGGATGCGCTCGAAGCTCTCGCAGATCACGGCCTTCACGCCGAGCAGCGAGGTGCCCTTCGCGGCCCAGTCACGCGACGAGCCCGAACCGTACTCCTTGCCGCCGAAGACCACGAGCGGGGTGCCCTGCGCCTGGTAGTTCATGCACGCGTCGTAGATGAACGACTGCGGCCCGCCGGGCTGGGTGAAGTCGCGTGTGTATCCGCCCTCGACGACCTGGCCGTCGTTCACGGCCGCGACGAGCTGGTTCTTGAGGCGGATGTTGGCGAAGGTTCCACGGATCATGACCTCGTGGTTGCCGCGACGCGAGCCGTAGGAGTTGAAGTCCTTGCGCTCGACGCCGTGCGCCTCGAGGTACTGGGCGGCCGGGGTGCCGGCCTTGATGTTGCCTGCCGGGCTGATGTGGTCGGTCGTGACCGAGTCGCCGAGCGTCGCCATGACCCGGGCGCCGGTGATGTCGGCCACCGGGGTCAGCTCCATCGTCATGCCGTCGAAGTACGGCGCCTTGCGCACGTAGGTCGACTGCTCGTCCCACTCGAAGATCGGGCCCTCGGGGGTGGGCAGGCTCGTCCAGCGCTCATCGCCGTCGAACACCGTGGCGTACTGCTTGATGAACTGCTCACGCGAGATCGAGGTGTCGATGATCTCCTGCACCTCGTCGGGGGCGGGCCAGATGTCCTTGAGGAAGACGTCGTTGCCGTCCTGGTCCGTGCCGAGCGGGTCGGTCTCGAAGTCGAAGTGCATCGAGCCTGCGAGGGCGTAGGCCACGACGAGCGGCGGCGAGGCCAGGTAGTTCATCTTCACGTCGGGGCTGATGCGGCCCTCGAAGTTGCGGTTGCCGGAGAGCACCGCGGTGACGGCCAGGTCGTGCTCGTTGACGGCGGCCGAGACCTCGTCGATGAGCGGGCCCGAGTTGCCGATGCAGATCGTGCAGCCGTAGCCGACCGTGTAGAAGCCGAGCCCCTCGAGTGCCTTGTCGAGGCCCGACTTCTCGTAGTAGTCGGTGACGACCTTCGAGCCGGGTCCGAGCGTCGTCTTGACCCACGGCTTGCGCGTGAGGCCCTTCTCGACCGCCTTCTTGGCCAGCAGGCCGGCGGCGATCATGACCGAGGGGTTGGAGGTGTTGGTGCACGAGGTGATCGCCGCGAGCGTCACGGCGCCGTTGTCGAGGATGTACTTCGTACCCTCGGGCGTGGTCACCGGAACGGGCTTCGAGGCGTTCTTCGGCCCGCCGCTGTTGATGTGCACCTCGCGGGTGTCCTCGTTCTCCTCGCCGGGCACGGTGCCGGGGTCGGAGGCCGGGAAGGAGTGCTTCGACTCGAGGTCGACGATGTCCTGGCTGGTCGACGGAGCCGCGTAGTTCAGGATGTCCTTCTCGAACTGCTCCTTGGCCTCCGAGAGCAGGATGCGATCCTGCGGACGCTTCGGGCCCGCGATCGACGGCACGACGGTGCCGAGGTCGAGCTCCATGTACTCGCTGTACGCGGGCTCGTGGGCGGCGTCGTGCCACAGGTGCTGCTGCTTGGCGTACGCCTCGACAAGCGCGACGGTCTGCTCGTCGCGACCCGTGAGACGCAGATAGTCGAGCGTGACGTCGTCGATCGGGAAGATCGCGGCGGTCGAGCCGAACTCGGGGCTCATGTTGCCGATCGTCGCGCGGTTGGCGAGCGGCACGGAGGCGACGCCCTCGCCGTAGAACTCGACGAACTTGCCGACCACGCCGTGCTGACGCAGCATGTCGGTGATCGTGAGCACGACATCCGTCGCCGTCACCCCTGCGGGGATCTCACCGGTCAGCTTGAAGCCGACGACACGCGGGATGAGCATCGACACGGGCTGGCCGAGCATGGCCGCCTCGGCCTCGATACCGCCGACGCCCCACCCGAGCACGCCGAGGCCGTTGACCATCGTGGTGTGCGAGTCGGTGCCGACGCAGGTGTCGGGGTAGGCCTGCAGCACGCCGTCGTTGGTGCGGTCGTAGATCACCTTCGCGAGGTGCTCGATGTTGACCTGGTGCACGATGCCGGTGCCGGGGGGCACGACCTTGAAGTCCTGGAAGGCCGTCTGGCCCCAGCGCAGGAACTGGTAGCGCTCGCCGTTGCGCTCGTACTCGATCTCGACGTTGCGCTCGAGCGCGTTCTCGGTGCCGAAGAGGTCGGCGATGACCGAGTGGTCGATGACCATCTCGGCGGGCGAGAGCGGGTTGATCTTGTCGGGATCGCCGCCGAGGGCGGTGACAGCCTCGCGCATCGTGGCGAGGTCGACGATGCAGGGCACGCCTGTGAAGTCCTGCATGACGACGCGCGCCGGGGTGAACTGGATCTCGGTGTCGGGCTCGGCATCCGGGTTCCACGAGCCGAGCGCCTCGATCTGGCTCTTGGTGACGTTGGCGCCGTCCTCGGTGCGCAGCAGGTTCTCGAGCAGCACCTTGAGGCTGAACGGGAGCTTCTCGTAGCCGGCGACGGTGTCGATGCGGAAGATCTCGTAGTCGGTGCCCCCGACGTTCAGGGTGTCACGGGCGGAAAAGCTGTTGATGCTCGACACGATCGTCTCCTCAGGCGTTCATTGCGGATGCGTCCTTCAGCATCCTGACGGCCGACACGGACGCAATCCAGCAAGGCAAGCCTAAGCCTCGTCACGTTCCGCGGGCCTGTCGATTTATCTCGACGTCAAGATATCTTACGCGTTCTCGGCGGGCTCGGCGTCCGACGCGCCGGTCCAGGCGCTGCGCACGAGCAGCCACGTCACCCACAGCACGATCGCGTACGGGGGGATGCCGAGCAGCAGCTTCACGGTCGCGAGACCCGCGGCGTCGTCGGCGAGGTAGAGCGGCACCTCGACGGCGAGACGCAGCGCCGGCAGCGCGGCCCAGACCACGGTCGCGATGAACGCCACCCGCACCTTCGCGGGGTCGGCGCGCCACCCGGTGTCGCCGGTGAGCAGCCCCACCATCACACCGATCAGCGGGCGGCGCACGAGGAGGCTCACGATCATCGCGAGCAGCAGCACGATGTTGATGATGAGCCCCGGCAGGAAGTTGTCGGATGCGCGCCCGCTCAGCAGTGCGAGTCCCGCCGACACGCCGACACCGAGTGCGCCGACGACCGCGGTCATGACGGGCTGCCGCATGACGATACGGGCGATGATGAACACGACGGCGAGCCCGAGCGGTGCGAGCACCGACGGTGCGAGCTGCTGGGTCACCGTGTAGACGACGAGGAACAGCAGCGGGGGCAGGATCGATTCGACGAGGCCCCGGATGCCACCCACGGCCGCGAGGAGCGCGCGCGCGGACGGCGCCTCCCCCGGCGTCACATGCCCGAGCGCGGAGCGGCGGGCGGCCGCGGCGACCGCGTCGGAGAAGGACGGCGTCTCGTCGGGCTCGTGCGGACGTTCCACGCCGTCGGGCTCGTGACCCATCAGGCGGGCGCGCCGGGCTGCACGTTGGCGGGCACGGTGAGCGGGATCAGGTCGCGCGGCGGCATGGGGGTCGTGCCGCGCACGACGACGATGCTGCGGAAGAGATCCTCCACCTGCGCCGCCGCCGCGGGGTCGACCGCTCCCTTGCCGCTGATGACGCCGCGCAGGAACCACCGCGGGCCGTCGACGCCGATGAAGCGCGCGATCCGCACGCCGGGCGCATTGCCCGCGGGAGCGGGGATCTCGGCGCGCAACTCGGGCCCGAACGGGCCGTCGACGGACTGGGTCGAACCTCCCTGGCGGGCGATCTGCTCGACGATCTGCTCACGGATCTCGTGCCACAGTCCGCTCGTGCGCGGCGCGGCGAAGGGCTGCACCTGCAGCGTGGACTCGGCGTAGTCGAGGGCGACCGCGACCACCCGCTTGCTGCCCTCCTCGATCTCGAGGCGCAGCGCCAGCTCGGGACGCGGCAGGATCTTGACCCCGCCGAGGTCGACGTAGGGGCGCACGCTGTTGGCCTCGGCGACATCGAGCGGGCCGTTCGTCTCGCGGTCGGCGGGCGCCGACTTCGGGTGGTCGAGCGGAGCGTCGTCGACGGGTGCGTCGCTCATGGGTTTCCTCCTCGGGTCGAGTAGCCGGTCGAGCCGAAGCCGCCCTCGCCGCGGTCGGAGCCGGGGAGGCGTTCGACCGGGATGAAGCGGGCGCGGCTCACCGGCATCACGATGAGCTGTGCGATGCGGTCGCCCGCCGAGATGCTGTAGCTCTCGCGGGCGTCGGTGTTGAGCAGGGTCACTCGGATCTCGCCGCGGTATCCCGCGTCGACGGTGCCGGGGCTGTTGACGATCGTGATGCCGTGCTTGGCCGCGAGGCCGCTGCGCGGAACCACGAACGCGACGTGACCGTCGGGAAGTGCGATCGCGACGCCCGTGCCGACGGTCGCCCGCTGGCCAGGTGCCAGCACGATGTCGTCGGTCGAGACGAGATCCGCACCCGCGTCGCCCGGATGGGCGTAGACGGGAGCGACGTCGGCGCGCAGCAGTACTTCGACGGACTCGGTCACTCCACGAGGGTAGTCCATGGTCGAATGGTGCTGATGACCTACCGCGAACGGCTGTGGCCGGCCCCCTGGATCTTCCTCGCGACCGCGCTCGTGATCCCCGCGTCGCTGCTCGTGTTCCTGCCGATCTCGATGATCGCCGGCTGGATCGTGGCGATCGTGCTCTACGGCGCGATCGTCGCGACCCTGCTGCTCACGACGCCCACCGTCGAGGTGGCGGACGGCGAGCTGCGGGCCGGGCGCGCCCGGCTGCCGCTCTCGGTGGTGAGCGAGGTGAGCGCGGCGCGCGGCGCCGACGCCGTCCACGAGCGAGGCGTCGGTCTGCACGCCGACGCGTGGCTGCTCATCCGCGGATGGATCCCCGACGTCGTGCGCGTCGAACTCGACGACCCCGCCGATCCGACGCCCTACTGGATCATCTCCAGCCGCCACGCCGAGGAGCTGGCAGCGGCGATCGCCGCACACCGCTGATCGAACCGCGAGGTGCGCTCAGGCGGCGCACTCGATGCAGATCGGACCCAGGTCGGTCTTGTGGTCGAACTGCGACTGGTGCTTCACCAGGAAGCAGCTCACGCACGTGAACTCGTCCTCCTGCGGAGGCAGCACCACGACGTCCAGGTCGAGGTCGGACAGGTCCTGGCCGGCGAGCTCGAAACCCGGGTTGTCGGCGTCATCGACGTCGACCACGCCCGACAGCTTGTCGGGCACACGCTCCTGGAGGGCCTGGATCGACTCAGTGTCGTCGTCGGTCTTCCGAGGGGCGTCGTAATCGGTAGCCATTCCCATCCATTTCCATCGCTGCGTGCGGGTGAAGCGGCGTCAGTCTGCATCATCGGGGTCGCAAGCGCAAACCCTCCCAGGCGGCTCCCAGGAACCCCGATCACCGCGGCTGATGCAACTCGCGGCACGCCCGCGATATTCCCCGGTTCTGCACACTCTCCGTGGCATCCTGACCACGAATGATGACGGCTGGAGGTCGTTCCGCATGCAAGAGCTCAAGGTCATCGGGGTCGAGAACGGTTCACTCCTGCTCGCCTCCGACGACGGCGCGCAGTACCGCGTCGAGGTCGACGAGACCGTCCAGTCGCGGCTGCGCGCCTCGATGCCCGACCCCGGCCCGATCCGACGCCTCGCACCACGCGAGATCCAGGCCCAGATCCGGGCGGGCATGACGGCCGAGGACGTCGCGCGCGTGACCGGCGCATCGCTCGAGTACATCAAGCGCTTCGAGGGCCCCGTGCTCGCCGAGCGCGAGTACGTCGTCGAGTCGGCGCTCAACGTGCCGGTGCACATCGCCGTCGAGACCGATCCCCTCGCCTCCGGCGCGACCTTCGGCTCCGTGATCCGTGAGCGTCTCGCCGAGGCGGGCGCGACGGGCGAACGCTGGGCGAGTTGGAAGGAGCAGGGCGGCGGATGGATCGTCAAGCTCACCTTCACGGCGGCCGAGATCGCGCGCGACGCACGATGGGGTTTCGAGCCCAAGAAGCAATCGCTGCAGCCGCTCAACCAAGAGGCCGTGCAGCTGTCGCAACAGGGTGAGCTGCCGCCGAGCCTCATCCCCCGTCTGCGCGCCGTTCCGCTCGACGAGCGCGACGACGCACGGTTCGACTCGGGCGCCTTCGCGGTCGAGCCCGAGGGAGACGGCAGCACGGTCACGCCCGTCGAGTTCACCCAGCTCGAGTTCGGCGGTCGTCCGCAGGCCGCCGAGGAGCTGAGCGGAACCCACCACACCGCCGACCTGCTCGAGGCGCTGCGACGGCGTCGGGGCGAGCGCGAGCCGCTCGAGCTCGACGACGACGATCAGGGGCTCGCCTCACACCCCTCGACCGGGGTCGTGAAACTCGTCGACGTCCCGCTCGACGGCGTGCCCGAGGAACCGGTGCCCGCGAACTTCACCTCGGCGCCGACCGCGAAGGCATCCGGGTCGTCCGGCGCGACGGGACCGCTCGGCAAGCGCCGCGGTCGCGCGTCGATGCCGAGCTGGGACGAGATCGTCTTCGGCGCGCGCAGCGACGACGAGTAGGCCCGGCCCGATCGAGGTCAGGCCGCGAACGCGCCGAAGCGCAGCAGCGGAATCGCCGTCTCCGCCGGCGTGAGCGAACCGTGCTGCCCGACCATGCCGCGCGCCTTGTCGCCCGGGTCGACGTAGTAGGCATGCACGCCACGCGCCGCCACGAGCAACTCGCCGATGCGCGGCCGCACCTCGGCATCCACCGCTCCGAACCACCCCGCGGCGATCGCCTCATCGCGTGTCGCGACCCAGGCGCGCTTGCCCTCCGAGGCGCGCCACCGATCGGCCAACGCCTCGACGTCGACGGCGTCGTCGAGGTGCAGCTGCAGACAGCGCGGCTCCCCCGCGACGTGACGCACCCCGTCGAGAAGCGCGAGCGCCGGGATGCGGTGGGCGTGCTCCGGCACATCCACCATGCCGTGGTCCGCCGTGACGACGAGTCCGTGACGGGGGCCCAGCACGCCCACGACCTCCCCCAGTTCGGCATCGAGAGCCTCGAGCGCGCCGATCCACTCGCCTGAGGCGACGCCCTTCGCGTGGCCCGCGACGTCGAGGTCGGGCACGTAGTAGTAGATGAGAGCGGGCCCGGGCTCGCCGAGCGCCCGTGCGAGCGTCGCGACGCGGGACGCCGCATCCGCCGCCCCCGCGAACTCCGCGCCGCGCAGCACCGCGCCCGTGAACGCGGAGTCGACATACCGCGGATGCGCGATCGCGACCGAGCGCACCCTCCGCGTCGCGGCGCTCTCGAAGAGCGTCGGAACGCGCTGCCAGCTCCGGGGGTCGAGGCCCTCCCAACCGCTCAGCTGGTTGACGACACGATCGTGCACGGGATCGTAGCTGCGGTAGCCCACGAGGCCGTGGCGACCGGCGGACTCCCCCGTCGTGAGCGTGGCGAGCGCGGCGACGGTCGTCGTCGGGAACCCCGCACCGATCGCCGGGTCGTGCGGCAGGCGGCGGGCGAGGGTGCGGGCGTGCCCCGCATGGGAGCTGAGCAGCTCGTGCCCCAGGCCGTCGACGACAACGACGACGGCCTTCTGCACGCGCGGCAACCCCATCCGGTTCCCGTGCCCCGCGAGCGCGTCGAGACAATTCGGCACGACGTCCGCGAGGCTCCGCTTGTGCGTTGTGGCCGCCGGTAGCATGGCGACGATCCTATGACTCCGCCTGCCTCCCCTCCCGAATCCCGCACCCCCGCCCTTCCCGCCGGAGAACGCATCGAGGACATCGATGTGGCCACCGAGATGCAGGGGTCGTTCCTCGAATACGCGTACTCGGTCATCTACTCGCGGGCCCTCCCCGACGCCCGCGACGGTCTCAAGCCCGTGCAGCGCCGCATCCTCTTCCAGATGAACGAGATGGGCCTGCGGCCCGACCGCGGCCACGTCAAGTCGGCACGCGTCGTCGGCGACGTCATGGGTCGCCTGCATCCGCACGGCGACACCGCGATCTACGACGCGCTCGTGCGCATGGCGCAGGACTTCACGATGCGCGTGCCGCTCGTCGACGGGCACGGCAACTTCGGTTCGCTCGACGACGGGCCCGCGGCACCCCGATACACCGAGGCCCGCATGCAGGCGGCGGCGCTCGCGCTCGTCGAATCGCTCGACGAAGACGTCGTCGACTTCGTGCCCAACTACGACAACCAGCTCACGCAACCGTCGGTGCTGCCGGCCGCCTACCCCAACCTGCTCGTCAACGGCGCGAGCGGCATCGCGGTCGGCATGGCGACCAACATGGCGCCGCACAACCTCATCGAGGTCGTCGGGGCCGCGCGTCACCTGCTCGAGAACCCCGATGCCACCCTCGAGGAGCTCATGGCGTACGTGCCGGGCCCCGACCTGCCCACGGGCGGCACGATCGTGGGCCTCGACGGCATCCGCGACGCCTACGCGACCGGGCGCGGCTCGTTCAAGACGCGCGCCAAGGTGACGATCGAGCAGATCTCGGCGCGCCGCACCGGCCTCGTCGTGACCGAGCTGCCGTACCTGGTCGGCCCCGAGAAGGTCATCGAGAAGATCAAGGACGGCGTCAACGCCAAGAAGATCACGGGCATCGCCGACGTCACCGACCTGACCGACCGCAAGAACGGGCTGCGCCTCGTCATCGGCATCAAGACCGGCTTCTCACCCGAGGCCGTGCTCGAGCAGCTCTACCGCCTCACCCCGCTCGAGGACGGCTTCTCGATCAACAACGTCGCCCTCGTCGACGGCCGTCCGCAGACGCTCGGCCTGCGCGAGCTGCTGCGCGTCTACCTCGACCACCGCATCCAGGTGGTCACGCGGCGTTCGCAGTTCCGCCTCGCACGACGTCAGGAGCGCCTGCACCTCGTCGAGGGCCTGCTCATCGCGATCCTCGACATCGACGAGGTCATCCAGGTCATCCGCACGAGCGACGACACGGCCCAGGCGCGGGGCCGCCTCATGGACGTCTTCGACCTCTCGCAGCTGCAGGCCGACTACATCCTCGAGCTGCAGCTGCGTCGCCTCACGAAGTTCAGCCGCATCGAGCTCGAGACCGAACGCGACAAGCTGCGCGCCGAGATCGCGGAACTCGAGTCGCTGCTCTCGGACCCCGCCCGCATCCGCTCGAAGGTGAGCGACGAGCTCGACGAGGTCGCCGAGCGCTTCGGCACCCCGCGCCGCACCCTGCTCACGGAGGCGGGCGCCAATGTCGCGGCCACGGCGTCGTCGCGCAAGGCCGCTGCGGGCATCTCGCTCGAGATCCCGGATGCGCCCACGCTCGTCGTGCTCTCGACCACCGGGCGCGCCGTCCGCATCGACCTGCCCGACGGTGTCGACGGCCCCGTCGCCGCGACCCGACGCTCGAAGCACGACGCCATCCTGTCGGCGGTGCGCGGGACGACCCGCGGCGAACTCGGGGCGATCACCTCGCGCGGGCGCCTCATCCGCTTCACGCCCGTCGACCTGCCGTCGGTGCCGGCGAACTCGGTGCAGCTGGCCGCGGGGGCGCGCATCGGCGACTACCTCGGCATCGCCGACAAGAAGGAGCGCGTGCTCGGCCTCGTCTCGCTCACCTCCGAGGAGCCCATCGCCCTCGGCACCCGGCAGGGTGTCGTGAAGCGCGTCGCGCCCGGCGGCTACCCCAACCGACCCGACTTCGAGGTGATCGCCCTCAAGCCCGGCGACGAGGTGGTCGGCGTCGGGCAGGGCCCCGATGCGCTCGAGTTCGTGTTCGTGAGCTCCGACGCGCAGCTGCTGCACTTCTCGGCCTCGGCCGTGCGCCCGCAGGGAGTCGCGGCGGGGGGCATGGCCGGCATCAACCTCTCGGCCAAGGCGGAGGCGATCTTCTTCGGCGCGGTCGACCCGGCGGATGCGGTGGTCGTCACGATCTCGACGCCGACCGGCACGCTGCCCGGCACCGATCCCGGCCGCGGGAAGGTCTCGCACTTCGCGGAGTTCCCCGGCAAGGGCCGTGCGACGGGCGGAGTGCGTTCGCACGCCTTCCTCAAGGGAGAGGACGCGCTCGCGCTCGCCTGGGTCGGACCCGCGCCCGCACTCGCGGTGTCGTCGGACGGCGCCGCGCGCGCCCTTCCCGACGTCGGTGCGAAGCGCGACGCCTCGGGCACCCCGCTCGACGCGGTCGTCGGCTCGGTCGGCCGCGCGCTCTAGCGGACTGTCGAGCTGGTTGAGGAGCGGCGCCGCAGGCGACGCGTCTCGAAACCAGCGTCGCCTCGGTCGGCCGCGCGCTCTAGCGGCGCTGGTTTCGAGACGCGCTGCTGGCGCAGCGCTCCTCAACCAGCTCGACAGTCCCCTCAGACGTCGACGCGGGAGCGGTCGAGACCCTGTCCCGCGATGATGAAGTCCTTGCGGGGCGCGACCTCGTTGCCCATGAGCAGCTCGAAGACGCGGTTCGCCGCATCCGCATCCTCGACACGCACGCGACGCAGGGTGCGGTGCGCGCGGCTCATCGTCGTCTCGGCCAGCTGATCGGCATCCATCTCCCCCAAGCCCTTGTAGCGCTGGATCGGATCCTGATACCGCTTGCCCTGCTTCTTGAGCGTCGCGAGCACCGTCTGCAGCTCCTGCTCGGAGTAGGTGTAGATGACGTCGTTCGGTTTCGAGCCCGGGTTCATCACGACGACCCGATGCAGCGGCGGAACGGCCGCGAACACCCGGCCGTCTTCGATCATGGGGCGCATGTAGCGGAAGAACAGCGTCAGGAGCAGGGTGCGGATGTGGGCGCCGTCGACGTCGGCGTCGCTCATGATGATGACCTTGCCGTAGCGCGCCGCCTCGAGGTCGAAGCTGCGCCCGGAGCCCGCGCCGATCACCTGGATGATGGAGGCGCACTCGGCGTTGCCGAGCATGTCGGCGACCGAAGCCTTCTGCACGTTGAGGATCTTGCCCCGGATCGGCAGGAGCGCCTGGTGCTCGGAGTCGCGCGCGAGCTTGGCGGTGCCGAGCGCGGAGTCGCCCTCGACGATGAAGAGCTCGGTGTCGGCGACGTCGTTCGAGCGGCAGTCGACGAGCTTGGCCGGCAGCGACGAGCTCTCGAGCGCGTTCTTGCGACGCTGCGTCTCCTTGTGGGCACGCGCCGAGATGCGCGACTTCATCTCGGCCACGACCTTGTCGAGCACGAGCGCGGCCTGGGCCTTGTCGTCGCGCTTGGTGCTCGCGTAGCGCGCCTGCATGCCCTTGACGACGGCGTTCGACACGATCGCACGCACCGCGGGGGTTCCGAGCACCTCCTTGGTCTGCCCTTCGAACTGCGGCTCGGGCAGGCGCACGGTGAGCACCGCCGTGAGGCCCGCGAAGACGTCGTCCTTCTCGAGCTTGTCGGACCCGGCCTTGAGACGGCGTGCGTTCTTCTCGACCTCGGCGCGCAGGAACTTCAGCAGGCCCTGCTCGAAGCCTGACTGGTGGGTTCCGCCCTTGGGCGTCGCGATGATGTTGACGAAGCTCTTGAAGACCGTGTCGTAACCCGTGCCCCACCGCAGGGCGAGGTCGACCTCGCACTCGCGCTGCAGCTCGGTCGGCACCATGTGCCCGTTCTCCTGCAGCACCGGCACGGTCTCGGTGTACGCCCCGGTGCCCTGGATCCGCCACACCTCGGTGATCGCCGAGTCGGGTGCGAGGTGCTCCACGAACTCGCTGATGCCGCCCTCGAAGCGGAACGCCGCGGTCGTCGGCTGCTCGCCGCGCTCGTCGCGGATCTCGATGCCGAGTCCGGGCACCAGGAACGCCGTCTGCCGCGCGCGGCCGATGAGGTCCTCGGTCTGGAAGCCGGCGCCCTTCGTGAAGATCTGGCGGTCGGCCCAGTAGCGGATGCGGGTGCCGGTGACGCCCTTGGCGACCTTGCCGACGACGCGCAGCTCGCTGCCCGACACGAACGGCGTGAAGGGGGCATCCGGGCTCGGCTCGCCCGCATCCGCGAACACGCCCGGCTCGCCGCGGTGGAACGACATGGCCCAGGTCTTGCCGTCGCGGTCGACCTCGACGTCCAGCCGCTCCGAGAGGGCGTTCACGACCGACGCGCCGACACCGTGCAGACCGCCGGATGAGGTGTACGAACCGGTGCCGAACTTGCCGCCCGCGTGCAGCTTCGTGAAGACCACCTCGACACCCGAGAGACCCGTCTTGGGCTCGATGTCGACGGGGATGCCGCGCGCGTGGTCGCGCACCTCGACCGACTCGTCGGGGTGCAGGATGACCTCGATCTCGCTGCCGTAGCCGCCGAGCGCCTCGTCGACCGAGTTGTCGATGATCTCCCACAGGCAGTGCATGAGGCCGCGCGAATCGGTCGAGCCGATGTACATGCCGGGCCGCTTGCGAACCGCCTCGAGACCCTCGAGAACAGAGAGATGGCGCGCGGAGTAGTCGGTCACCTCCTGAGCCTAACCGGCGCCTCTGCCACCGCCGGGGAGGCGCACGGACGCCCGATCGATCAGGCGCCGAACTGCTGCACCCAGTAGATGCGTCCGGTGCTCGAGGTCGCCGAGCACGACCCCATGACCGTGTACTGGGGCTTCAGGATGTTCGCGCGGTGCCCCGGCGAGTTCATCCATCCGTCGACGACGGCCGCGGCGCTCCCGTAGCCGTAAGCGACGTTCTCGCCCCACCACGAGAAGCCGCCGCTGTTGCTGCTGTGGGTGAGGTCGCCGTTCACCGCGGCGAGGTGCGACGCCCATGAGCACGAGCGAGAGGCGAGGGTGCCGTTCCAGGCGAGTCCCGGCAGACCGTTCGCGGCACGTGCGGCGTTCGTGTGGGTGAGCACGGCAGAGCCGCCTCCTCCTCCACCCCCACCGGCGCCTCCGCCGCCTGCGGCACGGCGCGGCGGCGGCGGGGCCTTCCACGTCGTCGTCACCGCGGTGACGGGAGCGGCCTCCTTCTGCACGAGCGGCTCGGTCACGGCGAGCGGCGCGACGGTGTGCGGTCCGATCGGATCGAGGATCGTGTCGTCGCCAGAGCGCACGGTGTCGGTGATCGTCGTGTCGACGACGCCGCCCGCGCCGCCGACGAGAAGCGACGCCGCCACGAAGACGGCAGCGGCGATCCCCGCGCCGCCCGCGGGCCAGCGCGCGCGCAGGCGAGCGCCCAGCGATTCCCCCGAATCCCCCATGCCGACAGGGTAACCGCCGATCCTGTGCGAGCGGGAGAGTCGATTCGGTACGCGCACAGCGAAATGCCCCTCCGCATCCGGAAACCTCAGGCTGTGCATGCTTACATGGGTGTCATCGCACCACACCGCGACCCGAGGGAAGGAGCAGGACATGTCTCACATCACGACCGACGACACCGTCGAGCTGGAGCGCCCCGCCCTCACGGCACTCGACCGCTGCGATCTGTGCGGCGCACAGGCCTACGTGCGGGTGACCCTCGCCTCCGGTGAGCTGCTGTTCTGCGCCCACCACGGCACCGCGTACAAGCCGAAGCTCATCGAGACCGCCCTCGAGTGGCACGACGAGTCGGCCCGCCTCGCGGAGTCCGTCGCTGGCTGACGAGGCCCCCGCGTCGCACCGCGGACTGCGGCGGCGCGCCCTGATCGATCTCGACGCGCTCGCCGCGAACCTGCGGTCGGTGCGCGCTGAGGCTCTCGATCTGCGCGCCGACGCCTACGGCCACGGCCTCGCGCTCCTGGCGCCGCTGCTGCGCGAGCTCGAGGTGCGCCGGGTGCTCGTCTCGGATGCGCACGACGCCGAGCTCACGCGCGAGGCGGGCCTCGAGGTCACCACGAGCCGTGTCACGGCGCCCGAGTTCGCGGATGCCGCAGCCGTCTTCGGCGTCGACGGCACACAACGCCCGGTGATGACCGTGCTCGGCGAGCTCATCGCGATCAAGCGGGTGCCCGCGGGTGCGGGCGTCTCCTACGGCTACACCTTCCGCACCGAGCACCCGACGACACTCGGGCTCGTGGGCCTCGGCTACGCCGACGGCATCCCCCGCCTCGGCTCGAACCGCGCCGAGCTCTCGATCGACGGCGTGCGCCGTCCGCTCGTCGGGCGCATCGCCATGGACCAGTTCGTGGTCGATCTCGGCGACGCCGAGGTGACGCTCGGCGCCGATGTCGTGGTCTTCGGCGACGCCCGACGCGGCGAGCCGACCGCCCGCGAATGGGCAGGCTGGACGGAGCGCACGCCTCTCGCCGTCACCTCCGGTCTCGGCCATCGCATCCGGCGGGAGGCGCGATGAGCGAGCTGCGCATCCACCTCTCCGCCTTCCGGCACAACGTCGCGACGCTCGCGGCGATCGCGGCACCCGCCCGCACGATGCTCGCCGTCAAGGCCGACGCCTACGGCCACGGCATGCTCCCGATCGCGCGCGCAGCCCTCGACGCGGGCGCGGATTCCCTCGCCGTGCTCGAGGTGCCCGCGGCCCTCGCGCTGCGCGAGTCGGGCATCCGGGTTCCGCTCTTCGCCTGGCTGCACGGTGCCGACACCGACTTCGGCGCCGCGATCGCCCACGAGGTCGATCTCGGCGTGTCCTCCCGCGCCGAGCTGCAGCGCATCGTGGCAGCCGCCGACGTCGGCGCAGCAGCCGTGCACCTCAAGATCGACACGGGGCTGCATCGCAATGGCGCGTCGGCCGAGGAGTGGCCCGCGCTCGTGACGGATGCCCTCGCGGCGCGCGATGCGGGCCGGGTGCGTATCGCGGGGCTGTGGTCGCACCTCGCCGACGCGTCCCCCGCGGCGGATGCGGCCGCACTCGCGGAGTTCGAGCGAGCCATCTCGGTCGCGGGTGAGCTCGGCGTGCCCCTCGACGGGCCGGATCGCGCGCTGCTGCACCTCGCGGCCAGCTCCGCCGGCATCCGGGAGCCGCAGGCGCGATTCGATCTCGTGCGCTTCGGCATCGCGGCCTACGGGGTCTCCCCCTTCGACGACGTCGACGGGCCCGGTCTCGGGCTTCGCGGCACCATGACGCTGCGGGCCGAGGTGCTCACCGCATCCGACGGCGTCGCGGTGCTCGACGTGGGCTCGGCGGACGGCCTCCCGCCGTCGGTGCTCGGGGCCTCGGGCGCCGGCGCCGAGGTGCTGCTCGGCGGACGCCGCGCGCGCGTCATCGGCGTCGATGTCGACACCATGACCGTGGAGGCGACGAGCGAGACCGTCGCGGGCGATGTCGCGATCGTCTACGGCCCCGGCGACGCGGGTGAGCCGAGCGTCGAGCAGTGGGCCGCATGGGCGGGCACGATCGGCGACGAGATCCTCGCGCGCGCCTCGCGGCGGGTGCCGCGGGTCATCGAGCCCTGACGCTGGTTTCGAGACGCCCGCTTCGCGGGCTCCTCAACCAGCTGACTGTCGAGCTGGTTGAGGAGCGCCGGAGGCGCGTCTCGAAACCAGCGTGCGCGGGCTCCTCAACCAGCTGACTGTCGAGCTGGTTGAGGAGCGCCGGAGGCGCGTCTCGAACGCTGGATTGAGCCCGTCGAAATCACCAGCGTGCGCGCGCGTCAGCCGACGCGGCGGATGATGCCGAGCGGCGTCGACTCGTGGCCCTGACCGATCGGGTTGTCCTTGAGGATGCGGCGAACGAGCTCCTCGTCGGCCTTCGTGAGCGTCGAACCCAGCACGTTGCCGCCGATGTCGTTGATGTCGACGAGCAGCACCTCGGCGCGGATGCCGTGGCCGGCGATGACGTCGCGCACGTGCTCGGAGGTCTGCCGTGGCTTCGCCGCCGTCAGCACGACCATCTCGTCGTAGGGCGGGATGGTCGGGTAACCGGGGCCGTCGATGCCGCGCGCCTTGGGGCCCGCGATGCGGTAGAAGTCGCCCGAGCGGCGGAAGACCTTCTTCGACACGACCGACACGGCAGCGGCGAACAGGATGCGCAGCGTGCCGACCTCGCGGATCGCCATCTCCATCGTCTCGGGGATGCCGAGCCCGATGCCCCACGGCGTGCGCACGACCCGTTTCGCGAGCCACACGGCCAGCGGCCGGGCCTTCACCTCCGCGACGGGGTACGCGCGTCCCTGCGAGCCCGCCACCATCTTCTCGGTCATGAACAGCCAGTCGCCGTCACGCAGCTCGCCGAGGGCGTACTTCTCGACGACCGGGTCGAGCGGCTCGCCCGGCAGCACGACGTGCGTCTTGATCGGCAGGCGCTCGTAGCGCACGCCGTCGACCTCGACCTCGCGCGGGCGGGTGCGGTTCTCGTCGTAGGGGACGTGCAGCTCGTCGTGGTCCACGCGGCGGCTTACTCGAGGTAGTCGCGCAGCGACTGCGAACGCGAGGGGTGACGCAGCTTGGCCATGGTCTTCGACTCGATCTGGCGGATGCGCTCGCGCGTCACGCCGAAGGTGTCGCCGATCTGGTCGAGCGTCTTCGGCATCCCGTCTCCCAGGCCGAAGCGCATGCGGATGACGCCCGCCTCGCGCTCCGAGAGCGAGTCGAGCAGGCTCTCGAGCTGCTTCTGCAGCATCGTGAAGCCCACCGCATCCGCCGGCACGACCGCCTCGGTGTCTTCGATGAGGTCGCCGAACTCGCTGTCGCCGTCTTCACCGAGCGGGGTGTGCAGCGAGATCGGCTCACGGCCGTACTTCTGCACCTCGATGACCTTCTCGGGAGTCATGTCGAGCTCGCGGCTGAGCTCTTCGGGCGTGGGCTCGCGACCCAGATCCTGCAGCATCTGGCGCTGCACACGCGCGAGCTTGTTGATGACCTCGACCATGTGCACGGGGATGCGGATGGTGCGCGCCTGGTCGGCCATGGCGCGGGTGATCGCCTGGCGGATCCACCACGTCGCATAGGTCGAGAACTTGAAGCCCTTGGTGTAGTCGAACTTCTCGACGGCACGGATGAGGCCCAGGTTGCCTTCCTGGATGAGGTCGAGGAACTGCATGCCGCGGCCCGTGTAGCGCTTCGCGAGCGAGACGACGAGGCGCAGGTTCGCACCCAGCAGGTGGTTCTTGGCCCGCTGCCCGTCGCGCGCGACCCAGGAGAGCTCGCGGCCCAGCTGGCTGCGCTTCTCCTGGTCGGACATGTGCGAGAGCTTCTCTTCGGCGAAGAGGCCGGCCTCGATGCGCATCGCGAGCTCGACCTCCTGCTCGGCGTTGAGGAGGGCGACCTTGCCGATCTGCTTCAGGTAGTCCTTGACGGGGTCGGCCGTCGCGCCGGTGATGGCGGCCGAGTAGACCGGCACCTCGTCGTCGTCGTCCGACGCCGACAGACGCAGCGCGCCGGTCGGAAGCGGCTCGTCGCGGCCCGTGCTCTCCTCCTCGTCGTCGGAGTCCTCCTCGTCGGAGTCGCCGTCCTTCGACGCGGCGGCCTCGCCGTCGTCGCCGTCTGCGGCCTCGTCGGCCGCCTCGTCGGTCGTGTCGTCGTCGGCCGCCTCGTCGCCGTCGAGCTCGGCCTCGAGTACCGGCTCGTCTTCGATCTCGTCGTCGACGTCGTCGCCGGCGGCCTTCGCCTTCGCGGGTGAGGCCTTGGATGCGGCGGGCTTCTTCGCCGTCGACTTCGCCGCGGTCTTGCTCGCCGCCTTGGCGGCCGGAGGCTTCGCTGCGGTGGTCTTCGCTGCGGTGGTCTTCGCGGCGGTGGACTTCGCCGCGGTCGTCTTCGTGGCGGTCGCCTTCGTGGCGGTCGCCTTCGTCGTGGTCGACTTCGCGGGCGCGCGGTCGTCCTTGACCGTGTCCTTCGTCGTCGTGGAGCGGGGGGTGGCCATGCTGACCCCTTTCGCGGGTGGGAGGTGCGTCTGGGCAGTACGTAGACCCGTGTCAAGTCCCCCGCGTCACGGCGGGAGCAACTCCTGCCGGTGTACGCGAGACGGGGATTCGACCGGGTCTCGGTTGTCTATTCTCGCACACGCGGAGGACGCTTCCTGCCGCGGGCGCTGATGAGTGCAACCCACAAGGGGGCGATGACTATTCCCGATTCCTCGTACAGTCGGCGCCGGGTGTGCGTCCTCTTCCACAGCAGGCCGACCGTTCCGACGATCGCGATCAGGTAGGCGCTGAGGAAGGCGATCCGGAAGCCGTCGAGGCTGTAGAGCTCGGATGCCGCACCGCCCGCGACCCGCACCTCGTCGACGATGTCGAGCACGAATCCCACGAGGAGCATGCCGATGAAACCGCCCACGAACCCGCCCGTGTTGGCGATCCCGGTGGCCGAGCCGTAGGCGTGTCGCGGATTCGAGCTGCGCGCCACGTCGAGACCGACGAGAGACGCGGGACCGCAGAAGCCGACGGCGAGGAACAGAGCCGCCACGAGCCACAGCGGCGGTTGCGGCTGCCAAAGCAGCACGACGGCCCAGAGCGCGTAGACCCCCCAGGTGATCCCGAGCACGAGGTCGCTTCGGCGCAGCGGGTGGCGCGCGACGAGCAGTCCGACGATCGGCCCCGAGACGAAGGTGCCGACCACCATGAGGCTGAAGATTCCGGATGCCGCTCCCGGGTCGTAGCCCAGACCCGCCGTCAGGAAGGGGTAGCCCCACAGGATGCCGAGCATCGTCGGAACCGTGCCGGCGAGCAGGTGCGCCCAGAACCCGAGCTGGGTGCCCGGCCGCACGAAGCTCGCGCGGAGCCCGAGCTCCGACGGTTCGATCGTGCGGATCTCGGCGGTGGTCACGCGTTCGGCGCCCCGCCGCAACGTCGCCACGCCCACCACGACCGCGAGCACACTCGCCGCAGCGGCGAGCAGGAACGCGGGCGTCCAGCCCTGCAGATGCAACACGAACGCGAAGGGCAGCGCCGAGACGATCTGCCCGAGCTGCCCCGTCATCCCGACCCACTGCGAGAGCTGCGGCAGGATGCGACCCTCGAACCAGCCCGGTAGCAGGCGGATGACGCTCACGAAGGTGAGCGCATCGCCCGCGCCGACCAGAATCCGGGCCAGGAGCGCGAGGCCGATCCCGCCCGAGATCGCGAGCAGCCCCTGCCCCACCGCCATCGTCACCGCGCCGGCGATGATGAGGGGCGGGGCTCCCACCCGATCCGCGAGCACCCCGACCGGGATCTGCAGCACGGCGTAGACGACGATCTGCACGACCGCGACGACCGAGATCGCGGCGGCGCTCACCGCGAAACGATCCGTCGCATCCACCCCCGCCACGCCGAACGAGGTGCGTTGCATGACGCCGATCAGGTAGGCGAACGCACCCCCGGCGAAGACGACCCAGGAGCGCGCGGAGTTCACCTCCTCAGGCTACGCGGGCGCGCGGTCGTCTCGGTGATGCGCGGCCGACTACGCGCGCGGCTCGTCGCGCCTCGAGGCGAGGAAGCGCTCGAGCTCGGCCGCGATCGTGTCGGCGCTCGGCAGCTCGCCGTCTTCGTCGACGAGCGGCGACGGCAGCGGGTTCTGCTGCATGTAGCTGTCGTGACGCTCCTCGAGGGTGCGCACGAGCCGCTCGAGCTCGGGGTTGCCTGCGACCTGCTCCTCGACCTTCTGCACGAACTCGCGCCCCTCTTCGCGCAGCTCGTCTGTGGGGAAGATGAGGCCCGTCGCGGCGCTGATCGACTCGAGCGCCGCGACCGCCGCGAGCGGGAACTCGGTGTCGGCGAGGTAGTGCGGAACCAGCAGGACGAACCCGGTGATCGGGTGCCCTGCCTCGTGCATGCGGTACTCGAGCAGGTGCAGCGCGTTGCTCGGCACCTGCGTGCGGGGCCGCCACACCGAGTAGGCGTCGATCAGGTCGGGGCGGTTGCCGCTCACCGTCACCCCGATCGGCCGGGTGTGCGGGGTCGGCATCGGGATCGCGTTGATCCAGGTCGTGTCGGCCACCTCGAACCGCTCGGCGAGATCGAGCACCGCGCGTGTGAAGCCCTCCCAGCGGAAGTCGGGCTCGTAACCGGTGAGCAGGAGGAACGGCCGATGCAGCTCGTCCTCCACGAGCGAGAGCGCGAGCCGGGCGGGCTCGTACTCGGACAGGTGGTCTTCGTCGAACAGCATGATCGGCCGACGCGCCCGGTAGTCGAGCAGCTGGTCGTTGTCGAACACGACGAGGTCGCGCACGACGGGCATCCCGCGCAGCAGCTCGGTGATCTGAGCGACGGCGGATCCCGAGTCGGTGAAACCGGTCAACCCCGCCACGAGATGCAGCCCGGGGGGAACGTCGGACACGTCGCCGACGACCTCGTACAGGGGGTTCGGATCCATGTGTTCGAGTCTACGAGCAGGCCGACGCGCGACGCCGGAGCCGGCACCTCGCGACGTGATGCTGACAGCGAACACGCGGGGGCCACGGCGACTAGCCTGGCGCCATGGCCGTGCCCGCTCTCTCCGTCACCTCGTCCGCCCTCTCAGAACTCGTCGCCTCGCTCGTCGTCGTCGGCGTGCGTCGAGGCCCCGACGGGCCGATCGTCGCGCTCGACGAGGTGCCCGACGAGCTCACCGCGCTGCTCGCGCCGCTCGGCGTCACGGGTGCCGCAGACGAGTTCCGCCGCGGTCCCGTTCCGCACGGATGGCGCTCCCCCGTCGCGTTCGTCGGGCTCGGCTCCGAGGCGAGCCGTGGTGCGCTGCGCTCGGCGGCGGGTGCCGTCGGGCGCCTGAGCGCCGGACTCGAGTCGGTCGTGCTCGCGCTGCCCGTCGTCGACGAGACCCACGGCGCCGTCGTGCTCGAGTCGGCCGCGAGCGGCGCCTACGCCTACCTCGCGTACCGCACCTCATCCGAACTCGACGCGAAGCGCCCCGTCGCACGCATCGAGCTGCGCGTGCCGGCCGGGCTCGACGGTGAACGCATGATCGCCGAGGCCCAGGCCACCGCGACCGCGACGCACCTCGTGCGCGATCTCGTCAACGAGCCGGCATCCGATCTCTACCCGGCGACCTTCGTCGACCGCGTGCACGCCCTCGCCGATGGCCTTCCCGTCACGGTCGAGGTGCTCGACGAGGCCCGCCTCGCCGCGGAGGGGTACGGCGGCATCCTGGGTGTCGGCAGCGGTTCGACGCGCGGGCCGCGGCTCGTCGTGGTGCGCTACGCGCCGGAGGGCGCCGAGCGCCACCTCGCGATCGTCGGCAAGGGGATCACCTTCGACTCGGGGGGCCTCTCGCTCAAGCCGCCCGCCTCGATGCCCACCATGAAATACGACATGACGGGCGCTGCGACCGCGCTCGCCGTCGTGCTCGACGCGGCCCGCCGCGGTCTCGATGTGCGGGTCTCCGGGTGGCTGTGCCTCGCCGAGAACATGCCGTCGGGCTCGGCCGTGCGCCCGGGCGATGTGCTGCGGATGTGGAACGGCACGACCGTCGAGGTCACCAACACGGATGCCGAGGGTCGCCTCGTGCTCGCGGACGGACTCGCGACGGCGGCCACCGAGCGCCCCGAGCTGCTCATCGACGTCGCGACCCTCACGGGTGCCGCGCGCGTGGCCCTCGGGGAGCGCACGACGGGCGTCATGGGCGACACCGCCGCCGTCGATCGCGTGCTCGCGGCAGCCGAGGCCTCCGACGAGACGATGTGGGCGATGCCGCTGCCGTCCGAGCTGCGTTCGGTGCTCGACTCCGACGTCGCCGACCTCGCCAACGCGAAGCCGGGTCACACCGCGGGCGGCATGCTCGTGGCCGGGCACTTCCTGCGCGCCTTCGTCGGCGACTCAGGCGGCGACGGCCCGGGCGCCCGCATCGGATGGGCGCACCTCGACATCGCGGGGCCCGCCTACAACTCGGGCTCGCCCTACGGCGCGACCGGCAAGGGACCCTCCGGGGTCGCCGTGCGGACGCTCCTCGCTCTGACGGCGGAGCTCGCACAGCCGTAGTAGGGTCGATGCGGCAAGGAACGCCTTGCCGATTCCCGCTCCGCGACACCACCTCTGACGCGGGGTATCCGACACGTGAAGCGCAAGGGAGTTTCTCCAGTGTCCGAGCAGACCTTCGACCTCGTCGTTCTGGGAGCGGGAAGCGGTGGCTACGCCGCCGCCCTGCGCTACGCCCAGCTCGGCAAGTCCGTGGCACTCATCGAGAAGGACAAGGTCGGCGGCACCTGCCTCCACGTCGGCTGCATCCCGACGAAGGCCCTCCTGCACTCCGCCGAAGTCGCGGATGTCGCGCGGGAGTCGGCCAAGTACGGGGTGACCACCCAGTTCGGCGGCATCGACATCGCCGCCGTCACGAGCTACCGCGAGGGCATCGTCGCGGGCAAGTACAAGGGCCTGCAGGCGCACCTCAAGGGTCGCGGCATCACGATCATCGAAGGTGCCGGCCGACTCACCTCGCCGAACACGGTGCAGGTCGGCGACCAGACCGTGCGGGGCACCAACATCATCCTCGCCACCGGCTCCTACTCGCGCTCGCTCCCCGGTCTCGAGATCGGCGGACGCGTGATCACCTCGGAGCAGGCGCTCGCGCTCGACTTCGTGCCCAAGAAGGTCGCCGTGCTCGGCGGCGGCGTCATCGGCGTCGAGTTCTCGAGCGTCTGGAAGAGCTGGGGCGCCGACGTCACGATCATCGAGGCGCTCCCCCACCTCGTTCCCAACGAGGACGAGTCGATCTCGAAGCACTTCGAGCGCGCCTTCCGTCGTCGCGGCATCGAGTTCAAGCTCGGCGTGCGCTTCTCCGGTGTCACCCAGAACGACTCTGGCGTCGTCGTGTCGCTCGAGAACGGTGAGACCGTCGAGGCCGACATCCTGCTCGTCGCCGTCGGTCGCGGCCCGCTGACGGCCAACCTCGGGTACGAGGAGGTCGGTGTGCAGCTCGACCGCGGCTTCGTCGTGGTCGACGACAAGCTGCAGACGACGGTGCCCGGCGTCTACGCGGTCGGCGACATCGTGCCCGGCCTGCAGCTCGCCCACCGCGGCTTCCAGCAGGGCGTCTTCGTGGCCGAGGTGCTCGCGGGCCTCGACCCGATCATGGTCGAGGACGTCAACATCCCCAAGGTCACCTACTCCGACCCCGAGGTCGCCTCGGTCGGTCTCACCGAGGCCAAGGCCGCCGAGAAGTACGGCGCCGAGAACATCACGGCGTTCGAGTACAACCTCGCGGGCAACGGCAAGAGCCACATCATCGGCACCTCCGGCATCATCAAGGCGGTGCGCGTGAACGACGGCCCCATCGTCGGTGTGCACATGATCGGCGCGCGCGTCGGCGAGCTCATCGGCGAGTCGCAGCTCGTCGTCGACTGGGAGGCGTACCCCGAGGACATCGCCCCCTACATCCACGCCCACCCCACTCAGAACGAGGCGCTCGGAGAGACCTTCATGGCTCTCGCCGGCAAGCCCCTCCACGTCTGAGCGCGGCGGCATAAGCTAGAAGAACACAGGCTTTGAACAAGGAGCAGCACCGATGAGCGAATCCGTCAGCCTCCCGGCGCTCGGCGAGAGCGTCACGGAAGGTACGGTGACCCGCTGGCTGAAGAAGGTCGGCGACCGTGTGGAGGTCGACGAGCCTCTGCTGGAGGTCTCGACCGACAAGGTCGACACCGAGATCCCCTCCCCCGTCGCCGGGGTGATCGAGGAGATCCTCGTGGCCGAAGACGAGACCGTGGAAGTCGGTGCGGCGCTCGTGCGCATCGGCGACGGTTCCGGCGGTGGCGAGGCCGCACCGGAGGCGGCACCTGCCGCCGAGGCACCCGCGCCGGGTGCTGAGGCCGCCGCCGAGCCCGCTCCCGCTGCCGAGGCTCCCGCCGCTCCCGCTCCGGAGGCCGCCCCTGCGCCGGTCGCTGAGGCGCCTGCCGCTGCCCCCGAGGCACCTGCGGCCCCGGCCCCCGCGGCCGAGCCCGCCGCTGCTGAGGCCCCCGCTGCTGAGGCTCCTGCGGCTCCGGCTCCTGCTGCTCCGGCTCCCGCGGCCGAGGCTCCCGCTGCCCAGGCTCCCGCTGCCCAGGCCCCTGCTGCCGAGGCGCCTGCTGCTCCGGCTCCCGCCCCGGCTGAGGCTCCGGCTGCGCCCGCATCGAGCCCTGCTCCGGCCTCGCGCGCCGGCTACGTCACGCCGATCGTGCGCAAGCTCGCGTCGGAGAAGGGCGTCGAACTCGACGAGCTCTCGGGCACCGGTGTCGGCGGACGCATCCGCAAGCAGGATGTGCTCGCCGCTGCCGCATCGAGCGCCCCCGCCGAGGCGCCCGCCGCCCCGGCAGCGCAGGCAGCTGCGGCCCCCGCGCCGACCGCCGAGGCCTCTCCCCTGCGTGGCACGACGGTTCCGATGACGCGCCTGCGCAAGCTCGTCGCCGAGCGTGCCGTCGCGTCGATGAACTCGACCGCGCAGCTCACGACGGTCGTCGAGGCCGACGTCAGCAAGATCGCGGCTCTGCGCGCCGAGGTGAAGGACGAGTTCCTCGCCAAGACCGGCACGAAGCTGTCGTTCCTGCCGTTCTTCGCCCTCGCGGCCACCGAGGCACTGCGCAGCTTCCCGATCATCAACGCGACGGTCGAGGGCGAGAACATCGTCTACCCCGACACCGAGAACCTCTCGATCGCGGTCGACACCGAGCGCGGCCTGCTGACGCCCGTCATCCACGATGCCGGCCAGTACGACATCGCGGGCTTCGCGCAGCAGATCGCCGACCTGGCCGAGCGCACGCGTGACAACAAGCTGAAGCCCGACGAGCTCGCAGGTGGCACGTTCACGCTCACCAACACGGGGTCGCGCGGCGCGCTGTTCGACACGCCCGTCGTGTTCCTGCCGCAGGTGGCGATTCTTGGAACCGGCATCGTCACCAAGAAGCCCGTCGTCGTGAGCGACAGCGGCACCGACGCCATCGCCGTGCGGTCGACCGTGTACCTCGCTCTGTCGTACGACCACCGCATCATCGACGGCGCCGACGCCGCACGCTTCCTGAGCGCGGTCAAGTCGCGCCTCGAGGCGGGCGACTTCCGCGGTTCGCTCGGCATCTAGTCGACACCCGCGACCCAGTCGCGGATACGCCATCCGGCCTCGCTCCTCATCAGCAAGAGCGAGGCCGGAGCCGTCTGCGGCCCGAGCTGCACGAGCGCGCTGTCGCCGAGCCGTTCGACGAGCCGCGCATCGACGGCCTCCACGACCGGGTAACGTGCCTCGTCGCCCGCGCGCAGGGCTTGCATCGCTCGACGGTCGACCTCCAGCGCCGCGGAGCCCTGCTGGTCGACAGACTCGAGGCACAGCAGCGAGAGCTGCGCGAAACACGTGGCACGTCGTTCGAGCAGAGCGATCGCGGCGGCGAGCGGGTCGTCCCCCTCGATCGCGGCGTTGTCGGCGGTCGAGCCCGCGGCCGTGATGCTCGTGTCGGACGGGGCGGATGCGGCGCTCTCGGTGGCGCCCGGAGGTTCGTGGTGATCGGGGGCGTGCGGCCCGCTCGCCTCCCCGCCGTAGGGCAGCGCGAGCAGCACGGCCGCGGCGGTGATCGCCGCGCCGCCCGCGACGACGAGCCGGCGTCGTGCGCTCGGAAGGGCGTCGAGGCGGCTGCGCAGCGCGTGGAGCCACGACAGCGCCGTAGCGCGCCATCCACCTCCTGCCGCGGCCGACTCCGCCCCCGATGGCGCGTCGCCGTCTACGCGCACCACAGGGATGAGCCTCGACGCGGGGGCAGCCGCCTGCTCGGGTGCCTCGGGCGCATCCTCGCGCTCCACGGGCACGGGCGCGGCGAGATCGTCGAGTCCCGAGCGCAGCGCGGAGAGCAGCTCGGCGGCGGCCACCTGGTCGACGTCGTCCGCGAGCGAGTGCGCGGCCCGGGAGCGCGAGCCCGCAACGCGTCGCAGCAGTTCCGAGGCGAGGTTGCGCACGGCATCCCTGTCGCGCGCGATCGCATCCAGCCGAGCGAGTACGGCCTCGGGCGAACCCGGCCCGAAGAGCTCGGCGGCTGCGAGCTCCACGAGCATTCCGCCCGACGCAGTCACGACGATCTCGGCTGCGCCGAACGCTCCGTGGGCGACTCCCCGGCCGTGCAGGCGCGCGAGGGCCTCGGTGACCGGACGCAGCACGCTCACGACCTCACCGGCCTCCCAGCGCTCGCGTTCGGCGAGAACGGTCGCGAGCCGCGGTCCGACACAGTGCTCGCGCACGAGGGCGGCGCCGTACGGGTCGCCGACGACGTCGATGAGCGGAACGAGCCCGACGCCTTCCCCGCGATGCAGTGCGATCGCCTCGACGCGCACCATCCGCGCACCGTGCGCATCGCACGGTCGCACGAGCACGGCGGGCCCCGGCTGCTCCCCCTCGAGCTGCACGAGCCACGTCTCACGGTGCGCATCGCGTGCAAGCGGGCGGACGACACGGATGCCGGGCAGGTCACGCACGATGGTCATCCCACGATCGTGCGGGTCGTCGGCGACGCCCGCGCGGCATCCGTCGTGGATTGGGGAGTACAGCGTCACACCGGCGGGTGGGGAGGAGCAGACGGGTTAGGGTGGACACGTGGTCGACTATGTCGACGCGGGACTAAGCGCCAATTCCGTGTCGTATTCGACGGCCCTCGAACGCCAGCGTGCTCTGCACGCCGACGTCGCGAGCGGCCGGGCGCCCGATACCGTGCTCCTCTTGGAGCACCCGCCCATCTACACCGCAGGTAAGCGGACCGAACCGCACGAGAGACCCGCCGACGGCACACCCGTCGTCGACGTCGATCGCGGCGGCAAGATCACGTGGCACGGCCCCGGACAGCTCGTGGGCTATCCGATCGTGCGGCTCGCCGATCCGGTCGACGTCGTGGCCTACGTGCGACGCCTCGAGCAGCTGCTCATCGAGGTGCTCGCCGATCACGGCATCGCAGGCACCCGCGTCGCGGGCCGCAGCGGCGTCTGGATCGAACGCGCAGGTGCGCCCGCCGACAAGATCGCGGCCATCGGCATCCGCGTCGCCGAGGGAGTGACGATGCACGGTTTCGCCCTCAACTGCAGCAACGCGCTCGAGCCGTATCGCCACATCATCCCGTGCGGTATCCGTGACGCGGGCGTCACGACCATGAGTCGTGAACTGGGCGGCGAGGTGACGCCCGCGGACGTCGTGCCGGATGTCGTGCGCCGCTTCGAGGGCGCACTCGCCGGAAGCCTCGCGCGCGTCGACACCGCGGCGGTGCCGGCATGAGCGCACCACCCGAGGGTCGCAAGCTGCTGCGGCTCGAGATCCGCAACGCGCAGACCCCCATCGAGCGCAAGCCCGAGTGGATCAAGACGCGCGCCAAGATGGGCCCCGAGTTCACGGCGCTCCACTCGCTCGTGAAGAGCGAAGAGCTGCACACCGTGTGCCAGGAGGCCGGCTGCCCCAACATCTACGAGTGCTGGGAGGACCGCGAGGCCACCTTCCTCATCGGCGGCAGCCAGTGCACGAGACGCTGCGACTTCTGCCAGATCGACACGGGAAAGCCGGCCGACTACGACACCGACGAGCCGCGCCGCGTCGCGGAGTCGGTGCAGCGGATGGGGCTGCGCTACGCGACCGTCACGGGTGTCGCGCGCGACGACCTGCCCGACGAGGGGGCGTGGCTGCACGCCGAGACGGTGCGCGCGATCCACGCCGCCAACCCGGGCACGGGCGTCGAGATCCTCGCGACCGACTTCTCGGGCAACCCCGAGCTGCTCGCCGAGGTGTTCTCGAGCCGCCCCGAGGTCTTCGCGCACAACGTCGAGACGGTGCCGCGCATTTTCAAGCGCATCCGTCCGGCGTTCCGCTACGAGCGCTCGCTCGGTGTCATCACGGCGGCCCACGACGCCGGTCTCATCACGAAGTCGAACCTCATCCTCGGCATGGGCGAGGAGCGCCACGAGATCACGCAGGCCCTCCGGGAGCTGCGTGACGCGGGCTGCGACATCGTCACGGTGACCCAGTACCTGCGCCCTTCTCCCCGGCACCTGCCGGTGGCGCGCTGGGTGCGCCCGCAGGAGTTCGTCGAGATCAAGGAGGAGGCCGAGCAGCTGGGCTTCCTGGGCGTGCTCGCCGGTCCGCTCGTGCGTTCGAGCTACCGGGCGGGGCGTCTGTGGGCCAGGTCGATGCTCGCGAAGGGGCGCGACATCCCCGCGCATCTCGCCCATCTGGCCGACAGCGAGCTCGGCTTCGCGCAGGCGGTGTCGTAAGAGACCCTAGGCTGGAGGCCATGGCACGCAGCACATCCGAGAAGGAGCCCGGTCGCATCAAGCAGATGTGGCAGGTCTTCCAGATGACCCGTCGTTCGGATCCGAACATCACCTGGTATCTGATCCTCGCCTTCATCGTCCCGGTGGCGGCGTCGATCCTGCTCTCGGTGTTCTTCGGCGACAACGTGATCGCCTGGATCCTCTACATCGTCACGGGTGTGCTGGCGGGTCTGCTGCTCGTTCTCGTGATCCTGGGGCGTCGGGCCGAGCGCGCCGCCTACTCGCAGATCTCGGGTCAGCCGGGGGCTGTGGGCGCCGTGCTCAAGAACGGCCTGCGCCGTTCCTGGATCGGCAACGAGGAGCCCATCGCCTTCAGCCCGCGCACGAAGGATGCCGTATACCGCGCCGTCGGTCGCCCCGGCGTCGTGCTGATCGGCGAGGGTCCGCGCTCGCGCACGCAGCCGATGCTCGAGAAGGAGCGCGTGGCCGTGGCGCGTCTGCTGCCGAACGTGCCGCTGCACTTCATCCACGTCGGCCCCGATGCCGACGCGACACCCCTGCACAAGATCGCGCCCAAGCTCAACCGGCTGCCGCGCAAGCTCACCAAGGCCGAGGTGATCCAGGTCGACAAGCGCCTGACCTCGGTCGCGAAGGTCAAGGGCTTCAAGATCCCCGGCGGTATCGACCCGATGCGGATGCGCGCACCGCGTCCCCGCTGAGTCGCGCATGCGGATCGTGCGGGCTCAGACCCGCACGAGCACGGTGCCCGCGGCCTTGTCGTGGAGTCCGCGCTGGTCGCGGTCCCAGATGAGGGCCGGGATGCCGAGACTCAGCAGCACCGTGCGCACGAGCGGCCGCCAGAGTCCCAGGTAGCCGCCGGCGAGCGGTACGACGCGCAGCCGCACGATGAGGTGGCCGAGGCTCCCGTTCACCACGATCAGAAAGACGTACTGCAACGCCGCGAACAGCCCGAGCGTGATGAACGGGTCGGTGCCGAGGTCTGTCGGGAAGAACGCCCACGACAGCAGGTACGCGACGCCCCAGTCGATCACGATGCCCACGAGCCGTCGGCCGAAGCGCCCGACGGATCGCGGGCCGGTCTCGGGCAGGCCGAGCCGCTCCCCCGGCCATCGGTTGTCGGCGGATGCGGTGGCTGAGGTCACCCCCTCACTCTAGGCAGCAGGGCGTAACATGCCCGAAACAATGCGGTCACGGTCGGGAAATCCCGTCGCCCTAACCTCTCAACGTCTGCACCCGCAGCCGACCCGTTCCACGCCCTGGAGTATTCCCCTATGTCGAAGCCTCTGTTCAGCGACTCCTCTGAGGTGCTGAAGTTCATCACCGACACGGATGTCAAGTTCCTCGACATCCGCTTCACCGACCTCCCGGGGGTGCAGCAGCACTTCAACATCCCGGCCTCCGCTGTCGACGAGGACTTCTTCACGGTGGGTCAGCTGTTCGACGGCTCCTCCATCCGCGGCTTCGCCTCGATCCATGAGTCGGACCTGCAGCTCATCCCCGACATCTCGACGGCGTTCGTCGACCCGTTCCGCACCGAGCGCACGCTCGTGATCGTGTTCGACATCTACAACCCGCGCACGGGTGAGGTCTATGGCCGCGACCCGCGCCAGGTCGCCAAGAAGGCCGAGAAGTACCTCGCCTCGACGGGCATCGCCGACACGGCGTTCTTCGCCCCCGAGGCCGAGTTCTACATCTTCGACGACGTGCGCTACGAGGTGAAGCAGAACAAGTCGTACTACGAGGTCGACTCCTCGGAGGCGGCCTGGAACTCGGGGCGCGCGGAGGAGGGCGGCAACCTCGCCAACAAGACGCCGTTCAAGGGCGGCTACTTCCCCGTCACGCCCGTCGACCAGCACGCCGACCTGCGCGACGACATCGTGCTCAAGCTGCAGGAGGTCGGGCTCGAGGTCGAGCGCAGCCACCACGAGGTGGGCACGGCGGGCCAGGGCGAGATCAACTACAAGTTCGACACGATGGTGCACGCGGCCGACGACATCCTGAAGTTCAAGTACATCGTCAAGAACACCGCGCTCGAGTGGGGCAAGACCGCGACGTTCATGCCGAAGCCGCTCATGGGCGACAACGGCTCGGGCATGCACACCCACCAGTCACTGTGGAACGAGGGCAAGCCGCTGTTCTACGACGAGCAGGGCTACGGCGGTCTCTCCGACATCGCGCGCTGGTACATCGGCGGCATCCTCGCGCACGCCGCGTCGATCTCGGCGTTCACCAACCCGACCGTGAACTCGTACCGCCGACTCATCCCCGGCTTCGAGGCGCCCGTCAACCTCGTGTACTCGGCGGGCAACCGCTCGGCGTCGATCCGCATCCCGATCACGGGCACCAACCCGAAGGCGAAGCGCATCGAGTTCCGTGCTCCCGACGCATCCGGCAACCCGTACCTCGCGTTCGCGGTGCAGCTCATGGCCGGCATCGACGGCATCAAGAACAAGATCGAGCCGCACGAGCCGGTCGACAAGGACCTCTACGAGCTGCCGCCCGAGGAGGCCAAGAACATCCCGCAGCTGCCCGGCTCGCTCGACGAGGCGCTGCGGGCCCTCGAGGAAGACCACGACTACCTGCTCGAGGGCGGCGTGTTCACCCAGGACCTCATCGACACCTGGATCGCCTACAAGCGCGAGAAGGAGCTGCTCCCCTTCGCGCAGCGCCCGCACCCCTTCGAGTACGAGCTGTACTTCGGGGTGTAGTCGACCCGGAGCAAACCGTCGCGAAGTCGGCGCACACCGCGATGACTGTGATCTCAGAGTCGAGCGGGACCCGAACGAACGGGTGGCTCACTGAGGCGGCCGACCTCCGGATGCGTCGTCCCAGAGCGCGTCCCCGCTCCAGGCTCGCCTCAGCACCCGCTCCGCCTCAGGGAGCAGCCACGCGTGGAGGTCGGCATCGTGAGGTGCATCCCAGGTCATGCTGTCGGGACCCAGATGAGACCGCCGACCTGGTCTGCGCGGATCATCCGCGGCTCTGTCATGCAGTCGTCCAGTCGCGGTCGCGCGTGAGGATGTTCTTCGCCAGGAACCGCGCCGGAGTCTGCGCTCGAAGCCTGGCCCGGTACTCGTCACCCGGATCATCGCTTGTCAACATCGTCGGCTCGTTCAACGGGGGGACGTTGTCCATCCACGGCTCCGGCGTGCCGCCAATCATCTCGATGGAGTAGGCCAAGCCGGTCGCGAGGATAGTGTCCCATTTCCGGTCACCTGTCGACGTAGGCTCCTCGACGGCCCAGCTCGGCAGGCCTCCCTCTGGCAGAGCGCCGAGCGCGCGGATACGACCAGCGGCCTCAACTGTGTCGAGCATCGCAGTCCACTCTTCCCCTCCGCGCAACCACCTACGAATGGACTTGGCGATCTCACGAGTCGGAATGAGGGACGCCGTCGGTGACCGCTCGATCTTGACGATCCACCCAGACGCTTCCAGAGCAGCGGTCATCGTCTCCCATCCAGGGTCGGAGGTCGCAGCCTCGATCCGGCTGATCGTCGATTGCTCGATCCCACTGCGTCGCGAGACCTCCGCCTGCGAAATACCGGCACGACGGCGCGCATCGCGTAGGAGGGTGGACGGATTCGTCATGAGCCAATGCTATGCGTATACGCATAGCCAATCAATACACGCGCCTCGACGGAGACTCGCTGAGCGCGGACGCGGCACGCGAGGACGTTCAGACACACGGCGGCGGAGAGCACCGGGTTGCCCCGTCACCACGCTTCGTCGATCAGAGGCGGGAGCCGTAGAAGAGGCGCTCGAAGACCTGGCGAGCGCGTCGGGTCGTGCGCAGGTAGTCGTCGTCGAGGCGGCTGGCCGAGTGCGGCGGGTACTCCATGAGACGCGCGACCCCCTCGAGGGCGCGGCGGTCGGTCGGGAGCACGTCGGCGGTCTTGGCGGTCCACAGCGTCAGCGCAGAGCGGGCGCGGGATGCCATGAGCCAGGCGGCGCGCAGCCGCTCGGCGTCGGGCTCGGCCACGAGTTCGGCCTGCACAGCGGCGGCCAGTGCGTGCAGGGTCGAGGTCGTGCGCAGGGCGGGCAGCTCCTGCGCGTGCTCCAGCTGCCACAGTTGCACGAGCCACTCGACGTCGGAGAGCGAACCGCGCCCGAGCTTGAGGTGACGCGCCGGGTCGGCGCCCTGCGGCAGCCGCTCCGACTCCACGCGCGCCTTGATGCGCTTGACCTCGCGCACGGCATCCGGGCCGATCTCTGAGGGATAGCGGATGCCGTCGGCCATCGTCGTGAAGTCCGCGAGCAGCGCGTCGTCGCCCGCTACGCCGCGCGCCCGCAACAATGCCTGCGCCTCCCACGTGAGCGACCAGCGCGCGTAGTAGGCGCGGTAGCTCTCGAGCGAGCGCACGATCGCGCCGTTCTTGCCCTCCGGCCGCAGTCCCAAGTCGAGATCGAGCGGCAGGCGCACGTCCTCGGTGAGGCGTTTGATCTCGTGCACGATCTGCTCGGCGCGCTTCTGAGCCGCTTCCCCGTCGCCCGAGGTGTCGCGGTAAACGTACATGATGTCGGCGTCGCTGCCGAAGCCGAGCTCCGCGCCGCCGTACCGCCCCATCGCGATGACGCCGAACTCGAGCTCGTCGGAGCCACGGCGCGCGAGGCGGAGCGCGCCCGTCAGGATCGCCGTCGTGACGTCCGACAGCGCCACGCCCAGCTCCTCCACCGGCACGACGCCCACCATCGCCCCGAGCGCGAGACGCAGCACCTCGCGACGGCGAGCCGTGCGCAGCGCCTTCGCCGCGGCATCCGCATCGCCCGCGTATCGCGCGATCGTCGCATCCGTCTCGCCGAGCAGCTCGGCAAGCGGACGGGGTCGCAGTTCGGCGTCGTCCTGCAGCCACGCGGCCGCCTCGGGAATGCGCTCGAACAGACCGCCGATGTAGCGAGAGCCCGAGAGCACATGCGTGAGCCGCTCGGCGGCACCCGAGGAGTCGCGCAGCATGCGCAGGAACCAGTGGCTCTCGCCGAGATCCTCCGAGAGACGCCGGAACGACAGCAGCCCGTAGTCGGGGTCGGCGCCCTCGGCGAGCCACTGCAACATGACGGGAAGCAGCGTGCGCTGGATCGCGGCGCGCCTCGACACCCCACCCGTGAGCGCCGCGATGTGCCGCAACGCGCCGCCGGGGTCCTGGAACCCGATCGCCGCGAGCCGCGCCTCCGCCTGCGCGCTCGTGAGCGCGTAGCCGTCCTCGGGCAGCGAGGCGACCGCCGAGAGCAGCGGACGGTAGAACAGCCGCTCGTGCAGGCTGCGCACGCTCTGCTGCACCGACCGCCAGGTCTCGATGAGCTCGGCAGCGGTCGACGCGAGCCGACTGCCGCGCGCGATCGCGCGCTGCTCCGTCTCGTCGCGCGGCATGAGGTGGGTGCGGCGCAGGCGGGCGAGCTGGATGCGATGTTCGAGCAGGCGCAGGAGGCGGTAGTCGCGCCCGAACTCGGCCGCTTCGGCCCGGCCGATGTAGCCGCGTTCAGCGAGGGCATCGAGCGCCTCGAGGGTCGAGCGCTGCCGGATCTCGCCATCGGGCTGACCGTGCACGAGCTGGAGCAGCTGGATGGTGAACTCCACATCACGCAGACCGCCCGGACCGAGCTTCAGCTGCACGTCGACCTCGTCGCGCGGGATGTGCGCGAGAACCCGCTCGCGCATCCGCTGCACCGACTCGACGAACCCCTCACGCGACGAGGCGGCCCACACCTTGGGGGCCACTCCCGCCACGAACCGCTCCCCCAGCTCGAGATCACCCGCGATGGCCCGGGCCTTGAGCAGCGCCTGGAATTCCCAGCTCTTGGCCCAACGGTCGTAGTACGCCAGGTGCGACTCGAGGGTGCGTACGAGGGCGCCGTCCTTGCCCTCCGGGCGCAGATTGGCGTCGACCTCCCACAGCGGCGGTTCGAGCGCGAGCTCGTGGATGGCCTTCATCGTGTCGACGGCGAGGCGTGTCGCGATCTCGAGCGCGCGCGCCTCGGGGATGCCGTCGCCCGCGGCGACGAAGATCACGTCGACATCGCTCAGATAGTTGAGCTCGCGCGCCCCCGCCTTGCCCATCCCGATGATCGCGAGGCGCGTCGCGGCGACCTCGTCGGCGGGGAACCGCGAACTCGACCGCGCCACCACGAGCGCCGCGTCGAGAGCCGCGCCCGCGAGGTCGGCGAGGGCCGCCGCCACCTGCGGCACGACCTCGATCGGCTGCGGCTGGTCGAGATCCCAGGCCGCGAGTCGCGTCAGCTCCCGGCGGTAGGCACGGCGCAGCGCGTTCGCGCCGTCCTCGCCGTGCGTGCCCTCGACAGCGCCGAGCAGCGCCGCGCGGTAGCTCGCCGCGGGCGGCGGCGCCTCCATGGGTTCGGTGAAGACGGCGAGTTCGTCTGGATGCCGATGGAGGAATACGGCGAGACCGTCGGATGCGCCGAGCACTTCGATGAGGCGACGCGCGGCGTCATCGTGGGCGAGCAGCGCATCCGTCGTGCCCGCATCGCGCTCGCGCAACTCGATGAGACGACGGAGCGCCTGATCCGGGTCGGCGGCCGACGAGAACAGGCCGAGCACCGCATCCGGAACCCCCGGCAGCGCGGCGGCCGCGCTGCCCAACTCGGCGAAGCCCAGCCGGGCGAGCTCCGTAAGGGTGACCGCCCGGTGATTCAGAGCGCCTCCAGGTTCGCTTCCAACTCGAAGGGCGTCACCTGAGCACGGTAGCCGGCCCACTCGCGGCGCTTGTTGAGCAGCACGTAGTTGAACACCTGCTCCCCGAGCGTCTCGGCCACGAGCTCCGACTCCTCCATGATGAGCAGGGCGCGGTCGAGGCTCGAGGGCAGCGCCTGGTAGCCGAGCGCCCTGCGTTCGGCGTTCGTCATGTCGAACACGTCGGACTCGGCCTCGGGCGGCAGCTCGTAGCCCTCCTCGATGCCCTTGAGGCCCGCCGCGAGCAGCAGCGCGTAGGCGAGGTAGGGGTTCGCCGCCGAATCGATGCCGCGGTACTCGACGCGCGCGCTCTGCCCCTTGCCGGGCTTGTAGAGCGGCACGCGCACGAGCGCCGAGCGGTTGTTGTGACCCCACGTCACATAACTCGGGGCCTCGTCGCCGCCCCACAGCCGCTTGTACGAGTTGACGAACTGGTTGGTCACGGCCGTGATCTCGGGCGCGTGCCGCAGCAGCCCCGCGACGAACTGCCGGCCGATCTGCGAGAGCTGGTACTGCCCGCCCGCGTCGAAGAAGGCGTTCGCATCCCCCTCGAAGAGCGACACATGCGTGTGCATGCCCGAACCGGGATGCTCCGAGAACGGCTTCGGCATGAACGTCGCGTAGACGCCCTGCTCGATCGCCACCTCTTTCACGACGGTACGGAAGGTCATGATGTTGTCGGCGGTCGTCAGCGCGTCGGCGTAGCGCAGGTCGATCTCGTTCTGGCCAGGCCCCGCCTCGTGGTGGCTGAACTCCACCGAGATGCCGAGATCCTCGAGCATGCGCACGCTGCGCCGCCGGAAGTCGTGCGCCGTGCCCCCCGGCACGTTGTCGAAGTAGCCAGCCGAGTCGACGGGCACGGGTCGACCGTTCTTGAGCTTGCTCGACTTGAGCAGGTAGAACTCGATCTCCGGATGCGTGTAGAAGGTGAACCCGCGGTCGGCCGCCTTCTCGAGAGCCCGCTTGAGCACGTTACGGGGGTCGGCCACGGCGGGCTGACCGTCGGGGGTCGTGATGTCGCAGAACATGCGCGCCGTCGGGTCGATCTCGCCCCGCCACGGCAGGATCTGGAACGTGGTGGGGTCCGGATGCGCGAGCACGTCCGCCTCGAACGCACGCGTGAGCCCCTCGATCGCAGAGCCGTCGATGCCGACACCCTCGGTGAACGCCCCCTCGACCTCTGCCGGGGCGAGCGCGACCGACTTCAGGGTGCCCACGACATCCGTGAACCACAGGCGCACGAACTTCACTCCGCGCTCCTCGATCGTGCGCAGGACGAAGTCTCGCTGCTTGTCCATCCGGGTCCTCTCCTCGCCGCGTGCGGTCTCGTCTTAGGCTAGCGGCGGCGCACTCCGATACGATGCCCTCACGGTCGATTTCGTCACCCGCCCCGTCGGCCGCTCCGCAGCGAAGCGCCGGCAGGATGCCATCGACCCGACGACCTCGGGTGAGGCGTTCCGTCGTGACCGCCGTCATCCCTCAGGTCCGCCCGACGGGCGGTATGCCAGCACCACGCCGATTTCCGGCAGAAAGCTCTCGACACGTGCACGTTCAGGCTTATATCGACAACATCTTCCGCACCACCGTCGCGCGCAACGCGGGCGAGCCCGAGTTCCACCAGGCGCTCCACGAGGTGCTCGAATCGATCGGGCCCGTGCTCGACCAGCACCCCGAGTACCTCGAGGCCGGAATCCTCGAACGCCTCGTCGAGCCCGAACGGCAGATCATGTTCCGCGTGCCGTGGGTCGACGACTCCGGCTCGGTGCAGGTGAACCGCGGATTCCGTGTGCAGTTCAACTCGGCGCTCGGCCCGTACAAGGGCGGCCTGCGGTTCCACCCGAGCGTGAACCTCGGCATCATCAAGTTCCTCGGCTTCGAGCAGATCCTCAAGAACGCCCTCACCGGGCAGGGCATCGGCGGCGCCAAGGGCGGCAGCGACTTCGACCCGCACGGGCGCAGCGACCGCGAGATCGAGCGCTTCTCGCAGAGCTTCATGAGCGAGCTCTACCGCCACCTCGGTGAGCACACGGATGTGCCCGCCGGCGACATCGGCGTCGGCTCGCGCGAGATCGGCTACCTGTTCGGCCAGTACCGCAAGATCACCAACCGCCACGAGTCGGGCATGTTCACCGGCAAGGGCGTGCAGTGGGGTGGCGCCGAGGTGCGCACCGAGGCGACCGGCTACGGAGCCGTCTTCTTCCTGCAGGAGATGCTCGCGCGGCGCAACGAGGGCCTCGAGGGCCGCACGGCGATCGTGTCGGGGTCGGGCAACGTCGCCATCTACGCGATCGAGAAGCTGCACCAGCTGGGCGCCAAGGCGATCACGGCATCCGACTCCTCGGGCTACATCGTCGACGAGGCGGGCATCGACCTCGAGCTGCTCAAGCAGCTCAAGGAGGTCGAGCGCGTGCGCATCTCGGAGTACGCCGAGCGCCGCAGTTCGGCTCGCTTCGTGGCCGGGCGTCGCGTCTGGGAGGTCCCGGGCGAGGTCGCGCTGCCGTCCGCCACGCAGAACGAGCTCGACGGCGACGACGCGGCGGCGCTCATCAAGGGCGGCGTCATCGCGGTGAGCGAGGGCGCCAACATGCCCAGCACCCCGGAGGCGGTGACGGCCTTCCAGGAGGCCGGCGTGCTGTTCGCGCCCGGCAAGGCCGCGAACGCGGGCGGTGTCGCCACCTCGGCGCTCGAGATGAGCCAGAACGCGTCGCGTCAGCGCTGGGGTTTTGACGACAGCGAGGCGCGCCTTCGTGACATCATGAGCAACGTGCATGATGCGGCATATGCGGCATCCGAGCGGTACGGCCGTCCGGGTGACTACGTGCTCGGCGCCAACGCGGCCGGGTTCGTGCGAGTCGCGGACGCGATGCTCGCGCAGGGTCTGATCTGAGATGCCGCGAGTCCCGCTGCTGCTGGGAGGGTTCGCACCGTTTATCGCGGTGTCGGTCTTCCATCTGGCAGTGAAGTTCGCGGGACTCGTGGAACTCGACCGGGCCACCAAGGGCCTCACGATGCCCGCGCTGCTGCTCGGCGTCGTCATCGTGCTCACCGCGGGACGGCTGCGGCTTCGCACGCCCGTGCTCGCTCTGCTGGTCGCGGCGCTCGCGCTGTCGTGGCTCGGCGACGTGATGCTGCCGTTCTTCCTCGTCGGCCTCAGCATCTTCCTCGCCGCGCACGTCGCCTACATCGTCATGTTCCATGTGGGATTCCGCCGTCGGCCGTCCTGGTGGGCGATCGGCCTGGCCCCCTGGTTCGGCGGACTGCTGCTCGCACTCTGGCCCTACCTCGGCGAGCTCTGGCCCGCGGTCGCGCTGTACGGGGTCGCGCTCGCCGTCATGGCCGCCTTCGCGACGCGCGGCAACACCCTCACCACGATCGGCGGGGCGCTCTTCGTGGCGAGCGACTCCCTGCTCGCGTTCCGCATCTTCACGCCGCTGTTCCAGAGCCCGCCAGAAGACACGCTCATCATGGGCCTCTACCTGGCCGCGCAGCTGTGCATCGCGCTCGGCGTGGTGCACACGGCCGTCCCGAGACCGCGGCGCGCGCCACGACCATCCGTCGCCGCGGCCTAGACTGAGCCAATGGCAGACGAGGTCGTGAAGAAGGTCCGCACCCGGCATTTCCAGAACGCCAAGGCCAACGGCATCAAGATCACGGGCCTCACGAGCTACGACCAGCTCACGGCCGCGATCTTCGACCGGGCGGGGATCGACTTCCTGCTCGTGGGCGATTCGGCAGGCAATAACGTGTTCGGCTACGACACGACCCTCCCCGTGACCGTCGACGAGCTCATCCCCCTCACGCGTGCCGTCGCCGGAGCCGTCAAGCGCGCCTTCGTGGTCGCCGACATGCCCTTCGGCTCGTACGAGACGAGCGCCGACGAGGCCCTGCACACCGCGTTCCGGTTCATGAAGGAGACCGGCGCACACGCCGTCAAGCTCGAGGGCGGCGTGCGTTCGGCCGAACAGATCCGCCGCATCGTCTCGGCCGGCATCCCGGTGATGGCGCACATCGGCTTCACCCCGCAGAGCGAGCACCAGCTCGGCGGTCACGTCATCCAGGGGCGCGGCGACCGGGTGGAGCAGTTGTTCGCCGACGCCCGCGCCGTCGAAGACGCGGGCGCCTTCGCGGTCGTGCTCGAGATGGTGACGGCGGAGGCCGCGCGCCGCGTGACCGAGGCGCTCACGATCCCGACGATCTCGGTCGGCGCGGGCCCGCACACCGACGGTCAGCTGCTCGTCTGGACCGACTGGGCGGGCCTCACCACGGGTCGCATCCCGAAGTTCGTCAAGCAGTACGCGAACCTCGCCGAGGTGCTCACGGATGCCGCCCGCGCGTGGACCGCCGATGTCGCCTCCGGAAGCTACCCCGGCCCCGAGCACTCCTACGACGAGTAGCCACCATGGCGACCGCCCGCGTGGGGATGTCCGGCTGGACGTACGCGCCGTGGCGAGGTGAGTTCTACCCGAAGGGCCTGCGACAGGCCCTCGTGGCACGATTGACGCGATGATCGATCCGACGTCTCCCTCGCCCTTCGTCCTTCCACCCGCCCCCGCCGAACTCGTGCTCGAAACCGAGCGCCTCGTGCTCCGCCCGATCGTCGAGACCGATCTCGAGGCCATGGCCGCCTACCGCGGCGACCCGGAGGTCTGCCGGTATCTTCCGTTCCCGCCTCAGACGGCCGACGACATCCGGCAGCGCAGCGGTCACCTGTTCGGCTCCACCTCGCTCGAAGGCGAGCACGGCGGCGTCAACGTCGGCATCGTGCGCCGCGACGACGGTGCCTTCCTCGGCGACCTGGTGCTGTTCCATCTCGACGCGGTGCACGGCACGGTCGAGATCGGCTGGGTCATCCGCCCGGATGCCGCAGGCAACGGGTACGCGACGGAGGCGTGCCGAGCGCTCGTCGACGCCGCGTTCCGGATCTACGGCGTGCGACGCATCGTGGCACGTATCGCCGCCGAGAACACCGCGTCGGCACGCCTGGCCGAACGCCTCGGCATGCGGCTCGAGTCGCGCCTCATCGAGAACGAATGGTTCAAGGGTCGATGGGGTGACGAGCTCGACTACGCGATCCTCGCGCGCGAATGGCCGTCGCAGCGGGCCGCGGCACCTACCTCCTGAGCGCCGAGTACTCCCGCTATCAGCGCTCGGCTTCCTCCTCGGCGGCCCAGGCGCGCGCACGCTCGGCCGCGATCTGCGGCGCGCGTGCCGCCTCCTCGCGCGTGGCGAACGGTCCGTCGCGGTCGACTCCCAGCGACTGCGGACCCTCCTCGACCTCACCGGTCTTGTTGTTGTACCACCACTGGGTCATCACGCCCTCCATCCGCTCGGTACTCTTGACCCTATGCCTCGCGATGACGCCGGTCACCTAACCGCCGGTCGGGTATCAGCGCAGCGTCCCGTGCCCGCCACCATCCCCCGCCCCGAATACGTCGGGCGCCCCGGGCCCCGACCGTTCACCGGATCGGATGTCTACACACGCGACGAGAACGAGCGCATCCGTACCAGCGGGCGCATCGCCGCGCAGGCCGTCGAGGCGGTCGGCGCCGCGATCCGTCCCGGCGTCACGACCGACGAGCTCGACGCCATCGCACATGACTTCCTCGTCGCGCACGACGCCTACCCCTCGACCCTCGGCTACCGCGGCTTCCCGAAGTCGAGCTGCACCTCGATCAACGAGGTGATCTGTCACGGCATCCCCGACGACACCGTGCTCGTCGACGGCGACATCATCAACATCGACATCACGGCCTACCACGACGGCATGCACGGCGACCTCAACGCGACCTTCCTGGTGGGCGACGTCGCCCCCGAGGTGCGTGACCTCGTCGAGCGCACGCGCGAAGCGTTGGGCCGCGGCATCAAGGCCGTCGCGCCGGGCCGCGAGGTCAACGTAATCGGTCGCGCGATCGAGAGCTACGCGCGCCGCTTCGGCTACGGCGTCGTGCGCGACTACACGGGACACGGGGTCGGCAGGGCCTTCCACACGGGCCTCATCGTGCCGCACTACGACGCGGCGCCCCGGTACGACACCATCATGGAGGTCGGCATGGTCTTCACGATCGAACCCATGCTGACGCTCGGCACACCGGATCACCCCGGCACGAGCGAGTGGGACGAGTGGTCCGACGGATGGACGATCGTCACCCGCGACCGCAGTCTCACCGCCCAGTTCGAACATACGCTCGTCGTCACCGAGACGGGCGCCGAGATCCTGACCCTTCCCTGACCCCGACCCTGCCAGACGGCTCGACGCATCCGGAGGACCCATGACCGCACTCGCCGTCGGAATCGACATCGGAGGCACCGGAATCAAGGGGGCGCTCGTCGACACCGGGCGCGGGGTGCTCGCCGGCGATCGCGTCAAGGTGCCCACCCCCGACGGCGGAGACCCGGATGCCGTGCTCGCCGCCGTCACCGAGATGGTCGCGGGCTTCGGCGAGGCGGGCGAGGGCGTACCCGTCGGTGTGTGCTTCCCCGCGATCGTGCGGCACGGCCGCACGATGTCGGCGGCCAACGTCTCGCAGCGCTGGATCGGTCTCGAGGCCGAGAAGCTGTTCGAGGCGGCGCTGCGGCGCGACATCCACTTCGTCAACGACGCGGATGCTGCGGGCGTCGCCGAGGTACGCTTCGGCGCCGCGCGCGGTGTCGACGGGCTCGTCATCATGACCACGCTCGGCACGGGGATCGGCAGCGCGTTCCTCTACGACGGCGTGCTCATCCCGAACACCGAGCTCGGACATCTGGAGCTGGGCGGCGAAGACGCCGAGTCACGTGCTGCGTACTCGGCCAAAGAGCGCGACGGGCTCGACTGGAAGAAGTGGGCCAAGCGCCTCCAGCGCTACTACCGGCACGTCGAGTTCCTGTTCTCGCCCGAGCTCTTCGTGGTCGGCGGCGGAGTCTCGAAGAACCACGAGGATTTCCTGCCGCTGCTCGATCTCGAGACCCCGATCGTGCCGGCGACCCAGCGGAACAACGCCGGAATCCTCGGCGCCGCCTGGCTCGCGGCGCAGCCCACGCACCGGAGCGGCGACATTTCGGTTCTGTGAAATCTGGCGTCACCCCCTCCACCCCGGCGCTCTCTTACGTTAGGTTGAGCTAACGCCCTGCGTATGGGGGCGCATGCACCAGAAGAAAGCAGTCACATGCCCAGTGGAACCGTGAAGTGGTTCAACGCCGAAAAGGGATTCGGCTTCATCACCCCCGACGACGGCGCTCAGGACGTCTTCGCGCACTACTCGGCCATCGAGGCCAAGGGGTACCGCACCCTGGAAGAGGGTCAGCGCGTCGAGTTCGAGGTCGCGGAGGGACAGAAGGGTCCCCAGGCCGCCAACATCCGGCTCGCCTGACGACAGAGACTCCACCATGAGGAAGCGCCTCCGGGTCATCCCGGGGGCGCTTCCTCATGTGTGAGACGAACGGGTCGGCCGATACGCCGGGTTCTGTCGGCGACTCGCACGGAGTACGTGCGGGTGCCGGACGGCCATCTCTCTCGGGACTGCGTTACCGCAGCCCTCCAGCGGTCTACCCGGTGCCTCGGCGAGCAACCTCATCGGCACCTGTCTGACCTTGCTCCGGGCGAGGTTTACCCAGCGAGCCCGATCACTCGGGCCCCTGGTGGTCTCTTACACCACCGTTTCACCCTTACCCCGATGCGACGTGCGCACCGTGGCGGTCTGCTCTCTGTTGCACTTTCTCGCGGATCACTCCGGGTGGGTGTTACCCACCACCCTGCTCTGTGGAGCCCGGACGTTCCTCGGCGCGCACCTCGCGATGCGCGACGCGACCGTCTGGCCGGCCCGTTCGCTCCCCCAGGATAGCGGCGCGGCGGCCCCAGGACGGACGATCGTGTCGGCACCCGCGCGGCCGGGCGTTCGCGCACGGCCGGTCGCGCGGCCGAGCGCGGCGGATTATCGCCGCGCCAGACGACTCAGAGCCCGGATTCGGCGGTGCGTACGAGGATCGCGCTCGAGTCGGGGCACAGCAGCACGTCGTCGGGAGCTGCGGCGCGCACCGCGCCCAGATCGGTCGCGTTGAGCGCCACACCGCTCGCACTCGACACGCCGCCGCGCAGATGCGACGCTCCGACGCCGTAGCGTTCGCGCTGCTTCTCGTAGAGGGCGAGCAGATCGGCGGGCACCCGGGCCGCGATGGTCGCGCGGTCGGTGACGACGTCGGCGCGCTCGCGCTGCAGCGACGACGCGCTCGCATCACGCGCCGCCGTGGTCTCGGCGATGCGCCCGTCGAGCTCATCGAGCGCCGCGCGCGTGGCCGCGAGGTCGTTCTCCTGCTGTTCGACGCGTTCCATCACGACGAGCTCGATCTCCTCGAGCTCGTCGCGCCTGCGGGCGAGCGCCTCGAGCTCCTGCTCGAGCGCCTGCACGTCCTTCACGGACGACGTCGCCTGCAGACGCTCCCGATCACGGGTCATGCGCGCCTCGACGACGGCGACATCCGACTCGACCCGTCCGAGCTCGGCCTGCGCGTCTTCGAGCGCGCCCGTCTGCTCGGCGACCGTGCGACGCAACGTGTGCGCCTCGGCGTCGAGCTCGGCGAGACGCGCCGTCTCGGGGAGGTTCCGCAGCTGGTTGTCGAGTCGCTGCACACGGGTGTCGAGGTCCTGCAGCTCGAGCAGCAGGGCCTGGTCTTCGGGAGCGGCCTTCAAGCCCATGCGGTTTCCGTTCTGTCGGGGGTCGGATGCGGCACGCTCTAGACGAGCGCGAAATCCCAGGGGTCGGTGCGCAACTCGCTCACCGTGACGGCGACGTCGGGCAACGCCTCGCGCAGCGCTCTGGCCGCCGCGTCGAGCCACAACCACTCCGCCGCCCAGTGCGAGACGTCGAGCAGCGCAGGGCCGCCCGCCACTCGTGCGTTCTCGCGCGCCTCGGATGCCGGATGATGCCGCAGGTCGCTCGTGATGTACACGTCGGAGGCGAGAACCTCGGGGTGGTTCAGCAGGGAGTCACCCGCCCCTGCGCAGAGCGCGACGTGTCGCACCTCGGCGTGGTAGTCGCCTGCACCGCGGATGCCCTGCGCCGTCGCGGGCAGCACGCGCTGCAGACCACGGGCGAGCTCGCCGAGGGTCACGGCGTCGGCGAGCGTGCCCACGCGTCCGAGACCGTGGGCGGGGTCGCCGGAGTCGGGCACGATCGGCCGGGTGTCGCGCAGGCCGAGCGCCTCGGCGAGCACGGCGGAGGTGCCGTCCGCGACGATGTCGGCGTTGGTGTGCGCCGCGAGCAGCCCGCATCCGCCGCGGATCAGGCGCGCGAGCACGGCACCCTTGTAGCGGTCCTCGGCGACCGAGGTCACGCCGCGCAGCAGCAGGGGGTGGTGCACGAGCAGCAGCTGCGCACCCGACGCGACCGCCTCGTCGGCGGTCTCGACGACCGCGTCGACGGCGAGATGGATGGCCGAGACCGGTGCGGCCGGGTCGCCGGCGATGAGCCCCGGGGCGTCCCACGGTTCGGCGCCCGCGAGGGGCCACAGGGCGTGGGCGACCGCGGTGACGTGCGCGAGAGAAGGGGCCACGGCCTCAGTCTACGAGCGCACTCGAGGCCGTTCGCACGCCCTCCGCCTCGTCGCGATCCCGTTCCTGCCGACGGATGGCGGGCACGCCCGCGACGAGCGGGAGCAGCAGGCCGAGGCCGAGGGCGACGAGCACGCCGATCTCGCTCGCGGCGAGGGCGGACGCGGGGTCGACGCCGAGCGCCGCATAGAGGTATCCCTCCCAGGTGAAGCCCGGAAGCTGCGCCGTGACGAGACCGAATCCGACGACCGAGATGACCACGAGACCCACCAGGTTGACCCAGCGCACGGCGGGATACACCCCGCCCGCGGCGAGCAGCGACGGCGCGTGGAATCGCCGCAGTCGGATCATCATCTCGCTCGCGAAGATGCCCGTCCACGCGGCGACGGGAACGGCGACCGTCGTCGCGACATCGGTGACGAGCGCGCGCGTGTCACTTCCGAGCATGAGCAACCCGACCGCGACGAGGGCGACGAGCACGGCGGCGATGAGCGTCGCAAGCGACCGCGGAAGGCGGGCGCCCGCGGCGACGAGCGCGAGACCGCCCGAGTAGATCGTGACGATCGCGCCCGCCACGAGTCCGAAGCCGGCGGCCGCGAGCACGGGAAGGGCGAGCCCCTCCGGAACGAGTTCGGCGAGCGTCGCGAGGGGCGCGCGTGCGAGGCCCTCGGCGAGTTGCGCATCGGATGCCGCGAGCACCGCACCCCACGCGAGGATCGCGAGCGTCGGCACGATCACGCCGAACGACCCCCACAACATGTTGGCGGCGCCGGATCCCGCGACCTTCTGGTAGCGCGCGAGGTCGGAACTCGACTGCGCCCAGGCGAGACCCACGACGCTGAAGACGAGCACGGCACCGCCGACCGCGAGCAGCCACGGTCCGTCGTCGGTGCGCAGTGCCGCGTCGATGTCGACATGTGAGGCCGTGACGACGATCGTGGCGAGCACGAGCACGGTCGACAGGATGCCCAGCACACGCTGCACGCGGTGCAGCAGGCCGTAGCCGAGAACGGCGACGACACCGGCCAGTACGGCGCCGATCGCGAGCGCGACGAGGGCCGTGACCCCGACTCCCGTCTCGCCCGGTGCGAGCACGGCCGCCGCCGTCACCGCGAGCAGCCAGAGCAGCACCGCTCCCCACAGCACGCGACCGACGATCGCGAGCACCGCGGGCAGCACATTGCCGACGAGGCCGAAGGTCGCGCGCGACACGACCATCGTGGGCTGTCCGCTCCACTTGCCCGCGAGCGATCCGAGCCCGAGCGGCAGCGCCGAGAGGCCGACACCCGCGACGACCGCCACGAGCACCTGACGCAGGCTCATGCCGAAGGTGAAGAGCGTCGCCGAGACCGCCACCATCACGATCGAGGAGTTCGCGGCGAACCACAGCCAGAACAGTCGCGCCGCGTGTCCGGCGCGACGTTCGACGGGGGTTGGTTCGAGGGCGGCCGATTCGATCGCCATCGCGGGCGGGTCGCTCGGCTCTCCCGCGGCGACCGGCTCACCGACGGCGACGACGGTCGCCGTCGACACCGGAACGGGAGCCACGGATGCCACACCCGCGTCGTCGACGGGGATCGGCGCGGCGAGGTCGGCGCGGTCGTCGATGCCCTCCACCTCGGGGTCGCCCGCGACCTCGGGCACCACGACCGCCTCGACAGGCGGCGGCGGCGCGAACGGGACGGCCGCGACATCCGGCGGGGGCGCGTCTTGGAACCCGGCGGCGGGCACCTCGACGGCGGCCGCCGCGGCCGGCGGCGGCAGGTGCGCGACGTCGACGGGACCGTCGGGTCCGTCGACGGTGGTGACGGGAGGCGGAAGCACGGGCGCTGGCAGCTCGGAGACGGGTGGCGGGGTGAGCGCCGTCGGGTCGATCGTGCCGACCTCGGGTGCCGCGGGCGGCTCGACGAGCGGCGGCGGCGCGAAGGTGGGGGGCGGGGCCGTGAGCCAGGCGTCGTCGCCGGACGGCTCGGGCTCGGGCGTTGCGGGCTCGGGCTCGGGCTCGGGCTCGGGCTCGGGCTCGGGCTCGGGGAAAGCCTGCGCCGCACCCTCCCACGCGTTCGCGCCGAAAGCGGCCCCCACCCCGGGCGGAGGCTCGACCGCATCGGCGACCGGGTCGAGTCCCTGTCGACGGCGCAGCTCGTTCTCGAGCAGCAGGATCGCGTCGAGCGTCGATCCCGCGGCGACCGACTCCTCGACGGTGCGGCTCAACTCGTCGTCGGGAAGCGGCGACGAGAAGTCGAGCGGCGGCGGGGTGACGGCGCTGTCGGCCGGGGGCACCCCGACCGCAGACGGGGCGAACGGCGAGGGGCCGACCGACTCGGCCACCGGCGGCTCGGCCACCGGCGGCGCGATGACCGGCTCGGCGGCCGACGGCGGCGCGGCGACGGCGTCCTCGGGCAGCTGCAGATCCGCCGGCTCCGGATCGGAGGCGACCTCGTCGGGGGCGACGTACTCGGGTGCGGGAGGGGGCGGCGGCACGGGCAACGGCGGCGGCATGTCGCGCTGCACCTCGGCCGGATCGGGGCGGAAGCTCGGGTCGGAGTTGATGACGGGGATCGTGATGGGGCCCGTGTACATGGCCTTCTGCGCGGCGAGCGCGGCCGAGAGCTCCTCGTCACTCGCGGCGGCCGTAGGAGCGTTCGACGGCGCGACGTAGGGCGGCGGATACACGCTCGGCGCGGACCCCTGCTGCGTGTCGTCGCGCGGGGGCTCCTGGCCCGGCACCTCACTCATGCGTGGAAGTCTAGGGCGGCACCTCGCGCGCGCCCAGGAGGACGGGCCGTGACGAGCACGACGATTCCTCCGAGAATCGCGAGCAGTCCGAGCCACGCGAGAGGGTCGAGGCGCTCCCCCACGACCACCACCGCGAGCATCGTCGCGACGACCGGCTCGAGCAGCGCGATCGTCGTGACCGTCGACGAGCGCAGCGTGCGCAGCGCGATCCCCACGAGCAGGTAGGCGATGCACATCGGTCCGATCGCGAGATAGCCGACGATCGCGATCGAGCCGGCGTCGGCGAGCAGCGGCGCCCCCGTCACCGCGAGCACGGGCAGCAGCAGCAGCGCACCGCATCCGAACATCGCGCCCATCACCCCGCGTGAGGTGCCTCCCGCGCCGATCGCGCGGGCAGAGGAGTAGGTGTAGAGGCCGTAGGCGACCCCCGCGAGCAGACCCAGCAGCACCCCGGGCAGCACACGAGCGTCCTCCGACTCCCCCGGGTGCCGCGCGAGAGCGAGCACGGCCATGCCGCCGATCGCGAGAACCGTCGCGACACCCCAGCGCACCGAGAGCGGATGCCGTTCGACGATCCATTCGAGCAGTGCGGTGACGACGGGGCCGGTTCCCAGCGCGACGACGTTGCCGATCGCGACGCCTGCGAGGTCCATGCCCGAGTAGAAGGCGAGCGGGTACACGACGACGCCGATCGCGCCGGCCGCGATCCATCCGCGGGCCCCGCCCCGCAGCACGGCGAGGCTCGCCCGCGGTGCCGTCGCGAACAGCAGCAGCCCGCCGACCCCCATGGTCGCGGCGCCCGTCGCCACGGGGCTCACGGCATCCGGAAGAAAGGTCGCGGCCGTGCCCGTCGTGCCCCACAACAGGGCCGCGACGACGATCGCGAGCGTCGCACGCACACGACCGGACTCCACGTGGGCGCTGAGGGACTCGAACCCCCGGCATCTTCGGTGTAAACGAAGCGCTCTACCAGCTGAGCTAAGCGCCCGGTGCCCCGATGCTATCCGGCGGCGGGCTCAGACCGAGACGGGAAGCACCTCGGCGAGCGCGGCACGGTAGTCCTCGACCGAGCGCGCCTGGCCGGGAGCTGTAATGAACGACGCACGGATGATGCCCTTCGCGTCGATCACGAAGGTCGCGCGGTTGGCGAAGCCCTTCTCCTCGAGGAACACGCCGTACTCCTTGGCGACGGCGCCGTGCGGCCAGAAGTCGGCGAGCAGCGTGAAGTCGTACCCCTCCTGCTCGGCCCACGCGCGCAGCGTCGCCTTCGAGTCGACCGAGATGCCGATGAGCTCCACGCCGTGCTGCGCGAAGAGCGAGAGGTTGTCGCGCAGGGCGCACAGCTCGCCCGTGCACGTGCTGGAGAAGGCCAGCGGGAAGAAGACGAGCGCGACCGGCTTGCGGCCACGGAAGTCGCTCAGCCGGATGTGCTCGCCGTACTGGTTCGGCAGGTCGAAGTCGGGGGCCTGCGTGTCGTTCTCGAGAGCCACGAGCAGCGATCATACGCCGCGATCCGCGGACGCGCCGGTGGCCCGCCCCGGTGCAGGAAGTCGGACCCGCTCCGGGCCTAGACTTGACGATGGCCACGACACGATCAGGAAGAGGTCAACGTGACGGTGAACGACCAGGATCCGTACTCGGTGAACAACACCGATCAGGACCCGGAGGAGACCGCCGAGTGGCAGGAGTCCCTCGACGCGCTCGTCGCAGACAAGGGGCACGGGCGTGGTCGCGAGATCATGCTGAGCCTGCTCAAGCGGTCGAAGGACCTGCACCTGGGTGTCCCCATGGTGCCGACGACCGACTACATCAACACGATCGCCCCCGAGAACGAACCCGCGTTCCCCGGCGATGAGGAGCTCGAGCGGCAGTACCGTCGCTGGATCCGCTGGAACGCGGCGATCACGGTGCACCGTGCGCAGCGTCCGGAGATCGCCGTGGGCGGCCACATCTCGACCTACGCGTCGAGCGCCTCGCTCTACGAGGTGGGCCACAACTGGTTCTTCCGCGGACAGGACCACCCGTCCGGCGGCGACCAGATCTTCTACCAGGGGCACGCATCCCCCGGCATGTACGCGCGCGCCTTCCTCGAGGGGCGTCTCGGCGAGCAGGATCTCGACGGCTTCCGTCAGGAGAAGTCGCGGGCGCCTCACGCGCTGAGCTCGTACCCGCATCCGCGCCTCATGCCCGAGTTCTGGCAGTTCCCGACGGTGTCGATGGGCATCGGCCCGCTCAACGCCATCTGGCAGGCGCAGAACAACAAGTACCTCACGAACCGCGGCATCGCCGACCGCTCCGAGAGCCACGTGTGGGCGTTCCTCGGCGACGGCGAGATGGACGAGGTCGAGAGTCGCGGCGCCCTGCAGTGGGCCGCCAACGAGAAGCTCGACAACCTGACCTTCGTCATCAACTGCAACCTGCAGCGGCTCGACGGCCCGGTGCGCGGCAACGGCAAGATCATCCAGGAGCTCGAGAGCTTCTTCCGCGGCGCGGGCTGGAACGTCATCAAGGTCATCTGGGGCCGTGAGTGGGACGAGCTGCTCGCCCGCGACAACGGTGCCCTCGTGCGCGTCATGAACGAGACGCCCGACGGCGACTACCAGACCTACAAGGCCGAAGACGGCGCCTACGTGCGCGAGAACTTCTTCGGACGCGACCCCGAGGCGCTCAAGCTCGTCGAGGGCTTCTCCGACGAGCAGATCTGGAACCTCAAGCGCGGCGGTCACGACTACCGCAAGATCTACGCGGCCTTCAAGGCGGCCGTCGAGCACGAGGGCCAGCCGACCGTCATCCTCGCGAAGACGATCAAGGGCTACGGCCTCGGCAAGAGCTTCGAGGGCCGCAACGCGACCCACCAGATGAAGAAGCTCACGCTCGACAACCTCAAGCAGTTCCGCGACGAGCTGCGCATCCCGATCACGGACGCCCAGCTCGAGGAGAACCCCTACCTGCCGCCGTACTACCACCCGGGCGAGAACGACCCGGCGATCCAGTACCTGCAGGAGCGGCGTCGCGAGCTCGGCGGGTACCTGCCCGAGCGTCGCACGAAGTACGTCGACCTCAACCTGCCCGAGGCCTCGGCCTACGACGTCGTCAAGCGCGGGTCCGGCAAGCAGGAGATCGCCACGACGATGGCGTTCGCCCGCCTGCTGAAGGACCTGCTGCGCACGCCCGGGCTGGGCGAGCGGATCGTGCCGATCATCCCGGATGAGGCGCGCACCTTCGGCATGGACGCGTACTTCCCGACGGCGAAGATCTACAACCCGAACGGCCAGCACTACACCTCGGTCGACCGGGAGCTGCTGCTCGCCTACAAGGAGAGCGAGAAGGGGCAGATCGTCCACGTCGGCATCAACGAGGCCGGCGCGTTCGCGGCCTTCACCGCCGCGGGCACCTCGTACTCGACGCACGGCCAGCCGCTCATCCCGGTGTACGTGTTCTACTCGATGTTCGGTTTCCAGCGCACGGGCGACGCGATGTGGGCGGCGGGCGACCAGATGGCGCGCGGCTTCATCGTCGGCGCCACCGCGGGACGCACGACGCTCACGGGCGAGGGCCTGCAGCACGCCGACGGCCACTCGCCGTTGCTGGCCTCCACGAACCCCGCGGTCGTCGCCTACGACCCCGCCTACGGGTACGAGCTCGGCCACATCGTGCGCGCGGGTCTCGAGCGCATGTACGGCGGCACCCACCCCGACCCGAACGTCATGTACTACCTCACGGTCTACAACGAGCCGCTCGTGCAGCCGGCCGAACCCGAGGGGCTCGACGTCGACGGGCTGTTGCGCGGCATCTACAAGCTGAAGGACGCCACCATCGGCGGTCCCAAGGCGCAGCTGCTCGCATCCGGTGTCTCGGTGCCGTGGGCGCTCGAGGCGCAGGAGCTGCTCGCGAAGGACTGGGGTGTGGCCGCCGATGTGTGGAGCGTCACCTCGTGGGGCGAGCTGCGTCGCGACGGCCTCGCCGCCGACGAGCACAACTTCCTCAACCCGACGAAGCAGCCGCAGGTTCCCTACGTGTGGCAGAAGCTCAACGGGGCCGAGGGGCCGTTCCTCGGCGTGAGCGACTACATGCACGCGGTTCCCGACCAGATCCGGGCCTGGGTTCCGGGCGAGTACGCGACGCTCGGCGCCGACGGCTTCGGCTTCAGCGACACCCGTGCGGCGGCGCGACGCTTCTTCAAGATCGACGGGCCGTCGATCGTGGTGCGCACGCTCCAGTCGCTCGCACGTCGTGGTCAGGTCGACCCGGCCTACGTGCTGCAGGCGATCGACAAGTACAAGCTGCACGACGTGACCGCGGGGACCACCGGCACGGCGGGCGGCGAGAGCTAGGCCGCCACCGCCCGTGCCCGAGAGGACGAAGGCGCAGACGCTCGCCTGGCTGCGCACGCTGTCAGGCGAGTTGTCGACCACGACGCTCAAGCGTCTCGACGACACCCTTCCGTGGTATCGCGAGATGCCTCCGGGGCGTCGCAGCGCCGTCGGGCTCGTCGCGCAGGCCGGCATCACCTCGTTCATCTCGTGGTACGACGACCCGGGCTCGACCCCGTGGATCGCCGCGGATGTGTTCGGCGCCGCACCCCGGGAGCTGTTGCGCTCGGTGAGCCTGCAGCAGACGCTGCAGCTCATCCGCGTGACGGTCGAGGTGGTCGAGGAGCGGGTGAAGAGCTCGGGCGACGAGTTGCGCGAGGCGATCCTGCTGTACTCGCGCGAGATCGCGTTCGCTGCCGCGGATGTATACGCACGCGCCGCAGAGGCGCGCGGGCTGTGGGATGCACGCCTCGAGGCGCTCGTTGTCGACTCGATCCTCACGGGCGAGTACGACAGCGAGCTGCCGAGCCGGGTGGCCGCTCTCGGCTGGAACGGGCACGGCGCGGTCGCGGTGCTCGTCGGCACGGCGCCGCGCATGCTCGACGTCGACCAGCTGCGACGCACGGCACGGCACCTCGACGCGGATGTGCTCATCGGCGTGCAGGGCAGCCGCCTCGTGCTCGTGATCGGTCGTGTCGACCCGAAAGACGACGAGGAGGCGCGCACCCCGCTGCCCTTCATCGAGATCGCACGCCAGCTCGAGTCGGGCTTCGGTGCGGGGCACCTCGTGCTGGGCCACGAGGTGCCGTCGCTCGTCGACGCCGCGCGCAGCGCGCGCGCCGCGCTCGCCGGGTTCGCGGTCGCGCGCTCGTGGCGCAACGCGCCGCGCCCGGTGCTCGCCGACGACCTCCTGCCCGAGCGCGCGCTCGCAGGCGACCCGCTCGCCCGCGCCACGCTCATCGCGCGCATCTACGAGCCCCTCAAGGCGCACTCGACGGAGCTGCTGCAGACCCTGTGGGCCTACCTCGACAACGGCCGGTCGCTCGAGGGCACCGCCCGCGAGCTCTTCGTGCACGCCAACACCGTGCGCTACCGGCTCAAACGCATCAGCGAGATCATCGGCTGGGATGCGACCGGCGCCCGCGAGGCGCTCATCCTGCAGACGGCGCTCATCGTCGGCTCGATCGCCGATACCGGCAAGAAGCCCGAGTGAGTCGGCCGAGCCATGTAGGCATCCGCCAAGGTCTGTGCGGATTTCTCGTGGCGCGTATGCCGCCACCGGGCCCCGAGCTTGGCAGGATGGTCGGGTGACCGTTGTGATCGTCGCGCCCGGACAGGGCTCGCAGACTCCCGGATTCCTCGACCCCTGGCTCGCCGAGTCGCACTTCGCGGCACAGCTCGACGAGCTCTCCGACGCCGCAGGTGTCGACCTGCGACGGCACGGAACCGTGTCGGATGCCGACACCATCCGCGACACGGCGGTCGCCCAGCCGCTCATCGTGGGCGCCTCGCTCATCTCGCTCGGTGCGGTGCTCGACGGCGGACGCCGCGAGAAGGTCGCCGGCATCGCGGGGCACTCGGTCGGTGAGGTCGCCGCGGCGGCCGGCGCCGGCATCCTGGGCGACGCGGATGCGATGCGTTTCGTCGCGGCGCGTGGTCGCGCCATGGCGGATGCCGCGGCGCGCACCGAGACCGGCATGAGCGCGGTCATCGGCGCCGACGAGGCGGAGCTGCTCGCCGCCCTCGAGCCGCTCGGGCTCTCCCCCGCGAACATGAACGGCGGCGGGCAGATCGTCGTGGCGGGCGAGCTGCACGGGCTCGCCGCGCTGCAGGCGAACCCGCCCGCCGGCGCCCGGGTCATCCCGCTGCAGGTCGCGGGCGCCTTCCACACCCGATTCATGGAACCCGCCGTCGACACCATGCGCGAGCTCGCATCCGGCATGTCGGCCGCGCATCCGACGCTGCGCATCTGGACCAACCGCGACGGCTCGGTCGTCGACGACGGCCCCCGCTACCTCGAACTGCTCGTCGGTCAGATCGCATCGCCGGTGCGGTGGGATCGCGTGATGGAGTCGTTCGCGGCAGCGGGCGTCACCGGCCTCATCGAGCTCTCCCCCGCCGGCGCCCTCGTCGGCCTCGCCAAGCGCGCACTCAAGGGGCTCCCGACCCTCGCCGTGAAGACGCCCGACGACATCCCCGCCGCTCACGCTCTCATCGATCAGGAGGCCGCCGCGTGACGATCCACCTCAAGCAGGCCGTCGGCGCGCCCGGCAGCCGCATCCTCGCCCTCGGCGCCGCGCGCGGCGACCTCGTCGTGCCGAACGACGACCTCGTGGGTCCCATCAACTCGAGCGACGAGTGGATCCGTCAACGCACCGGGATCATCACGCGCAAGCGCGCGTCGAAGGGTCTCAACGCGATCGACCTCGCCGAGGCCGCCGCCCGTGAGGCGCTCGAGAAGTCGGGCGTCGACCCGGCACGCGTCGGCGCGGTGCTCGTCTCCACGATCAGCAACGTCGCGGTCACCCCGTCGATGTCGACCCTGCTCGCGGAACGCATCGGGGTCTCCCCCGCCGCTGCCTACGACATCGGCGCGGCGTGCGCGGGCTACACCTACGCGGTCGCGCAGGCCGACGCCCTCATCCGCGCGGGAGCCGCCGAGTACGTGATCGTCGTGGGCGCCGAGAAGCTCTCGCAGTACGTGCACCCCGAAGACCGTTCGATCTCGTTCCTGCTCGGCGACGGCGCGGGCGCGGCCGTGCTCGGACCCTCGGACGAGCCGGGCGTGTCGAAGACCGTGTGGGGTTCCGACGGGTCGAAGTGGGATGCCGTGGGCATGAACGCCACGTTCGAGGAGTACCTCGACAAGGTGAAGCCGTGGCCCACCATGCGCCAAGACGGGCAGACCGTGTTCCGCTGGGCCGTGTGGGAGATGGCCAAGGTCGCGCGGAGGACGCTCGAGGAGGCCGGCATCACCCCCGACGATCTCGCCGCGTTCATCCCCCACCAGGCCAACATGCGCATCATCGACGAGCTCGCCAAGCAGCTGAAGCTGCCCGAGCACGTCGCGATCGCCCGCGACATCGAGACCACCGGCAACACCTCCGCCGCGTCGATCCCGCTCGCGACCCACCGACTGCTCGAGGAGCACCCCGAGCTCTCCGGCGGTCTCGCCCTGCAGATCGGCTTCGGCGCCGGCCTCGTCTTCGGCGCTCAGGTCGTGCGCCTCCCCTAAACTTGTCCCGGTCACTCGACACCCCTAGGAGATAAACGAAATGGCACTGTCCACCGAAGAAGTCCTCGCCGGCCTGGCCGAGCTCATCAACGATGAGACCGGCATCGCGACCGACACCGTCGAGCTCGACAAGTCCTTCACCGACGACCTCGACATCGACTCGATCTCGATGATGACCATCGTCGTGAACGCCGAGGAGAAGTTCGACGTCAAGATCCCCGACGAAGAGGTCAAGAACCTCAAGACCGTCGGCGACGCCGTCACCTACATCGTCAACGCGCAGAACTGAGCGACGGCGGGCGGGGGCGTAGCCGCCTCCGCCCGTTCTCGTCCCGCCGCATCCGGCATCGCTTTCCCCACACCTCGGAGTACACGAATGACCAAGAAGATCGTCGTCACCGGCATCGGCACGTCGTCGCCGCTCGGAGGCACCGCGCCCGACAGCTGGAACGCACTGCTGGCCGGTGAGTCGGGCGCCGCGACGCTCAGCCACGACTGGGTGAGCGAACTGGAGCTGCCGGTGACCTTCGCCGCCGAGGCGAAGGTGCGGCCGGATGAGGTTCTCGAGCGCCAGGAGCTCAAGCGGCTCGACCCGATGAGCCAGTTCGCGCTCATCGCCTCGCGCGAGGCCTGGGCGGATGCGGGCTCCCCCGAGGTCGACCCGGAGCGTCTCGGCGTCGAATACTCCACCGGCATCGGCGGACTCTGGACGCTGCTCGACGCGTGGGACACCCTCAAGGAGAAGGGCCCGCGTCGGGTGCTCCCGATGACCGTGCCCATGCTCATGCCGAACGCCGCGGCCGCGGCCGTCAGCATGCACCTCGGTGCCCGCGCCTTCGCCCGCACGGATGTGTCGGCGTGCGCTTCGAGCACCGAGGCCATCGCCAACGCCTACGACCACCTGCAGCAGGGCTACGCCGACGTCGTCATCGCCGGCGGCACCGAGTCGGCGATCCACGGCATCACGATCGCCGCGTTCTCGTCGATGCAGGCGCTCTCGAAGCGCAACGACTCCCCCGCGACCGCGTCCCGCCCGTACGACCGCACCCGCGACGGCTTCGTCATGGGCGAAGGCGCCGCATCCATCGTGCTCGAGACCGAGGAGCACGCGAAGGCGCGCGGCGCGAGGATCTACGCCGAGCTCGCCGGCGGCGGCGTCACGAGCGACTCGTACCACATCACCGCCCCCGACCCCGAGGGCTGGGGCGCCTCGCGTGCGGTGCGCGCGGCGCTCGAGCAGGCCTGCGCCTCGCCCGACGATGTGACGCACATCAACGCCCACGCGACGAGCACGCCCGTCGGCGACATCGCCGAGTACAAGGCGCTGCTGGCCGTGTTCGGCGACCGCGTGCACGACATCCCGGTGTCGGCCACGAAGGCGTCGACGGGTCATCTGCTGGGCGGCACGGGCGCGCTCGAGGCGATCTTCGCGATCCTCGCCGTGCAGCAACGTCTCGCGCCGCCGACGATCAACCTCACCGAGCAGGATCCGGAGATCCCGCTTGATGTCGTGACGTCGCCGCGCGCGCTCGGCGACGGGCCGCAGCTCGCGATCTCGAACTCGTTCGGCTTCGGCGGGCACAACTCGGTGGTCGCGTTCCGCTCGGTGTGAGGCGGTGGCTTCGAGACGCCCGCTGCGCGGGCTCCTCAGCCACCTCGACCCTGCGGCGCTCCACCGCCCGCTGCCCGCTGATCGAGTGCCGCGCGCAGCGCGGTGTATCGAGATCCGCGCCCCGGCCCGCCGAGTTCCGCGCGCAGCGCCCCCTGCCCGCTGATCGAGTGCCGCGCGCAACGCCCACCGCCCGCTGATCGAGTGCCGCGCGCAGCGCGGTGTATCGAGATCCGCGCCCCGGCCCGCCGAGTTCCGCGCGCAGCACCCCCCTGCCCGCTGATCGAGTGCCGCGCGCAGCGCGGTGTATCGAGATCCGCGCCCCCCGCGCTAGATGATCCGACACCCCTCGTGCTCGGTGCAGACGCCGTCGAAGTCGTCGTCTGCTACGACCACCTCGACCACCTCGTCGACGTGGATGAGCGGTTCCTCGAGCTCGTCGAAGAGCTCCCTCAAATCGATGTCGCTCGTCTTCAGCATTTCGAATGCTCCTCTCTATGAGGCCCCGTCGACGAGCGCGACCGCGCTCGTGGTCGTCGACGGCACCTCGCCGCGGATTACCGCGGCGTCAGCCAACTTTGTGAAGCCAGATGACGGGGCTGTCCTCGCTCGCGTAGCGGAACGGCTCGAGTTCGTCGTCCCACGCCTGCCCGAGCGCGAGGCGCAGTTCACGGTGCAGTTCGAACGCATCCGATCCGGCGGTCTCCATGGCGGCACGGATGCGGTCCTCCGGCACGACCATGTTGCCCGCGGTGTCGGTCTGGGCGAAGAAGACGCCGAGGTCGGGCGTGTGCATCCACCGTCCGCCGTCGGTGCCGAGCCCCGCGTCCTCGGTGACCTCGTAGCGCAGGTGCTCCCAGCCGCGGAGGGCGGAGGCGAGCACAGCGCCCGTGCCCCGGGGCCCCTCCCAGACGTACTCGGTGCGCTGGGCGCCGGGCAGCACGGGCTGGGGCCGCCAGTCGAAGTTGACGGCGCGCCCGAGCGCTCGGCCCGCCGCCCACTCGACATGTGGGCAGAGAGCACGAGGAGCGGAGTGGACGTACACCACTCCGCGCGACATCGCAGCAGCCACTTTTCTCTCCGTTCGTCAGATGCGACTTCCCCATCGACCTGACGTACGTTCGCTGTTGCTTGGGGCCATTATGCCCGGTCATCCCCCGGAATGACAAGCGTGTCGTTCGGGTGTCGGTCTACTTCGCGTCGGCGTAGCTGTCGACGACCGCGACCGTCACCGGGAACTCGACGGGTGCCTGCCCGAAGAGGATGCGTCCGGCCTCCGCCGCCGCCTCCCGCATCGCCTCGGCGACCGCGGCGGCGTGTTCCTCGGGCGCGTGCACGATGAGCTCGTCGTGGAGGAAGAACACGAGGTGCGGGCGCGCGGTGAGGGGCGCGGATGCCGCGCCCGTGTCGCCGAGCTGCCACAGCATCCGGCGCAGTGCGCCCATCCAGCAGAGCGCCCACTCCGCCGCCGTGCCCTGCACGACGAAGTTGCGGGTGAAGCGACCCCACGCGCGGCCGTCGCTGCGGACGCGGGCGCGCTCGAGTTCGCTCACCGTCTCGTCGTAGCCGGCGTCGCGTCCGGGCGGCGAGCTGCGACCGAGCCAGGTGCTCACGACCTCACCCGCTTCGCCGGCGCGGGCCGCGGCCTCGACGAACGCCATGGCGCGCGGGAAGGCGCGCTCGATGCGCGGCCGCATGCGCCCCGACTCGCCCGTCGTGCCGCCGTAGATGGCGCCGAGCATGCCGTACTTCGCCTGCGAGCGGGTCTCGACGGCACCGGATTCGACCATGCCCTCGTACATGTCGTGCGCGCGGCCGGCGCGCGCCATCGCGGTGTCGCCCGACATCGCGGCGAGCACGCGGGGTTCGAGCTGGGCGGCGTCGGCGACGACGAGCTTCCAGCCGGGGTCGGAGACGACCGCGCCGCGCACCTGTTTCGGCAGCTGCAGCGCGCCGCCGCCGTCGGACGCCCACCGCCCGGTGACGACGCCGGCCGGAACGTAGACGGGACGGAACCGACCGTCGCGCACCCACTCGGCCAGCCACGCCCATCCGTTGGCCGTGTGCAGACGCGCGAGCTTCTTGTAGGCCAGCAGCGGGGCGACGACCGGATGGTCGATGTCGGCGAGCTCCCAGCGGCTCGTGCTGCCGACACGCAGGCCCGCGCGTTGCAGGCTCTTGAGCAGGGTGGGCGGCGAGTCGGGGTTCACGCGTTCGTCGTCGAGCGCTGTGCGGATCTCGGCGGCGAGCTGCTCCATCTTCGCGGGCCGACCGCCGGGCGTGCGCTCGCCGAGCAGTTCGGTGAGGATGCGGTCGTGGCGTGTGGCGTCCCACGGGAGGCCCGCGTACTCGAGTTCGGTCGCGACGAGCGCCCCGACGCTGTCGGCCGCGACGAGCAGCGCGAGCCGCCCCGGTGTCGCGCTCTCGGCGATCGCGGCGCGTTGGCGGCGCAGCTCCTCGACGGGGTCGTCGTCTGGCTCGGGTTGCTCGAGGTCGAAGAGGGCGTCGGATGCGGCACCCGCCAGGCGGGCAGGCGCGTCCCAGCGGTCACGGGGCGCGCGTGCGAGCGGGGTTCCGGATGCCGCGACGGCGTTCCGCAGGATCAGCCGACACATCCGCAGGTCGACGCAGCGGTCGACGCGCACCCCGGCCGCGAGCAGCCCCGGGTACCAGCGCTTGGTGTCGGCCCAGACCCAGCGCGGGTGCTCGGGTTCGCGCCCCGCCACCCATGCGGCGAGGTCGGACTCGGCGATGCGGTCCCGTGCGAGCTCGGCAGCATCCGCATCGAGGCTGACGACGTCGACGAGCCCGGGCGCGGGCGAGCTCACGGCGACGTACACGCCTCCATCCTCCCGCGCACGGCCGACGTTCGACGCCTGGCTAGGGTGGTTCGGTGCGCCTGCTGCTGCGGATCGTGTTCGCCGTCTACCTCGTGGTGGTCGGGTTCGTGGTGTGGTCGCCGCAACCGGAGGACGGCATCGGCGTGCTCGCGATCGTGGCGCGGTGGGTCGCGTCGTTCGGCCTGCCGTACGAGCCGACGTTCACGGTGCTCGAGGTGGCCGCGAACGTCGTGATGTTCGTGCCGTTCGGCGTGCTCGCGCTCACCGCGTTCCGCTGGATGCGCGTCTGGTCGGCGACCCTCGCGGGGCTCGTGACGAGCGGCATCATCGAGGGCGTGCAGCTGTTCCTCCCGACGCGCTTCTCGACCGTCTCCGACCTCGTCGCGAACACGGCAGGCGCGCTCCTCGGCGCCCTCCTCGTCGCGGCCGTGCGCCGCGGTCGTCAACCCCACGGTGTGCGCACTCGGTGAACCGGGCGCTCGCGCGCGGCCGGCTCACCGGCGCTGCGTCGCGGATGACCGCGACGCCCGACTAGCTCAGTGCAGGGGCGATCCGTCGAGCTTGAGCGGGAGTTTCTCGCCTGCCTCGATGGCGAACGGGAAGCGGTTCTGCTTGGGCGGCAGCGGGCAGTTGAACGCGTAGCTGAACGCGCACGGCGGCAGCACGGCGCGGTTGAAGTCGAGGGTGATCGTTCCGTCGGCGTTCGGCGCCACGAAGAGGAAGCGCCCGACGCTGTACGTGCTCTCGCCGTTGGTGGCATCCGCGAACACGAGCTGCAGGGCGCGCCCCGACTTGAACGCCGCGAGGTCGTAGTCGACGCCGTCGCGCGTGAAGGTGATGCGCCCGGGCAGCACCTCGTCACGGGTCTTGCCGTCGTCTTTCAGGTGCTCGAAGCCGAGGGTGGTGCCTTCGGGGTTCTCCGCCCAGTCGGCCGTGATGACCCATGAGGGGTCGTAGTCGAACGCGTCGATGCCGCCGAACTGCTGGATCGCCTCGGACTCGGCGTCGAACACGCGCACGGCGTAGAACCCGCCCTCCTGCGCGATGACGAAGCCGGTCACGGTGTCGCTGAAGCGGATGTCGGACGGCTTCGGGTCGTCCTTGCCCCGCACCTCGACGGTGCCGTCGACCGTCTCACCGTCGACCTGGATGCCGTCGGTGGCGGATGCCGTGAGCAGCAGCCCCGATCCGCCGTCGGTGCGCGGCGCCCACCGCCCGGGCACGCCCCACACGGTCTGTTCGACGTCGATCACCTGGGTCGTGGTGAGGGCGAGGCTGCCCTGCGGCTGCACGACGGCGAGCTCTCGGCGCGAGTGGAAGTAGGCGAACTGCTCTTCGGGGGTCTGCGGGGTCGGTGCGGCGGCGGTGTCGGTCATGCTGTCCATCCTGCTCGAATCCTCCGATGCAACCGCGCGGGACACGTACGTATTTCGCCGCGCGCTCGGGATCTCGGCGTGCGCCAGCGTCGACACGGCAGTTTCGACCCCACGCGCGGCCCGTTTCGGGTCGAAACTGCCGTCTCGATGACGCGCGCCTACGCTGGTGTCATGTCTGATAGCCCGATCACGATGTACGGCGCCGATTGGTGCCACGACTGCCGCCGCACGAAGGCCCAGCTCGACGGCCTCGGTATCGACTACACCTACGTGGATGTCGAAGCGGATGCGGAGGCCGCTGAGAAGGCGCGCAGCATCTCCGGTCGCACCAACATCCCGGTGGTCGTCTACTCCGATGGCACCCACCAGGTGGAGCCGTCGAACCCCGACGTCGAGGCGAAGCTGCGCGAGCTCTCGCTGCTCTGAGCGGTCGGCGCGACCCCGCGCCACGATATCGCCTGTCTGTCTGATCGTTTCCCCCACCGGGGTTGACACGACTGTGTGCTCACGTAGGGTACCCGGGTCGTCGCCCACGGAGATGCGGGTGCCAGTGCGCCGCAACCCGGCGCGGATCGGCGGGGAGGTCGAACATGCCATACGGGTATCTCATCGGAGTCGCGATCATGGCTGTGCTTGTGCTCGCCGCCTCCCGCCCGCCGCGGCGCCCGCGAGCGGTGGCGATCGCGGCGTTCTTCCTGGGCATGGCGATCAACGAGTTCCCGGTGCTGTTCGTCGCGATGTTGACCTGGTCGACGGTGCAGACCCTTCTCGACGGGAGGGTTCTGCGCGTCGACGGCGGGTGGGTCGCGCTGCTGTTCGCGGGGATCGTCGGTGCCTCGATGGTGTCGCTTCAGCTGCGCGCCGTCACCGCACGCCGCGTGATCTCTGCGGCGCTCGGCACTCCCGTGCCGGCGACGACGCCGCCGTGGCTGTCACGCCTGCTGCCCATCACGTTCCGTCCGCGCGGCGTGGAGCGGCTCAGCGGCCTGCACTACGCTCCTGGAGGTCGCGAGCGCACGCTCGATCTCTACCGGCGCCGCGACCTCACCGCTCCGGCGCCGACCTTGATCTACGTGCACGCGGGCGGCTACGTCAGCGGGAACAAGCGGTGGGGTGCCCGCCTGCTGCTGCACCGGATGGCGGCGCGCGGCTGGGTCGTGATCAGCGCCAACTACGGCTTGCGCCCGCGCGTCGGCTACCCCAGACATCTCATCGACACCAAGCGTGTGATCGCCTGGGTGCACGAGGAGGCCGGCAACTTCGGCATGGACCCGTCGACGATCGTCATGGCCGGCAGCTCTGCGGGAGCCCATCTCGCGACGATCGCGGGGCTGACCGCAGGAGATCCGCGGTTTCAACCCGGCTTCGAGCATGTCGATACCCGGCTGACGGCGATGATCGGCTTCTTCGGATACTACGGTTCGTACTACGGCTCGTCCTCTGGCATGGGCGATCGCGCGACTCCCCCGTCGAGCCCCTTCGACTTCGACCCGCGCCGCGCGCCTGCGACGTTCCTCGCGCACGGCGACCTCGACAGCTTCACACCGGTCGAGAGCGCTCGTTCTCTCGCCGCACGACTGGATGCGGCCTCGCCACATCCCGTCGTCTACGCGGAGCTCCCCGGGGCGCAACACGGATTCGACCTCGCTGCGTCCGAGCGCTTCCAGTCCGTGGTCGACGGCGTCGTGGTGTTCCTCGATCGGGTGCTCTCCGAGCGCGATCACGCAACGCCCGAGCACACCGACCGTCGTAGGGCGGACGGGACTTGAACCCGTGACCGACGGATTATGAGTCCGCTGCTCTAACCGGCTGAGCTACCGCCCCGCGACAACGCTACCGGCTGCGCGGGGCGGTGCGGTTCACCGGGAACCGCGGCTCACCGGGCAGCGGATGCCGCATCCGCTTCCCAGGCGAAGCCGTCGGGGTCGCTCGTGGTGCCGAGGTCGCCGACGATCACGAGGCGGTGCGAACCGCTGCCCTCCTCGGGAACCCCCGCCGACTTGGCGAGGGCGCGACGCTTGTAGAGGCCGAAGCCGACGGGGCTGCCCGGCAGCTCGAAGTCGACGTAGTTGCCGAAGCTCTTGCCGACGGCCATGCCGCGCTCGGTGTAGAAGCGCTTGCTCGCGCTCACGTCGTCGACGCCGAGCAGCAGCACGACGTGCTCCCACTCACGCGCGCCCGGGGCGGAGTCCTTCTTCTCCGAGGTGGCGACGTTCCAGATCGCGCCGTCCGGAGCGCGGAAGGTGCCGCCGTGCCCCCACATCGACTTGGCGACGGGCTTCAGGATCTCGGCACCCGCCGCGATCGCGGCGTCGTGGAGGGCGTGCACGTTCGCCGGTTGCGACACCGTCAACGAGACGGTGAATCCGCGGAAGCCGGACGTCGCGGCGTCCGAGGCGCGGAAGCTGAGCGGTACGCTGTCGCCGAAGGCCTCGGCGTAGAAGCGGGATGCGGCCGCCGGATCGGCGACCTCGAGGGCGAGGGAGGTGATGGATGTCATGCGGCCACGCTAACGACGCCCCCACCGGCAGGGCTTCTCGAAAACTGACGATTGATTGCTGCACACGCTCGGGCGGGCATAGGCTGCGGTCCGTGGACCCGGGAGGTCGACCGTGCACTCAGCCGACGATAGCGACGCCGTCACATTCGCGGGCGAGATGCTCGACCCCTATCGTCATGTGTGCGCCTTCATCGACGGTGCCGACGATGACGCCGTCTTCGACTCCTTCGCCCGCGAGGGGCTCGAGCTCGACGATCGTCTGATCTACCTCGTCGACCCGGCCCGCGCGGGCGAGCCCGTCACCCGGCTGCGGCACCTCGGCTACGACACGGGCGCGCTCCTCGAACAGCACCGCTGCGAGGTGCGCACCTGGACCGACACCTACCTGCGCGGTGGCGCCTTCGACGACCAGGCGATGCTCCGCCTGCTCGAACAGCTGCTCCTCTCGCGTAGCTCGCCCCGCATCCGGATGCTGTGCGACATGGGCTGGGCCTCCGGAATGCGGGAGGCGGCAGGTGCCCTCATCGAGTTCGAGGCGAAGGCGAACTTCATCCACGCGAAGCATCCGCATGCCGTGATCTGCTGGTACGACACCAGCCGCTTCGACGGATCGTTCATCGTCGACGTGCTGCGCACGCATCCGTTCGTGCTGATCGGCGGCATCCTTCAGGAGAATCCGTTCTTCGTGCCACCGGCCGACTTCCTCGCCGAGCGGGCGCGGGCAGCGAACTGAGCACCCCATGGACGCCCTCCCCCCGACCTCCACGTCTGTGCCGCTGTTCCCCCAGACCGACGGCATCGACCCGCAGCGGTGGATGCGCGACATGGGTGCGATGCTCGCGCTGCCGGCGCTCTGGGTCGACCATGATCCGCACGAGATCGCGGCCGGGCTGCTGAGCGTGCTGTCCGGAGTGCTGCGACTCGACGGCGCCTTCGCCCGTTTCGAGGGGCGAGCGCACGACGACGAGATCGAAGCCTTCCGCCCCTCGGATGCGTCGCCTCCCGCCGAAATCCGTCGCTTTCTCGATCGGTCCCCGCCGCGCCAGGGCCTCTACACCGAAGAGGTCGGCGGAACGGGTCGCCGCCGGCTCCGCGTCACGCGGCTCTCGCTACCGCTCCCGTGGGAGACCGGCGTCGTCGTCGTGTGGGCGCGGCACGCCGACTTCCCCACCCCCACCGAGACGCATGTGCTGCGCGTCGCCGCCAGCCAGGCTGCGATCGCCATCCACACGGCGCGCCGCCTCGCCCAGGAGCGCGCGGCCCGCACGAGTGCCGAAGCTGCCCGCGACCGGCAGCAGGCGGTGCTGCAGGGCCTGGTGACGCACGTCGCGCCCGCGCTCGCGACGATCTCGGGCGGCGTGGAGGCGGCGACGCGCGCCGTGCGGGCACTCGAGACGCAGCCCGGCTCACCCGCGCCCACGGCAGCGGCACTCGACACACCGACATCGTCCCCTCCTCCCCCCGTCGAGGCCCGCAGGGCGCCCGCGCTGACAGCCCGGGAGATCGAGGTGCTCGGTCTGCTGGCGCAGGGGTTGAGCAATCGCGAGATCGCCGGGATGCTGTGGCTGAGCGACCGCACCGTCGAGCGGCACATCACGAGCCTCTACCGGAAGATCGGGGTGGCTCGCCGCAGCGAGGCCACGCTCTTCGCCCTCAGGAACTGGCTGCGCTGACTCGCGATCGAGCGCGCGCACCCGCCATGCGGGTTGAGGGGTTTCCGCCACCCACCGCCTGCGTGGGCCGCTCCGACGCGGAGAGTCCCCGACGCATCCGCCGCGCGATACGCGGGAGTGTCGTCGTGCGGCGGCAGCCGCTCGAAACCGAAGGAGCCATCATGACCGTGACCGAATCGCGTGCGGGAACCCCCGCGACGCACGCCGACACCTCGATCCGGGAGTTCCGTGTCGACATCCCGCAGAGCGACGTCGACGACCTCGTCGCCCGAGTGCGCGCCACCCGCTGGCCCGAAGCCGAGACCGTCGACGACGCGTCGCAAGGCGTGCAACGGGAGGTCATGCAACGGCTCGCCGAGCGGTGGGGCGACGGATACGACTGGCGCGTGATCGAGGAGCGGCTGAACGACTACCCGCAGTTCGTGACGAACATCGACGGGCTCGACATCCACTTCCTACACGTGCGCTCCCCGCACGCGGACGCGCTGCCGATGATCGTCACCCACGGCTGGCCGGGGTCGATCATCGAGCAGCTCAAGATCATCGGTCCGCTCACCGATCCGACATCCCACGGAGGTGACGCATCCGACGCCTTCCACCTGGTCATCCCCTCGCTTCCGGGGCACGGATTCTCGGGCAAGCCCGACACGACGGGGTGGGACCCGATCCGCATCGCCCATGCCTGGGTCGAACTCATGCGTCGGCTCGGCTACGACCGCTACGTCGCCCAGGGCGGCGACTGGGGCAACGCCGTCACCGAGCAGATGGCCCTGCTCGAACCTGCCGGGCTCGTCGGCATCCACACCAACATGGCGGCGACCGTGCCCGCCGAGATCCAGACCGCTCTCGAGAACGGCGAGAACGCGCCCGCCGACCTCACACCGGAAGAACGCGGCGCGTGGGATCAGCTCGCCTTCTTCTACGCGCACGGCCTCGCCTACGCGCAGGAGATGGGCAACCGGCCGCAGACGCTCTACGCCCTCGCCGACTCGCCGATCGGGCTCGCCGCGTGGATGCTCGACCACGACGCGCGCAGCTACGAGCTGATCGCGCGCGTCTTCGCCGGCGCAGACGAGGGGCTCACGCCCGACGACGTGCTCGACAACGTCTCGCTGTACTGGTTCACCAACACGGCGGTATCGTCGGCGCGGCTGTACTGGGAGTCGAAGTTGGCCTTCTTCGCGCCGAAGGGCGTGCGGATCCCGGTCGCGGTGAGCGCGTTCCCCGACGAGATCTACGCCGCCCCGCGCAGCTGGGCCGCGACCGCGTATCCGAACCTCATCCACTTCAACCGCCTCGAACGAGGCGGCCACTTCGCCGCATGGGAGCAGCCGCAGCTGTTCTCGCAGGAGATGCGCGCCGCCTTCCGTTCACTGCGCTGAACGATCGGGTCGGGCGATGACCGTCGATCCGCTGGCACCGATTCGTCAGATCGAGGCCGGCGAACTCTCCGTGGGGTTCGCCGACCTCGGGCCGACGACGGGGCCGGCCGTTCTGCTGCTTCACGGGTGGCCCTACGACATCCACAGTTACGCCGAGGCCGCGCCCGCGCTCGCCGACGCGGGATACCGCGTGCTCGTGCCGCACCTGCGTGGGCACGGCACCACCCGGCTCCTGCCCGGGGCGCGGCAGAACGCGCAGCAGGCGGTGTTCGCAACCGACGCCCTCGCCCTGCTCGACGCGCTCGAGGTGCAGGATGCGGTGGTCGCGGGCTTCGACTGGGGCGCCCGCACCGCGAACATCCTCGCCGTGATCGCTCCCGACCGGGTGCGGGCGCACGTCTCGGTCAGCGGCTATCTCATCGGCAGCCAGGCGGCGAACGCTCTCCCGCTTCCGCCCGCCGCTGAGCTCGCGTGGTGGTATCAGTTCTACTTCGCCACGGAACGCGGCCGAGCCGGATACGCCGCGAACCGTGTCGAGTTCGCCCGCCTCATCTGGCACTCCGCGTCACCGATGTGGGCGTTCGATGAGGCGACGTTCGCACGCACCCTGGCGTCGCTCGAGAATCCGGAACACGTCGACGTCGTCATCGCCAACTACCGCTGGCGGCTCGGGCTCGCATCCGGTGACCCTCGCCTCGACGACCTCGAGCACCGGCTCGCTGCCGCGCCGCCGATCGGCGTCCCGACGATCACGCTCGAAGGAGACGCCAACGGGGCGCCGCATCCGGATGCCTCTGCCTACGCGAGCAAGTTCACGGGACCCTACGAGCATCGCGTCATCTCGGGAGGCGTCGGGCACAACCTGCCCCAAGAGGCGCCGGGCGCCTTCTGCCGCGCGGTGATCGACGCGGACCGGATGAGGCGATGAGCACGCCGGCTACGCGCCGGTGCCGCCGTGCACACGGGCGCCCGCCACCTCGAGCAGCCACTCCACGCGGCGGGCGTGCGCGCGGCGGCGGGCGAACCAGCCCCAGAGCGCCAGCGCCGCGAGCACGACGCCGACGACGGTTGCGATGATCCCCACGACGGGCGGCCCGAACGAGCCGGCGAGGGCGACGGGGCCACCGATCACCGCGAGCATCGCCACCATGCCGAGCACGAACAGCGCGAAACCCGTCATGCGTCCGCCGGGCGCCCGCATCCACGCGGCGTGGTACGGCGTGGGAAGTCCGCGCTCCCGCTGCTCGGGGGACGCCGCCGCGAGCCAGTCTCGCGAGAGTGCGCGGCGGCGTGCGTCGTCGACGTCGGCCGCGATCGCCCACAGGATGCCGGTGAGCAGCGCCGCGAGGATCGCGAGCGACATCGTCGCGGTCAGCGGGTCGTCATCCGCCGCGCCGAAGTCGGTGCCCGCGGTCTCCATGACGACGAGCACGACGAGCAGCACGGCGGCGGCGAGACACGCGAGCACGAAGATCCCGAGCGCGATGCGACGCGCGGTGCGCGGGGCCGACGTCGCAGTTGCGATGGTCCGCTCGGCGGCGTGATCGTCGTCGACGGCCGCGCTCGGCGACACCTCGGCGAGCTCCGTCGTCGCGACGGGTTGCGCATCCGCCCGATGCGGCACGCCACGCAGGCCGTCGAGCTCCCGCAGCACGAGACGGCGGTCGGCTTCGACGCGTCGGCCGCTCGCGAGCAGGTTCGCGCCGAGAAACGAACGCTCCAGCTCGGCGGTGTCGCTGCCGACCGGGATCGCGGATGCCGCCACGACGTCGCGCAGCACCCGCAGCTGCGCGGCGTCCAGACCGCGGATCGGCGCACCGGCCACGAGCACCCGCATGCGGCGCCCACGCGAGGTCTCGAGGGTGTACACGAGGTACCCCGCGTTCCCGCCACTCGAGACGGAACGCAGCACCCGCACGAGCTCGGCGGCGCGCACGCGGCGTCCGCGCACGAGCAGCGCGCCGTCCGGGGCGACGCGCACCCGGGGATACGCGGCCGAGAGACCGATCACGATCGCCGCCACGATCGGCACCGCGATCGCGAAGAACAGCAACCAGCGCGGCGTCTCGGCCGGGAACAGCGCCGCAACCGGCTCCTGCAGCAGCACGCTCAACAGGATGACCGCGACGGCCATCGGGCCGATCGCACGCCGCCACGCCGACGGCTGCAGCGTGCGATGCGCGGCGCCGCGCGCGCTCACCGCGCGAGCTCCCCCTCGGTGTCGGGGTCGACGACCTCTTCGCCGCGGTAGAGCGCCTCGAAGATGTCGAGCGTGCGCTGGATGTCGTGCGCCTCGACCGTGCGCAGTGCGCCACGGCGCAACCTGTCGAGCTCGGCGGGCTCCGCGGTGAGGATGGTGCGCAGATATCCCGCGAACGCGTCGATATCTCCCGGCTCGTAGAGGTAGCCGTTGACCCCCGGATGCACGAGGTGCGGCAGCGCCATCGCGTCCGCTGCGACCACGGGAAGCCCGGACGCGAGGGCCTCCATGGTCGAGATCGACTGCAGCTCGGCGCGCGACGGCATCGCGAAGACGCTCGCCTCGGTGAGCTCACGCCGCAGCTCCTCGTCGGAGACGCGACCCGTGAACCGCACCCGGCCGGCGACCCCCAACTCGCGCGCCCGCGCCTCGAGCTTGGGACGCACCTCGCCGTCGCCGATGATGACGAGCTTCGCGTCGAGATCCTGCAACCGCACGAGCGCCTCGATGGCCTCGTGGATGAACTTCTCCTCGTCGAGGCGCCCCAGGAACGCGATGACGTTCTCGCTGCGCGGCGAGAGATCGGCCGTGTAGAAGCTCGTGTCGATGCCGCACGAGATCGCGTGCACGCCCGTCAGGCCCGTGCCGCGCTCGAAGAACTCGGCGGCCCGACGCGTGGGCGTCGTCACGGCATCCGCCTTCTCGAACCACTTGCGAGCCGAACGCCACTGGATCGACGCGAGCCAGTCGAGCATGAAGCTCGGCAGCACCTCGACGTGCTGCAGGATGTTCTCGGGCATCGTGTGGTTGGTGCCCACGAGCTCGATGCCGTGCTTGACGGCCGCGGTGGCGAGGCCCCGCCCGACGACGATGTGCGACTGGAAGTGGACGGCATCCGGCTTCACCTCGCGCACGATGCGCTCGGCGTGCGCCTTCACCCGCCACGGCAGCATGAACCGCAACCACGGATGCGGCAACCACCGCCACGAGTAGATGCGGTGCACGGTGAGCGGCACGCCCTCGTGGGTCTCGGTGAAGACGCCGACTTCGCCCTTCTGCGCGGGCGCCATGACATGGATGTCGTGGCCACGGCTGGCGAGCCCCGCCGCGAGGTTGCGGCTGAACGTCGCGGCACCGTTCACGTCCGGAGCGAAGGTATCGCATCCGATCAGGACGGTGAGGCGGCGTTCGGCAGGGGGGTTCGACGACGGTCCGTCGGTCACTCGATCAGTCCTCGGTCGGCGGGAATCAACCAGACCAAACTACCGCAGGGATGCGAGCTCGCCCGGCTGATCGCGTCGGTGGGTCTGCGGGTGGTGCTTCGCGAGGCGGAACACCCCCAGAATCGCGACGCTGCCCGCGACCAGCCACACGAACAGCGCCCACAGCGGCGTGGCCGAGGCCTCGCCCAGCACGAAGATGCCGATCGCGATGGCGACGAGCGGGTCGATGACCGTGAGACCCGCGATCACGAGGTCGGGCGCGCCCACCGAGTACGCCGTCTGCACGAAGTAGAAGCCGAGCCCGAGGGCCAGCAGCAGGGCGATGCCGCCCACGACCGTCAGCGCGTCGAAGTTGCCGAGCGTGACCCGGTTGATGATGACCTTCGCGATCGAGGCGACGAAGCCGTACAGCACCCCGCCGGCGGCGATGTAGAACATCGCGTTGAGCCGCTTGCGGAAGAACGCGAACGCGGCGCCGAGGGCGAGCAGCACGACGCCGAGGATCGCGAGCACGATGATGAGCTGAGTCTCTTCGAGTGCGTGCTCGGTCGCGTAGAACGCGGCCACGGTGACGAACACGCCGATGCCCACGACGCACATGAGGATCGCGGTGATCGCCGGGCGCGCGAGCTTCACGCGCGAGACGCGCGCGTTGAGCAACGAGGTGAGCACGAGCGCGACGATGCCGATGGGCTGCACGACGATGATCGGCGCGAAACGCAGGGCGGTGAGCTGGAACACGATCGCGAGTCCCAGCATGATCGTGCCGAACAGCCAGCTCGGGCGCGCGAGCAACCGCAGCAGCTGACCGCCCGAGAGTCCCGCCTTCTCCCCCGTGCCGTGCGCGGCCTCGACCTTCTCGACACCGCGGTGCTGCAACTGGGCCCCGAGTGAGAGGAAGACCGCGCCGACGACGGCGATGAGGATTCCGAGCCACGGAATCGAGTTGACGAACGCCTCGACGTCGTCGTTGCTGGGAATCACGTCGAGCACCCGTCGAATCTACCGGTCTCGGCCCCGATATCCTGAGCGAATGGCCGTACTCCCGATCCGGATCACCGGAGATCCCGTGCTGCACACGCGTGCACAGGAGGTGGAGGAGATCGACGAGGGCCTGTCCGCGCTCGTGCACGACATGGAGGACACCATGTCGGCGGCGCCCGGCGTGGGTCTCGCGGCTCCCCAGGTGGGCATCCCGCTGCGGCTGTTCGTCTACAACTGGCGCGACGAGGACGGCGTGCTGCATCGCGGCACCGCCATCAACCCGCAGCTGCTCGTCTCACCCCCGCCGATCGGCGAGCCGGATGTCGACGACGATTCCGAGGGATGCCTCTCGATCCCCGGTGAGCGCTTCCCGCTGCTGCGCTCGCACACGGCGCTGCTGCGCGCGGTCGAGCTCGACGGCAAGCCCTACGAGATCCTCGCGACCGGGTGGCTCGCGCGCATCTTCCAGCACGAGTTCGACCACCTCGACGGCGTGCTCTACGCCGACCGGCTCGCCGAACCGCACGCCCGTGCGGCGCAGCGCGCGGTGCGTCGGCACAAGTGGGGTGTGCCCGAGAAGAGCTGGCTGCCGGGGCGCGACCACCTGGAGGACTGACCAGCGGGCCACTGCCAGGCGGTTACGGCCAGCCGAGCAGACGCACGAGGGCCGCGCAGGCGGCCGCCGCGATCACCACGAGGATGAACGGCACCCGCAGCGCGAAGAGCACCGCGGCGAGCACGACCGCGGGCACGCGCGCGTCGAGCACGATGTCGCCCGAGCGTTCGAGGGTCTGTGTCGCGGTGAGCGCGGCCAGCAGCGCGACGGTCAGCAGGTTCGCCACGCGCGCCGGCGTCGGACGCTCGAGCACGCTCGGCGGCACGGCGTACCCGACGAGCTTGAGCGCCAGCACCGCGATCGAGGCGATGAGGATGGCGTGCCACACGGTTATGTCGCGCGCCGTCCCAGCAGGTTGGTGATGCCCACGACGATCGCGACCACGGCCGCCGCGAGCACGGGAAGCCCCGGTGGCAGCCACGGCACGAGCACGGCCGCCACGACGGCGGCCGCGATGGCGACCGCGACCGGCTGGCGCGAGGTGAGCCGCGGCCACAGCAGCCCCAGGAACGCGGCGGCCGCCGCCGCGTCGAGTCCGAACATGCGCACGTCCCCCACGAGGTCGCCGAGCAGCGCCCCGATGAGGGTCGTGAGGTTCCAGCCGACGTAGATCACGGCACCCGTCACCCAGAAGCCGACGCGCTGCCCGCGCAGCGTCGGCTGCGCCGTCCCCACCGCCATCGTCTCGTCGATCGTCCAGTGCCCGGCGAGCACGCGTCGCCACCAGGGGCCGCCGATGATGGGCGACATGCGCATCGAGTACAGGCCGTTGCGGATGCCGAGCAGCGTCGCGCTCGCGATCGCGGCCGGCCCCGCGGCGGCTCCGCCCGAGGCGAGCACGCCGATGAGAGCGAACTGCGACCCGCCCGAGAACATCAGCAGGCTCAAGACGCAGGTCTGCCACACATCCAGTCCCGAGGCGACGGCGAGGGCACCGAACGAGACACCGTACGCCGAGACGGCGAGACCCACACCGAGCGCTGCCCGCACGGCCGCACCCGTGGCGCCCGCGGCATCCGGAGTGCTCTGCGGCGCGAGGTCGGCGCCACTCACCGCCGGTCCAGCGGCACGCCGTGCACGCCGTTGTGGTACCGCAGCGAGGGGAACACCGCCTGCACCGTGAAGCCGACGCCCGGAACCCGATGCGCCTCGAAGACGCCGCCGAAGAGCTCGGTGCGCTCACGCATCTCGGTCATCCCGCGCCCGCTCGGCGTCTGGGTGAGGGCCGCGAGGTCGTCGCCGACCGTGTAGCCCTGTTTCTGGGCCTCCGCGTAGGGGTCGAGCCCGTTGCGGATCGCCTCGGCACGGATGCCGTCGTCTTCGACGAGCACCTTCAGGCCGTCGTCGGTCCAGGTGAAGGTCACCTTGGCGGTCGTGCCCGCGCCCCCGTGGTCGAGCGAGTTCGAGAGGGCCTCCTGCAGGATGCGGAAGACCGCGAGTTCCGCCCCCTGCCGCAGCTCGTGGGGGGTGCCGCTCTCGGAGAACTCGATGCCGAGACCCGCGTCGCGCATGATGCGGAACAGTTCGCGCACGCTCGACAACCCGAGCTGCGCGTCGCCCTCGCCCTCGCCGCCACGCACGACCGTCATGACACGCCGCAGATCCCCCAGGGTCTCGCGGGCGGCATCCGCAATCGCCGCGGCACTGCGGGCGGCGGCCGACGGGTCCTGGCTGGCGGCGTAGCGGGCGCCGTCCGCCTGCGTCGCGATGACCGAGACCGCGTGCACCGCGATCTCGTGCAGTTCGCGCACCATCGTGAGCCTGCTGCTCTGCTCGGCCAGCTGCAACTCCACCTCGAGACGATCGCGTTCGGCCGCGGCGCGTTCGCGTACCGCCCGCCGAGCCGCGCGCCGGCTGCGTTGCCAGAGCACGACGACGACGATCGCGAGCAACAGGAGCATCGCGGATGCGGCCGCGAGCACGACGACGAGTGTCGTCGCGTTGGCGTCGAGCCAGGCGTCCATCTTGCGCTCCCCCCGCCCCGAACCGGCGGCACGGGGTCGTCACGATGCTAATGGAACGGGGACCGGCCGGGTGCGGCCGGCCCCCGTTCCCGATCGCGTGCGCTCAGCCCTGCGGCGGTTGCGGGCGCTGGCTGCGCAGCACCTCGAGGCGGGCACGGTACTCGACCTCGTCGATGTCGCCGCGCGCGAACCGCTCGGCGAGCACCGTCTCGGCGTTGTGCACCGCCTGGTTCGCGGCCCACGGCCCCTCCCCGTGCGGGCCCCACGGCCCGCCCCAGCCGGCGCGCGCCCAACGGCGGCGGCGCGTCGCGACGAGTGTGATGATGAGGCCGAGGATCAGCAGCCAGAAGATGGCGGGCACGATCCAGAAGCCGGGTCCCCAGCCCCAGGCGGGGTGAAGCGGCGCGGTCGCGAGGGCGATCGTGGTGAACATGTCGGGAGTCCTTTCCGAACGGGCCCCGCGGTGGGGCCATCGGGTCCAGACTCCGCGGCCGAGGCGCGCGGCGAATCCGCCGAGCGGTGTCGATCGGCTACTCCCCCGGGACGACGCCGGGCGTCACGAGTCCCGTCTCGTAGGCGACGATCACGAGCTGCACGCGATCACGCGCCGCGAGCTTGGTCATGATGCGCGACACATGCGTCTTCGCGGTGAGCGGGCTCAGGAACAGCCGCCCGCCGATCTCCTCGTTCGTGAGCCCCTGCCCGACGAGGGCGAGCACCTCGCGCTCGCGCTCGGTGAGCGCCGCCAGGCGGGATGCGTCGGGCGGTGCGCTGAGGCCGCTCGCGACGCGCGAGAGCAGCGTGCGGGTGACGCTCGGGCTCAGCAGCGCGTCGCCCGCCGCCACGACGTGCACGGCACGGATCAGCTCGACCGGCTCGGTGTCCTTCACGAGGAACCCGCTCGCCCCCGCCCGGATCGCCTGCGCGACGTACTCGTCGAGTTCGAAGGTCGTGACGACCACGACATGTACGCCGTCGAGGGCGGCATCCGAGACGATGCGCTCCGTCGCCCACAGGCCGTCGCCGTCGGGCATCCGGATGTCCATCAGCAGCACGTCGGGCTTCTCCCGTCGCGCGAGCGCGAGCGCCTCGCGTCCCGTGGCGGCCTCGCCCACCACGAGCAGCTCGGGTTCGGCCTCGAGCAGACTGCGGAAGCCGGCCCGGATGAGCTGCTGATCGTCGGCGATCGCCACGCGGATCATGCCGCGCCCCTTCCGGTCGGCAGCTCGGCGGTCACGACGAAGCCGGCATCGTGTGCAGTGGTGAACACGCCGCCGAGCTGCTCGACGCGTTCGCGCATCCCGAGCAGCCCACGGCCCGGCTCGACGGCGCCGACCCTTCCGTCGTCGCGCACCTGCACCCGGATGCCGTCGGCCGCGCGTTCCACCCGCACCGCGACGTGTGTGACGTCGACGCCGTGCCGCGCGACGTTCGTGAGCGCCTCCTGAACGATGCGGTAGGCGGCGGCGCCGACGGGTGCCGGCACCGGCTCGTCGCCGAGGCGCGCCTCGAGCTCGATCTCAGCCCCGGGGATGCGCGTCGATGCCACGAGCGCCGCGACGTCCGCGACCGCGGGCTGGGGCGCGAGGGGCGCATCCGCATCGCCCTCGCGCAGCACACCGAGCACGGCGCGCACGTCGTCGAGCGCGGTCTTGCTGACGTGTTTGATCGCGGCGAGGGCCTCGGCGGCCTTCTCAGGCTGCGTGTCGGCGAGGTGCAGCCCCACACCCGCCTGCACGTTGATCTGGCTGAGCGAGTGGGCGAGCACGTCGTGCAGCTCGCGGGCGATGCGCATGCGCTCCTCTTCGGCAGCCGAGCGACGCCGCCGCGCGACCGCGGCCCGGTAGGCGCTCACCCGCTCGCGTCGGGCGCGCAGCAGCTCCCCGAGCCCCATCGCGACGACGAGACCGAAGGTCGTGCCGACGACACGGGGCGGGGGCCAGTCGACGGGCACGCCGAGTGCCAACACGGCAAGAGCGATCGCCCAGACCCCGCCGAGCGACAGCCATGCCCACAACCGGGCACCGCGCACGACGGCGCCGGCGAGGGCGAAGACGAGGGCGATCGGGATCGGACCGCCCGCGGGGCTCACGAACAGCGCGACGAGAGCGGCCGCGGCGACGACCGCCGCGACCGGGCCCGCGAACCGGCGGGCGCCGATGAGCGCGAGGGGCCCGACGGTCGCGAGGGCGATCGTCGTCGCGGCGGTGGCCGCGTCGGGCTGCGCCGTGCGGAGGATCCAGGCCGCGCCGGTGAGCTGCACGAGCGCGCTGATGATGACGGGCCCCCAGAGCCGCAGGGCGCGGGACGGGCCGGGACGCGCATCCGGATCCCGCATGCCCCACGGGCCACCTGCCCCGGGCGGACCGGCGGGATGCATCGACGGCCCGGGCATGGCGCCATGCTACGCGGCAGAACAGCGGCGCACGTCCGCCGGATGAGGTGGAACCCGTACTCCCGTGGGAGTACGCGCGCGAGCCGCACATGGCTCCCCGGCTTGGACTCGAACCAAGAACCTATCGGTTAACAGCCGATTGCTCTGCCAATTGAGCTACCGAGGATCGCTGCGAAAACAGCTTCGCTAGCTTAGCAAAGGTTCGCGGGCCCGAATGACGCACGTGGGCGACGGCGTGGCCGTGGACGCGAGAGGCACGGGGATGCCGTCGGCACCGATCTGGAAGGTCGTGATCTCGTCCGAGAGCTGGTTCGCGACGTGCAGCAGCTCGCCGTCGACGAGCAGGTGGCGCGGCCAGCGTCCGCCCGACGGCACCGAGCCAAGCGCACGCAGACCGTCGGGGTCGAGCGCGAACACGACGATGCGGTCGGCGCCGCGGATGCCGGCGTAGAGGAAGCGTCCGTCGGCGGAGACACCCAGCGCGGCCGCCTGGTGCTCCCCCGGGGTCGCATCCGGCAGCGCGACGATCTGCATGATCTCGAACTCACGACCGGCGGGGTCGAGCACGAGCACCTCGCAGCTCCACTCGCCGAGTACGGCGAGTTCGCCCGACGGCAGCGCGTGCAGATCGCGCGGGCCGGTGCCCGCCGGCAACGCGAGCGCGTCGATACGGGCGAGCAGCCCATCCGCGGTGCGCTCATGCACGTGCACACGATCCGCGCCGAGGTCGAGCGTGAGCACGCGACCGTCCGGCAGCACGTGCACGTGGTGGGCGTGCGGCCCCTCCTGGGCCGGAAGCGGGCCCGAGCCGGAGCCGTCGAGACGTTGCACCGCCCGCGTCTGCCCGTGGCGCGCGACGACAACAGCGCCGTCGCCGTAGCAGGCCGCCGCGACGGTGTCGTCGTCGAGGAAGGCCGCGTGGCACGGGTACACACCCTCGAGTTCGGTCACGCCATCCGCAGCCCAGCCGTCGCCGTCGCCGTCGCGACGGAACCACGCGAGCGATCCGGAACCCTCCAGGGTCGCCACCATGCGGTCGCCCCGCACGGCGAGCCAGGAGGGCGAGGCGCAGTCGAACCCCGCCCCGAGCGCGAGGCCGTCGGGCCCGGATGCCGCCGCCCGGATGCCCGTCGCCGTTCCGTTCATGTCGGGGCCGTAGGCGCCCACGAGCAGGGCCGTCATGCCTGCAACGACGCGAGAGTGTGCACGTACTGGTGCAGCGGGTTCGCGAGCACCTCGTCGACACCCCCATAGCCCACGATGAGGCCCGCGTGCAGCACGGCGATGCGGTCGACGATCGTGCGCAGCTCCCGCAGGTCGTGCCCGACGATGAGCGCGCTGAAGCCGAGTTCCTTCTGCAACTCGGCGACGACCTGCAGGATCGGGCCGCGCACGAGCACGTCGACACCCATCGTCGGATCGTCGGCCACGAGCAGCTCCGGTTCGAGCACGAGGGAACGGGCCAGGGCGATGCGCTGACGCTGCCCGCGACTCAACTCGTGCGGGAACTTCTCCATGACCGAGAGCGGCAGACGCACCGCGTCGACGAGCATCGCGACGGCGGTACCCGCCTCGACACGGTCGTAGTGCTTGTCGCGCAGGAAGATCGGCTCGGCGACGTTCTCACCCACCGTCAGGTGCGGCTGCAACGACGAACCGCCATCCTGCGGCAGGTAGCCCACGCGCAGCGCGAGACGGTCACGCGCGCGCTGTCCGGCCGTGCGCAGGTCGACCCCGAGCACGGTGAGCCCCCCGCCCGTCAGCCGCGGCGCCTCGCGCTCCCCCGGTGCCGACTGCGCGGCGATCGCACGCGCGAGGGTCGTCTTGCCCGACCCCGCCTCGCCGACGAGCCCGAGGATCTCGCCCGGCGAGACCCGGAACGACACGCCGTTGATGGCCGGCGCGTCGTCGCCCGGGTACCGGAGCGTCAGATCGTCGGCGAGCACCGCCGCGTTCGTCGCCGGGGCGCGGCTCATGACGCGCTGTCCCCCAGGGCGGCGAACGCGGTGCGACGTTCGGCCTGCTCGACGGGATCCGGAACGGGGAGGGATGCCAGCAACCGCTGTGTGTACGGGTCACGAGGCGCACCCAGCACCTGCTTCGTCGGCCCCTCCTCCGCGATCTCGCCGTGGTGCAGCACGACCACTCGGTGCGCGATGCGGTCGACGACGGCGAGGTCGTGCGTGATGAAGAGCGACGCGAAACCGAAGCGCTCCTGCAGTTCCTCGAACAGTTCGAGAACCCGCGCCTGCACCGACACGTCGAGGGCGCTCGTCGGCTCGTCGGCGATGAGCAGCTTGGGGTCGAGCGCGAGCGCCCGCGCGAGGCTCGCGCGCTGACGCTGGCCACCCGAGAGCTCGTGCGGGAAACGGTCGCCGTACCCGCCACTCAACTGCACCGCCTCGAGCAGCTCGTCGACGCGGTCGCGCGCATCGGCCGGGGAGGCAGCGACCCCGTGCACGACGAGCGGTTCGGCGACGCACTGGGCGATCGTGAGCAGCGGGTTGAAGCTCGTCGCGGGGTCTTGGAACACGAAGCCGAGTTCGCGGCGCTTGGCGCGGAACTGCCGCTCCTTGACGCCGCGCATCTCGGTGCCGAGCACCCGCAGCGATCCGCCCGTCACCGCGGTGAGGCCCGCGATCGCGCGACCGATCGTGGTCTTGCCCGAACCCGACTCGCCCACGAGTCCGACGACCTCACCCGCACCCACGCGCAGGTCGATGCCGTGCACGGCCCGGAAGCCCTTGCTCCCCAACCGCCCCGGGTACTCGATCTCGAGCCCGGTCGCCTCGACGACGGCCTCGGTGGCGGCCTCGGGAGGGGCGACCCGTTCGATCAGCTCGACGCGCGGCACCGCTGCGAGCAGCTTGCGCGTGTACTCGTGCTTCGGCGTCGCGAAGAGCTCACGCACGGGCGCCGTCTCGACGATCTCGCCCTGGTACATGACCGCGACGCGATCGGCGAGGTCGGCGACGACTCCCATGTTGTGGGTGATGAGCACGATCGCCGTCGCGAACTCGTCGCGCACCCGTCGCAGCAGGTCGAGGATCTCGGCCTGCACGGTCACATCGAGCGCGGTGGTCGGTTCATCGGCGATGAGCACGGAGGCGTCGAGCGCGAGGGCCATCGCGATCACGATGCGCTGCTTCTGCCCGCCCGAGAACTGGTGCGGGTAGTCGTCGACGCGGCGCTCGGGCTCGGGGATGCCGACCCGACGCAGCATCTCGATCGCGTGCTCACGCGCCTGCTTCCGCGAGTACTTGCCGTGTGCGCGCAGGCCCTCGGCCAGCTGCCAACCCACGGTGTAGACGGGGTTGAGTGCCGTCGACGGCTCCTGGAAGATCATGGCCGCGGCGGTGCCCCGCAGCTGCCGCAGACGGCGCTGATCGAGCGTCACGATGTTCTCGGCGCCCACCATGACGGCGCCCTTGACGGTCGCCGTCTCGGGAAGCAGTCGCAGGATGCTGCGAGCCGTCACGGTCTTGCCCGAGCCAGACTCGCCGACGACGGCGAGCACCTCGCCCGGTTGCACCTGCAGATCGACGCCGCGCACCGCCTGCACGGTGCCGCCGTCGGTGTCGAAGGTGATCCGCAGCTCGCGGATGTCGACGGCAGGTTCTGTGTGCGCCATCAGAGCACCTCCCCCAGTTCCTCGCGAGCGACGGCCTGGTCGCCCGCGACCGCCTGGGCCGGCGTCTCGGCCGGCTTGCGCCTGGCCCGCAGGCGCGGATCGGCGAGGTCGTTGAGGCTCTCGCCGATGAGCGTGACACCCAGCACGACGAGCACGATCGCGAGGCCGGGGAAGATCGAGGTCCACCAGATGCCGCTCGTGACGTCCGAGAGCGACTTGTTGAGGTCGTAGCCCCACTCGGCGGCGGCGCTCGGCTCGATGCCGAAGCCCAGGAAGCCGAGGCCGGCGAGCGTCAGGATCGCCTCCGAGCTGTTGAGCGTGAGAATGAGCGGCAGGGTGCGTGTCGAGTTGCGCAGCACGTGACGGAACATGATGCGCGTGTTGCTCGCTCCCACGACCTTCGCCGACTCGACGAACGCCTCCGACTTCACGCGTAGCACCTCGGCGCGCACGACGCGCAGATACTGCGGGATGAACACGACGGTGATCGAGACGGCCGCGGCGAAGATGCCGCCCCAGAGACTCGACTGGCCGCCCGAGATCACGATCGCCGCGACGATCGCGAGCAGGAGGCTCGGGAACGCGTAGATCGCATCGGCGATGACGATCGTGATGCGGTCGAACCAGCCGCCGATGTAGCCCGAGAGCAGACCGAGGGCGATGCCCAGGAACACCGAGAGCACGATCGCGACGAGGATCACGAGCAGCGCGGTCTGCGCTCCCCAGATGACACGCGAGAGCACGTCATAGCCGCCGACCGTCGTGCCGAGCAGGTGGTCGCCGCTCGGCGGCTGCTGCGCGCCGAACAGGCCGTCGGGCCCGCGAAGCTGGTTGAAGCCGTAGGGCGCGAGCAGCGGCGCGAAGATCGCGACGAGCACGAAGACGCCCGTGATGACGAGACCGGTGACGAGCATGCCGCGCTGCAGGCCGACGCTCTGCCGCAGCTGCTGGATGACGGGCAGACGGTGCCACCACGGAGGACGCACGTGGGCCGTCGGAACGGTTGTCGTGTCGCTCATCAGTACCTCACCCGGGGATCGAGGATCGCCGCGACGATGTCGACGATGAAGTTGGTCACCGCGACGATCACCGCGAGCAGGGCGACGATGCCCTGCACCGCCACGAAGTCGCGTTTCGCGAGGTACTCGGTGAGCTGGAAGCCGAGGCCCTTCCACTCGAAGGTCGTCTCGGTGAGCACCGCGCCGCCCAGCAGCAACGCGATCTGCAAGCCGATGACGGTGATGATCGGCACGAGGGCGGGCTTGAGCGCATGCTTTCTCACGAGTCGGTACTCGCCGACACCACGCGAGCGCGCCGCATCCACGTAGTCCCGTGACAGCGTGCCGATGACGTTGGTGCGCACGAGGCGCAGGAAGACGCCCGCGGTCAGCAGGCCGAGCGTGAGCGCGGGCAGCACCGCGTGCGCGAGCACGTCGCCCACGGCGGCGGCGCTGCCGGTGCGGAGCGCATCGATGAAGTAGATGCCGGTCTGGCCGTCGAGGCTCTGGATCTTGATCTCGGTGCGGGTGGAGGCGCGTCCCGCGACGGGGAGCACCTTGAGCCAGACGGAGAAGATGAGCTTGAGCACGAGGCCGGCGAAGAACACCGGGGTCGCGTAGCTGAGGATCGCGAAGACGCGCAGTCCGGCGTCGCCCCAGCGGTCGCGGAAGTAGGCGGCGACCATGCCGAGCGGGATGCCGACGATGAACGCCACGATGAGCGAGTAGATGACGAGCTCGAGGGTCGCGGATCCGTAGGTGAAGAGGATCTCGCTGATCGGACGGCCGTCGGTGATCGAACTGCCGAAGTTGCCCGTGAAGACGTTCGCGAGGTACTCGAGGTACTGCACGAGGATCGGGCGGTCGTACCCGGCGGCGTGGATGCGCTCGGCGAGCTGCTCGGGCGTCAGACGGTCGCCGAGCGACGCCGTGATGGGGTCGCCCGTCAGGCGCATGAGGAAGAAGACGAGCGTGACGAGGATGAAGATCGTCGGGATGATCAGCAGGAAGCGCACGAGCAGGTAGCGCCAGAACCCCCCGCCTCGCGCGCGTTTCTGGGCCGCGGGAGTCGCGCCGGCGGGCGCCCCCGGGGCGGTGACGGTCGTCATGTCGTCAGGTACTCCCTCGATGCCATGAGAAACGGGGCGGCCAGCGAGTGGCCGCCCCGTTCTCTGATGCGGACGTGTCCGGCTTCGCTCAGCCCTTGGTCAGGCTACCGAAGCGGAACTTGAACGAACCGTCGAGCTGGGCGCCCGAGACGTCCGAGCCGACGACCGCGACCTGGGCACCCTGCAGCAGCGGCAGGGTCGACAGGTCGGCGGCCACCTTGGCCTGGATGTCCTCGATGAGCGCCTGACGCGCGGCCGGGTCGACCTCGGTCTGCTGCTGCGAGATCGCCGCGTCGACATCCGCGTTGCTGTAGTGGTTCAGCAGGAAGTTGTCGGTCGCGAAGAACGGCGTCAGGTAGTTGTCGGCGTCGGAGTAGTCCGGGAACCAGCCGAGCTGGTACAGCGGGTACACGTCGGCGGTGCGGTCCTGCGCGTACTGGGTCCACTCGGTCGAGTTGAGGTTGACCGTGAAGAGGCCGCTCGAGTCGAGCTGGTCCTTCACGAGCGCGTACTCGTCGGCCGAGGACTCACCGTAGTGGTCCGGGTTGTACTGCAGGTTGAGCGTCACCGGGATGGAGACGCCGGCAGCCTCGAGGGTCGCCTTCGCCTTGTCGACGTCGGGGCCGCCGTCGCCGTCACCGTAGAGGTCCTTGAGCACCTCGGTGGCACCGGTCAGACCCTGGGGCACGAAGGAGTACAGCGGCGTGTAGGTGTCCTTGTAGACCTGCGTCGCGATCTCGGCACGGTCGACCACGCCGGCGATCGCCTGGCGCACGGCGAGGGCCTTGGCCGGGTCGGCCTCGGCCGTCTTGGCGCCGAAGGGCATCGTGTCGAAGTTGAACACGATGTAGCGGATCTCGCCGCCGGGGCCGTCGACGATCTTCACCGAGTCCTGGCTGCGCAGGTCGGCGATGTCGGTCGCCGAGAGGCTGCGGTACGCCACGTCGATGTTGCCCTCCTGCACGTCGAGCTTGAGGTTCGACGAGTCGGCGTAGTACTTGAGCGTGACGTCGTCGTTCTTCGCAGCGCCCAGAACACCCTTGTACTCGGGGTTCGGCGCGAAGGTGACGAGCTCGTTGAGCTTGTAGCTCGTGATCGTGTAGGGACCGGCGAAGCCCTCGCCCTTGACGATCTCATCGTCGCTCGTGACCTCGTCTGCCGAGAAGGTCTCCTCGTCGACGATCGGACCGGCGGGGCTCGAGAGCACCTGCGGGAAGGTCTGGTCGTTGCCGTTCTTCAGGTGGAAGATGACGGTGGTCTCGTCAGGGGTCTCGACGCTGTCGAGGTTGCCGAGCAGCGCCCACGGGCCGTTCTCGGCGTTGATCGCGACGACGCGGTCGAAGCTGAACTTGACATCCGACGAGGTCAGCTCGTTGCCGTTGGCGAACTTGAGGCCCGACTTGAGCGTCACGACGTAGTCGCCGTCCTCGTTGAACTCCGACGACTCCGCGATGTCGGGCTCGACATCGGCGGTGCCCTGCGGCGAGTTCAGCAGGAACGGGAAGACCTGGTTCATGACGGCGAAGGAGCCGTTGTCGTACGAACCAGCCGGGTCGAGGAAGGTGACCTTGTCGGTGGTGCCGACGATGATGCTGCTGCCTTCGGAACCGCCGCCGTTGTCGCCGGAGTCCGATGCGCAACCCGCGAGCACGACAGCAGCGGCGACGGGAATCGTCAGCGCAGCGAGCACGCGGGTCTTGTGAGTGACGGAAGCCATGTCCGTGGACCTCATTCCTTGGGATGTGAAGGGTGTGGGCAGCCATAGCCGCCCAACGTTCAGGTTTATCACAGCGCCGAGGGCTCCCAGGGCCACCGGAGGCCGGGCGGCCCGTTTGGTTACGGCTTTGCAATGGTCGACGCACGGATGCTGCGCAGATGAGCGCGGAACGCATGAAGCTGCGCCATCCGCGCACGTTTCATTCGCCGCGCAACTCGCGTCGTTCGCTCTCGAGTGCGGCCGAGGCACGGCTGAGCGACAGCTCGCGCTCGGTGTCGCCCTCCGCCCGGGCACGCTGCATCGCCCCCAGCAGCTCGCCCTTGCGTCGCAGCAGGTCGCGATCGATGAGCGAGGTCACGACACCGCGGCAGTACACGGCGATCTGGTCCTCACGCTCCGGGATGGGCGCGACGCCGAGCTGCGTCACGAGCGACTCGAACCCCTGTGGCACCTCCTCGCCCACGCGCTGCAGCCATCCGGGCGACTCGAGCGCATCCAGCTGCGTCGCGATCGCATCGCGCACGATCGCGAGCGTCTGATTCGTGAACCGCGACTCGACCGCCTTCGCCACGAGCGCCGTGCCGACCGCCTGCGGGAACTGCAGGATCGCCATGAGCGCGTCGCGCTCCATGCGGGTCACCGGATCGGTCGGCAGCTCGGTCAGACTCGCCTGACGCGCGCGCGCCTCCGCCGTCTGCTCGGCCCCCGGATCACCGGGGCGACCCTCGGGCTCGACCCGCGGCTCGGCGCGTCGGGCGCTGTTGCTCGCGCTCGTGACGGCGCGCCCCACCTCGACCGGATCCATCCCGAGCCAGCCCGCGAGGTTGCGCACGTACCCACCCCGCAGCGCGGGGTCGCGGATGCCCGCCACGACGGGCGCCGAGGCGCGCAGCGCGGCGACCCGCCCCTCGACCGTCTCCAGGTCGTGCCCGGCGAGACGCCTGCGCACCATGAACTCGAACATCGGCTTGCGGTCGGTCACGAGCTTGCGCACGGCCTCGTCGCCGCGGTTGATGCGCAGATCGCACGGGTCCAGCCCCTCCGGCGGCACGGCCACGAAGGTCTGGGCGGCGAAGCGCTGCTCCTCTGCGAACGCACGGCTCGCCGCCCGCTGACCCGCCTCATCCGGATCGAAGGTGAAGACGACCTCGCCGGTCTGCGAGACATCCGTGTTGGCGTGGTCGCCGAGCACGCGCCGCACGACCTTGATGTGATCGACGCCGAACGCCGTGCCGCACGTCGCGACCGCGGTCGTGACACCCGCGAGATGGCAGGCCATGACATCCGTGTACCCCTCGACGATCACGACCTGCTTGCCCTTGGCGATGTCGCGGCGGGCGAGGTCGAGGCCGTAGAGCACCTGCGACTTGTGGAAGACGAGGGTCTCGGGGGTGTTGAGGTATTTGGGGCCCTGGTCGTCGTCGAAGAGCTTGCGGGCGCCGAAGCCCACCGTCTGCCCCGTGACGTCGCGGATGGGCCAGATGACGCGTCCACGGAAGCGGTCGTAGGAGTTGCCGCGGTCGCCCGTCGAGAGCAGGCCGGCCGCCACAAGGTCGTCCTGGCTGAAGCCCTGCTTCATGAGCGCGTTCTTGAGCGCGTCGAACGACTTCGGCGCGTAGCCGACGCCGAAGCGCTCGGCCGCCGCCTGATCGAAGCCGCGCCCACCCAGGAAGTCGCGCCCCGGCTGCGCACCGGGCTCGGCGAGCTGCGCACGGAAGAACTGCTCGGCCGCGGCGTTCGCGGCCAGCAGCCGCGCGCGATTGCCGTGATCGGATGCCGCGGCGGCCCCGTCTTCGTAGTGCAGCTCGATGCCGACGCGCGCCGCCATCCGCTCGACGGCCTCCTGGAAGCTCACGTGATCCATGCGCTGCAGGAACGTGAAGACGTCGCCGCCCTCACCGCATCCGAAACAGTGATAGCGGCCGACCCCGGGGCGAACATTGAAGCTCGGGCTGCGCTCCTCGTGGAACGGGCACAGGCCCTTGAGCGAGCCGACGCCCGCCGACTTGAGCGTCACGTAGTCGCCGATGATGTCGGCGATGTTCACGCGGGCCCGGACCTCGTCGATGTCGCTTCGACGAATCAATCCGGGCATGCCCTGATTCTAGGGTCGCAGCGCACCCGGTGGCCGGGTCTCCACAGGCTGCGGAGGCTTCGAGACGCGCCTGCGGCGCTCCTCAGCCACCTCGACACGGCGTTCGCGCACGGCCGGCCGGTCGATCGGCGCGCGCCGCGGATTATCGCGGCGCCAGAATCAGCACATCCGCTCGTGCCAGGCGTTGGCGGAGGGGTCGGTGAGCGAGGCGACCTGGTCGACGACGACGCGCTTGCGGGCGGTGTCGTCGGGTGCCGCCGCGAAATCGGATGCGAACCCCGCGTCGAGCTTCGACGGGTCGGCCCACAGGGCGTCGGCGAGCTCGGTGAGGATGCCGCGCTGCCTCTCGTAGAGCGGCTTGCGCGCGTTCGTCGACATGACGTTCGCGGCGACGATGCCCTTGAGCACCGCGATCTCGGCACGCGTCTCGACCGGCACCACGACATCCGCTCCGAAGCGCGCGAGCGCCGACTGCGGGTAGGCCTCGCGCGTGGCTCGCACCGCGGTGCCGGCGAAGCGTCCGATGAGCTGCGAGGTGAGGTTCTTGAGCCGCGCCTGGTCGCGGCGCGAGCCGTCCCAGTCCTCGAGCCAGTCGGGCAGGCTGTCGAGCCGGTCGAAGGCCGCGATGAGCGTCGCGTGGTCGAGCTCGCCGCCGATCCACTCGACCATGCTGTCGACGAGCTCGTCATGGTCGACGCGCGCCGAGAGGGCGCGCACGTCGAGGTAGCCCGTGATGATGGCGTCTTCGAAGTCGTGCACCGAGTAGGCGATGTCGTCGGAGAGGTCCATCACCTGCGCCTCGATGCACCGCACGCGCGGCGGGGCGCCCGCCCGCAACCAGACGAACGCGGGGGTGTCATCCGCATAGAAGCCGAACTTGCTGCGCCCCGAGGGATCGGGGATGCCCTCCTGCTCGGGCCAGGGGTACTTGCAGCTCGCGTCGAGACTCGCGCGCGTGAGGTTCAGCCCGTAGGCGCGGCCGTCACGGTCGAAAACCTTCGGTTCGAGGCGCGTGAGCAGGCGCAGCGTCTGCGCGTTGCCCTCGAAACCGCCGATGTCGGACGCCCAGTCGTTGAGGGCGCGTTCGCCGTTGTGCCCGTAGGGCGGGTGGCCGAGGTCGTGCGCGAGGCACGCGGTGTCGACGACGTCGGGGTCGAGGCCGAGGTTGGCGGCGAGTTCGCGACCGACCTGGGCGACTTCGAGCGAGTGCGTGAGCCGGTTGCGCGCGAAGTCGAGCCCCGCCGTCGGGCTCAGCACCTGCGTCTTGACCGCAAGACGCCGCAGCGCGCTCGAGTGCAGGATGCGGGCGCGGTCGCGCGCGAAGTCGCTGCGGCGGGAGGAGTGCTTCTCGGGCAGCATCCGCTCGGTGTCGGCGGGCGCGTACCCCGGCACGAGCTCAGCCACCTGTCGTGTCCGCTTCGCCCTCGGTGAGTTCGGCCCGCTGTGCCTGCTGCAGCTCGCGCGAGGCGAGCCAGCCCTCCGGGAGCGCCGGGTTCTTCGGGCTGCCGGCACGGCCGCGCTGACCCTCCGCATCCGCGCCCGGGTAGGGCTGGGCGGGGTCGAGCTGACCGAGCAGCTCGTCGATCTCGGCGAGGCTCGACGACCGGGCGAGCGCCGCGCGCAGCTCGCCGCCCACCGCGTAGCCCTTGAAATACCAGGCGACGTGCTTGCGGATGTCGCGGCAGGCCCGCCCCTCGTCGCCGTCGAAGAAGTCGATGAGCAGTTCGGCGTGACGCCGGAACGCGGTCGCGACCTCGCCGAGGGTGGGGTGGGCGGTGGGGGCGGCCGAGTGCGTGAAGGCGGCGGCGAGGTCGCCGAAGAGCCAGGGGCGCCCGAGGCACCCGCGCCCGACCACGACGCCATCGCATCCGGTCTGCTCGACCATGCGCACGGCGTCCGCGGCGCTCCAGATGTCGCCGTTGCCGAGCACGGGCACGCTCGTGATGGTCTGCTTGAGGGTGCCGATCGCGTCCCAGTCGGCGTGTCCCGAGTAGAAGTCGGCGGCGGTGCGGGCGTGCAGGGCGATGGATGCCGCTCCCGCGCCCTCGGCGATGCGGCCGGCCTCGAGGTAGGTGAGGTGGTCGGCGTCGATGCCCTTGCGCATCTTGACCGTGACGGGCAGCGGGCCCGCCGCTTTCACGGCCGCCTCGACGATGCCGCGGAACAGGTCGAGCTTCCACGGCAGCGCCGCTCCCCCGCCCTTGCGGGTGACCTTGGGCACGGGGCAGCCGAAGTTGAGGTCGATGTGGTCGGCGCGGTCTTCGGCGACGAGCATCGTGACGGCCTCGGCCATCGTCGCCGGATCGACGCCGTAGAGCTGGATCGAGCGCGGCGTCTCGGACTCGTGATGCCGGATGAGCCGCATCGACTCGGGTGTGCGCTCGACGAGTGCGCGACTCGTGATCATCTCGCTCACGTAGAGCCCCGCGCCGTACTCGCGGCACAGGCGCCGGAACGCCGTGTTGGTGATGCCCGCCATGGGCGCGAGCACGACCGGCACGTCGAGACGCAGCGGACCGATCTCGAGCGCGGGGGCCGGGGGCGCGATTAGGGTGGACATCCCCTCGATTCTTTCAGATGACGCCGTGAGGAGACCGGACATGGGCGCAGGACGCGATCGGGTCGCGGCGGATGCGGCGTCGCGCGATCTCGAGGTCGAGTTCGTGGAGCGCCAGGCGGCGGGTTCGCTCGAGGAGGCGGCGGCGATCCTCGGCATCACGCCGGCGGACATCGTGAAGTCGCTCGTGGTCAAGCGCAGCGACGGCACCTTCCTGTTCGCCGAGATCCCCGGCGACCGCGTCATCTCGTGGCCGAAACTGCGCGCCCTCGTCGGCGTGAACAAGCTGCGGCTGCCGGAGGCCGACGTCGCGCTCGAGGCGACCGGCTACGAGCGCGGAACGATCACGCCGCTCGGCTCGACCACCAGTTGGCCCGTCTACGTCGACGAGCGGGTCGTCGGACGGCGCGTCTCGATGGGCGCGGGCGAGCACGGGCTGAGTCTCTTCGTGGACGCCGATGCGCTCATCGCAGCCCTCGGCGCCGTCGTGGCGGATATCAGCGAACCTGCGCCTTCCCGAGGTGGCTGAGGAGCGAGGTCTCCTGAGGCGGAGCTGGCGGCACGTCGCACACGTCGCCCTCGCAGGCGACCGCGTCGGGGTCGCCGAGCGGGATGAGGCCGCTCACGACGCGACCTCCGCATCCGCCTTCTGCTTCTCGGCGGCCACCTGACGCAGCGCCTCGGCGAACGTCGCCGACTCCTGCGCGCCCGAGATGCCGTACGTGCGGTCGATCACGAAGAACGGCACCCCCTGGATGCCGAAGTCGCGGGCGACGGCCTGGTCCTCCCGCACGTCGGCGAGGTGCTCGTCGGCCTCGAGCGAGCGGATGACGTCGTCACGATCGAGCCCCACCTCGGCCGCGAGGTCGGCGAGGTCGTCGACGTGGCCGACGTGGCGCCCCTCGACGAAGTACGCCGAGAGCAGGCGCTCCTTCATCTCGAGCTGGCGCCCGCGCAGCTTCGCGTAGTGCAGCAGCTGATGCGCCTTGACGGTGTTGGTGTGCTTGACCGCGTCGTAGTCGTAGTGCAGGTCGAGGGTTGCGGCGATGTCGGTGACGCGCTTGAGCATCCCCTCGAGCGCCTCGACCGGGTAGCCCTTCTCGGCGAGGTGGTCGGCGGCGCTGCCCTCGAAGTCGACGGGGGTGTCGGGCGAGAGCTCGAAGGAGTGGTACTCGACCTCGACGGGCACGCCCGCCTCGGCCGCTCCGGCCTCGAAGCGCCGCTTGCCGATGTAGCACCACGGGCACGCGACGTCGGACCAGATGTCGATCTTGAGGGGTTCAGCCATGTGATGTGTCAACCGCCGCGGCCGGTGCCGCATTCCCGGGCTCTTCGCCGGGCGCGAGTGCGAGGCTGCGGGCGCGTGCGATCCCCCGGCGGCGCGCGCCGAACTCGACCCACAGCACGAACCCGGCCGTGAAGACCGCCTGGACGAGCGGCGCGAACGCGTCGCTGCCTTCGGAGCTCATGATGGTGGTGCCGAGGGAGCCGCTCGCGAGCAGCAGCAGGGCGACGACGTTGTTGACGACATGGAACGCGATGCCTGCTTCGAGGCCGCCCGTACGCCACACGACGAGGGCGAAACCCAAGCCCATGATGCCGACGCTCAGCATCCCCCACAGCTCGTACTGGGTGTGGCCGACCGTGAAGATGACGGTCGACGCGACGATGCCGACCCAGGGGCTGCGCACCCACGCGCCGAGGGTCTGCATGATGAGTCCGCGGAACACGTACTCCTCGGCCGCCGACTGGAACGGCACGAGCAGCACGATGAGCACCGCGAGGATCGCGAAGGTGCCCGCGTCGACCGGCACCGGTTCGAGGGTGTCACCCCACAGCAGCGGCAGGAACGACAGCCCCGCGCTGAGCGCCGTGATGACGAGTGCGGGGATCGTGCACCACAGCATCCACCGCCAGCGGATGCGCTGCGCCACCGAGTGCATGATGCCGACCGGACGAAGCCCCGCGCACAGCATCGCGAGCGGCACGAGCGGCAGCATGATGGCGACGCTGCCGAGCAGCAGCAGCAGGCTGAGCGGGTTCGAGACATCGGTGACGCGGGCCATGATGTCGTCGAAGGAGAGCAGGCTGTCGAGGCCGCCCGAGGCGACGAGCCCGATGACCCAGATGATCGACACGATCACCTGCGAGACGAGGAAGAACGCGACGAACACCGCGACGGCCACGAGCGGACGCCACCAGGCGTAGCGCGGCGTCGTGCGGAACAGCCGGTGGTAGGGCGCCGGATCCTCGACAGGCGGCGGCGGAGGCGGAGCCGGCGCGACCAACGGCGGGGAGGCGTACGGCTGCTGCGGCTGGGCCTCGCTCATGTCACGCTCCGCGCAGCTGCTCGGCGAGGTAGCCGTGCAGGCGGTCGAGCGAGACGCGCTCCTGCGCCATCGTGTCGCGCTCGCGTACCGTGACGGCCTTGTCGTCGAGGGTGTCGAAGTCGACGGTGACCGCGAACGGCGTGCCGATCTCGTCCTGTCGGCGGTAGCGGCGCCCGATGGCGCCTGCGTCGTCGAACTCGATCATCCAGTCCTCGCGCAGCTGGGCGGCGAGTTCGCGCGCCACGGGCGAGAGCTGTTCGTTGCGCGAGAGCGGCAGCACCGCGACCTTGACGGGCGCGAGGCGACGATCCAGGCGCAGCACGGTGCGCACATCCGTTCCGCCCTTCGCGTTCGGGGCCTCGTCTTCGTGGTAGGCGTCGATGAGGAACGCCATGAGGGCGCGCGTGAGGCCGAACGCCGGCTCGATGACGTAGGGCACCCAGCGCTCGTTGGTGGTCTGGTCGAAGTACGACAGATCCTTGCCCGAGTGCTCGGAGTGGGTCTTCAGGTCGAAGTCGGTGCGGTTCGCGATGCCCATGAGCTCGCCCCACGCGCCCGAGGCGAAGTTGAAGCGGTACTCGACGTCGACGGTGCGCTTCGAGTAGTGGCTGAGCTTCTCCTTCGGGTGCTCGTAGAGACGCAGGTTCTCTTCGCGGATCCCCAGGTTCGTGTACCAGCCGAACGACTGGTCGATCCAGTACTGGTGCCACTCCTCGTCGGTTCCGGGCTGCACGAAGAACTCCATCTCCATCTGCTCGAACTCGCGCGTGCGGAAGATGAAGTTGCCGGGCGTGATCTCGTTGCGGAAGCTCTTGCCGATCTGGGCGATGCCGAACGGGGGCTTCATGCGCGCGCTCGAGAGCACGTTCGCGAAGTTGACGAAGATGCCCTGCGCCGTCTCGGGCCGCAGGTAGTGCAGGCCCTCTTCGTCATCGACCGGCCCGAGGAAGGTCTTCAGCAGGCCGGAGAAGGCGCGCGGTTCGGTCCATTGGCCGCGCGTGCCGCAGTTCTCGCACACGATGTCGGCGAGGCCGTTCTCAGGGGCGTGCCCCTTCTTCTCCTCATACGCCTCGAGCAGGTGGTCTTCGCGGTACCGCTTGTGGCAGTGCTGGCACTCGATGAGCGGGTCGCTGAACACCTCGACGTGCCCGGATGCCTCCCACACCTGACGGGGCAGGATCACCGAGGAGTCGATGCCGACGACGTCGTCCCGCCGCTGCACCATGAACTTCCACCACTCGCGCTTGATGTTCTCCTTGAGCGCGGTGCCGAGGGGGCCGTAGTCCCACGCGGAGCGGGAACCGCCGTAGATCTCACCCGCCTGGTAGACGAAGCCACGGCGCTTCGCGAGAGAGATGACCTGGTCGAGGGGGTTGGGCGTCGCCACGGAGGAGCTCCTGATGATCGGGCCGCGCCGGCTTGCGCGGTCGCACGGGTGCGGAACGTCCAGCCTATCGAGCCGCGGGGCGCTGAGCGGCCAGCGTTCGACAGCTCGCGTCGCCGCGGGCGGCATCAAACGGTTGGCAAACGCACCGGTCAGCAGACTCGTTCCGGTCGCGCACAGCATTCCCTTCAACCGTGCGACGTCAACGGCGACTCACAGGAGACCTCATGAAACTCAGCAGATCGGGTCGGATCATCGTTCCGGCCATCGCGATCCTCGCGCTCGGCCTCACGGCGTGCGCACCCTCCGGGGGCGAATCAGGCGGGCAGGCACGCGACCTCCGCGTCGGCATGACCGCATCCGACAAGGGCACACTCGACCCGCACCTCGCGACCTCGGGCTCGGACAAGCAGGTCGCCCTCACGATCTTCGAGGGTCTCGTCCGCTACACCCCCGGCGATTCGACTCAGCCCTTCCAGCCGGCGATCGCCGCCGAGATCCCCGAGACGCCGGAGCCCAACGCCGACGGCACCCAGACGTGGACGTTCGAGCTGCGGGACGACGTGATGTGCCACCCGGGACCGAAGACGGAGGCCTACCCGCTGACGGCCGACGACGTCGTGTTCTCGATCGACAACTCGCGTAGCTCGGAGACCTCGGCGTACGCGGCCGACTTCGCCAACGTGCAGAGCGTCGAGAAGACCGGCGAGCACGAGATCGCGATCACCCTCACCACGCCGCGCAGCCCTGCGCTGTTCCTCCCGCTTGTCGCCAACTATGCGGGCGGCTACGTGATCTGCCAGCAGGCCTACGAGGCGCAAGGCGCAGAGGACTTCGGCGCGCACCCTGTCGGCACCGGCCCCTTCATGTACGACAGCTACACCCCCGCCGACTCGCTGCACGTCGTCGCCAACCCGGACTACTGGCGTGGCGAGCCCCAGCTCCCGGGGGTGGAGTTCCGCTACATGCCCGACGACAACAGCCGCGAGTCCGCGCTCACGACCGGCGAGCTCGACCTCATGCTCGGGATCTTCGATGCTGCCTGGATCGACCGGATGAACCAGCAGGAGGGCATCACCGCACTCACCACAGGCGTCGGCCAGATCGGACTCTTCCTGATCAACACGAGCCTCGAGCCCTTCGACGACATCCGCGTGCGTCAGGCGATCATGTACTCCTTCAACCGCGACGCCCACGTCGCGGTTGGTGGCGAGGGACTCTACCTGCCCACGTGGTCGATCACTCCGTCGCAGAACGGTCCGGGCTGGGTCGACAAGGACGAGTACCTCGACGCCGGATACGACTGGGCGGTCGAGCACGACATCGACAAGGCCAAGAAGCTGCTGGCGGAGGCCGGCTACCCCGACGGCTTCTCGTTCTCGGTGGTCGCGTCCGAGGAGGACGTCCACCGCGACCAGTACCAGGTGATGCAGGCGGGCCTCGCCACGGTCGGCATCGACATGCAGATCGAGGTCGTCGCACACGCGACCTGGGGTCAGATCATCCGAGAAGGCGGCCAGGGCATCGTCGACCAGATCATCGCGCGCCCGACCGAGAACACACTCGTCACGCAGCTGTTCGCCAGCCAGTCGATCGTGCAAGGCGGTACCGCCCCGTCGCTCAACTTCGCCTTCTACACGGGCGTCGACGACCTGATCGCCGAGGCGCAGGAGTCGACCGACCCCGAGGTGCAGAACGAGGCGTGGAGGCAGATCAACCTCGCCGCGGCACGCGACGCCGTGGTGATCCCCTCCGAGCACATCCTCACGCCGTGGGCCTACAGCGACTCGTTCGACCCCGGGTTCGAACCGGTCAACAACATCGAGAGCTCCTGGGTCATCAACGAGCTCACCGCTCTGAAGTAGGCCATCGGATGACCCCGGACACGAAGACGACGACGAGAGGAGGAGATCGGTGCTGCAATACACCCTCCGCAGACTGCTGACCGTCATCCCGGTTCTGCTGGTGGTACTCACCGTGGTCTTCTTCGTGGTCCGGGTCATCCCGGGCGACCCTGCGCTCGCGGCGCTCGGCGACCAGGCGACCGAGGAGTCCCTGGCCGCCGCGCGCGAGCGGATGGGCCTCGACCGGCCCATGGCCATTCAGTACCTCGACTATCTCGCGGGCATCCTGCGCGGCGATCTCGGCAATTCGCTCGTGACCGGGCAGCCTGCCGCCGACGTGATCTTCTCGGTGCTGCCGCACACGATTCAGCTCACGCTCTGCGGCATCCTCATCGGACTTCTCATCGGCATCCCCGCCGGCGTGTGGTCTGCTGTGCGTCGCGACAAGCCGGCGGATTACGCCGGTCGCCTCATCTCTCTCGTCGGGCTCTCCTTCCCCGCCTTCTTCATCGGCGTCATCGTGATCTACGTCTTCGCCGTGCAGCTGCGTTGGTTCCCGACGGGTGGGGCGGGCGACTTCGGCGACCCGGCCGAGAACCTGCGCCGCCTCGTGCTTCCGGCGCTCGCAGTCGGAATCGTGTGCGCGTCGTTCACCTCCCGTGTGACCCGATCCGTCACGATCGACGCCCTCGGGCAGGACTTCGTGCGCACCGCTCGCGCCAAGGGCATCACCCGGTGGCGCGCGCTCGTGCGTCACGCCTTCCGTTCGGGTCTCGTCTCGATCGTCTCGCTCGTCGGCGTCTTCATGGTGAGCCTTCTCGGGAGCGCCGTGGCGACCGAGATCGTGTTCGCTCGACCGGGCCTGGGCCGCGTCCTCGTGAACGCGGTCAACCAACGCGACTACGGACTGCTCCAGGCGTGCGCGGTGGTCTTCGCGATCCTCGTCGTGATCGTGAACCTCGTGATCGACCTGAGCTATGGATTCGTCGACCCGAAGGCGAGGAAGCGCTGATGAGCACGACAGCCGTCGACCTCGAAGCGGAGCGCCGGACAGCGTCACGCCGCAACCGTACGCTCGCTTGGCGCGCGTTCCGCCGCAATCGTCTCAGCGTCGTCGGCGCCGTGATCATGCTGCTCGTGGCTCTCGCCGCTCTGCTCGCACCGGTGATCTCGCCGTACGACCCGCTCATCCAGGACGTCGTCAACAAGCTCGAGCCGCCGAGCGCTGAGCACTGGCTCGGAACGGACGAGTTCGGCCGCGACGTGCTGTCGCGTCTGATCCATGGCGCGCAGATCTCGCTGCTCGTGGGCATCATCTCGGTTGCGATCGGTGCGATCGTGGGCAGCTTCCTCGGCATGATGGCGGGCTACTTCGGCGGGCGGATCGAGACCTTCATCATGCGCCTGGTCGACGTGCTCATGGCATTCCCCGACCTCATCACGGGCATGATCGTGCTCGCCGTCCTCGGCGGTGGGCTCGGGAACATGGTGATCGCGATCGCCATCACCATCGTGCCGCAGTTCGCGCGATTCGCTCATGCGCCGACGTTGGGGATCCAAGGAGCCGAGTTCGTACAAGGTGCGGTCGTGTCCGGTGCTCGCGACGGTTGGGTACTCCGCCGACACATCTTCCCGAACATCCGCGGCGAGCTCATCGTGCTCGCCTCCCTGTGGACCGCGTCCGCCATCCGACTCGAGGCCAACCTCAGCTTCATCGGCCTCGGCGTCTCGCCTCCCACACCGACGTGGGGTCAGATGATCCGCGACGGCCTCGTCGACCTCTCCACGAACCCGCAGCTCGCGCTGGCCCCGGGTCTCGCCCTCCTGGTCACGGTGCTCGGCTTCAACCTGATCGGCGACGGCGTGCGCGATTCACTCGACCCGAGGACGAGGTCGAAGCGATGACCTCGAGAACGGATGACGTCCATATGAACAGGCGCCCGGTGCTCGAGGTGCACGACCTGAGCGTGAGCTTCCAAACCGACGAGGGACCTCGGCGCGTTCTGCACGAGGTCGGGTTCGACGTCTACGAAGGCGAGTGCCTCGGCATCGTCGGCGAGTCCGGTTCGGGCAAGAGCGTCTCGATGCTCACGGTCACGGGACTGCTGCCCGACGGGCTCGCGACGATCGAGTCGGGAAGCGCCCGCTACGACGGTATCGAGTTGCTCACCGCCAAGGACGCCGTCATGCGGCGCATCCGCGGGGCGGGCGTTTCGATGGTGTTCCAGGACCCGCTGACCTCGCTCAACCCCGTGCTGCGCGTCGGCGACCAGATCGTGGAGGCGCTCCGAGCGCACGAATCGCGAACCTCGCGTTCCGCGTCGGCGGCGCGCGCCGTCGAACTGCTCGAGCTCGTCGGTGTGCCGAACCCGCAGGCACGCGTGCGCCAGTATCCACACGAGTTCTCGGGTGGAATGCGACAGCGCGTCATGATCGCGATGGCTATCGCCAACGATCCGCGACTCATCATCGCCGACGAGCCGACCACCGCCCTTGACGTGACCATCCAGGCTCAGGTCATGGAGGTGCTCAGCCGGGCACGTCACGAGACCGGGGCGGGCCTCATCATGGTCACCCACGACCTCGGCCTCGTCGCCGAAGTCGCCGATCGGGTCGTGGTCATGAAGGACGGACGTGTCGTCGAGCGAGGCACCGTGAAGGAGATCTTCGCCGCCCCCGAGGACCCGTACACACGCAAACTGCTCGACGCGCTCCCCCGCATCGACGACGACGCGCCCGATCCCAAGCCGCAGACCGCCGAACTGCTGCAGATCAGCGAACTGCATGTGGAGTATCCGATCCGCAGCGGCGCGCTCAACCGCGTCACCGGCTCCGTCAAGGCGGTCGCAGGTGTCGATCTGACACTGCGCCGTGGCGAGACGCTGGGAGTCGTCGGCGAGTCCGGATGCGGAAAATCCACACTGGCGAAGGCCGTGCTCGGGCTCGTTCCGGTCACCTCGGGGAGCATCGAGTACGCGGGCGAGGAACTCGCGGGCCTCAGCCGCCGCGAGATGCGGACACGCCGTCGGCAATTGCAGATCCTGTTCCAGGACCCGTACTCCTCGCTCGACCCGATGATGACGGTCGACGACATCGTCTCCGAACCCCTGCGTGTGCATGGCACCCCACGCCTCGAGATCGAACGACGCGTCGGCGAGCTGCTCGACGCGGTCGGGCTCGCCGAGACACATCGGTACCGCTACCCCCATGAGTTCTCGGGCGGACAGCGTCAGCGAATCGGTCTCGCGCGATCGCTTGCACTGAACCCCGAGCTCATCGTGCTCGACGAACCCGTCTCGGCGCTCGACGTGTCGATCCAGGCGCAAGTGCTCGATCTGCTCATGGAGCTCCAGCGCGATCTGGGGCTCAGCTACCTGATGATCTCGCACGACCTCGGCGTCATTCGACAGGTCTCCGACCGGATCGCCGTCATGTACCTGGGCAAGGTGGTGGAGATCGGCACCAACGACGAGATCTTCCTGCGGCCACGCCACCCGTACACCCGGGCTCTGCTCTCTGCCGTACCGGTACCCGATCCGGAGTTGGCGAGCGTCAAGGAGCGGATCGTGCTCTCAGGGGATGTCCCGAACCCCGCGAAGCCCCCGAGCGGATGCGTCTTCCGAACGAGGTGTTGGAAGGCCACCGAGGTCTGCGGCACCATGCCGCCGCTCACCGGCGACGATGCACACCGCTTCGCCTGCCACCACCCAGAAGATGCCGGACTCCCGGTACCCGACGCCGTCGCGCAAGGAGGCGCCTCATGAACTCCGTCGAACGGGTGACTCTCGGACGCACCGGGCTCACCATCTCTCGCCTCGGGCTCGGCACCTGGGGGTTCGGCCCGGCCAGTCCCCCCCAGTCACAGGTGGGAAGTGATGAAGAACTCGTCAACGTGCTGCGACGCGCCTTCGCCGCAGGCATCAACTACATCGACTCCGCCGAGGTGTACGAGAACGAGGCGCGTCTCGGGCGGCTGCTTCGCGACTCAGCTCCTCCTGCCGACCTCGTGGTCGTCTCGAAATACGGGCACGGCAAGGGTTTCGACTCCGACGGTGTGCGCCGAAGCGCAGAACGCTCGCTCGACGATCTCGGGCTCGAGCAGCTGCCGCTCATGCTCATCCACGACCCGCGGACGCCGGAGCACATGGATGAGGTGCTCGGCCGTGGGGGCGCGCTCCAGGGGCTGCGTCGCTTGCAAGACGAGGGGCTGGTGGCTTCGATCGGCGTCGCCACCGGAACGTTGCGTCCTCTGCAGCTCGCTGTGCAGTCGGGTGAGTTCGACTGCATTCAGTTTCCCCGCCTTCACACGCTGCTGACGCAGGCTGCTCGCACGAGCGGGCTGCTCGACGCCGCGCGCGACGCCGGAATGGGCACGCTGCTCGCCGCGCCGTTCGGCGGCAACATCCTCGCCACCGGCACGATCCCGGGAGCGCTCTATACCTACCGCGAGCCGCTCCCGGAGGTGCTCGACGCCGTTCGCCGGATGGAAGCGCGCTGCGCCGAACTCGGCGTGAGCATCGCCGCCGCCGCGCTCACCTTCCCGCTCTCCGATCCCGGGATCGACGGTGTCGTGCTCGGGGTGACGTCCGCCGAACAGCTCGACGCGAACCTCACAGCTCTCGCGTCACCCCTCTCGCGCGAAGAACTCGTCTCCATCGCCGCGGCAGCCGACATCACCGACGACCTCGTCGGGGGGCCGGAGTTCCTCAACTCCTGGCCGGCCGGTCGCGAACCCGAACGGAAGTGGGCCTGATGAACGCACCACGCGTCCTCGTACTGGGCACCTTGGACACGAAAGCACAAGAGCTCGAGTATCTGTGCGATGCGCTCGTACGCGACGGCATGGACCCTCTTGTGCTCGACATGGGTCAACCGGGAGTGGCTACACGACTGGCCCGGGTGACCCCGGAGGAGATCGCGCGCACGGCCGACGTGTCCGACACTGCTTCCCTTCCGAAGATCGACCGCATGCGCGTGCTGGCCTCGGGTGCGATCATCATCGCCCAACGGATGATCGCCGCGGGCCACGTGCACGGCGTGATCGGCGTCGGTGGTGGCCAAGGCACCTGGCTCGCGCTCGAGGTCATGGAGTCGCTTCCCCTCGGGCTGCCGAAGGTCATGGTGACCACGGCGCTCAAGCGCGTCTCCGAGCGCACCGGCTTGACCGACGTCATGGTGTTCTCCAGCGTCGTCGACATCGCCGGCCTCAATCGGATCCTGCGCGGAGTTCTCGACAATGCGGCAGCCGCGGTCGCCGGGATGGCGCGCACGACCACGTCACGTGTCACCCGCGAAGCGCAGGGTGGAGTCGTCGGGCTCACCATGTTCGGCGTGACGACCCCCGGCGCGACTGCGGCACGTCGGCACCTGGAAGCGGCGGGTCTCGAGGTCGCCACCTTCCATGCCAACGGCGCAGGCGGCCGCGCTCTCGAGCGGCTCGTCGATGCGGGCGAGGTGATCGGGGTTCTCGACTTCACCATCACCGAGCTGCTCGATGAGGTCGCCGGCGGTCGCGCAACTGCGGGACCTGACAGGCTCGAGGCCGCCGGCCGCCAGGGGATCCCGCAGGTGATCGTGCCCGGCGCGATCGACGTCGTCAACCTGACGCCGTTCCAGGCCGTTTCGCCCGCCATCGCGCACCGGCGGCTTTATCAGCACACACCCACCACGACGCTCATGCGTTCGAGCGTGCAGGAGAACCGGCTCCTCGCCCGTGTCGTCGCCGAGAAGCTCTCGGCCGCCAGAGGGACCGTCGAGGTGCTCGTTCCCGAGCTCGGCTTCTCCGACCTCGACCGCGCGGATGGCGTCTTCGCCGACGAGGACGCGGATGCCGTGTTCGTCGAGGTACTGGAGGCGGCACTCCCATCTCGGGTGCGACTCGAGACGGTGCCGCTGCACATCAACAGCCCCGACTTCGGACGCCTGGCGGCGGATCGACTCATCGAGTTGATGCGTTCGTCGGGCACCCCACAGACCGCCATGACAACAGGAGGACAACATGGACTTTGACACCGAGCGCTCGTTCACGCGCGAGACGATCCTGGAGCGCCTGCGCGCCCGCGTCGCGGAGGGGAAGGCGATCGTCGGCGCCGGCTGCAGCGCCGGCATCATCGCCCGTTCCGCCGAAGCAGGTGGGGCCGACATCATCATCGTGTACAACACGGGCCGGTCGCGCATCATGGGCCTGCCCACCTCGCACATCGGTCAGGCGAACCCGACGACCCTCTCGATGTACGACGAGATCGACAACGTCGTGCAGCACACTCCGATCGTCGGAGGCGCACACGCCGCCGACCTCACCTATTCACGACTCAACCGGCTCTTGGACGCCTTCGTCGAGAAGGGTTACGACGGGATCATCAACTTCCCTTCCGCAGGCAACAATCTGACCTTCGCCAATCGCCGCGAACATGTCGGCCAAGGCATGCAGCGCGAGATCAAGATGATCAAGCTCGCCCACGAGCGAGGCATCTTCACGATGGGCTACGCGTACACGGCCGAACAGGCGACTCTGCTCGCCGCGGCGGGCGTCGATGTGCTCGTCCCGCATGCCGGATGGACGATGGGTGGGGACTTCGGTGCCGACTCCAGCACAGCGCGTGACGAGGCCGCGACGCTCGCACACGTTCAGCAGCTCCTCGAGCTCGGTCGGGCCGAGAACCCCGACATCATCGTGCTCGCGCACGGAGGATCGTTCGGTACGCCGGAGGACACCCGTCGCCTGTACGAGGCTACGGATGCACAGGGATTCGTGGGCGCTTCGAGTATCGAGCGCATTCCGGTCGAGAGGGCAGTTCGCGAGGCGGTTGCGGGCTTCCGCGACTTCCGTCTGCGCGATGCCGCTCAGAACGGCTCCGTGGCCTGATGACCAGGGTGTACTCGCGCGATCAACTCGCGGAGGCCCCTGACTGGGTGGAGATCGACGACTTCGAGATCTTCACCCTCGATCAGGGTGAACCCGGCGAGGGCCGTCGAACGATCCCCTGGGACCCCGGCAGCCACGCCGTCGTCGCGGTGGTGTCGGGAGAGGTCACGGCGCAGTTCGCCGACGGCAAAGTCACGCTGCAGCGTCGCGATTGGCTGTCTGTGCCGGAAAGCGGCCTCCGGCTGACGTCGATGCGTTCAGGAACCTCGAAGCATTTCGCATGTGAACTAGTGCTGGTGCGTGGGCACTGGGATGCGGTCAACGAAGTCGGGTCCTTTCAGTTTCGACCCGAGAAGCCGCTGGAGTACCACTATCACGACTACAACGAGTACTGGATCGTGTATCGCGGCTCAGCGACTGTCCAGCTACCCGGCGAGGAGATCGTGGTGAAGGCCGGGCAGGTGCTCGCCAACCCTGTGGGTTGGGAGCACGGTATCCGCGCCCCCCACGAGACGATCGAAGGACTCGGCTTCCAGACCCAGGCCGTCGGTCAACGCCGACAGGGTCACCTGCTCCGCGACGTCCACGGTGAGCCCGTGCCGGCCGCGGTCTGAGAACCGCGTGAGACGGCGAGCGAGATTCTGACACCCTCGATCCGATTGTTCTCCCACCCTGCCGTCGTACTCGACGGCAGGGTGGAGCCGATCGCATCGTCGCGCGTTCAGGGTCTCGTACTGCGTCTCGCGATCGGCGGATACAGCGATCGGAAGGCGATCGCGACGAGCATGTGGCCGGACTCGGGAGAGCAGCAGGCCTCCACCAACCTCCGCAATCTGCTGCACCAGATCCGCAGCAACAGCCCGATGCTCGCGAGCCTGCTCGACACGACACCACCCACCCTTCGGCTGCTCGTTCCCGACGATCGAGTCGATGTCGCGAACTTCTTTCGACTCGTGTCCGACGCGCGTGCCGGTTCTCCTGAGACGGTCAAGGTGCTCCGCAGGATCGCTGCGATGCAGCCCGACCTCCCCTCGCCGGCCGACGACGACGAGGTCATGCGGGAGATCGCAACGCGACTTCGTGCCGAGTTCACCTGGGCCATGGCTCGCCTCGTCGAGCTCACGGCTGAGTCAGGCGAGCTCACCGACGCCATCCGGTTCTGCGAGCGACTCATCGACCTGGACCCCCTCAACGAAAGCGCCCACCAGCGCTACATCTCGCTGCTGCTCGCGGCGGGCGACGCTGCGCGCGCCATCCGGGCGTACCACCGCTGCGCGGGGTTGCTCGCCGACGAGCTCGGCATCTCACCGTCGCCGGAAACCGCTCGGCTCTATCGGCGTGCGCTCGGACAACCCACGAGCGCCGAACCACGTGCCGTCTACCCACCGCTGAGCTCCCGTGGCGACTTCGTCGGGAGGGTCCGCGAGCTCGAACTGATGCGCTCCGTCCTCGCCGACACGGTTGACGGCCACACATCGTTCGTGCTCGTCACCGGCGACCCCGGAGTCGGGAAGAGCCGTCTCGTGGACGAGTTCATCCGGGGTCAGGATTCCACCGCTTGCGCGATCGCCGTGACCCTCACCGACGAGGGGCTGCCCTACTCGTCGCTGGCGCAGATCCTCACCGCCGTCGCCGTGCCCGGGGCGGACGAGGTTCACGCCGCGCTCGAGGCAGTGCGACCCCCGCAGGCGCACGCCCCGATACCCCGCGAGACCATTCACCGCCTCGCGCAGGAGGCGTTGTTCTCGGACGGGCGGACGCTCGTGCTCGTGCTCGACGAGTTCCCCCGCATCGACGCCGAGTCTCGTGCGTTCCTCCGCACTCTCATCACCGACCGCTCGCGTGCCCTGCTCGTCATCGCTCTTGCCCGACCCGAAGAGCTGGAGACGGGCTCGGAGCTCCTCACCCTGATCGACAGGCTGCGCACCGAGACCGACTACCACCAGATCGAGCTCGAACCCTTCTCTGCCGACGAGACGCAACTGCTCGCCCAGCGTGCTGCAGGTCGCCGACTCTCGGGGGTGGAGGCACAACGCTGGTACCGCGAGACGGAGGGTAATGCGCTCTTCATCGTCGAGTACGCCCGCATGGCGCCTGACGGCGAACTCGGCGCCGCACAGTTGAGCCCTAAGATCCTCGGGCTCATCCGCTTGCGTCTTGCCCGGTTGCGCCCCACCACGCGCGAGCTGGCGGAGCTGGCCTCCGTCATCGGGCGCAGCTTCGACGTCGAGGTGCTGAACCTCGCGGCGCCCATGCGGGACGTGGCCTTCATCGATGCGCTCGACGAGCTCTGGTCACGACGCCTCATCCGAGAGAGAGGCTCCTCGAACTACGAATTCAGCCACGACAAGATCCGCGAGGCGCTCTACGACAGCCTCCCTCCCGCGCGACGGATGCATCTGCATCAGGAGATCGCGCAAGCGCTTCAGCAGGTCTCACGCAACGACGAGAGCGACTCGATGTCTGCTCTGCTGGGGGCGCACTTCGAACGCGGTGGGATGGTTCGCCGTGCCGTCGGCGAATACACGCGCGCCGCGCGACTGTCGGAGCGAGTGGGGGCGGCCGAGAAGACCGCGGCTTTCGCACACCTCGCGATCAAGGCGCTCCGCAAGCTCCGTGAAGGTCGCGCACGCGACCGGGATGAGCTGGAGCTGCGCACGCTGCTCTCGAGCGCGCTGACCGCACTCGGACAGGACGCCGCTGAGAACGAGGAGCGCCTCGAGCGGCTGCGACTGCGATTGGGTGACAGCTTCGAGGACGACGACGAGGGCTGAGTCGCGTGGTCACCGCACCGCACGTGCGATCGCGGCGACGTCGTCGTCGGTGTTCCACAGGTGGAACGATGCCCGCGCGCGACCGGCGCGACCGGAGATGCGGATGCCGGCCGCCGTCATACGGTCGAGCTGAGAGCCGTCGGGGTCGGGCCACGACACGATCGCCTGCCGCTGCACGGGCAGCCCGAGCTCGTGACACAGGAGTTCGCCGAGGCTCGCCGCGCGCTGCCAGATCTCGGCGATGTCGAGCTCGGCGAACATGCCGATGGATGCCTCGGCGCCCACCCACGCCTGCCAGGCGGGCGATACGTCGAAGCGGCGCGCGTCGGGCGCGAGCGTGATGCCGGTGCCGTAGCAGCTCTGCCACACCTCGTCGCCCGCGTACCAGCCGCCCTGTGTGGGACGCAGCACGGCATCCGCTCGCTCCCCCACGGTCAGGAAGCTCACACCGCGCGGCGAGCACAGCCACTTGTAGGCGTGGCACACCGTGATATCGAACTCGCCGGCCGCGACCGGCAGCACACCCGTCGCCTGCGTCGTGTCGCAGAAGGTGAGCGCCCCGTGCCGCGCGGCTGCCTCGCGAATCGCCGTGACATCCGCCACGACGCCGGTGGCCGACTGCACGAGCGAGAACACGACGAGGAAGGTCTCGTCGCGGATGCTGTCGGCGAGCGCCTCGAGCGGCACAGCACGCACGTTCGCGTCGGGGCGCTGGGTGAAGGGCACGAGCAGCGACGAGAAGTCGCGCTCGACCACGAGCACCTCGGCCCCCGGCGGAACCGATGCCGCGACGACGGATGCCTGCACCGAGGTCTGCGAGCCGATCGCGACGCGCGACGCGTCGACGCTCACGAGGCGGGCGTATGAGCTGCGGGTTCGGGCGATGAGGTCGTCGTAGCCTTGCGGGTCGCGGTCGGCACGCGACCAGGCGTCGAGGTCCGCGCGCAGCGCGTCGACGGTGCGGCGGGGCGGGATGCCGATGGATGCGGCCGCCACATAGCCGTGCGGCTCGCCGAACTCGGCGATCGCTGCGGAGAGGGCGCCCGACGTCGTCGTCAGGATGCTCATCCTCTCAGGGTGCGGGGAAACGCTGCATTCCACAAGGTCATGTCGAGGACGGCATCCGTTCTTCCGTCGGGTCGGCGACCCGCATGACGGGATTGTCGGCGGCGACTCCGACTCGCTACCATCCCGGCATACCCGCCACCACCACGACCCGAGTGCACCGCGGGGCACGTATTCCGTTGCGCGCCCTCGTGGCGGTCGCGCTCGTCCTTCTGACCGTTCTGGGGCTCGCGGGTCCCCGCGCGTGGGCCGCGACCCCCACACCCGCGGAGGAGGGGACCTGGATCAGCTTCGCGGGCAGTGCCGTGCGGACGAATTTCGACGACGACGGTGTTCCGAGCGCGGGCGACCCGGTCGACGTCATCATCACCATCGACTGCGCGGCCGACGACGAATGCACGATCTCCGGATGGCCGTGGAACTCTGCCGATCTCGTGACGCCGTACACCGGCCCGACCGGGAGCTGGAGCGCCCCTCTCGTCGGCAGCTGGTGCGACACCTCGTATCAGCGGCCGCTCACCATCACGCTCGCGTCTGTCACCCCGACGCAGCTCGTCGCCACCGAGGAACTCCCCGGCAGCGGGTGGAACGAGTGCGCCGACGGCGCGATCTACACCTTCGGGGTGCTGTTCGAGATGACGCTCGCCTACGTCGACGGCGACCCGTGCGTCATCGAGGCACGGGTCTGCCCACCCGAGGCGGTGAGCGAGCCCGTCGCCGAGGCCGCCACCGGGGACGACGCCGAGGAGAACGCGATCGGCGAACTCTGGAGCCCACGCGACCCCGCCGCACCGACGATCTTCAGCACACTCGCCACCCCCGACGAGACGCTGTCTCCCGTACAGTGCGCCCTGGCCGCTGCGCTCGCGGTCATCCTCGCCCTGCTGATGGGCTTCCCCACCAAGCTCCTGAGCTCCGTGTCGGACACCCTCGGCGGCCGCCTCGGGGCCTGGTGGCGACGCATCCGCCCCTCGCGTGGCGAACACGACGCCGAGGCCGACGCGCCCATCCGCACCGCGACGAGATTCCACGGATGGGCACCCGCGTCGCTCGGGGTGCTCGCGGCGGCCCTCATCTCCTCGTTCGTAGACCCCGCGTTCGGCTTCGACGCCGCGAGCGCCCGCGCCTTCGCCTCGCTCGCGATCGGTTTCGCGGTCGACGTGGTGCTCGGCTGGTTCGTGCTGATCTGGGTCGTCGGGCGCCTGCACCCGCACGCGACAGCCGCATTCGAGTTTCGCCCGCTGACGCTTGTGCTGGTGGCGGCGACCGTCGTCTTCACGCGCGTGACGGGGGTGCAACCCGGGATCGTGTTCGGACTGGTCGCCGGCGTCGTCTTCGGCACCGCGGTCGCGACGGCGTCCGCGAAGGCGCGGCTGACGCTCATCACGGCGGGCTGGGCGTTCGGCATCGGGCTGCTCGCCTGGGTCGGCTACAGCCTGTTGCAGACCGCAGGCGACGAGCTCGGCATCCTGTTCGTGCGCGAGACGCTCGCCGCGCTGACCGCCGCAGGCATCGCCTCGCTTCCGCTCGCACTGCTGCCCGTGGAGGGGTTCGCCGGCCGCACCGTGTTCGTGTGGAACCGGTGGGTCTGGGGCGGCGCCTACGCCGTCGGGTTGCTCGCTTTCTTCCTCGTGCTGATGCCGATGCCCACGTCCTGGGCCGAGGTGCAGGTGTCGCTCGTCGCCTGGATCGCGATGTACGCGGTGTACTCGGTCGTCGCCCTCGGGCTGTGGCTGGCCGTGACACGCCCCTGGCGCACCGACGATCAGGATCAGGCGGTGCGCAGGCCGCCGACGGCCGAGACGGCCTCCACGACACGATCCACTACCTCCGACACCTGAACCCGCGACATGCCCGCCGGCAGGGTGAAGCGCACGGCCGTCTGGGCTACCTCGGGCGCGATGCCGAGGGCCAGCAGCACGGGCGAGGGGTCGTCGCTGCCTGCGGCGCACGCCGAGCCCGAGGAGCACACGATGCCACGGCCCTCGAGCTCGAGCAGCACCGCTTCGCCGCTCGTGCCGGGGAAGCAGAAGGATGCGTTGCCGGGCAGCCGCTCGTGGCGCGAGCCCGTCAGTATCGCGCCCGGCACGCGCGCGAGCACCCCGTCGATGAGCATGTCGCGCGCCTCGACGAGCCGCGCGCCGTGCGAGCGCTCGAGCGAGGCGAGCGCGAGCGCCGTCGCGAGACCCACGGCGCCCGCCACGTTCTCGGTGCCCGAGCGACGCCCGCGCTCCTGGCCGCCACCGTGCAGTAGCGGTTCGAGCACGATCGAGCCGCGCACGGCGAGCGCGCCGATGCCCTTCGGGGCGCCGAGCTTGTGCCCCGCGATGCTCACGGCGTCGACGCCGAGGGAGGCGAGACCCACCTCGAGCGCGCCGGCCGACTGCACTGCATCCGTGTGGAACGGCACCCCCGCATCCCGCGCCACCGCCGCGAGTTCGCGGATCGGCTGCACCGTGCCGATCTCGTTGTTGGCGTGCTGGATGCTCACGAGCGTCGTGTCGGGTCGCAGCGCAGCGGCGAGCGCTGCAGGATCCACGAGGCCGTCGCGGTCGACCGGCAGCACCGTCACCTCGAAACCGTGCAGCCGCCGCAGGTAGTCGGCGGACTCGTGGACGGCCTCGTGCTCGATCGCGCTCGTGACGAGGTGCCGACCCCGCGGGGCACCGAGGGAGATGCCCTTGATCGCGAGGTTGTCGGCCTCGGTGCCGCCCGAGGTGAACACGAGCTCCGACGGCCGGCAGCCGAGCTGCTCGGCGATCGTCGCGCGTGCGCCCTGCACCGCGTGGGCGGCGCGCTCGCCGAGCTGGTGGTGGCTCGAGGGGTTGCCGAACTCGCCCGTCAGGTACGGCCACATCGTCTCGAGCACCTCGCGGCGCACGGGCGTCGTCGCCGCGGTGTCGAGGTAGAGCAGCTCGTCCATGGCGGCCGGCTCAGCCGCCCACGGCGACGTCGAGACCGAGGTCGAGGGAACGCACGCTGTGGGTGAGCGCGCCCACCGAGATCACGTCGACGCCGGTCTCGGCGATCGCGCGCACCGTGTCGAGATTCACGCCCCCCGACGCCTCGACGATCGCGCGCCCCGCCACGATCGCGATCCCCGCGCGCAGCTCGTCGGGCGTGAAGTTGTCGAGCATGATCGTGTCGACACCGGCCGCCACGACCTCCTCGATCTGATCGAGACGGTCGACCTCGACCTCGAGGTGCACGGTGTGCCCGAGACGAGCTCGCGCGCGCTGGATCGCCTCGCCGACCGGCACGCCCGCCGCGGCGAGCACCGCGAGGTGGTTGTCTTTGGCCATCACGGCGTCCGAGAGCGAGAAGCGGTGGTTGCGGCCCCCGCCGTCGCGCACGGCCTGTCGCTCCAGGATGCGCAACCCCGGGGTCGTCTTGCGGGTGTCGACGATGCGCGCGCGTGTGCCCTCGACGGCAGCGACGTACCGTGCCGTGAGCGTCGCGATGCCGCTCATGCGCTGTACGAGGTTGAGCGCGATGCGCTCGGCCCGCAACACGGCGTGGGCGCGTCCCGCGATGCGCGCGAGCACCGCATCCGGCGCGAAGGGCTCACCATCGTCGAGCCCCAGCTCGACCGTCGTCTCGGCGTCGACGAGCGCGAAGACGCGCGCGAACACCTCACCGCCCGAGAGCACACCGGACTCGCGCGCGACGAGAGCCGCGGATGCCGTGGCCTCCACCGGCAGGAACGCCTCGCTCGTGGCGTCGCCCCACGGCGCGTCTTCGACGAGAGCCCGCCGGATGAAGTCGTCGATCTGCGCGTTCATGCGGGCACCTCCAGGGTCACGGGAACGGGACGCGCGGCCTGCTCGAGCGTCCACGCGAGCGCATGCCGCCACTCGTCGCGGGTGTCGGGCGCATCGGTGCGCTCGTGCGCGCCGCGGGACTCCTCGCGTACGAGCGCGGCGTGCGTCACGATGCGGGCGAGGTCGAGCAGGTTGCGGTTCTCGAGCTCGGCGACCGTGTCGCCGGGCGCCTGCCACGCGGCGAGCGTGTCGCGCGCCGCGCGCAGCGCCACGGCGTCGCGCTCGAGGCCGACCGCCGCCCACATGAGGTTCTGGATGTCGTGCCGCGCGGCAGCGCCCGCCGGCCCAGGAGCCGCCGCAGGAACCCCACCCGCTGGTTGAGGAGCCGCCGCAGGAACCCCACCCGCTGGTTGAGGAGCCGCCGCAGGCGGCGTCTCGAAACCAGCCCCCACGACCGTCGAGACCACCTCCCGCGCGGCCGCACCCCGAGCCGCAGGCTCCGAGCCGCCCCCCAGCGCGTCCCCCACCCGCCACGCGAACACGAGCGACTCGAGCAGCGAGTTCGACGCGAGCCGGTTGGCGCCGTGCACGCCCGTGCAGGCGGCCTCGCCGACGGCGTAGAGCCCCGGCAGGTTCGTGCGACCGTGCAGGTCGGTGCGCACGCCACCCATCCAGTAGTGGGCCGCAGGGGTCACGGGCACCGGCTCGCGCGTCCAGTCGAAGCCGTGCTCGCGGGTCGCACGCGAGATGCTCGGGAACCGCGTCGCGAGGAAGCCCGCACCCCGCTCGCGCTCGAGCGTCGTCGCGTCGAGCAGCACGGGTGCGCCGCCCTGCCGCCCCATCGCCCGGGCGATGCCGCGCGCGACGACGTCACGAGGCGCGAGTTCAGCATCCGGGTGCACCTCGCGCATGAAGCGCGAACCGGCCGCATCGAGCAGCACGGCCCCCTCACCGCGCACCGCCTCCGAGATGAGCGGACTGCCGGGCACCGCGAGCGCCGTCGGGTGGAACTGGTAGAACTCCACATCGGCGAGCTCGGCACCGGCCCGCCAGGCCGCGGCGACGCCGTCACCCGTCGTGACGGCCGGGTTCGTCGTGTGCCGGTACAGCTGACCGGCGCCGCCCGAGGCGAGCACCACGGCATCCGCTCGGATGCGGAACGTCTCGCCCGTCGGCCCCACGGCGTCGATGCCGACGACGCGTGCCTGCTCGACGACGAGCTCGCGCATGAAGGTGTGCTCGTGCACCTCGACGGCGAGGGCGCGCACGGCGCGCAGCAGGGCCACCTCGATCGCGAGGCCCGTGGCGTCGCCGCCCGCGTGGATGACGCGCCGCGCCGAGTGGGCCGCCTCGTGGCCGCGCGCGAGCTCCCCCGCGGCGTCGCGATCGAACTCGACGCCGAGCGCGATGAGGTCGCGCACCCGCTGCGGCCCCTCGGTGCACAGCACCTCGACGGCCGCGGGATCGCACAGCCCCGCGCCCGCGCTCAGCGTGTCGGCGATGTGCGCAGCCGCGGAGTCGTCGGGAAAGAGCGCCGCCGCGATGCCGCCCTGCGCGTACTTGGTGTTCGACTCGGCGAGCTCGGCCTTGGTCACGAGCACGACCTCGTGTCGGGCGCTCGCGCGGTGGGCCGCGATGAGCCCCGCGATGCCGGTACCGACGACGACGACGCGCATCAGCTCTTCGGCTTCGCGTCGAGCATGCGCTGCAACGCGACGCGCGCATCCGCCGCCACGTCATCCGGCACCTGGATGCGGTTGAGCGTCTCGCCCGCGACGAGCCCCTCGAGCACCCAGGCGAGGTAGCCGGGGTGGATGCGGTACATCGTCGAGCAGGGGCACACGACGGGGTCGAGGCAGAAGATGGTGTGCTCGGGGTGCTGGGCGGCGAGCCGGTTCACCATGTTGATCTCGGTGCCGATCGCGAATGTCGTGGGCTCGGTTGCGGCCTCGACGGCGCGTCGGATGTAGTCGGTCGACCCGGCCTCGTCGGCCACGTCGACGACGGGCATGGGGCACTCGGGGTGCACGATGACCCGAACGCCCGGGTACTCCGCCCGCGCCTGCTCGACCTGCGTGGTCGTGAAGCGCTTGTGCACCGAGCAGAAACCGTGCCAGAGGATCACCTTCGCGTCGAGCAGATCGTCGCCCGCGTTGCCGCCGAGCGGCTTGCGCGGGTTCCACATCGGCATGGCCTCGAGCGGCACGCCCATCTTCTTGGCCGTGTTGCGGCCGAGGTGCTGGTCGGGGAAGAACAGCACGCGCTGGCCCCGCTCGAACGCCCACTCGAGCACCGTCTCGGCGTTCGAGCTCGTGCACACGATGCCGCCGTGGCGCCCGCAGAAGCCCTTGAGCGCCGCGGAGGAGTTCATGTAGGTGACCGGGATCACCGGAACGCGACCCTGCGCATCCGGTTCGGTGCCGTAGAGCGCCTCGAGCTGCTCCCAGCACTCCTCGACCGAGTCGATGTCGGCCATGTCGGCCATCGAGCACCCCGCCGCGAGGTTCGGCAGGATGACCGCCTGCTCTGGCTTGGCGAGGATGTCGGCGGTCTCGGCCATGAAGTGCACCCCGCAGAACACGATCGCCTCGGCGTTCGGCACCGTCTGCGCGGCGTTCGCGAGCTGGAACGAGTCGCCCAGGAAGTCGGCGTGCTGCACGACCTCGTCACGCTGGTAGAAGTGCCCGAGCACGACGACGCGATCGCCGAGGGTCTGCTTGGCGACGCGGATGCGTTCGTGCAGCTCCTCGGTCGAGGCGCGCTGGTACTCGAGCGGCAGCCCGCCCTGCCGCGGCGAGCCCGCGGGGATGACGTCACCCATCGACGAACCGGGGCCGTACTGCGACACGCCGTCGAACTCCCACGGCGCGTTCGCGAGGGCGGGGCTGCACGCCGAGGCGGGCTTGCCTGCGGCATCCCTGCCGGTGGTGCGGATCAGCTGGATGGTGGTGTCGACGGATGCCACGGTCTGTCTTCTCTCTGGCGGCGATAGGGGGGCGATGCGGTCAGCGGACGCCGGCCGAGGTCAGGGGTCCGTTGTCGACGAGGTGCACGGATGCGTCGTAACGGTAGAGGCGAGGGGGACGGTGCCGGCCGCCGGTCACGTGCTCGCCCGTGGGGACGACGGCGCGACTTGCTTCGATCTGCCGGCGGAAGTTGGCGGGGTCGAGGGGCTTCTGCAGCACGATCTCGTGCACCTGGCGCAGCTCGGCGAGGGTGAAGGTCGGCCCGAGGAAGGCGTGCGCGATTCGCGAGTACTCGAGCTTGGTGCGCAGGCGCCACAGCGCGTAATCGACGATGAGGTTGTGGTCGAACGCGAGGCGCGGCAGCTCGTCGGCCTCGAACCACGCGACGTTGTCGCCCTCGACGGCGAGCTCGGCCTCGTCGGCGCGCACGAGGGCCCAGTAGACGACCGAGACGACACGCCCCGAGGGTGAGCGGTCGGGTTCGCCGAAGCAGTACAGCTGCTCGAGGTAGGCGGGCGCGAGGCCCGTCGTCTCGGCGAGCTTGCGGGCGGCGGTGTCGGCGAGGCTCTCCGCGGCGTCCGCGGCGCCGCCCGGCAGCGCCCAGAGCCCGCGGAACGGGTCGCGCGTGCGGCGCACGAGCGGGATCGAGAGCACGAGGTGCCCATCCGCATCCGGACGCAGCGCGAAGATCACGGTCGACACCGCGAGATCGATGGCTGCGCTCATGGGGGGCTCCTGTAAAGGTCAACGTGACCAGAACAGATGATAGCACTTCAGGTGCCCACGACCCCAACTCACCGGGCACACAAACGCTGTAGCGTTTCGCCACCCGCTACGGGAATGACGGGAGCGCGGGGCGAAACGCTACAGCGTTTGGCCCCTCCTCAGGGGTGGTGGGGGGCGTAGGGGGCGAGCGACTCGTCGAGCGGCACCTGGCCCGCCGTCGCGAAGACGTTCATGGCGACCGTCTGCCCCGCGAAGGCGACGAGCATGAGGCGCAGCTTCGGCGAGAAGGCCTGCTCGAGACGCGCACGGAACTCCGCGGGGACCTCACGCGGCGGCGCCGCCAGCAGGCGCGCCCAGTCGAGCAGCAGCTGTTCGCTCTCGGTCACCTCGGGGGCGTCGGGGTCGTCGCCCGACTCGACGAGCACGCGCCGGAACGAGGCGGCGCACACGGCGCAGCCGTTCGCATCCGAGATGGCGTAGGCGAAGAGCGACACCGCCCGCTCACCGATGTACGGCTCGAGTTCGTCGCGCAGCGTGTACCAGCCCATGTAGACCTCGAAGCTCGGCACGTGCCCGAGCAGGGTGCGCATCGTGTTGCTGATGCGCCCGCCGTGCAGTTCGACCTGTCGTTCGGCCGCCGCGAGGGCGCCCGACGTGAGCTCCGCATCCGATGACAGCGGCAGGAACGTCATGCGCCCAGCCTAAGGCGCACCCTGCGGCGGATGTCTAGGCCGCGACGCGAGAGGCGACGCCCGGAATCGGGTCGACGTCGTCGAACACACCGCGGCGGATCGCCTGGAACACCTCGACGGCGGCCTCGGCGAGTCGGCCGTGCCCCTTGAGCATGCCGCGGCGCACCCGCAGGTCGTCGTGGATCGCGAGGTCGCCTTCGTTCTCGACGATGCGTGCACCCAGCGCGCGCGCCCATGCGGCGGTCATCTCGGCCACGAGCGGGTCGGCCGAGACGACGCGGACGTCGTCGCCACGACTGAACGGGCGGGTGCGCACGAGGGCGCGCGCCACGAGCCCCGGCCCGAGATACGAGACGACCTGCTCGTCGGTGATCCAGCGCGGAACCCCGAGCACGTCGCGCTGCGGGCGCAGCATCAGCTCGCCGAGCTCCTCCCCCGAGTCGCGCCACGCGACGCGGTCACGAGGTGCGAAGCCATTGGTGTCGGGCCCGGCGGCATCCACGATGCCGACGACGAAACCACGGCCGCGGAGGGTCGGGCGAAGGCGGAGAACGCCCGTTGTCGGGCGGGGGACGGCGATTCGGGTAGTCATGTCTCTACCTAGAACAGACCGCCTCGCCGGAACATTCCCGAACCCCGGCTGTGCGGCGGCTGCGAACTAGGCGAAGATCTTGCCGGGGTTGAGGATGCCGCTGGGATCGAACACGCGCTTGATCTCGCGCTGCAGCTCGTACGAGTCGTCGCCCAGCTCCTCGCGCAACCAGCGCTTCTTGAGCAGCCCCACGCCGTGCTCCCCCGTGAGCGTGCCGCCCAGCCGCAGGCACTCGCGGAACAGGGCGTCGGCGGCCGCCCACACGCGCTCGGGAACCGCGAACGGGTCTGCCGCATCCGGTTCGAACACGAAGTTCGGATGCAGGTTGCCGTCTCCGGCGTGCGCCACGGTGGGGATGCGGATGCCGTGCTCCCGTTCGATGCGCCCGATCGCCGCGAACATGGCCGCGAGGGCGCTGCGCGGAACCGCGACGTCTTCGATGAGCACCGTGCCGCGTCGCTCCATCGCCGGGTGGAAGGCGCGTCGGATCGCGAAGAGGCGCTCCCCCGCCTCCGCATCGGCGGCCAGCTCGGCGCTGCCGCCGTGCGCGCGCACGATCGCGAGGGCGGCATCCGCCTCGGCGACGGCGCCGGGCCCGTCGGTCTGCACGAGCAGCTGGGCGCCGCGGGAGCCGAGCTCCAAACCGAGCAGTTCGCCGATCGCCTCGAGGGCGGAGGCGTCGAGCAGTTCGAGCGCCGCGGGACGGATGCCGGCGGCCGTGATCGCCGAGGACGCCCGCGCTGCCGCCTCGACATCCGGGAACGCGACGCTCAGGGTCGCGAGGCCGCCCCGCTCGAGGGGGCGCAGCCGCAAGGTCGCCTCGACGACGATGCCGAGGGTGCCCTCGGAGCCGATGAAGAGCGCCGTGAGGTCGTAGCCCGTGACGCCCTTGACGGTGCGGTGGCCGGTGCGGATGACGCGTCCGTCGGCGAGCACGACCGTGAGTCCCAGCACGGCCTCGCGGGTGACGCCGTACTTCACGCACATGAGCCCGCCCGCGTTCGTGGCGATGTTGCCGCCGATCGTCGAGATGGCGCGGCTCGCCGGGTCGGGCGCGTACCAGAGGCCGTGCGGGGCCAGCGCGGCGTTGAGGTCGCCGTTGAGCACGCCCGCCTCGACGACGGCGAGCTCGTCGGCGGCGTCGATGCGCAGGATGCGCGTCATGCGCGCGGTCGAGATGACGAGCTCGCCACCTCGCGCGATCGCCCCACCGGCGAGCCCGGTACCGGCGCCGCGTGGCACCACGGGGATGCCGTGGGCGCCGGCCCAGCGCAGCGCCGCCTGCACGTGGGCCACCTCGCGCGCCTCCACGAGCGCGAGGGGTGCGCTGTCGGAGCGCTGCCCCGACTTGTCGCCGCGCAGCCGCTCACGCGCGCCGGGGTCGGTCACGAGCACCTCGCCGAGCTCGGCTCGCAGTTCGTCCAGCACGCTCCGAGGCTATCGCCGCCGCACCGGAGGAGTGGTGCGTCGGCGGCGTCGAGACGCGCCTGCGGCGCTCCTCAGCCACCTCGGGGTCACCGCCCCACCGGGTAGCACACCTGCGTCTGAAAACCGCTGATGCGCGTCGGGCGCTCGTGCGAAGGTGGGGAGGTGGACGACGAGATCGGGCTGTTCGAGACGCGTTATCGCGCGCTCGCCTCGCGCGACGCGCGCTTCGACGGCCAGTTCATCGCCGGGGTGCACTCCACGGGCATCTACTGCCGCCCGAGCTGCCCCGCGATCACCCCCAAGCCCGGCAACGTCACCTTCTACCGCACGGCGGCCGCCGCGCACGAGGCGGGCTTGCGGGCGTGCAAGCGCTGCCAGCCGGATGCCATCCCCGGTTCGCCGGACTGGAACCTGCGCGACGACCTCGCGGCGCGCGCGATGCGCCTCGTGCAGGACGGCGTCGTCGAGCGCGAAGGCGTCGAGGGGCTCGCCCGTCGCCTCGGCTACTCGAGCAGACACCTCACGCGGGTTCTGACGTCGGAACTCGGCGCAGGCCCCCTCGCCCTCGCGCGCGCACACCGCGCCCAGACGGCCCGCACCCTGCTCGCCTCGACGGAGCTCCCGATCGCCGACATCGCGTTCGCGGCCGGGTTCGGCAGCCTGCGCCAGTTCAACGACACGATCGCGCAGATCTACCGCGCCACCCCGAGCGAGCTGCGCGCACTGAGCCGCCGCGGACGCGCGGGGACGACCCCGCACGAGGTGCACGACGCCGGCACACTCACCCTGCGTCTCGCCGCCCGTGCTCCGCTGGATCACGCGGGTCTGTTCCGCTTCTTCGCCGACCATGCGGTGCCGGGACTCGAGGCCGGGGACGGTTCGCGCTTCGCGCGCCCGCTCATGCTCCCGGGAGGACCCGCCACGATCGAGGTGCGCCCCGACGAGAGGGGCGACGCTCTCGTCGGCACGGTGCGCCTCGCCCGGCTCGCCGACATCGGAACGGCGGTCGCCCGCATCCGCCGCGCCTTCGACCTCGACGCGGATGCCGTCGCCATCGACGCGGCGCTCTCGGCCGATCCCGTGCTCGCCCCGCTCGTCGCGGCCGCGCCCGGCATCCGGATCGCCGGCTCCTTCGACCCGGTCGAGGCGCTCTTCCGCACCCTCGTCGGGCAGCAGATCTCGGTGGCGGCCGCCCGCACGACCCTCGGGCGTCTCGTCGCCGATCTCGGGGAGGGCGCGTTCCCGAGCGCCGAGGCGATCGCGGCCCACGGCCGCGAGGTGCTGCGCGGTCCCGCGAGCCGCATCGACGCGATCGTCGGCGTCGCCGAGGCGATCGCCGAGGGGCGCCTCGCGCTCGACATCGCCATGCCCCTCGCCGACTTCCGGGCGTCGCTGCTCGCGCAGCGCGGGATCGGGCCGTGGACGGCCGACTATCTCGCGATGCGCGCGCTCGGCGCTCCCGATGTGCTCCCCGTCGACGATCTCGTGATCCGGCAGAGCGCGGCCGCCCTCGGCATGCCCGACGACCGTGCGGGGCTCGCGCAGCGCGCCGAGCGCTGGTCGCCGTGGCGCAGCTACGCCGCCCTGCACCTCTGGCGCGCACGTCCCGCACGCGTCTCGCCCTCTCCCGCGCGCACCCGTCGTGCGCGCCGCGTTCCGGCGTAATCTGACGGGATGACGACCGTCACGGTGGTGATCCCCGCGCGCGACGACGCGGTGATGCTCGAGGTGTGTCTGACCGCCCTCGCCCACCAGACGCATCCCGTCGACGAGATCGTCGTCGTCGACAACGGCAGCACCGACTCGACGGCGCTCGTCGCGCGCACCGCGGGAGCCCGCGTCGTGACCGAGCCGATTCCCGGCATCCCGCGGGCCGCCGCGACAGGCTACGACGCCGCCACGGGCGAGCTCATCGCACGTTTGGACGCCGACAGCGTGCCGCCGCCCGGGTGGGTCGCTCACGCCGTCGAGCGCTTCGAGCACGAGCCCGAGCTCTCGGTGCTCACCGGCATCGGCGACTTCTACGGGTCGACGCCCGTCGTGCACACGCTCGGCCGCGTCGTCTACCTCGGCGGGATGCTCGCCTCGCTCACCCCGTACCTCGGGCATCCGCCGATCTTCGGCTCGAACTTCGTCATGCGTCGCGAGGTGTGGCAGGAGCTCTCGGGCGAGGTGCACCGCACCCAGCGCGAGATCCACGACGACCTCGACCTCAGCCTGCACATCAAGCCGTGGATGCGTGTGGTCTTCGACCCGTCGTGGCGCGTCGCGATCTCGGCGCGGCCGTTCGCGACCTTCTCGGGTCTCAAGCGCCGTGTCAGCTGGGTCGTGCCGACCCTGCGCAACCACTGGCCGCAGGATGCGCCGTGGGCGCGCCGTGCCGCCCGTCGGCGCTGGCGCGCATCGCAACGGCCGCCGAGCCGCATCCACCGGCGGGTGTGACGCCCCGCCCCGAGGCACGCCTCAGGAGGACTCCGCCTCGTCGAAGAGGCGCAGCATGTCGCGTACGAGCTGGTGCGGCGTCGTCTCGCACGGGCTGTGCCCCGTGCGGTACACCGCGATCCGCCCCCCGATCCGCTCGGCGAGCAGGGCGTAGCGGGCGACGGGCCACAGGTCGTGCTCGCTCGTGGCCACGAGCGTCGGCGTGCCGGTCGCACGCACCGCGGGTGCGGCATCCGGAGCCCGCATCATGAGTCCCACGATGTCGTCGACGCACGAGCGCCGGGTGAACGCGAATCGCGAGCGCACGAAGGCGAGCCGCGCGGGCCCGACCTTGTTGAGGTTGTTGCGGATGCCCCACAGCATGAGCGCGGCGCCCGCCCGGGCGCCGATGAGTCCCGAGAGCCAGCCGATCCGTTTGACGTGGCGGTACGAGTTGCCGGGATCCGGCGGCGTGGTCAAGAGGGTGAGGCTGCGCACGAGCTCCGGACGGCGCGCGGTCACGAGCTGCGCCACGATGCCCGCGAACGAGTACCCGAGCAGGTGCGCGGGCTCCCCCGCTTCGAGCACGGCGACGAGGTCGTCGACGAAGAGCGCGTAGTCGTAGTGCCCGCCCGGCGGCGGTCCCGCCTGCGCCGACTCGTAGTTGCCCGCGAGATCGAACGCCTGCACGAAGTACCCGGCCTTCGCGAGCAGCGGCAGCATGAGCACGAAGTCCTCTTTCGACCCCGTCGCCCCTGGCACGAGCACGACCCGCGGATGCGTCGGGTCGCCGAGCGAGACGAGCGCGAGCGGTCCACTCGGCGCGGAGAACACGGATGCCACCGCGCCCGGCGCAGGAGCTGCCCAGTCGATCTCGCCGATCTCGGCGTCGCGTTCGACCGCGTCGTCGAAGAGCTGACCTCGGGCTGCCACGCACACACGATAGCCGTCGCACGCGTGTCCTAAGGTGAGCCCATGGCGCGCGACCACGATGCCGCTCCGGGCGACGGACGCGACGAGACCGAGAACGAGCGACTCGACCGCAACTGGGGCGAGATCCTGCAGGAGTTGCGCGTCGTGCAGACGGGCACCCAGATCCTGACGGGCTTCCTGCTCGCGATCGCCTTCCAGCAGCGCTTCGAAGAGCTCAACGGCTACGAGGTCGTCGTGTACCTCGTGCTCGTGTGCATGGCGGCGCTCGCGACGCTGCTCGCGCTCACGCCCGTCAGCATGCACCGCGCGCTCTTCCGTCAGCGGGCGAAGGACAAGCTCGTGCGCTCGGGCAATCGGCTGCTCATCGTGACGCTCGCGGCCGTGCTGCTGACCCTCGCCGGCACGGCCCTGCTCATCTTCGACATCGTGGCAGGCACCGCGGCCGGGATCGTCGCGGGAACGGCGGTGCTCGCACTCGGTGTTCTCGCGTGGTTCCTCTACCCCGCGCTGTACCGCATCCGCACCCGTCTGGACACCTGATGGACCCGCAGGCCGCACGGCCCGCCTCCCGCCTGCCCCGCGGAAGCTGGCGGCTCGCGGTGCGACGCGCGTGGCACGGCTTCGTGCGGCACCGCGGCATCGATGCGGCCGCGGCGCTCACCTTCTTCACGACCCTCGCGGCCTTTCCCGCGGCGCTCGCCGTGGCATCCGCGTTCGCGCTCACGGGCGATCGCGAGCGCGCGGTCGACGACCTGCTCGCGATCGCCGGCACGCTGCTGCCCGCCGACATCGCCGAATCGCTCGCGAGCGCGTTCGGCGAACTGCTCAAGCTGCCCAATGCCGCACTCGCACTCACCGCGGCGCTCGTGCTGCTGCTGTGGACGACATCCGGCTACGCGACGGCCTTCGGCCGGGCCGTCAACGCCGTCTACGAGGTGCAGGAGGGGCGACCGTTCTGGGCGTTCCGGGCCCGGATGCTGCTCGTCGCCGCGGTGCTCGTCGTGCTGGCCGCCGGGATGCTGCTGGCCCTGCTCGCCACTCCCGCCGCGGCCGACGACATCCTCGGGCGACGCGGCCTCGCGCCCGTCGTCACGACCATCTGGGCGATCGCGCGCTGGCCCGTCGTCGTCGTGCTCGCCGTGGTCTTCGTCGCGGTGCTCTACACGCTCACGCCGAACGTGCGCCACGCGCGGGTCGTATGGGCGAGTGTCGGCACGACCTTCGCGCTCTCGGCGTGGGCGCTCGGCACGGCGGGCTATGCGCTCTACGTGACGCTCATCGGCGCCTACGGCGCGCTCTACGGCTCGATCGGCACCCTGCTCGTCGCCCTGCTGTGGGGCTACCTCACCAATCTGGCCCTCGTGGCGGGCGCCGAGCTCGACGCCGAGTTCGTGCGGCTGCGGCAGCTCGCACGCGGCATCGACGCGAGCGAGACCGTGCGGCTGCCGGTGCGGGACATGACCCGCGACCACTGGCTCACGCGCCAACGCGACGAGGATGTGGCCGCGTCGCGACGCATCCTGGATGCCGCACGGGACGGCACCTCTGGCAACTAGCACGCGTCACCGCGTCACGGAAGCCCCTTGAGCACGCTCGCGCCCGGCGGTGTGCTGGGGCCATGAGCGAGCAACTGGCCAACCCCGTCACGCGGTACCGCACCGCGGGCTTCCCCAAGCAGGAGCAGGACCAGCCCGGTCTCACCTCGCGCACGGAACCCCCGCCGGATCACGGCGAGCAGAGCTACACCGGATCGGGCCGCCTGGCCGGCATGCGCGCCCTCATCACCGGCGGCGACTCGGGCATCGGCCGTGCCGTCGCGATCGAGCGCGTCTTCGACACCAACCTGTTCTCGCCCATGTGGATCACCCGCGCCGCGATCCCCCACCTGCGACCGGGGGCCTCGATCATCACGACCTCGTCGATCCAGGCGTTCAACCCCTCACCCAAGCTCATCGACTACGCCATGACGAAGGCGGCGCAGGTGGCGTTCACGAAGGCCCTCGCCCAGCAGCTCGGCGGGCGCGGCATCCGCGTCAACGCCGTCGCGCCCGGCCCGATCTGGACCCCGCTGATCCCCGCGACGAGCTGGCCCGACTCGCTGCCCGAGTTCGGACAGGACACCCCGCTCGGACGCGCGGGGCAGCCCGCGGAGCTCGCACCCGCCTACGTCTTCCTCGCATCCCCGGAGGCCTCCTACGTCTCCGGGGCGATCGTGCCCGTCACGGGCGGAAAGGGGCTGTGATGCCTGGGTCGCGGAACAACTCGCTCAAGAAGCCGGAGATGTACGAGGAGCTGCGCAAGGACGGCGCGAGCAAGGAGAAGGCCGCGCGCATCTCCAACGCCGCGGCGGCCGAGGGCGCCAAGAAGGTCGGCAGCCGCGGCGGGAAGGCCGAGGACTACGACGACCGCACGGTCGACGAGCTGCGCTCGCGCGCCAAGGAGCTCGGACTGCACGGCTACTCCGACAAGAAGAAGTCGGAGCTCATCGACATGCTGCGCAACCACTGAACGCGCCCGCTCCCGTCAGTAGACGAAGATCGGGAACCATTCCGGGTTGTGCGCGTGCACGATCGCGAGGAACACGATCGCGTCGAAGAGCAGGTGCACCGCGAGCACGTAGCCGAGCGAGCGCGTGCGCGCGAAGAGGTAGCCCTGCAGCAGCGCGAAGGGGAAGGTCAGCAGCGGCCCCCACGCGCGGTAGCCGAGTTCCCACAGGAACGAGACGAAGATCACGGCCTGGATGAGGTTCGCCGGCAACACCGGGAAGTGGCGCCTGAGCAGCGCGAAGCACGTGCAGATGAAGAACAGCTCGTCCCAGGTGCCGACCGCGTTCACACCGACGAAGAACCGCGCGAGCTCCGACAGGTCGGTGATGTGCGGCCAGTTCTGGTAGGCGCCCGAGCGGATGAAGTAGAACGGCAGGATCAGCCAACCGAGCAGCGGCACCGCGAACAGGTAGGCGATCTCGAGCCGCGTCTTCTTCTCGCGGCTGCGCCACGGGAAGCGGATGGCGCGTCGCTTCAGCAGCAGCCTGTCGAGCAGGAACGGCACGGTGACGGCGAGCGCGAGCACCGCGCCGATGCGGAAGAACGCGCCCCACTCGACATCCGCCTCGACCGAGGTCGACGACACGATCGCGATGCCGACACCGATGAGCGTGAGGTCGACGCCGAGTTCGCGGTTTATCCACCAGGCGAGGCCCACGGATGCCACGAGCAGCAGGTGGCCCCAGCCGGGCAGCTGGAACCCGAAGAGAACGAGAGCGGATGCGGCGACGCCGACCGCAGGCACGAGCGCGCGCCTGTTCCAGGGCTCGGGGGCGTGCATGGGCTCCAGCTTGCCAGGGGGGACGGTGGTTTCGAGACGCCCGCTCCGCGGGCTCCTCAACCACCTGACGATCGAGGGCTCCTCAACCACCTGACAGGCGAGGTGGCGGTGGTTTCGAGACGCCCGCTCCGCGGGCTCCTCAACCACCTGACGGTTGAGGTGGCGGCGCTCGGCGGGCTCCGGAGCGACCTGACAGGCGAGGTGGCTGAGGAGCGTCCGCGCAGCGGACGCGTCTCGAAGCCACCGGCTACGCGGACTTCGTCTTCTTCGCCGCCGGCTTCTTCGCCGCCGGCTTCTTCGCGGGCGCCTTCTTGGCGGGCGCCTTCTTCGCGGGCGCCTCTCCCCCGCGGCGCTTCTCGACCGAGCGCTTGAGCGCCTCCATGAGGTCGAGCACCTCGCCGCCGCCCTCCGTCTCTCGACCGAAGGTGGCCTCGGTGTCGAGCGCGTCGCCCTGCTCGAGCTTCGCCTCCACGAGGGTGCGCAGCTGCTCCTGGTAGTCGTCGGTGAACTTCTCGGGCTCGAAGTCGGACGCGAAGCTCTCCACGAGCTGCCTCGACATCTTCAGCTCGGCATCCGTGATCTTCGGCGTCTCGTCGAGCTCGGGGAACCGGGCCTCGCGCACCTCGTCGTCCCACAGCAGGGTCTGCAGCGTCAGCACGCCGTCGCGCACGCGCAGAGCGGCAAGCCGCGTCTTCTGCCGCAGGGCGAACTTGACGATCGCCGTGCGATCCGACTCCTCGAGCGTGCGCATGAGCAGCACGTAGGCCTTCGTCGACTTCGAGTCGGGTGCGAGGTAGTAGCTCTTGTCGAACATGATCGGGTCGATCTGCGTCGTCGGCACGAACTCGACGACGTCGATGTCGCGCGAGCGCTCGACCGGCAGCGCCGCGAAGTCGTCGGGGGTGAGGATCACGGTCTGCTCGCCGTCGACGTACGCCTTCGCGATGTGCTCGTAGTCGACGGTCTCGCCGTCGATCTCGCACACCCGCTTGTAGCGGATGCGTCCGCCGTCCTTGTCGTGCACCTGGTGCAACGGCACGTCGTGATCCTCGGTCGCCGAGTACAGCTTGATCGGCACGTTCACCAGGCCGAAGCTGAGCGAGCCCTTCCAGATGGAGCGCATCCCGACATTCTCGCGTGGAATGTGGACACTGTGAACCCCCGCGCTGGAGCTATGAGCGAAGGCCATTTCTGGCCTTCGCCGCGACGCCAGCGCCGACGGCCGTCTCGGCCGTCGGTTCGATCTCCAGCATTCGGGGTTAGGGTGCCCGGATGGTCCCCCCGAGCGATCGCAGCGCCGAGCAGTACGTGAGCGTCGGCGGCCATCGGCTGCGGCTGACCCATCTCGACAAGGTCATGTACCCCGAGACGGGCACGACCAAGGCCGAGATCATCGACTATTACACGCGCGTCGCCGAGTACCTCATCCCGCACGCGAAGGACCGCCCGGCGACCCGCAAGCGCTGGGTGTCGGGGGTCGGCACGGCCGACAAGGCGGGCCAGGTGTTCTTCGAGAAGAACCTGCCGGATTCGGCGCCGTCGTGGGTGCCGCGCCGCGACCTGCAGCACAGCGACCACGTCAACACCTACCCGCTCGTGAACGACCTCGCCACGCTCGTGTGGATCGCGCAGCAGAACGCTCTCGAGATCCACGTTCCGCAGTGGCGTTTCGGGCGCGGCGGCACGCGGCGCAATCCCGACCGCATGGTGCTCGACCTCGACCCCGGCGAGGGCGCGGGCCTTGCCGAGTGCGTCGAGGTCGCGAAGCTCGTGCGCGAGATCCTCACCGACATCGGGCTCGATCCGATGCCGGTCACGAGCGGCAGCAAGGGCATCCACCTCTACGCCGCGCTCGACGGAACCCAGTCGAGCGACGAGATCTCGGCGATCGCGAAGGAGCTCGCCCGCTCGCTCGAGGCCGACCACCCCGACCTCGTCGTGAGCGATATGAAGAAGGCCGTGCGCTCGGGCAAGGTGCTGCTCGACTGGAGCCAGAACAACGGCAGCAAGACGACGATCGTGCCGTACTCGCTGCGGGGACGCCTGCGTCCGACCGTCGCCGCCCCCCGCACCTGGCGCGAACTCAGCTCGCCGAAGCTGCGGCACCTGGAGTTCCACGAGGTGCTCGAGCGACTCAGCGCGAAGGGGGATCCGCTCGCCGAACTCTCGGCGAGCCATCCACCTGGGCGCTGACGTCGACGAACGGCTCGGCACCTACCGCTCGATGCGCGACGCCGCGAAGACCCCCGAGCCGATGGGCGACACAGCGGATGCCGCATCCGGTTCCGCGCCCTCCTTCGTCATCCAAGAGCACCACGCCACGCGCCTGCACCACGACTTCCGGCTCGAACGCGACGGCGTGCTCGTGTCGTGGGCGCTGCCGAAGGGCCTGCCGACCGACCCCGGCGTCAACCATCTCGCCGTGCAGACCGAGGACCACCCTCTCGAGTACGGCTCGTTCGAGGGCACGATCCCGAAGGGCGAGTACGGCGCGGGCACGGTCGCCATCTGGGATTCCGGCAGCTACGACCTCGAGAAGTGGCGCGAGGGCCAGGAGATCATCGTCACCATCCACGGGCGCACCCACGGCTCGCACCGGCTCGCACTCATCCGCACGGGCGGCGACGACGCCAAACCGCAGTGGCTCATCCACCTCATGAAAGACCAGGCGCCGCATCCCGAGCACGACGGCAGCGAGCCGTACCGCAAGCCGCCGAGCACCTCACCGGGGCGCGGGCTGCGGCGCGGCAAGACCGTCGTCGGCACCCGCACGCGCAGCGCCGGCACCGTGCACCCCATGCTCGCGACGGCGGCCGAGCCGCGCGAGCTCGCCGACGCCGACGGATGGCGCTACGAGATGAAATGGGACGGCTTCCGTGCGATCGCCCGGATCTCGGGCGACGAGGTGACGCTCACCTCGCGCAACGGCCTCGACCTCACCCCGACCTTCCCCGAGCTCGCGGCGCTCGCCGACGCCGTGACGGGCGACGCGGTGCTCGACGGCGAGATCGTGGCGCTCGACGAGCAGGGCGTGCCGCGGTTCGCGCGCATCCAGCAACGCGCCGGCCTCACGGCCCCGCGCGACGTCGCGCGTGCGCGGCGTGCCCAGAGCGTCGAGTACTACGTCTTCGACGTGCTCGACGAACAGGGTCGATCGCTCACCGCACTGCCGTACCTCGAACGTCGCGCGCGCCTGGCGCGGCTCGTGCGCGATCGCGGGCCCGTGAAGGTGCCGCCCGATGCGGGAGACGAGCTCGAGACGGCCCTCGCCACGAGCCGGGAGCTCGGCCTCGAGGGGGTCATGGCCAAGCGCGCCGACTCGCCCTACCGGGAGGGCCGCCGCAGTCGCGACTGGCTCAAGCTCAAGCACACGCGCGCCCAGGAGGTCGTCGTGATCGGCTGGCGCACCGGCAACGGCATGCGCGCCGACACCGTCGGCTCGCTGCTGCTGGGCGTTCCCGACGACGAGGGGGTGCTGCGCTACGCCGGCCGGGTCGGCACGGGCTTCAGCGACCGCGTGCTGCGCGAGCTGCGCCGAGAGTTCGACGCGCTCGCCCGCGCGACGCCGGCCGCCGAGGTGCCGCGAGAGGACGCACGTGATGCGCATTGGGTCGAACCCGCGCTCGTGGGCGAGGTCGAGTACGGCGAGGCGACCCCCGACGGCCGCCTGCGACATCCGGTGTGGCGCGGGCGACGACGTGACAAGACCCCCGACGAGGTGCGCTGGGAGCGCACAATGGGATGAGGGCGACGAGATGAGAGGAGTGCGCCATGGATGACCGCGAGACCATCGAGTACGACCCCAACCCCGAAGACGAGCGCCCCGTGCCGCTCGAGGAGGAGGAGCCGTCTCCCCCGCCCACCCTCGACGCCGATGAGCGGGTCGAGGAGGACGAGGACGACGATGTGCCCCTCGACGACGAGCGGCCGGTGTAGCGCCGCTACTCGATCACCTTGCCGACGACGACCGGGATCGCGCCGGTGACGGCTGCAATGCCGGAGAGCCGCTCGGGCGCCAGCACGCGCGCGACCTGCTCGGCCGACATGAGGCCGCGACCGACCACGAGATCGGCGATCGAGGCGTTCGTCGTGAGTGCGACGTGCGCGAGCGTGGCCGCCTCGCCGTACCCGATGTAGGGCGTCAGCGCCGTGACGACGCCGACGCTCGAGGCGACCTGACCGGCGAGCCGCGACTCGTTCGCCGTGATGCCGTCGACGCAGTTGACGCGGAGCGTGCGGCAGGCGTTCGTCATCCAGGCGAGCGACTGCAGCAGCGAGTGCGCGATCACCGGCTCGAAGGCGTTGAGCTGCAGCTGACCCGCCTCCGCCGCCGCCGTGACCGTGGCATCCGCTCCGATCACACTGAACGCCACCTGGTTCACCACCTCGGGGATCACGGGGTTCACCTTGCCCGGCATGATCGACGATCCGGCCTGCTGGGCGGGCAGGTGGATCTCGCCGAGCCCCGCCTGGGGGCCCGAGGAGAGCAACCGCAGGTCGTTGCAGATCTTCGAGAGCTTCACGGCCGCACGCTTGAGGGTGCCCGAGAGCGTCATGAAGACGCCGGTGTCGGCGGTCGCCTCGATGAGATCGGGGGCCGTCTGCTGCGGGATGCCGGTGAGCTCCTCGAGGTGCCGACGCACCGCCTCGGCGTAGCGCGGGTCGGCCGTGATGCCCGTTCCGATCGCCGTGGCTCCGAGGTTGATCTCGTTGAGCCACGGCTTCACCTCGCCGAGACGGGCGGAGTCCTCGGCGAGGGTCGTGGCGAAGCCCGCGAACTCCTGGCCGAGGGTCATCGGCACGGCGTCCTGCAGCTGGGTGCGCCCCACCTTGAGCACATGAGCGAACTCGTGCCCCTTCGCCCGGAAGCTCGCAGTGAGCTTCTCGTGCTCCTTCAGCAGACGCTCGAGGCTGAACACCATCGCGAGCTTGATGGCCGTCGGGTAGACGTCGTTCGTCGACTGGCTGCGGTTCACGTCGTCGATCGGATGAAGGTGCGCGTACTCGCCCTTCTCCAGTCCGAGCTCCTCGAGGCCCGCGTTCGCGATGACCTCGTTGATGTTCATGTTGGTGCTCGTGCCGGCACCACCCTGGATGACCCCCACGACGAACTGGTCGTGCAGCTCGCCGGCGGCGATGCGCTCGCAGACGCGATCGATCACATCCGCCTTGACCGGATCGAGCGCCCCGAGCTCCTTGTTGGCCCGGGCCGCAGCCTGCTTGACACGCGCGAGCGCCCGGATGAGATCGGGATAGTTCGAGATGGCACGGCGCGTGATGGGGAAGTTCACGAGCGCGCGCGCAGTATGCACGCCCCAGTACACCTCCGCGGGGATCTCGAAATCGCCGAGCGAGTCGGTCTCCGTGCGGGTGGGTCCGGTGCCTGAGAGCAGATCGCGGGCCCCGTCGGGGCCCGTCGTGAGGTGGGCTTCACCGTCGACGAACAACTGCTCGGAGGCGGTCATGCCGGTTGTGTCGGGCATCGCGCATCTCCTTCGATGAGTGTGATGCGAGTCTACGGCTGCGCCCATCACGACGCGGGCGAACAGGCCCTCAGAGGCCGACGAGTTCGAGCAGGTGATCGCCCACGATGAGGTAGAGCCCGAACAGCACGAACACGCCGCAGACGGTGAACAACGCGATCGAGACGGGGCGGCGCCAGGCGGCCTCTCCGTCGCCGAGGCGCAGGCCGAGCGAGAACAGGCTGACGACGACGCATGCCGCGACGAGCGACGCCACGAACACCGTCAGGAAGGCGACCCAGTCGATCATCGGCGTGCCTTCCGCTTCTTCTTGGGCCGCACGAACACTCCGGGCTCCGGCTGATGCAGGTTGCGGTGGTCGACGCGACTGCGGCGCGACCACAGGAAGATGCCGCCGATCGCGAGCACCGCGAGCACGACGGCCGTGACGATGCCGCCCGGCCCGAGCCGCACGAGCAACGCGGCGGCCGCCCCCACGACGCCCGCGGCGGGGATCGTGATGAGCCAGCCGATGGCGATGCGGCCCGCGGTGCGCCAGCGCACCGACGCGCCCTTGCGGCCGAGACCGGTTCCCATGACGCCGCCCGCGGCCACCTGCGTCGTCGAGAGCGCGAAGCCGAGATGCGTCGACGCGAGGATCGTGGCCGTCGTGGCCGCCTCCGCCGAGAAGCCCTGCGCGGGCTCGACCTCGGTGATGCCGCGCCCCATCGTGCGCATGATGCGCCACCCGCCGGAGTAGGTGCCGGCGGCGATCGCGAACGCACAGGCGGCGATCACCCAGAGCTCGGGTCCCGTGTCGGTCGTCTGGAAGCCCGCCGCGATGAGCGCGAGCGTGATGACCCCCATCGTCTTCTGGGCGTCGTTGGTGCCGTGCGCGAGCGAGACGAGGCTCGCGGTGAAGACCTGACCGCGCTTGAAGCCGTTGCGCTGTCGCTTCTTCGTGACGGCGTACGCGATCTTGGTCGCGAGGAAGGCGACGAGTCCCGCGGTCACGGGGGCGAGGATCGCCGGGATGAGGATCTTCGACACGAGCACCGAGCCGTTGATCACCGCGAAGCCCGCTCCGACGACCGCGGCGCCGATGAGCCCGCCGAAGAGCGCGTGGCTCGACGACGAGGGCAGCCCGAGCAGCCAGGTGACGAGATTCCACACGATCGCGCCGATGAGCCCCGCGAGGATCAGCTCCGGGCCGATCTGCACGCCCCCGTCGCCCTCGCGGATGAGACCGCCCGAGATGGTCTTGGCCACCTCGGTGCTGAGGAACGCACCGACGAGGTTGAGCACCGCCGCCAACGCCACGGCGACCTTCGGCTTGATGGCTCCGGTCGCGATGGGTGTCGCCATCGCGTTGGCCGTGTCATGAAAGCCGTTGGTGAAGTCGAAGAACAGGGCCAGCGCGATGACGAGCGCGACCAGAATGAGCGGGTCCACTGCCGGTAATCAAAACACGCCGCCGGACCTCGGGCAACTTGTCGGTGCCGCTCGGCGGGCGCTGCCGCGTCATCGACACGCTCGTGGGCTCGCGCGTGCCGCGAAACCCCCGGACGGGGGATGCCGTGCGCCGGGCGGTCACCCCTAGCATCCGAGACGAGGGGTCGGAACCGGCAGGAGAAACGCGCGTGCGCTCCCGGAGGGCGCTGGGCACGGTCGCGATCGCAGCGATCGTCGTGGCAGCGATCAGTTTCGCCGTGGTCGACATCTCGACCTCGGCGGCGAACGGCTGCCTGGAGCCCGCCGGCCCGTGCACGGAACGCGCGAGCCCCGCGATCGCGACCGTCTTCGCGATCGTCGGCGTCGTGGCCCTCCTCGGTGCCATCGTGTCGACGATCGCCTGGCTTGTGCGTGCCCTTCCCGGCCAGCACGGCGCGCGCGAGACCGACGTCGACTACTCGCGCCGTCCGAGCGCGCGCGTGCGCGACGACGACGCGGATGACGACGACGACGCGGGGTCGCTCACAGGCGGTTGAGACCCCCGACCCGCACGACCGCGGTGCCCTCGGCGCGCGACGCGGCGAGATCGACCTCCGCGTCGATGCCCCAGTCGTGGTCGCCGGCCGGGTCGTCGATGATCTGCCGCACCTCCCACCGCTCGCCGTGCTCCGGATGCTCCCGGATGAGCACCCGCGTCGCCGAACGCGCATCCGGGCCGATGCCGATCGCGTCATGCTCGGCGTAGTAGGCGTCGAGGGCGTCAGGCCAGCCCGCGTCGGGGTCGAGCGCCACGAGCTCGTCGTCGTGTTGCAGCGCGGCGAGTTGCACGCGGCGCCAGAGCTCGTTGCGCACGAGCACGTGGAACGCCCGCGTATTGCGCGTGACGTCGGGTGGGGGCGCCGGCACGACCGGCGTCTCGTCGTGTTCGAGAGCTGAGGTCGACGGCCCCTCGCGCGTGAGGGCCGCCCATTCGTCGAGCAGGCTCGAGTCGACCTGCCGCACGAGCTCGCCGAGCCACTCGATGAGGTCGCGCAGCTCGTCGGTCTTCGCCTCGTCGGGCACCGTCTGCCGCACCGCTCGGTAGGCGTCGCTCAGGTAGCGCAGCACGAGCCCTTCGCTGCGACCGAGTTGGTAGAACGCGACATATTCCGCAAACGACATGGCTCGTTCGAAGAGGTCGCGCACGACCGACTTCGGCCGCAACTCCTCGTCGCGCACCCACGGCTGGCTCGAGGCGAAGGTCTCGTACGCCTGCTCGAGCAGATCCTCGAGGGGTTTCGGCCAGGTCACCTCCTCGAGCAGCTCCATGCGCTGCTCGTACTCGATTCCCTCGGCCTTCATCGCGGCGACCGCCTCGCCGCGCGCGCGGAACTCCTGCTGGGCGAGAATCGGGCGCGGATCGTCGAGCGTCGACTCGATGACGCTCAGCACGTCGAGCGCGTAATGCGGATGCTCCCGGTCGAGCAGTTCGAGCGCCGCGAGCGCGAAGGGCGAGAGCGGCTGATTGAGCGCGAAGTCCGGCTGCAACTCCATCGTGAGCCGGATGCGCGCGGTGCCGTCGAATCCGCCACCGCGCTGTTCGACGACACCCGCCGTGCGCAGCGTGCGGTACACGGCGATCGCGCGTCGGGCGAGCGCGGCGCGGCGCGCGGGCGGCTCGTGGTTGTCGGTCACGAGCGCGCGCACGACGCGGAACGCGCTTCCCGCTTCGGATGCGACGGCATCCGCCCCGGGGCGCGACAGCAGCTGCAGCATCATCGCGGCGGTCATGCGCAGCGAGCTCGCGAGAGGTTCCGGCTCTGCCGCGATGAGACGTTCGAAGCTCGCCGGACCCCAGCTGACGAAGCCGTCGGGCGCGCGCTTCTTCACGAGCTTGCGCTTGGCCTTCGGATCGTCGCCCGCCTTGGCCGCCGCACGCGCGTTCTCGATCTCATGCTCGGGGGCGAGAGCCACGACCTCGCCCGCGGTGTCGAAGCCCGCGCGACCGGCTCGACCCGCGACCTGGTGGAACTCGCGTGCCGTGAGCTGCCGCATCCGGGTTCCGTCGAACTTCGTCAGCCCCGTGAGCAGCACGGTGCGGATCGGCACGTTGATGCCGACGCCGAGGGTGTCGGTTCCGCACACGACTCGCAGCAGACCCTGCTGCGCCAACTGCTCGACGAGCCGCCGATAGCGGGGGAGCATGCCGGCGTGATGCACGCCGATCCCCGCGCGCACGAGCCGGCTGAGGGTCGCGCCGAAGCCGGCCGAGAACCGGAAGCCGCCGATCGCGGCCGCGATCGCATCGCGCTGCTCGCGGCTCGCGACGCGCACGCTCGCAAGCGCTTGCGCGCGCTCCACCGCCGCCGCCTGGGAGAAGTGCACGATGTAGACGGGCGCCAAGCCCTCCGCGAGCAGCTCCTCGACGAGTTCCTGCACGGGCGTCACGGCATAGCGGTAGTGCAGGGGAACGGGACGCTCGACGCCGGTCACGCGCGCCACCTTCCTGCCGGTGCGTCGTTCGAGATCGGCCGCGATCGCCGTGATGTCGCCGAGTGTCGCCGACATGAGAACGAATCGGGCACGCGCGAGCTCGAGCAGCGGAACCTGCCACGCCCACCCGCGCTCGGGGTCGGCATAGAAGTGGAACTCGTCCATGACGACCGAGTCGACGTGCGCCTCCACCCCCTGGCGGAGGGCGATGTTGGCGAGGATCTCGGCCGTGCAGCACACGATGGGGGCGTCCGGGTTGACGCTCGAATCCCCCGTCACCATCCCCACGTTCTCGGCGCCGAAGATCGCGACGAGGTCGAAGAACTTCTCGCTCACGAGCGCCTTGAGCGGAGCCGTATAGAAGGAGCGCTTGCCCTGAGCGAGCGCGACGGCGTGCGCCGCGACCGCGACGAGCGACTTCCCGGTGCCGGTCGGCGTGCTCAGCACCAGGTGACGATCGAGCACGAGCTCGAGCACCGCCTCCTCTTGTGCCGGGTAGAGGGCGAGCCCTCGCTCACGCGTCCACGCGTCGAAGACGCCGAGGAACGCATCCGGATCCCACGGTCGCGGCAGGCGGTCAGGCAGCGCGTCGGAGGACATCCCCCGAGTCTGCCGCACCCGGCACGCGCCGGCCCGTGTCCCCAGGCTTGGGGGGAGGTGCCTCCCTATCGGCGGGTGCAGCTGCGCCCATATCATGTCCGACGACGAACGAGTCGTTCTGTCAGGGGGAAGCAATCCGAAGGCTGCCTTCTGCGGGACGCGGTGAGGAAGGTAGCTCATGGCGGAAGAGGAAGGCCATGTGCCGGCGGGGTGGTACCCCGATCCGCTCGGACTTCCCCAGCTTCGCTGGTGGGACAACCACGCGTGGACCGAGCACACCTCCGACGCACGCCAGCCGATGGTCGCCCAGGAGACGGTCACCGCGAAGCTGGCGTATGCCGACGACGATGACGACTTCCTGAGCGCCCAGCCGCGCGAGGAGCTGCGCACCGAGACGGATGCCGGCAAGCCGGCCGCCGAGCCCGCGTTCGCGGTCGCCGACCCCGTGCTCTCGCTCGAAGCGCCCGCCGCTCAGCTGCGGGCGGAAGACGAAGCCTCCCCCGGGCTCAAGTACGCCCAGGACCACGCGATCGAGGACGCGCCGACGAGCGCCCCGTTCCTGCTCGACACGAGCTACGACGACCTGCTCGGCGTGCCGATCGACCCGACGGAGGCGCAACAGCCCGCCGCCCGTCCCGCGTTCAGCCCCGGACCCGTGTTCGATTCGGTTCCGACCTTCCAGGTCGACCCGAACGCGGCAGCCGGAGCCGGCACGTTCACGACGACCAACTTCGACCCGGCCGCGTTCGGCAATTTCAGCTACACGCCCACCGTGCTCAGCGAGCACGACGCCTCGCAGCCGCTCACGCGCCGTGCGGTGATGGCGGAGAACGGGCTCTCGGTCAACACAGGGCCCGTCTGGATCATCGCGCTCATGCCGGTCATCATGCTCGTGCTCGCCCTCATGTTCCTCGTGGCGGGCAACGCGGGTCGCGACTCGGCGCTCTTCGCGGGCATCATCCTCCTGGGCTCCTACATCGCCACGGTGATCCTCGCGATCGTCGACCGCGTGATGCTCAGCCGGATGGGTCACACCCGCACGGCGAACTGGGACTGGGCCTTCCTGGGAGCGCCCGTCTACCTCATCGCCCGGATGTCGAACGTCGTGCGCGAGACCGGTCGCGGCCTCCGCCCCTTCCTCACCTGGTCGGCGCTCACGATCGTGCTCATCGGCTCCGCCGTCGCGATCCCCGGCATCGTCATGGCCCTCGCGCCCGGCGTGTTCTCGAACGAGGCCGAGCAGTCGATCTCCGATCAGGCGACGGCGATCGGCTCGCGCGGCATCAAGGCCACGTGTCCCGACGTTCCCCCGCTGCTCGTGGGTGACTCGATGACGTGCTCCGCCGTCACCTCGACGAAGGTCGCCAACGTCGAGGTCAGCCTCCAGCGCAAGAACGGCTGGATCGAATGGCGGGTCGACGACTGGGGCGTCTTCTCCACCAACCGATGACGACATCCGCCCGGTCGAGATCGACCCTGCACAACCCGACAGAACCGCACAGGAGGTGGTCCGCGTGACCGATCAGGCGACACGCGTCGTGCCCGCCGGCTGGTACGAGGATCCGTCCGACCCCGCGCAGGTGCGGTGGTGGAACGGCATCAACTGGACCGACCACAGGCAGCCCAAGCCCGAGGTCGGCGACACCGAGTCGTCGCAGCTCGAGGAGAACTTCGCGAGCCCCGCTGCCGTGCGCGGTCGCACGCGCATCCGCTCGACCTCGACGGCCGAGAGCTGGATCGTCTCGTTCACGCCCGGGCTGCTGGCCGTCGCGCTGCTCGTGGCGGCGTGGGCGTGGCTGTACGTGGGTCCCAACGTTCTGTGGCCCGTGGTGGCCCTCGTCGTGACCTACGCGGTCAGCGTGGTGTTCGCGCTGCTGGATCGCCGCAAGCTCGCCCGGTGGGAGCACACGCCGCCCTCGCTCATCACGACGCTGCTGACGGCGCCCGTGTATCTGCTCATCCGCGCCCTGCGTCTCTCGCGCAGCTGGGGCCAGCTCGTCGCGTGGGGTCTGCTCATGGTGGGACTCATCGTGCTTCCCGCTGCTGCCTGGTTCGGCGGCGCGCTCGGAAACGTCGAGACCGCCGTGCGCATCCAATCCGAGCTGCACGAGACGCTCGTCGGCGGAGGCGAGGCGAGCGCGGTCGCGTGCCCGCCGATCGCCGACACGACGACCGTCGGTTCGATCTACAGCTGCGATGTGACGATGAGCGACGGCTCGCACGCGGTGCTGTGGGTCAGCATCGACTCGGATGCCGGCGACTACAGCTACGCGTTCGCGATCAAGTGAGCCGGTGGGCACGGAGTGCCTGACCATGCTGTCTACCCCATATGCGGGGCTCCCCCAACGGGGGTCTGCTGGCCGACGGGAGCGCTTCTCTAGACTCCCTGTCAGCAGCCGATGGGGAGGTTGCAGCTCGAGGGGGAGGAACTCGTGAGCCTCAGTGCCGCCGCGCCGGTCGCCGCCTGGTACCCGGACCCGACCGACGCCGACTCGCTGCGCTGGTGGGATGGTCTCGGATGGACCTCGCACACCCGGCCGCGTCCCGCGCAGGTGCCGCAGAGCCTCCCGATGCCCGACCCCGCGACCGCCTACGTGCCGGAAGCACCTCCGACGTCGGCACCCGTGCAGACGGAGCCCGTCGCCGCCGTGACCGCCCCTGCAGCGCCCGTCGCTGCGGCGCCCGTGGCTGCGGCGCCCGCACCCGCACCGGCCGCACCCGCGCAGGCGGAGCCCGCATCCGCCGGGGTCGACGCCGCGCACATCGCGGCGGCCCTCGCCGCGGCACCCGCACCCGCCGCCGGCACCGCAGGCATCGCGGCCGCGCCGCCGCCGCCGATCACGGGAGGCGTTCCGGCATCCGCACCGGAGACGACATCCGTCGCCGAGGTCGCCGCGCCGACGCCTGCTGCGCCTGCTGAGGCCGTCGCGCCGACTGAGCCCGTCGCACCGGCGCCCGCCGTCGACGAGACGCAGTCCGTCGCCGCGGCGCGCGCCGCCTTCGCGGCTGCCCAGGCCGAGAAGGCCGCAGCTGCCGCAGCAGCGGCCGCCCAGATCGCCGCGCAGGCCGCGGCCGGTCTCGCGGCCGTCGAGGCGACGGCCAGCACCCCGACTCCCGCCGCCCCGGCCGCTTCACCCGCACCTCCGGCGGCCGGTGGCGGCGAGGAGCAGCAGTTCACCTCGGTGGCCCAAGCGCGCGCGGCGTTCGCCGCGAAGACGGCGGCCAAGAAGGCCGCCGCCGCTGCGCCCGCCGAGGCGGAGACTGCTGCCGAGCCCGAGCAGGTTCCTGCGCTCACCAACCTCGCCGCGGGCGACGATGCCCGCCCCGTCTCGGTCGCCGCTGCCCGCGCTGCCGCTGCGAAGGCGAAGGCAGAAGCCGCCAAGGCCGCACCCGCCGACCAACAGGTCGATGAGCAGGGCCGCAAATGGCACCTGCCGAAGCTGTCCTGACCCGACGACGCACGCCCGGCTCGCGGCTCCCTCACCCGAACGGGGGACTAAGCAGCGACCGACGGGGCGCATAGGCTCGATCGCATCACGGACACAAGTGGGGGCTTGACGTGTCGGACCTGATGGGCGTGTCGCCGAGAGCGGCATGGTATCCCGACCCCAGCAACGCGAACATGCAGCGCTGGTGGGACGGGCGTGCCTGGACGGCGTATACGACGCCGATCCCGCCCCCTCCCCCGATGCCGGCGCCCATCGTGCCGCCCGCCGACACCGTGCCCGTCGCGCCGCAACCGGTTGCGCCGCAGCCCGTCGCGCAGCCGCAGCCGGTCGTTGAGCAGCCGGTCGTTGAGCAGCCGGTCGTTCAGCAGCCGGTCGTTCAGCAGCCGGTCGTTCAGCAGCCCGTCGCGCAGCCGCAGCCGGTCGTTCAGCCGCCCGTCGCACCGCAGCCCGTCGCACCGCAGCCCGTCGTGCAGCACACCGTCGCCCAGCCCGAACCCGAGGTGCACCGTACGGTCGTCTACGAGCAGAGTGCGCCCAGCCCTCAGCCCGCAGCAGCACCCGCCCCGCCCGCAGCAGCGCCAGCGCAGCCCCCGGCGCCGGCCGCTCAGCTCGCCCCGCCCGTGCCGGAGCACCGCGTAGTTCAGGACGCATCCGCGAGCCCCGCGGTGAGCACGCCTGCGCCGAACACCCCCGCAGTTCCTGCGTACGCGTCCGCACCCGCGCCGAACCTCGAGACGCCCCGGCAGCCGGTCGCGCCGACCGTGTCGAACGCGCCCGCGCCCGCCCCCGCTGAGCCGGCGTACCTCTCTCGGCCGGCTCCCGCCGTCGACACCTCCGTCACCTCTGCTGCGCCGGCCGCGCCGCTTGCCCCCGCCGCGACCGCCGCACCGGCACCGGCACCGGCACCGGCGCCACAGCCCACCGCGCCGGCCGCTCCCCCGGTGCAGCCGGCCGCCGCATCCGTCGCCCCGGCGCCGCGCGTCCCGTCCGTGCCGCCCGAGCTGCTCGCCCGGCAAGCCCCGCCGAGCGCGAACACGGTGGCACCCAACGTGCTTCCGCCGTCGACAGACGCCTCGGTCGCACCCGCCGCGCCGCGCCTCGCCGACGCGCCCCCGCCCGCACCCGGTCTGCCCGCGGTGAATCCGGCGCTCCCCGGCGCGGGTTCCGAGCCGCCGCGCGTCGCTCCGCCGGGGGCCGCGCCCTCTGCCTACTCCTCGGCGCCCTCGCCCTCCGTCTACGCCTCCGCCCCGGCGCCGGCCGCGCCCGCTCTCGAGCTCGAAGCGGGGCCCTCGGCGCCCGCGATCCCCGGCTTCACCCCGGCACCCACGATCCTCGCGCTTCCCGCCTCACTCGGCGGTGGAGCGTCCACGAACGCTGCGGCACCGTCAGCGCCGGCCCCCGCGCCGGCCCCCGACGCGTCACACCCCACGATGGCGCCTCCGGCGACGGTGCCGCCGGTGTCGCAGCCCCCCCGAACCGACGATGCCTCCGCATCGGATACCGGAGCAGGCGCCAACGCCGCCTACCTCGCCGCTCTCGGCCTCATGGGCTCCGGCTCGGCCGCGCCCACCACGGGGCCGCAGCCCGTGCCGTTGCCCTCCGACGGCGGCCCGCTCGGCACGGCGCCGTCGACGGCGCGCGCGCTCGACCTGACCCCCGACGGTCACGGCGACTTCGGCGCACCCGTGCACCGCGCCTGACGATCGCGGACGCCTCGCCTCAGACGAAGCGCACGACGCTCTGGATCCGGGACCTCAGCTCGAACAGGTCGGTACCGCCCGTGCCGACGCCCGGGATGCCGGTGCGGATCACGTGCGCCAGCTGCGGCTGCGGGATGAGCAGCGCACGCGACCCGCGCACCGAACCGAGGTCGGCAACCGCCGACGCGTCCGCATCCGGCACGACGACGCCGAGCGCCGAGAACCGCACGCGCGCCGACCGTGCGAACGCACGAGCCCGGGCCGAGAGCGCGTGCACCGGCCGCTCGCCCGCGACCGCCTCTCCGATGAGCTCCGAGCCCTTCACGCGCACCTCACCGCCCCAGTCCTCGCTCAGGAGCGCCCACAGCCCGCTCGCGCCGAGCACGATGTGGTCGATCTTTCCCGCGGGCGTGTCGACGTCGTGCCAGATGGTGTACCCGATGCCGAGGCCGGCGAGTTCTCGCGCCGACCGCTCCTCCGCGATCGCCGCGGCGAGCAGATGTTTCACCTGTCGCGGAGCCGAGCGGACGAGCGCAGCGTCGTACGGATCGTCCACGGTGACGCCGCGCCCCACCCACTCGCGCAGTTCGTCGAGGTAGCGCTCGCGGTACCAGCCTCCCGGGTGGCCGCTCGAACGCGCCTGCGGTCGGGAGTCGGTGCGCGGACGCGGCGCAGCCGGCGCATAGACGGGCGGTGAGCTCACCGTGCCGCGCAGGCCGCGTGCATCGTAGGCGGCGCGTGCCTCAGGCGTGCCCAGGAGCTCCCAGGCGCCCTGTACGGCGTGGAACTCGGCGGCCCGGCCGCCGGCATCCGGATGCGTCTCCCGCAGCCTCCTGCGGTACGCACGGCGCAGCTCGTCGTCGCTCGCGGTCGCGGGCACCCCGAGCACCTCGTACGGAGACGAGGCGAGCGGGCTGTCGGGCACGCATTCGATCGTACGACGTGCCGACCCTCCCCCTCGCCGCAACGTAGGCTCGGAGGGTGAACCCTCGAGACGAGACGGGCGTGCGCCGCCGCGCGAGCCTCGAGGTGCTGCGCGCCGAAGCCGGCGACGAACTCGCGACGATCGTCTTCGAGCGCTTGCGCTCGGGCGAGGATCCGTGGGAGTTCATGCAGGAGCTGCCCACCGTCGACGAGCTCGTCGTGCTGACCCTGCGTGCGGAGCTCATCCGCGCCGACAACGACCGGCGTCCGAGCGTCGAGGTGGACTACCGGATGCTGCGGCAGATCGCGCTCGCCTACCCTGCGCTCAGCTCGACGGTCTGGACGCTGTTGGGCGCGGAGCGCACGCGCGGCCGTACCGCCTGAGCGTCGTCTCGCGTCGACGCGTACGACGAAGGGCCCCCGGTCAGCTACGCCGAGGGCCCTTCTGTGTCGGTGAGGCCGCCGCGCCCGTGAGCTCTCGGTGCGGGCGTTCGTCGCGCTGGACGGCAGCTCGATCACACGTGGCGGACCACGCGCTTCGAGACGGCGCCGATGTCGGGATCTCCCCCGCCGGGCTCGCGCCCCGCGGAATCCCTCCCGCCTCCGGTCCCGACGAGCCATGCGGCCCGCCGTCGTCGGCTGCGGGAAGTCATCCCTTCACCGGTGCTGCCCCCCGGACGGAACTCACGCTCCGTGTTCCCTGAGGGCCACCCCGCGCGTCCGCCGGGCTGACCCGGATGACTCGTGGAGATCACCGCCCCGTGCGACTGCAACCCCTCTGCTCCGGATCTCTCCGTCTGCGTCGGGTTCGCGCCTCATCGGTTGACTAGAGATTACTCAGTCGCCCGCGCCGCGCAAGAGGTCAAGTCTGACGAGATAGTTGAAGGTTTCGGATGCCGTCCCGCAGACCGCGGAATCGAGCGCCCGGCCGTTAAATACTGGCGGCGGTGATGCTGTCCGCGATTCCTCATACCCCCGTATCGGAATCGCGATGATGACAGGATCACCGCCGCCGGCTAGTCCCCCAACTAGTGCAGTCATCACGATAGGCCGTGACCGCTCACACGCTCTCCCCCCAGTGCGGGGGACTCGCTCAGAGCTCGCGCACGGCGTCGGTGAGCAGCGCCACGAGCGCCTCGAGCTGCACCGAACCCTCGGCCGTCTCCGTGCCCTCGCCGTCGAGGGCACGCGCCGCGAGGCCGGCCTTCGAGTCGATGAGCTCGGCGATGCGGCCGTCGATCGTCTGCGCCGCGATGATGCGCCACGCGGTCACCGGCAACTCCTGCCCGATGCGGTGCACGCGGTCGATCGCCTGCGTCTGCTCGGCGTTCGTCCAGCTCAGCTCCGCGAGCACGACGTTGGAGGCCGCCTGCAGGTTGACGCCGACACCGGCCGCGGTGAGCGAGCACACGGCCACCGCGACATCCGGGTCGTTCTGGAACGCGTCGATCTCGGCCTGGCGCGTCTTCGAGGTCTGGTCGCCGCGGATCGACACCGTGCGGAGCCCGGCCCGCGCGAAGTACTCCTCTGCCGCATCCATGACGTCGATGTGCTTCGCGAAGAACACGACCTTGCCGACGTTGCGCGCGAGGTTGACCGTGTAGTCGGCCGCCGGGGTCGCCTTGGCCTGACCGATGCGGCGCACCATCGTGAACACGTTGTCGCCCGTGGCGCCGCCCTGCTTCGACTCCTCGAGCTCGGCCGCGGCGACGAGACGGATGAGATCGGCCGCGTCGGCATCCGGCCGCGACGCCCGCAGGCGGCGGTAGCGCTCGAGCAGCCGGGCGATGAGCGCGCGCTCGGCCTCGCGGATCGAGCGACCCGCCTCGCCGTCGAGCTCGACGGGGATGTCGGCGATGCGCCGTGCAGGGATGTCGGCAGCCACGTCGACCTTCTTGCGGCGCACCATGCCCATCTCGGTGACGACGCGACGCGCCGCCGAGAAGAACCCCGGGTCGACCGGCGTCAACTCGGTCTCCTCGAGAGCCGCCATGAGACGCGGCAGCGGCTTCTTCTCGTCGATCCAGCCCAGGAACTGCCAGATCATGCGGAAGTCCTCGATCTGGTTGATGAGCGGGGTTCCCGTGAGGGCGATGAGCAGCGGCTCGGGCGTCTGCTGGCGAATCGACTTCGAGAGGGTCTGCACGTTCTTCGAACGCTGCGAGTCCTTGTTCTTGATGAAGTGGGCCTCGTCGACGATCATGCCGTGGAATCCGCGGCGCGACAGCCACGCGACGTGCCGATCGAGCACCTCGTAGTTCACGATCACGATGTCGGCGAAGGCGTCGATGTCGTCGCCGTCGCCGTGCACGACCGTCGAGGTGCGGTGCGGGGTCCACTTCTCGACCTCGCGCGACCAGTTGACCTTGACGACATTCGGCACGACGACGAGCAGCGGATAGGCGTTGGCGACATCGGCCGCGAGCAGCGCCTGCGCGGTCTTGCCGAGGCCCGGCTCGTCGGCGAGCAGGTAGCTGCGGTGGCCCGCGCGCGCCGACTCCACGAAGCGGGCCTGGTGACGCATGAGCTCGAGTCCCCCCGGCGTCGCGAGCGAGCGCGCCTCGGGCAGCTCCATCGTGGCGGCGCTGCCGCCGGCGCCCATCTCGAACGCCCGGAACAGCGGTTCGATGAGCTCCCAGTTGTCGAGACGTCCGCGCGTGGCGGGGGTCTGCTTCTGGTAGGCGCTGAAGTCGGGCGCGAGGAAGGGGTTCGACATCTGGTACTGCCGCACCGATTGCGGCACCACCTGACGTTCCTCGACGACGGGCTTGGCCTCGGGCTCGGTGACGACCACGAGATCCTCGGGCGCGAGCGGCGTTCCCGCCTCGATGAGCAGGGTGCGGCGCACCTCCTGGGCGGCGGGGCTGAGCGGCGCGGTGTCGGTGAGCAGCTGGATGAGGCTCGCGTCGCGCGCAGCCGTCTTCGCCATGATCGTCGCGATACCGTCGAGCCGCGTGAGCTCCTTGGCGCGTTCCGCGTCGCCGAGCGTCGTGTCGGCCTTGATGCGCGCCCGCTCCTCGCGTGCGAGCACCGCGACGACGCGGTAGCGCACGCGGTTGGACGCGTTGACCTTGCCGCGCTCGGCGGCGTTCTCGATGCCGCGCACGACACGCGCGAGCACGGGGATGATGCCCGTCTCGTCCTGGTGGGCGCGTCGACGCTGCGGTGCCTTCGCACCCGACTTCGCGCCGGTGCGGGTCTTCTGGCCGGATGTGGCCATCGTTCTCCTCGGGGGCTGGGCCCCATCGCGACGGAGTGCGTCGCGGTTACGGTCGATCCGGCGGTGCGCCGGACCGGGTTCTCGGTGCAGATCGCCCCCGCTGCTCCCCTGATCCGGCTTGGCCGGCGGGGCGGTGGGCGGCTCAAGTCTAGCGCACGGCGGCTGCGAGGGGCACGCGCGCCGTGCGGCGTCTCGCGTTTCGGCTGCGCCCGTTAGGGTTGCGGTGTGCTGTCGACCGCCGCCCGTGCCTATGCGCGGTGCTGGCCGGCCCTGCTCGCGTGGTTCCTGCTCGGCTGGACGGCGCGCCTCGTGCTGCTGCGACTCGCGGCCGCGATCGGCAACGACATCCCGATCGTCGGGCAGCTCATCCTTCCCCTCGCCGTCATCGCGCGTCTGGCGAGCTACGTCGCGATGTTCCTCGTGCTGCGCGCCGCGCTGCCGACCGTGGCGGATGCCGAACCGCCCCCCGCGGACCGTCGCCGGATGCGGTTCCTGCGTCGCTGGGGAGGCGCGATCTCTGCCGCCATCCTGCCGTTCTTCGTGATCTACGCGGCCTGGGGCATGATCTCCGAGGACTCGCGCGACTACGCCTCGGCCGCGCTCGACCAGGCCGACCTGTGGGGCGGCGGATCCTCCCGCGCGCTCGACGTCGTCGTCGACGTCTGGTCGCTCGGGCTCGTCGTGCTGGCCTTCCTCGGCAGGTGGCTGCTGCAGCGCTTCTCCGAGCGGCTGCCGAGCTGGACCTCGGCGATCGCGGCTTACCTCGAAGCCGTGTGGGTGCTCGTGGCGCTGCTCATCGTGCGCGAGTTGCTCGCGGGCGTTCCCGGATGGTTCGCGACCCGGCGCATGTTCGCGCCCATCGTCGACGCCGTCGCGCTGTGGCGCGAACAGCAACCCTGGTTCCGCTGGATCGGCGACTCGGTCTCGTGGCTCTCGACGCAGCTCGGCGACGTCGTGTTCCAGCCGCTCGCCTGGGTCGCACTCGCCGCGATCGTGTACGCGGGCGTCGCACAACGCGCGAACGCGACCGCGAACATCCGCGTCGCGCGCGCCCGCGCAGCGGTGACGCAGCGCTGGTCGCGCCTGCACCCGCGGCTGCGCGGCCTGCTCACCGCCGCGACCGGCGGATTCCAGGAACGCTGGCTTCCCATCGCGGGGTCCATCCGCATCGTCTGGTCGGCCGGCCCGCTCGCTCTCGGCGGCTTCCTGCTGAGCTACGCCGTCGTGCACGCCTTCGGCGAGTGGCTCGCCATCGGGCTCATGCGCGTGCTCGGTCCGCACGAGTACCTGTTCTGGACGGCCGTCGACGATCCCATCGGGCTGCTCGTCGTCGCGCTCGTCGTGCCCGTCCAGCTGACGCTCGTGGCGTCGGCCTACGACACCGCGCTGCGCCGCTCGGGCGACGGCTCGCCTGCTCCCGTGACTCCCGCCGAACCGGCGGCGGACGCCGCGCCCGTCACAGACGGAAGTGATACACCTGCGGCAGCCGATCGGGTGTGAACGCCTCGATCACGATCCCGTCCTGCGCATCCTCCGGAATGAGGAACGTCACCTCGAAGGGGAACGGCACCTCCGCCCACGAGCAGCCGGACGGCACATCGTCGGGCAGCTCGCGCCCCGGGAAGTAGTCGGTGTCGGTGTAGCCCGAGGTCCAGCGCCTGTCGCGGGAGGGCTCGAGCAGCTTGACGCTGCAGCCGAACTCCTCCGAGGCGGCCGACGCGTCGAGCTCGAGCGTCACCGAGACGAGCGCCGCACCCTCCGGAACGCCGTAGCGCTCGCCGGACGGCGACCCCGCGGGAGCGACCCAGCTGTCGATCACACGCAGCCGCGCCCCGGCGAGATCGGCCGACGCGCCCGGCTCGAGCGTCGTGACGTCGCTCGGGCGGGACGCGAGGTAGTCGATCGCGTCGACGCTCAGTGCCGCAGCGACCGCAGCGGGCACGAGCACCACGAGCGAGAGAAGCGCCCACCGCGAGCGCCGCCACCAGCCGCCCCGTCCGCTCACCACGAGATGCGCTCCTTCGCGTCGATCTCGAGCTCGGCCTCGTGCGCGAGCTGGGTCAGATCGAGCTCGACCTCGATCACCGTGATGAGCCGGGTGTCACCGTCGTCGGCGAGCCGCACGGTCGCCGTGCGCGCCGCGGGCTCGTCGACGAGCTCGGCGGGCACCTCGAACACGAACGAGCCGCCGAACGGCAGACCGGGGTCGAGCAGGGCCGCGTGCATGGCATCCGTGCCGGGGCGGTTGCTCGCGACCCAGGTGCGCTCCCCCACGTGCAGCGTCGCGTAGGCGAGCGAGGGGTTCTCGGTCGTCGCCATGCGCGTCTGCACGACGAGCCACACGCCGTTCGTGGTGCCCGTCCAGTCGTCGAGGTGCACCGTGTCGGCGAGCACGGCACCGTCGACGGCACCCATGAGCCCGCGCCCCTCACCGAGCTCACCCGGCTCGACGCGCACCGCGAAGGGCGCGAAGCCGAGCTCCTCCTGCGGTTCCGTGCGCGCCACCACGAAGGCGAGAGCCACGAGCGCGAGAGCCCCGATGATCGCGAACGGCCTCCTCACGTCCGCCATGCGTACTCCAACTGCTCGGACGGCCCCGGCACGAGGGTCGTCTGCACGACGACCCGCTCGTCGCGCCAGGCGGTTCCGCTGTAGAGGATCGCGCGATCCGGTCGGCCGTCGATCACGCCGAAGGTGAGGGGCTCGCCGACGGCGACGGATGCCGTGGGCACCTCCCAGCGCAGGAGCACCTCCATGTCGACACCCGGGGGCATGGTCGTGAGGTAGGTGCCGTCGGCCGCCGACCGCACGAGAGCCGAGCGGTCGTAGGGTTCGAGCTCGTCGAGGGCGTCGAAGGTGAGCAGTCCGCGCACGCGCGTGTCGGCCTCACGCCACTCGTTGCGCACCACCGCGCGCGCGATCACGAAGGTCATGCCGTCGTCGGGCGTGTCGTACTCGTCGGGCACCGCGTCACCCACCCACGCCTCCTCGAGCCGCACCGAGTAGTGGGTTCCCAGGTAGGTCTCGCGCGCATCCATCGTCGGCACGACGGCGCTCTCGAGCTCGACCGTGTCCCATCCCCCCAGGGGGATCGCGACGAGCGCTCCCGCCGCGAGGGCGAGCACGACCGCGCCTGTGACGATCGTGGCGCGTCCCGGTCGTCGGCGGCGCCGGGCCTCGGCGGCTGCCTGCGGCGCGGCGTCCGTCATCGACGCGTTCCCTGATCCGGGGTCGGCACCTTGATGAGCACGCCCGCCGCGATGAAGGCGATGATCGCGAGATACTGCGCTCCGAGCCACACGGGTCCGGTGAATCCGAACGGCACGACGGGGTTCCACAGCACGGCGATCGCGGCGAGCACCGGCACCCACCACCACTGCCGGCCACGGATCGCGAACACGAGCACGATGAGCGCGAGCACGGCGACACCCCAGCTCGTGTAGGTGAAGCCCGTCTCTCCGATGAGCGCGATGCCCACGAACAGCACGACGGCGGCGATGAGGCCCGGGGCGAGGGCGGGACGGATGAAACCGCGGTCACCGTACCGTGATGCGGGGCGCGAAGAGCTCACCCTGTCAGGCTATCGACCGGAACACGCGCTCGCGCTCCCTAGGATGCAGGCATGAGCGATGCCGCCCTCGAACGCTTCCGCGACCTGCTGCGCTTCCCCACCTACTCGCACGACGGCGCCTCCGGCGTCGAGGAGGCCTTCGCCGGCTTCCAGGAGACGCTCGCACGCAGCTTCCCCCTCGTGCACGAGCGGCTCGATCGGGAGCTCGTCGCGCAGCGCAGCCTGCTGTTCCGCTGGCCGGGCGCGGGAGGCGGGCCGGCATCCGTGCTCATGGCGCACCAGGACGTCGTCGCGGTCGACGACCCCGAGCGGTGGACGCATCCGCCCTTCGCCGCCACGGTCGCGGGCGAGCGCGAGGACGCCGCCGTGTGGGCGCGCGGGGCGCTCGACGACAAGGCGGCGCTCGCCGCGATCCTGGAGGCCGTCGAGGGTCGACTCGCCTCCGGCTTCACGCCCGCGGGCGACGTGTACCTGGCGTTCGGGCACGACGAGGAGTCCGGCGGCTCGGGCGCGGAGGCGATCGTGGCGCTGCTTGCGGAGCGCGGCGTTCGGCCGTGGCTCGTGATCGACGAGGGCGGCGCCGTCATGGACGCGCTGCTGCCGGGGCTCGGGCCGACCGCCGTGGTCGGTGTCACCGAGAAGGGC